>WNFF01003107.1_pt1 | contig 13602 bp, 15 predicted proteins | sample 5400441 | NCBI WGS metagenome assembly WNFF01 (sample SAMN13153345, study PRJNA577476) | soil metagenome | isolation source: 120 cm saprolite under Douglas fir tree site 2 hole 3 replicate 1 | place: USA:California | collected 2015-04-18 | reverse complement strand
CCTCCCCGTGATGGCCCAGCTCGACTTCCTGCACCTCGCCCGTTTCCGAATCCAGCATCGCCACCTGCTGCTTCCGTGCATGCAAGTCGCAACCCACGAGTCTCATCGCGGTAGCCTCCTCACGATAGGCGCTATACGACTCCAGCAGCCTAACAGCAGCCGACACGCGTTCTCATGGCATCAAATCGGGGGGCCGCAATCACCGAAATCGACTCGCCTCACGTTCGAATTGGACGTTGTCTGATCATCGAGCCCACCCCCACCGTGTTCGAACCTCTTCCCCACTCACCTCGACCCATGGGAATCGGCTGGGACTGAACACGAGCATTTCGTGGGAATATGGGAATCGGACCGGCCTATAATCACCCAACGGCGGATATGAGGGGACGGGGAGCATTCAATTAAGGCGAAGCCGAGGTGTTCAATTGCTGTCGTTCATAGATCGTATCAAGCAGCAAAAACGAACCATGATTACCGAGCATACCAGGCCGGATAACGTCAAAGGACTTACGCAAGTTCTTACGACGTTGGCGCCGCTTTCGGCGCTTTGGTTTGTCGCCGTGAAGAGTGTCGGCATCTCGTACTGGTTGCCCGCCGGTGTGACGGTGCTGATGAGTCTCTTCTTGATTCGAGTCTTGGTACTGTTGCATGAATGCGGTCATGGCAGTTTGTTTCGCACCGCTCAGCTTAACCACACATTCGGTTTCCTCTTCGGCGTCGTGTCGGGCATGCCGCAGTATGTTTGGTCGCAGCATCACCAGTATCACCATTCCACGAACGGCAATTGGGAAAAATATCGCGGCCCCTTGAGCGTTCTGACGATTGATGAATATGAGGCGTTAACCGCCAGGCAGCAGCGCAGGTATCAATATGCGCGCACTATCTGGATGGCTCCCTTTGCTGGATTCTTGTATCTGATTTTCAACCCGCGGTTTACCTGGCTAAAAGGTAGCGTCAGCCTTGTTGGTCACATTCTTAGCAAGAAGATCGCTCAACCCGGCATCTCCATTCGAGCGCATGCCGCGGAATTCAACACACCTTATTGGGCGTGCGCCAAAGAGTATTGGCATATGTTCTGGAACAATGTCGCACTGTTGAGCGCGTGGGTGCTGATGTCCTGGTATATCGGACCCGCACTGTTTTTCTCCGTGTACTTGATCAGCGTAGCGTTAGCTGGGGCCGCGGGGATTGTGCTCTTTGCGGTGCAGCATAATTTCGAGCACTCGTATGCGGGCAATAATGAGGATTGGGATTACGATACCGCCGCCATACACGGCAGCAGTTTTCTGATCTTGCCGCGCTGGTTAAACTGGTTCACCGCGAATATTGCGTATCATCATATCCACCATCTGTCGTCCAGAATTCCAAACTACTGTTTGGTCAGGTGCCATGAGGAATATCAAGATCTGTTTCGCGGCGTCACGCGCGTGAAACTGACCCACATCCGTAGAGCGTTAAAATGCATTCTGTGGGACGTCCGCTCCCGTCAGATTATTTCGGTGGCTGAATATGTGAACCGATAGGGTCAGACGCAATTGATCGCGGGGTAATGGTGCGCGAACGTTCGGGCACCTTACCTGTTCGTTTAGATCGCGGGCCCGCAATCACCGAATTCGACTCCCCTCGCGTTCGAGGTGGGCGTGGCCATTGCCCGACAGACAGAGACGCAGGTCCCCTCCACACAGTCACACCGCAAGCAGCACCGACAGCCCCAGCGGATCAACGGGCAAGACATAGGGTAGCGGCTGCTTCATTGCGGCCAATCGATGCCCTACCTGGTTGAGCGAGCACTCTCCTGCAGGAAGAACACGTCCGGCTTCCCTCGCACGCCCGCCGCCCTCATCGCCTTCCGCAAAGCCGCCGACTTGGTGAACTTCTTGGCCCCCCGGAGATCGTTCCAGCGGAAGAGAATGAACACTTCCTTCGGCCTGGCGGCATTACGGAACAGCCGCCCGCCCTTGGAGCCCCCCGACTTCCTCACGCTACCGTGAGCGTCGAATGCCCGCCTCCACTTCTGGTAATCGGCGACCTTGTGTCGGATCAGCACGTAGGGCATCGAGCGCCTCCCGAGGTACGAGGACTGGAGCTTTGTGACGAGACACCGCGAGTCTGGGAGCACCGCGGCCCGGTTGTCAACGTCAATTTCTCGTGGAGTGGTGGGAATCGAAAGGAATGATAGTCAGCGGAGGACCGACTCCCGACCTTGGCCTAGTCTACGGTCAACCCACCTCAGGAGCCGAGTGATGAGTGAAGCAACAGCGACGCTCCCCCGCACCCATGGCCGACTCTGCTAGACTTCCGGCCAAGCTGGGCGCGAAGCGAAAGCATCTAATCATCCAGCGCAGCACATAGAAAGGAGACGGTTGTGGTCGAGGGAGGACGCCACTGCGTAGACCACGGCAAAACTCACTTGGCATATCGTTGGTATGTGCGTCAGAGGCGATCTGCGGACCCTGAAGTGATTGCTGGACAGCGCTCCGCTCCGGGCCTTGACTACTTGTGCAACGCCGCCTAAAGCCGCCTACCTCAGGCTGAGCAGGCTGAGTGGAAACTTCTCGAATGAGTGGAGGCGCCCCCATGCGTCACACACTTCGTTGCACCGTCCCGCTCGCTTTCGGCCTCTTCCTTCTCGCCACCTCGGCCCCTGCCGAGTGCGCGTGGGTGCTGTGGGTACTGGACGAGCGCCTTGGGGATGATCCGAAGGACGGGAACTGGGGTGCGCAGACAATGCGCTGGATCGTGCTCGGAGCGGGCTCAAGCGAGACGGAATGTCAACGCAGACTTCGGGACGCGATTGAGCGCGTTGCACATCCAGACTTTCCCCGGCTGGACGTGGACGTGATGTACAAGGTGACCGGGGACACGGTAACGCTTCTCTTCTTTCCGAAGGATGCCAAACCAACGGATACAATGACGCGCTCGCAGACCTTTCACTACGCCTGCCTCCCCGACACCGTGGACCCGCGTGGGCCGAAGGGGAGCAAGTGATGGATAGCATCAACGTTAGGCTCATTCTTCTCATCGGGGCGGTACTCCTGCTCATCGGTGTAGGGCTCCTCGTCTAAGTGCGACCGAGAATGGCCTAAGTACCGCTAACCGTTACGAGTCTCTTCGCATGGACGGCTAAAAACCAAGGACGTTGTAGTAGATTCTCACCCACGAGCGTGGAAGGCGAGCCGGGTGGCACTGGCCGTTCTTCAAGAACAAGGACTCCGTCTCAATAAATACCCTCGCGGGCTAGTTTTCCGGGGGGACGTCAAGCGTCAGCTTGACAGGATCGAGGCGCGACTCGAAAATACGGGCCCCAGGTACGGACGGTGTCGCTTCCCGGCAGCATCGAAGAGGGGAGAAGACGGCACATGGAGGTGCGACATGATGCCCATCGTCGCGGTCTGCGTCTACTGCTCCCAGAAGATCGAGGAAAAGGAGAAGTCCGTCGACGCGCCCCATCTGGGCGGCGTTGCCCACCTGGCGTGCGCCCAGAAGGTAACCATCCGCACGAAGAGCTCATAGTTCGGGTCTGAGGCCCAGTCGCCTTGTCTCGCGCGCACCCCCTTGCCATCAGGGCGCGAGTGCACTTAACGTCGCCCCAGGAAGATACCAGCCATGAGCCGCGTCCAGGCAAAGCCCACGCCCAACTGGTGCCCGCAAGTGAACCTCGATGAGCCGTGGACAGGGCGCTGCGTGAAGGAGAAGATCGCCGAAGACGCCAAGCGCCATCGGTGCCACAAGAAGGAAAAGCATGACGAACCCGTGCGTGCGTGCCAGTGCAGTCTGGAAGCAGTTCTAGGAGGACGGCCTCCACGTAACCCTGCCACCGGCCACAGGATGACCTCCTGCGCCGGGGCCGCCATCGCCGCCCCGCTCTCGTAGTGCCGCTCCCAGTTGCGGATAACACTGGGGGCAATGTCCAACTTCCGTTGGCAACGGCTGCGTGGCGGCATTCTGTGGGCTGCCCAGAAGAGGAGCCGCCGAAGGACCGAAAAATGGCGCCGCGACTTGTCGGTGGGCCTGGACGCGCGACGTTTCGGCGGACCCGAACGAGGGAGTTCATTCATTCGAGTGACACAGCTCGGCGCCTGAGCGGACCTGCGAGCAAGCGGTTCAGACGTGGATAGGGATACTCCTGCTGAACACGTCAGCTTTCTCTGGACGCACGGTTCCACCAAACGAACCCTCGGACCTCTGTTCTCCCTACTGGAGCAGACTTCGTCTACGGACGCTCCACGACCTTCATCCCGATCGATCGCTTCACCTTGTCCATGCTCCCCGCCGGGACAGTGATGACCCCGGGATCGCCGTCGCTGACATAGCGCTCCTGCGGGTTCTTCTCGAAGTAGGAGAGCCAGCGCCCCCTCGCTCTCAAGGGCCTGGATGCGGGGCAGGTGATAGGGATCGAAGGCGCGCGCGAAGGGCGACGGCGCCGCGCCCCCCGCCACCATGAGGATGGCGTCGTGGCGGTAGCTGATCTGACCCTCCGCCCCCTCGATGGTCCAGCGAATGTTCGATGGATACGCGCCCATGGGCAGGGCGAGCGTGCGGATGCGATAGGTTGGGACATGCCGCTGGATCCACTCCTGGGCCGTGGCGATCTGCTGACGCACCACGCGCTCGGGATACTTGGCGAGATTGGCGTGCCAGAGCGTGTGATTGCCGATCTCGTAGCCTCGGCTGGCCAGGTACTGGAGCTTGCGCGTGGCCAGCTCCTTCTGGTTGAAGAGGCGGTTCGGCGGATCGGCGCCGGGGAGCACGAAGAAGGTCGCCGCGTGGCCGAACTCCGGATGGCGCCGCTCGAAGGCCTCGAGGATGCCCACGGCGCAGTCGGGATCCACGACCCATTCCCCGTTCTTCTCGATCAGCTTGAACTGGCCCGGCGAGGAGTCGTCGAAGGTGAGGATGACGGGCGTGGTGCCGCGCGGGATGGCGATCTTGCCGTCCACGAAGTCGTTGAGGGCCACCAGACGATAGCCGCCCTCCCAGAGCCGCTCGAGATCACGACGAAAGTTGGCCGGCGTGCGGGTCCACCGCTCCTCGGGCTGGTCGATCTTGTGGTACTCGAGGATCATCACGCGGCCGAGCTCATTCGGCGGGAGCTCCCCGGCCGCGACGGCGACCGGCCAGGCCAGGGCGCAGGCGAGCAGGCAGGCGCGGAGAGAGAGGACAAGGCCATGCCAAGCTCGGTGAGCCTTTAGCTTTCCTATGAGCAACATCCGACCAGCTGGAATCAGCCCACTTCCCAGCTTTCGGCGACATTCACGTACGAACGGTCTAGCGCGGCGATGGATGGGCAACCGAGCAGCCTGAGGGTTCGCTCCAGATCGGTTCGCAAGATCTCAATCGCGCGGGCGACCCCAGCTTCGCCGGCCGCTGCCAGGCCGTACGCATAGGCTCGTCCACACAAAACGGCGCGGGCTCCCAAACAGATTGCCTTGACGATATCAGTGCCTCGACGAATGCCTCCATCCATCCATACTTCTACTTGACCGCTTACCGCTGCCACGACCTCCGGCAGAGCTCGCAAGGAAGCCGGAACGCAGTCTAGTTGCCGGCCGCCATGGTTCGATACCGAAATCGCTGCGACTCCTTCGTCAATGGCACGCCGAGCGTCATCGCCCGTAAGGACGCCTTTGACGATGAGCGGACCCTGCCAAAGTTCGCGAATCCATCGCAGGTCTGCCCACGTCACAGCGGAGCTCGCCAGTGCGGCATTGATATCGACAAGTGGCATCGGTCCTTGGCCTGGGATGACAACATTCGGAAGCGTGGGCAGACCGCCGTCCCGCAAGAAACTGATCAGCCAACCCGGATGTGTCAATACTTCCGGAAGAAACGGGATCTTCTCCAGAAAGCCGCCACTGATGAGTTCTTTCATGCCGTTCCGGTAGTCGCGCTCGCGGATTCCGGAGACAGGTGTGTCGATGGTAACGACCAATGCAGAGAACCCCGCAACCCGTGCTCTTTCAATCACAGCTTCGGCGGCACTGCGACCGCCCATTAGATAGAGCTGATACAAAACAGGACCGGAGGAACCTGCCTTTACGTCCTCCAACTTGTGGCCCGAAATCGTAGAAAGAATATAGGCGGTGCCTGCTGCACCGGCTGCTCGCGCTGCTGCCACTTCGCCACCCGGATGCATGAGGCGGCTGTAGCCCACGGGCGCGAGCAAGAATGGGAGAGAAAGGTCGAAGCCCAACACGCGTGTGCGCAAATCGCAATGGGGAACGGCAACCGCATGACGTGGCCGGAACGTCACGTCCTCAAAGACGCGGCAATTCTCTCGGAGCGTGACCTCGCCTTCGGAGCCGCCATCGAGATAGTCGAAGACCCCTTTCGGAACTCGGCGACGCGCCATCGGCCGGAGATCGTCGATGCTAACGACGCGGGGAGATGCTACTCGGCGAGACGCCCTAGCCGCGCTCATGGTCACAGGCCGGAGCTTCCGTGCACGCACAGGAGCTACGCCGTAACATCACCCCAGAAGCCGAGTGTCGTGATTTGTTGCGGGGTCAGCCGAACGTCCTCGATTACATGCTCCGGGTCTTTGCGGAGTGCGCCGACGGCCTGTTCAATGTGACCCGCAGGGATGTCATGGTCCTTGAGGAAGATACAGAGGCCATCCTCACGGTGAAGGTACACATCTCTGTTGCCTTCGGGGGTGAACGTGACACGGTAGGCGGCTGTGGCAGGAGTTCTCACGGCGCCAGTTCGGAGAATGTAGAGGTAGCCGGCATCCTGTCTCATGGCTCGCCTCCGTAGCGGTTAGGTCGTGCGTGTGAGGTGGACGGTGACCACGCCCGCCGCAAGTTGGCTCAGCCGCGCCCCACGGCCCGTGGACGTCTCCCCGTGGGCGTCCATCCGGCAGATAGTGTACCGCGACCGTGTCCCGTCAGGCGCGACGCTTCATTCGCCTTGCCCAGCGCACAACCCCTTGCCAGCGCGGCGCAAGTGGCTTCCGGCGCGGACCGGGAGAGGTCGCCTTCAGTCCATGCCCGACCAATCACGCAGGACGGCTCTCGGCACTGCTATCCCGACGGAGCCCAACGTGTACCAACTCATGATCACGCTTATCGGGATCCAGCCGCCGACTTGGCGGCGCGTGCTGGTCCCCGGAGCGCTGACACTCGATCGCCTACACCAGGTGCTCCAGCGGGTGATGGGGTGGACTGATACCCACCTCCACGAATTCATCATCAGCGGTCAGCGCTACGGGGTACCCGATCCGGACCGGACGGCGTCCGACGTGTTGCCAGAGCGAATGGTCAGGCTCCGTGATGTGGCGCCGCAGACGGCCGGACGATTCGTCTATCGATACGACTTTGGGGACGGCTGGGAGCATGACGTCCTCGTCGAGAAGATCCTGCCTCCCGAGGCGCATGACCGCTCTCCCGTGGGCATCGGGGAGCGCGGCAGTGCCCGCCGGAAGATTGTGGCGGGATCGGCGGCTATGTCGAGCTCCTGGCCACGATTGGGGATCCGAACCACCCCCAGCACGACGCGATGCTGGACTGGGCGGGTCGATCGTTCGACCCTGAGCAATTCAACCTGGATGCGGTCAATCGAGCCCTGAAGGAGATTCGGTGAAGTCGCGGGCTCTCCAGGCAGTCACCACCAGGGCGAAGCGAAGGCCCGAGTTACACAGCAGGGGCATTGATGGCCTTTGACAGGGGGCCCCAGCCCGCCTAGACTCCCGCCGAGTCCTACCAAGTCACCAGCCGGCTCCTGCGGGAGGCCCGTGATGAGGTTCCGTCCGGCCGGGCTCGCTCTCGGCTTTGTTCTCGTGATCCTCTGCGTCCTGCGCGCGGCTGGCTGAGCAGTACAGGAGCCAGGGAAGAATGGTTCAGATCGGAAATCTCAGCAAAGGAGAGCGGCCATGGCGAAGACCACTCAGCTCACAGTAACCGGTCAATCCAAGCCCGGTGTCCTGGCCAAGGTGGCGCGGACACTGGCCGACGCTGGGATAAATATCACCGCCCTCTGCGCCGCGGAGTCGACGGGCGGCAAGCTCCGTATGGTGGTCAGCGATCCGGGACGGGCCAAGCAGGCGCTGGCCGCCGCCAAGATCCGGTGCGGGGAAGAGCCGGCGCTGCTGCTCTCTCTCGAGGACCGACCCGGCGCCTTGGCCAGCGTTGCCTCGCGACTGGCGGCGGCCAAGATCAACATCAAGTGCGCCTACGCGACAACTCCAGCCCCGGGCGGCGGTGCGTGCCAGGTCGTGGTGGCCGTGGCCAACGTTGACAAGGCCGAGAAGGCCCTGGGGTAGTGCCGCGGTGCGACTCAAGCGGGATGAGGTGGAGCGGATGATGTACATCAGGCAGCCGATCCTTCCGGACGTGTCGGGCCGACGACCGTTTGCGGCAGCGCAGGGCAAGTTCAATACCGCTCGTACCGGCTTGCCAGGGCCATAGCATAAGCATAAATTGATCGCCTCACCTTGCACCTTGGAGGAACATATGGCCACCACCCTCGCCCTGCAGGTCAACGGCAAGTCACACAAGATCCGCGTCGACGACCCGCAAATGCCGCTGCTCTACGCGCTGCGCAACGATCTTGATCTGCACGGGCCGCGCTTCGGCTGCGGCCTTGCCCAGTGCGGGGCATGTACCGTACACGTCGACGGCCAGTCGGTGCGCTCCTGCAGCTATCCGGTGGCCGCCGCCGCCGGCAAGAAGATCGTGACGCTCGAAGGCCTCGGCACATCGCAGAAGCTGCACCCGCTGCAGAAAGCCTTCATCGAAGAGCAGGCCGTGCAGTGCGGCTACTGCATCAACGGTATGATCATGCAGGCCGCGGCTTTTCTGCAGACCAACAAGCACCCGACCGAAGAACAGATCAGGCAGGCGCTCGCCGACAATTTATGCCGCTGCGGCACCCATGTTCGCATCGTGCGCGCGGTGAAGCGCGCATCCGCCATGACGGCGTCGGGAGGGTGAATCATGCTGCAGGGAAAATGTTCCCGCCGCGATTTTCTGAAGACTTCCGGCATGCTCATCGTCACGTTCAGCGTCGCCGGGGCCGCCATGAAGACCTCAGCCGCCCCGAAGACGGTGGCACTTGACCAGGTCGACGGATTTCTCGCGATCGACGCTACGGGCAAAGTCACGGTGTTCTCCGGCAAAGTCGATCTGGGCACCGGCATCTATACTGCGCTCACGCAGATCGCCGCCGAAGAGCTCTCGGTACCGATGGACAAGGTCGAAATGATCCAGGGCGACACGCTACTCACGCCCGACCAGGGGCCGACCTACGGGAGCCTGTCCATCCAGGTCGGCGGCATGCAGCTGCGCCAGGCGGCCGCCACCGCGCGCGAGGCGCTGCTTGGCCGCGCCGCGGAGAAGCTCGGCATGGCGAAGGACAAGCTCGACGCCAAGGACGGACAGATCATGCCGCTCGGTGGAGGCACGAGCATCTCGTACGGCCAGCTCGTGGACGGCAAGCACTTCGAGATGAAGGTGGACGCGAAAGCGCCGGCCAAGAATCCGGCCAGCTACACCATCGTTGGCACGTCGGTTTCGCGGCTCGACATTCCGGGCAAGGTCACCGGTAAGTTCACCTACATGCAGGACTTCAAGCGCCGTGGCATGCTGCACGCGCGCGTGGTGCGGCCGGCCGCGATAAAAGCGACCTTGCTGTCGGTGGACGATTCGGAGGCCAAAAGGATCCCGGGCTTCGTGCAGACCGTGCGGAAGGATAATTTTCTCGCGGTGGTGGCGAAAAACGAATGGGCCGCAATCCGCGCGGCCGGCGCGGTAAAAGCTCAGTGGTCGGACTGGCAGGGGCTGCCGGACAAGGCCAAGCTGTGGGAACACGTGCGCAATACCAAAATCAACAAGGACGAGGAGCTGCAGAAGACGGGCGATGCAGCGCAGGCGCTGCGGACTGGCAGCAGGACACTCTCCGCGACTTATGATTTCGCCATCCATACCCACGGCTCGCTGGGGCCCTCGTGCGCGGTCGCCGAGTTCACGGGTGGAAAACTCACGTGCTGGACCGCATCGCAGGCGACCCACCTGCTGCGCAAGCAAATGGCGAACATGCTGCAGATGGCAGAAGCCGACGTGCGCTGCATTTATCTCGAAGGCTCGGGCTGCTACGGCCGCAACGGGCACGAAGACGCCGCCGCCGATGCGGCGCTGCTGGCCAAGGAACTCGGCAAGCCGGTGCGCGTACAATGGATGCGCGCCGACGAACACGGGTGGGACCCCAAAGGTCCGCCCACCCTGCTCGACTACCGCGCCGCGCTCGACGACAAGGGCAACCCGCTGGCATGGGAATCGGAAGTCTTCATCCCCGACCGGCCCAACCAGATCGCGGTCACCCTGGTCGCCGCCGAACTTGCCGGGCTGCCGAAAGAAGAAGCGCACCCGGGCAATATCCACCAGTCGCTCGCCATCCCGTACACGATCCCCAACATCAAGGCCACCGCACACTGGCTCGCCGAGACACCGTTCCGGCCGTCGTGGATCCGCACGCCCGGCCGCATGCAGAACACCTACGGCAACGAGTGCTTCCTCGACGAATGCGCGGCGGCGGCGGGCGTCGATCCGCTCGAGTACCGGCGGCGCAATCTCAAGGACCCGCGCGGGCTGGAAATGCTCGAGCGGCTCGCCAAGCTCGCCAACTGGCAGCCGAATAGCAGCCGGCAGTCCGCGAGCGGCGACATGGTCACCGGCCGCGGTCTGTCCTACGTCAAGTACGAGCTGGTGCGCACCTACGTCGGGGTGGTGGCGGACGTAACGGTGAACCGGAAGACGGGAAAGATCAAAGTCGAGCGCTTCTATGTCGCGCACGACTGCGGCCAGATCATCAATCCCGACGGCCTCAAGAACCAGATCGAAGGCAATATCGTGCAGACGGTAAGCCGCACGTTGATCGAGGACCTGCAGTTCAGCCGCTCGACGGTCACCAGCATCGACTGGAAAACGTATCCCATTCTCACGTTCCCGGACGTGCCGGAGGTCGTGATCGATCTCATCGACCGGCCGAGCGAGAAGCCGTGGGGCGCGGGTGAGCCGACCGCAGCCGTCGTGCCGTCAGCGATATCCAACGCCGTCTACGATGCCATCGGTGTACGGCTGCGCTCGGTACCGTTCACGCCGGACAAAGTGCTGGCGGCGTTGGGGAAAGCATAGTCAGGCATCCTGACAGGTGGGCGAGGCGCATGCGGTGCGTGAGGAGCGCCCGCAGATCGCGGGTGGCGGGATCCAGCACCCAGATCGTGGGGAAGCGATTGTGGCGCAGTAGGTCGAGGAGATGCAGGGCATCGCGCCGATCAGTGACCGTCTTGCCGTCGTCGAGGAACCCACGCTCGATGATAGATGGTGAGTACGCCACGGTCCGCTCCACGGTCACCATTGGCCGGAAGAACGAGCTCTCCGTTGACTACCGGCTCCACCTGATCGGCGCGCAGTGGACGGTATACGATGTCGCCCTCGACGGTGTCAGCCTCGTAAGCACCTACCGGGCCCAGTTCAACCGCATCATCCAGATCTCGTCCTACGATCATTTGGTCGACGAGATGCGGCTGAAGGAGGGGGAGCGCAGGACCCTGAGGGACGGGCCTCGCTGAGGAGGCGCTGTCATGAGAATCGTCTATGTGCCGGTGGCTATAATCACTCTGTTTTGGGTCGTCTTGCCCGGATTTCACCTCAAATGACGTCCACCTCGCTTCCGCTCTCGACGTGCTCTTGCTGAGCGGATGTGATTGCTTCACTGTGGATATCCTCGAGATGTTGGCTGTCATCGATGGGCAGATAGCGGTGCTGGCAGCCCCAGCTTCAGCGTATCGACGTGCCGCTACCTCGTTGCTCAGGAAGCCAGGGCCCGGTGGCGCGTACCCGGATGACGTGGCAGCGGCCCGCCGCACCTTGCCTCGCCGACCTGCACAATCATCACGACGACGCCGAACGAATTGCTCGCGGGCATCCATAACCGGATGCCAGTCATCCTCGATCCGGATGATGAGGCGCTCTGGCTCGATCCTGGTCCTATCGCGCCGGTGAAGGTCTTGCCATGCCTGCGTCCAGACCCAGCGGAGCGCATGGAGGCGTTTCCCGTGTCGTCGCTGGTGTCATCCCCGAGGAACGATGGTCCACAATTGGTCGAGCCCGTGCCCGCATGAGCGGAGCGCCAGAGGAGCGCAGGCAGACCCGCAAGCAGACCGAGGAAGAGGCACTCTTAGGACTAAGTCCTCTGGGATCAGAGGACGAGTTTCTAACGGCTGACTATGAGTCGATCTTGGCCGTCAAGGACACGCCCGAGTATCAGTGGCTCCTGGAGAATGCGACCGTCCTAGTGGAGCGCGAGTGCGAGCGCCGGCACTGCGAGAAGTGGGAGCTACTCGACATCCGCCACGTAATCGAATCCCCACGAGTGCAGCGAGCACTCGACATCCTCATGGCCGGGGGATTCATCACCAAGCCCGCCGAGTAGCGGCCGGTACTTCTACGCGTTGCGTACCTCCAACCCGAGGCCAACGATGCTGAGAACGACACCGAGCCAGAAGGCCGCCTCTCGGAACGCCGTCCCGTCTCCGAGGTGGCCGAGGATGACAAGCACAATGCCGAACGCGACTAGAATCTGCCTTGGCTTGATCGCCATTACCCCTCCTGACTCGTGATATGGCGGGGAGCCTGACGGGACGGGAGGACACAATTCCCCTTTTCCAGATTCCTAATAGCCGTGTTCCAACGAGGGCGTCACACCAGACTTATGTTCCAGGGGGACCGACTCGATGATGACCATCGTGACACACATGCAACTGAAAGAAGGTACTGAACACGAGTGGGATACCGTCATGCGCAAGCGTCTGGCGGCCGCGAAGAAGCAACCGGGTTGGGTGGGCGGACAACTCCTCCGGCCAAGCGATAAGCCGAGCAGGCGAGTGATCGTCGGCACGTGGCGGACTCGGGCTGACTGGGAGGGGTGGCACAAAGACCCCCGATTCGGCGAGACGCGCCGGCAGCTTGAGGGGTTGGAAAGTGGGCCGGCAGAGCACTGGTGGCACGAGGTCGTGCTTGAGGTCAGGAAGGCGGCGCCGTCTCCCCCGGCCGCTCCCAAGCGAGGAAGCAAGCGGGCCTCAAAGCGCAAGAACAAGTAGAGCAGGACCGAGCCCGTGCTGTCCCCGATCCCGGCCTCGAACTTTTGCTGGCGAGGTGTGGCTGCGGGGGTAGCGATAGCACGGACAGAGCAGAGCTCACCTACACCGCCTTCGTCCGGACGTGGGGCAAGAGCTGTCCGGGTGCGGTGGCGAGCCTCGAGGAAGGGGGCGAGGAGCTGCTGACGGTCTCGGCACGGTCTATGGGGTGACCCGGGAGCGGATTCCGCAGGTTGAGATGATGGGCCTCAAGAAGCTCTCCCGCGGCCCGCTCAGGGAGCGGCTGGCGAGCTTCATCGGCGGCTAAAGAAAGCGGAGAGAAGAGGAGGTCACAATGTCGTATATCATCGCTGAGCCGTGCATCAACGTCAAGGACAAGGCCTGCGTCGAGGTCTGCCCGGTGGACTGCATCTACGAAGGCCCGGAGATGCTCTATATCCACCCCGACGAATGCATCGACTGCGGGGCCTGCGAGCCCGTCTGCCCGGTGAAGGCGATCTTCGCCGAGG
>WNFF01003106.1_pt1 | contig 13604 bp, 11 predicted proteins | sample 5400441 | NCBI WGS metagenome assembly WNFF01 (sample SAMN13153345, study PRJNA577476) | soil metagenome | isolation source: 120 cm saprolite under Douglas fir tree site 2 hole 3 replicate 1 | place: USA:California | collected 2015-04-18 | reverse complement strand
ATGTTTCTGCTTCGTGTGCCAATGGGAGCCTTCGGGCGGTTCGCGTTCGTTTCCCACAAGCTGCTGCGATGGATTCTGCCTCTGATTCTCTGTAGCTTGCTGATCAGCAACATTGCCCTGCTGCGTTATTCCGGCTATGCGTTATTCGGCCTGCTGCAACTTTCTTTCTACGTGTGGGCGGGGTTTGGATTTCTGTTTCGCGAACGAATACGAAACGTTCGCTTCGCTTTGCTTGCCTATTTCCTCCTGGTGATGAACGTTGCCTTTCTGGTGGGAATGTTTCGTTGTTTGACCAAGCGCGAGGAAGGTGTATGGCAGCGGGTCCCATAGGCAGCGAGGCGGTTCGACATACCTGGCCGGCGATCGAAGGGACTCCGGTATTTCTGTACCACGAGATTGCCGAGGAGCGCGGCTGCGGTTCGCGTTCGCCAAACGGGAAATACGCGGTAACGCCCAGACAGTTTGGCGATCAGTTAGCGGAAATCAGGAATGGTGGTTACCAGGTTACTTCCGTGAGGGAGATTGCGCTGGTGGCCGGCGGTGTCGGGCTGAATTCATTGGCTGGCATCACCTTTGATGACGGCTGCAGTTCTGATTACGAGAAGGCGTTTCCGCTCCTTCTCGAGGCCGGATTGCGAGCCGACTTCTTTCTTAATACCGCCAATATCGGGGAGCCAGGCTATTTGAATTGGGAGCAGGTGCGGGAAATGTGCAAGGCGGGGATGGCGTTTCATTCTCACGGGCACTCCCACGTTGCGCTGTCACGCATTGATCCTGTGCATCTAGAACGGGAACTTCGTGTATCCCGTGGAATATTGGAAGACAAGCTCGGCTGTGCTGTCGATTTTCTTGCGGCGCCGTACGGCTTGCTGAACCGCAGGGTAATCCAGGAGGCTTTTCGACTGGGTTATCGTGGAGTATGTAACTCCCGGCAATGGACAGCTTCTTGGGGAAACCGCTGCGTAAACCGCGTAGCAATCCTTGGCCGGACATCCACAGAAGAATTCCGACGGCTATTGGTGCGCAATCCGTTGTCCTACATCCTTCGTTCGATGCGCTCCGCGGCGCTTTATCTCCCCAGGCAAGTTCTCCTCAGGATTCAACCGGCGTACTTAGGCGTTCAGGTGGTGACCAAGTAGGGATGAGTCAGCGACCGCAATTGCAGATATTTGTGCTCATCGACGCGCTAGGCTGGCGTTTCGTGGAGGGGCGCGATTTTCTGATCGATCTCTTGCCCTATCGCGGCCCGTTGCGAACGGTACTGGGATTCAGTTCTGGCGCCATTCCGACGATTCTGACGGGCGTGCCACCCGCAGTGACCGGTCACTGGAACCTCTTTTACTACGACCCGACGGGCTCGCCATTCCGTTGGCTAAGAGCCGCGCAATTCTTGCCGGACGCGGTGCTGGATCATCGCGTAACCCGCAAGATCATCAAAGAACTGGGACGACGCATCCTTGGCATGGGGCCACTGTTCGAATGCAGTGTAAGTCCCCGATTCTTGCCTTGGTTCAACTACGTCGAGAAGAAGAACATTTACGATGCGGGCGGCATCGCCGGTTCTTCATCCATCTTTGATCAGCTGAAGCGCAAAGGCATTCCGTATCGGGTGTATTCCTATCATCACCTCAGCGATGCGGAGATCCTCCGCCAAGCCGTCAACGACATTCAGTCGAGGGAGGCATCGTTCTTCTTTTTGTATCTCAGCGAAATGGACATGTTCCTCCACATGCATTGCAAAGAACCAGAAAATATAGAAAAACGGTTGCAATGGTACGACGCTTCTCTGCGCCGGGTGTTTGAGGCAGCGCGACAGATTGACCCGGACGCGAGCATTACTGTGATTTCCGACCATGGAATGACGCCTGTGGAGCATCGCTACGACGTCGTTGAGGGAATCGATGATCTCGGGCTGAAGGTGGCCGCTGACTACTTGGCCGTGTACGACTCAACGATGGCGCGGTTTTGGTTTTTTAATGATCGCGCGAGGCAGGCTATTCGGAGGCACCTGGAGAATTTGCCGTGCGGGCGTATTGTGCCAGACCAGGAGTTGTGGCAGCTCGGTGTCTTCTTTAGCGACCGCCGTTTTGGCGAGCTGATCTTCTTGCTGCATCCCGGCTGGCTACTGTCGAAAAGCGATTTTAACGGAAAAGGATGGATGCCCAACGGAATGCACGGCTACCATCCGGGGGATCCTTACTCGGATGCGATTTTTCTGAGCAGTAGTGAACCGCCTGTTCCGGTGCGCACCATCGCCGATGTTTATCCCTGTATGCAAAGTGCGGCAGGATTCACCAAATCACTCAAGACCAGATCGCTGTGAAGAAGGCACTCATTACGAGAATTTCTGGCCAGGGCGGTAGACACGTGGCTGAGTATCTGCTGGGAATGGAATACCAGGTCTATGGCCTGGGGCGGCGCGAGCCAAATGGAATGCACCGGCTCGAACCCTTCTATCATCAGCTCGAACTCGTTTTTGGAGATTTATGACGCGTTTTCCGATCTCGGTTCTGTTTTTCTCTCGTGTTCCCGTCTGGGGCGGGGCAGAGGAGCACATGCTCACTCTACTGCGGGGACTGGATCGCCGCCTTTTTCGGTTGCACCTGGCGTGCCCTACTGAATTGGCTGACAAGATTAGACCTCAGCTCCCGCCCGATGTTAACCTATTTCCTCTCACCCTGAGCAAAGCCTACATCACAGCGGACGCCTTCCGCCTAGCAAAGATTCTGCGAGACACTCGGATTAAGATCCTTCACTCGCATATGTCTTACAGCAGCCGGTTCGCCTCAGTGATCGGGCGGCTCTGCAGGGTACCGGTCATCATCGAGACGCCACACGTACGGGAACTCTGGCGGACGAGTCTTTTGAAGTCCAGCTACTTGGTGGACCGCATCATGGGTCGATTTGTGGACTACTATGTCGCTGTGTCTGAGGCGAATGCGCGCTACCTCGCCAAAACAAAGGGACTCCCCTTGCGCAAGATACGCGTGATCGTGAATGGAACTGATCTTCGCCGCTTTAGTCCGGGTCGGCCCGTTCCTGCTGGATTCAGAGAAAAGCTCGGATTTGCACCAGGAGATCCCATTCTTATGGTCCTTGGGCGACTGGAGGCTCAGAAGGGACACCGAGTGCTGATTGAGGCCATGCCGGCCGTCTTGCGCCAGTTTCCCAAGACGCGTCTCGTATGCCTAGGTGAGGGGCGCCTGCGGGAGGAACTGGAAAAGCAAACGGAAGCGCTCGGCCTGTGCGATTCAATTCGATTCGTTGGACACCAGTCGAACGTGGAGGACTGGCTGGCGCTCGCCGATTTCACTGTGCTGCCCTCTTTCTTCGAAGGCCTGCCGCTGGTAGCGATCGAATCGCTTGCCGTAGGCCGGCCCGTGGTCGCAACGGCAGTCGACGGCACACCCGAAGTGGTTGTGGACGGCAAGACCGGGCTAATAGTTCCTCCTGGTGATCCGGCGCTGCTGGCCCATGCGATCTGCAATTTACTACATGACTCGGGCCGGCGTGAAGGCATGGCGCGAGCAGGGCGTCAGTGGGTAATAGAACGGTTCGACCAAAATCAGCAGATTGAGCGGACACAGGAACTCTATCTACAGGCGTCGGAGCAATACCACGGTGGACGTGTTGGGGTGAACGTGGCGATCAAGCCGAGCGTTGTGCAGAGCGAGGCTACGATTCCTCGGATGGTTTCGGGTCAGAGAAACCACGATGACTAAGCTACAGAGTGGGACCCAACCTATGTACGCGAAGACGAAAACGGATGATCGACGCGCAGCTAAGGCGGCCATCTACGAGGAGGCGTCTCGGCTCTGCGCGGCGCGATGTAACGGCAGGGTTTCAGGCCTCGTCCTCACCGGCAGTCTTGCACGAGACGAAGGGACCGACGTCCAAGGAAGCGGCTCCTGGACTCTTCTAAGTGACGCTGAGTTCCTCTTGGTCTTGACTGACGGCGCGCCGTTACTCTCTCTGCGTCAGGAAAGCTTGCTTCGCCAGAGTATCGAAGGCAATCTCGCCGAAAGAGGGATTCACTGTAAGATTTCGCTCAGCTCGTGCCACGCCGATTATCTGCGTGGGATGCGGCCGAACATCTTTGCCTATGAATTGAAGGCCTGCGGACAAGTAGTGTTGGGTGACCCAGAGATTCTGCGCTTGGTCCCAGAATTTTCTGCGGCTCAAATACCTCGTGAAGATGCCTGGCGGTTGCTCTGCAACCGCATGGTGGAGCACGTCGGCGTCTGCTCAGCCTTTGCAGGTAGGCCGGAGAGGCTCCCGCGTGCCTTGTACTACCACACGCTCAAGTTGTACCTTGATATGGCGACTTCGCTCCTGCTATTCGTCGGTGCCTACGAACCAACCTATCAGCGGCGTGCCGCGCGGCTGAAGTCGTTAGCGGATAGCGGCAGTATAGATGAGTCAGGACTCTTCCCACTCGGAAGGTTTGCAGAGAGAGTAGATTTCTGCACTCAGTCGAAGCTGCGTGGGCTCTCACAAGAAAAAGAATCTCAGCTTGAGACCCAACCAAACGGGAGCTGGGCGTTGTGGGAGGAAGCGATTGCCTACTTGCGCCAGCTCTGGCGGTGGGAGCTTCAGCGACTGACCGGGCTCAAGGCTCATTCTTCTGACCGCGAATTGTTAAAGGCCTGGATTCGCCGCCAGTCCGTCTATTCATGCCTCCGAGGATGGGTTTACACATTGCGCCGGCGAGGTTGGGTCCAGAGCTGGCGCGAGTGGCCGCGCTGGGGCTGGCGTGGAATGCGCGCCTCACCCCGATACTGGATCTACGACGCCGCGAGCGAGCTGTTCTTCCTGCTCCCGTCGCTGGTCGCAATTATCGAAAAGAGAACCGACGACGAAATCGATTTTCGAGAATTGCTCGCCAGGCTACCGGTAACCAGCGCAACGCTGCCGAAGAACGGATATCCAAGCTGGCGACGGGTAGCCGCGGAGATTTTCTGGAATTATTCGGAGTTTGTAGTAGACACGAGGTCATGACTAATTCCAACCAACTCGTGCACCGTGGAAATGGGGCGGCAGGCGCGGTAGCGTTGCCCGCGGGCCAACGCGTTCGACCGACGTTCGGCTGGTCAGATATCTGGAAGGCTCCGTTGCATGACTTCCCCCTTCGCGACGAAATTCTGTACCAATTCCTACCTCTCTCAGCGTCGATGAAACTCCTCGAGATTGGCCCTGGCAGCGGGTTCACAGCTTTTCGGTTGGCTAGACGAGTGCGTCAGCTTACCCTTGTGGAAGTGGGAACTGAGGCGACCGCCGAGCTACGTGAGCGGTTCCGAGAAACTCGGAACATTCGCGTTGTATGCGCTGACGCCACGCAGCTAAGCTTCGCGGACATGTTGCAAGACGAATTCGATACGGCCTTTTGCCTGGACGTGTTCGAATACGTGGTCGATCCCGCCGTGTTTTTGCGGAATGTGGCTGCAGTGCTCCGTCCTGGTGGGGAGATCTTCCTCTCGTACCCGAATGTACCTCCTCCCGCGGGTGACGGGGTGACGTGTTTTTCACGCCTGGCACAACTCGAAGGATTGCTGGCTGCCGCCGGCTTTCACGATTGGCAGATCTTTGCCGTGCGTCTGCGTCGCAATGCCGCTGCCGTCTACGGACTCCTTCACGAGTGGCCATTGCGTCTGTACCGCTGGCTGCGACGAAGAGAGCGAATCGGGCTGCCACAAACCTATGAGGCGACCTGGGCGTTCCGCCACGGACGGCGGCTCAGTCGTTACAAGGTGCCTCTTCATCTGCTCTGGCTCCTGCTCGGCGCCGGACTGCGATTGGGCGGTCCCGTTTTTTCCGCCGAGCCCGTGACAGATGGCATCCTGGGGCGGCAGCTTGTGATCCGGGCGTGGAGATAGCGGGAATGGCGAGCCGGTACCAACTCGAGCCCCTGGCCGCGGACGGAGCAGCCCGCTGGGAAGAGCTCACCGCCTCCTACCCTTCCTTCGAGTTGTTCCACCGCAAGCCATGGCTGAACTATCTAACCCAGAGCCGCGGCATGCAGATCCGCTACTGGCGGCTGTCGGAAGGGTCCCGAACACTGGGCTATTTCTGCGGCGGCATTTTGAGGAAGGGGCCGTTCCGCATCCTCGGCAGTCCTCTGAAGGGCTGGGGCACGAACTTCATGGGCCCGGTGATGAACGGCAACTTCGATCCCGCCGCTTTCCTCGGGGCTCTGGACGGCTTGGCCAGTACTGAGCGCTTGGCGGTGGCGGAGCTGGAAAGCCGCGTGCTGAGCGATGCCGCTCTGGAGGCAGCCCACTACGAGCCAGTGACCGGCTGGACATACTGGGTCAAGCTAACACCCGACAATCCGGACATGATGTGGAAAGGCTTGGAGTCGGTGTGCAGAAACCGCGTGCGCAAAGCGATGAAGGCGGGATTGACGGTGGAGGACGCACGGGATCCGGCAGCTGCGGATGAATTCTACGACCGGTACTGCGAGCTGATGCGCCGCAAACGCCGAGCGCCGCCGTATCCGCGCGCATACCCGCGTCTGCTCTTCCGCCACTTGAAGGAGGCAGACCTCTTATTCGCGCTGCGGGTGCGCGACAACACAGGGCGCGTTCTGGCCGTGGGACTGTTTCCGCACGACCACCAGACCGTTTACTTCTGGGGTGGAGCGAGCTGGCAAGATGGCCGCGATCTTTGTCCCAACGAGTTCTTGCACTGGAGCGCGATGCGCCTGGCGGCGGAGCGCGGACTAACGCGCTACGACATGTGCGGCTACGGCCGATTCAAGAAGAAATTTGGCGGCGAACTGATCACGCTGAAGCGCTGGCACAAGTGCTATTGGAAGAGCGCTCGCTGGGCGCGCCGGGCGTATGGCTTCTTATTCCAGAAGCGTCAGCGGCTGCAAGGCTGGTGGGAAGGAATCCGAGCCAGTCATCCGCCCGGGGACGGGCAGCGCGAAGACGCCGCAGCCGCCGAGCCGGAGAACTGATCCATGAATGCTGGCCTCTCCCACAACGGCACGCCGCTGGTCAGCGTGGTCCTGCTGAACTACAAGAGGCGCCAGGCCTTGGAACTGACGCTGGACTCCGTGCTGCACCAACAGTACGCGAATCGCGAGATCATCGTCGTGGACAACGGCTCGCAGGAAAGCCTGAGAGACTTGGTGGAAGCTCGCGGCCCCGGCGTCAAGCTGATTGAGCTCCGAGAAAACCTCGGGGCAGGGGGGGGCCGAAATGCCGGAATCCGCGAGGCGCGCGGCGAGATTGTGATCACCCTGGACGACGACATGAGCTTCGCTTCTCCCTTCGAGATCGACAAAACAGTGTGGACGTTTCAAGAGCGTCCGCAGGTTCATGTTCTGGCCTTCCAGGTTTGCGATCCTGAGACGGGCAAGCTCCGGCTGCGCGAGTGGTGCCACCCGAGAAGCTGGCAGGAATTTGGCCAATCGGAGTTTGAAACCCATTTCTTCGTGGAGGGTGCCTGCGCTTGCCGGCGTGAGGTCTACGAGCAGGCGGGACTCTATTACGAGCCGCTCTTCATTTATTGCGAAGGGTACGACCTCGCTCTGCGCATTTTGGACCGCGGATTCCGGATTCTCTACGCTCCGGCGATCCGCGCATTTCACCGTATGTCGCCGGTTACGCGCACCGCGGAGAAACCCTATTACTTCTTCACTCGCAACTACGTCTGGATCGCATACAAGGACTACGCCATCTTCAATGGAATCCGCTTCTTCCTGGCCAAGTTTGCCATGATGCTCTATTTTACGCTGCGCTCCGGACGCTTCCGTCCCTTCCTAAGAGGACTGCGGGACGGCATTGCAGGCCTCAGGCGGATTCGCCGCGTGCGTACACCCGTTCGCCGAGCCACGGTGCGATATCTGGCTGAACTGGAAAGGTGCCGCCCCGGCATGCTGTTCCGGTTTGCGAGACACCGGACGCAGCCGCAGTTGTAGATTCGCACCGGCGAGAGTGGCCGCGAGAGCAGAAGGCGTAAAGAGGGAGCAAGAAGTTCAGAGAGTTCGCTTGAGCCAGAATCCATCCCGAGCCGCGGAAACCAGAGCGGTGGCGTTGGCCGCTGAAGTGCCGACAGCAGCGACAAGTGCCCAGCATGGTCACGACGGCCTGGAGCAGCGCATCGCCCGCGGGGTCAGCGGCAGCTTCATCGTCTCGGTTACGACCGCTCCTTTCGGGTACCTGACCAGCTTGATCCTGGCCCGAATTTCTCCCGAAGCAGTCGGCGCGTATAGCATTATGGGCATTTACCTCGGCGTCGTTTCCGGCATTCTGTATTTCGGCGGAGGAACAGTCACCATCCGCTTCCTTCCAGCTTTGCCAAAAGAGAGAAGGTTTTCATTCCTCGGATCCTACTTCTTGTTCACCCTCTCCGTTGTGGTAATCGCGAGCGTGTGCCTCGCATCGTACCCACAAGCCATCAAGTTCCTAATCGGCCGCGAGGTAGACGTTCATATCGCCCTGCTGCTGCTCTGGCTTTCTCCCCTGCCATTGCTTTTTTTCTCAGCGCTGGCGGCGCTAAAAGGTTTGATGAAAGTAACGCAGGCGCAATCGCTGATGCGGGCAACCACTGTCGGAGCCTGCTTGATCTACGCGTACTTTTGGCTGGGCCACCGGGATCTCTTTCGCCAGGCTCCCGGACACGTCATCTTCATCTCCTATTTGGTGCTGATGCTCATAATTTCCGTAATCGGCCTCTACGCCCTCTGGAAAGAAGTCCTGCCGGCTAAAGAACGGTGGAGCTGGTACTTGCCTGCTGGTTTCTGGGGCTTCACTCTTGGAGTTCAGGGAGCAAGCACGTTGGGAATGCTACACATGAAGCTGGATCAAATCCTGGTGCTGCGTCAGCTAAATGTCTCGTTGCTAGGCACGTTTTTCGTTGCGCTACAGATCGCCGAGATTACAGTGTTGATGTCTATGTTTTTTGTAGAAGGCGTGCTCCCCGGTGTCACCAATATGGTGGCGGCGCGCCGGCTCGACAAGATCCCCGGCCTGTATCAGGGCGTTGGACGGCATATGGTCCTGGTGATGACTGGTTTGACCTGTTTCCTGCTGGCTTTCGCCCGGCCAATTCTCGAGTTGTTCGGTAAGCAGTACACTGCGGCATATCCAATCCTGCTGGTGCTGGTCGTTGTGAATGGTCTGGATGCGCTCACTTGGCTCAATGCCATGCTCATCTCCGGCTTAGGCAAGCCCAACTATTGGACGGCTGCGCAAATTGTGCGCATCGTGGCGTTCGTCGCACTGTTTGGCTGGCTGACAAATCGCTACGGCCTTCTTGGAGCCGCGCTGGCACGCGGCGTGGCCTGGATCCTGGCGGAGATCTTCGGTTTCTATATAGTTTTGAAGCGTCTGGGGGTCGCGCTGCGCATCCCGAGGCAGTTTTACCTCTCAACGGCAATCATGCTATCGCTGGGCGCGCTGCAGCTCTGGGGACTTACAACCAATCTCTTCTATTTGGCGCTGCTCTTTCTCGTTTCAGTTGCCGTCCTATTCGGATTCGGCGGGTACCATTGGAGGGATCTGAATATGCAGGTGGACATCTCCTCGGCCGAGGTTCCTGCTCGCGCCAGAGGAGCTTTGCAGGAACCCGGAGTAGCGGCCGCCGAACACTCCCGTGCCTACGAACCGAAAGGCTGAAAAAGTGCCAGGCGCGAATTCACGAATGGATTTTTCGACCGTGCACCTCGAGCCAGACCCTCAAAGAACAGGCAGCCCCACGCGTGGTCCGTTTCAGATTCTACATGTCGAAGTGGGCGGAAGCTACGGCGGCTCGCTGCGGGCGCTGGAACAGTACCTCGCCTACAGCGACCACAGCAGGTTCAAGCACGACGCTCTGCTTTACTACCCCACTCCGGGAATGGAGCGGCTGGCCGCCTCTTGCCGGAAGGTAATGACGCTCTACCCGAATTTGCCATCAAGCTTTAAAAGAACGCGGGCGACGAGTCACAGCACGCTGCGAAATGGCTTGAGGAATTCCCGACTGGCGCCCGTCCTGCTCGAAGCTCGGGAATGGTTAGGACTTGTCCGCGCCCTTCCCATTGCGCGGCGGCTGCGCAAGGTTCTCGTCTCCACACGCTACGACTTGATCCACGTCAACAATAGTTTCACTTACCAAGTCTCGACGCTAGTGGCGGCGAAGCTGGCGCGGATTCCGGTAGTCGCGCACATGCGGAATCCGATCGACGCGAACGCATTCAGCCGCGCGATGATGCGCCTCACGGATTGTGTGGTGACGGTGAACAATGCCTTTGAGCGAGAACTCAGATCCTGGGAGGTTCCCGTGGCCGTGCGGACTTGTCATGACAGCGTGGAGATTCCCGTCGTGGACGAGCGCATCTCATCTCAACTCCGCGCTGCTCTCGGCGCTCCCGGCAGCGTGCTGGTTGGCTCAGCGGGACGTCTTGACCCGCAAAAGGGATACGCCGACTTTATCCGTGCGGCTCGGCTCGTGTTCAACGCGAATCCGAGCGTTCGATTCGCCATCGCAGGCGATGGACCCCTCCGAGCTTCTCTGACGAAGCTGATTGATGAGCTCGGCCTGGCAGGAATTTTCCACCTGTGCGGTTTTCGAGAGGATGTAGGGAGCTTCCTGGCTGCGCTGGACATTTTTGTCTGCTCCTCTCATTGGGAAGGGGGGCCGCTGGCTGTCATTGAAGCGATGTTGCTGGGCAAGCCAGTGGTGGCCACTGATGTCGGCTGCACTTCCGAAATCGTTCTAAGCAACGAGACTGGCGATCTCATACCTTCCGGTGAACCCAAGGGGATCGCAGAGGCGATCCTGACGCTTGCGGCGGATAAGGATCTGCGAGGTCGTCTGGGCTCCGCCGCGGCGACTAGAGTCGAGCACTTGTCGAACATGCAGGCCCGTGCCCGGGACTTGAACACTATCTTCGAGAGCACACTGATCTGTGCAAATGATGCGGCTTGAGTAACCGCGAAGGCGAATTAGTGATCGTCCTGCGTCAGGCCAAGCGCGTAAGGCAGGTTGAAGTTTGCCTGCCGAACAGCGTCCAGGAAGTCGCCATAATTCGCGGCCTCGCCGCCGGTTGGGAAACCCCACGGGTCGCTGCCGGGAGCAATGATTGCTTCCCTGCCGTCGTAGGCATTGTCGCGGTAAGTGATCAGACCCCAATTGGCGCCTTCCCCTCCCGAGTCCATCCAGTCCCACCAGTCCAAGCCCACTACCGGATAAACGCCATCGCTTCCTTTCACGGATACCAGCCTCATAAGCATCTTGCCATAGTAGGCGCCTCGCTCTTGCTGAGTGCTTATAGGCGGCATGGCGTAAATGTTGGGGCTTCCCTTGAGTGTTGAATCCGGATTGGCCATGAAGCCAACCCAGACAAGCAGGGGCTTGTGCGTGAGCTCATAGCTCATAGCCATGACTTCGGAATTGTTCGCCAGGTTCAAAACGTCCGCGCTAACCTGGAGGACATCTACGTGTTCGGCGGCCGCTTGAAGGACCTGCGGCCTCGCCAGGCACCCGAACTTGTTCAGCGCCGCTGGACCGAAGATCAGATGATTATGGTCCATGGCACGAACGCGGGAGACGATAACGGAGAAAGCCTTGCGCGCGAACTCGAGCAGGAACGCATCCAGGTCGCCCTTTACATTGGGGGAGGCATCGCTGAGAGTCTTCCAGTCCTTCCCAATCCAAAAATGCCGGCCATCCTCGTCGAGGAATCCACGGCCGGAGCCATATCCGCCATCGCTGTCAAACGTCGTGTAGTCGCTTTTCCAGGCTGCATTCAGCGCTTGGATGGTGCTGTACTTTTTCGCCAGAAAATCCCGCAGCGCGTACTTGGAATAGACTTTCATGTCCCCGTGCGACCCGGATGGGCGCCCCCTTCCCTGGTCAAAATTTGTGACCGCCACCATCCATCCCGGATGCGGGTAGCGCACGGGACATCCGGACGTAGCCCCTCCCGCCAAGCCGTACCATTTGTCGGCATCGTCGATCGTCCAACCCACCAGCCAAGGCGATCGGGAAATGGGCGCGGTGAAAGTCGCTTCGGCCCCGCTGACGACATTCTTCACATATTCTTCAAATTGGGGCGCGTAGAAATCGACCAGGGGGCTGCGCCAGTCGTTGTAGGTCTGTGGAGGGATTCCCGCCATGATGTCCAGAGTCTGTGACTTTGCCAGCCCACGTGAATTTGCGAGCGCCCCCATCCCCGGGGCAAGAAAACCAATGAACGGCATTTTCTCGGGATCCCCGCTCGGAGAGCCGTAAACGCCCACAGGAAACAGGGCGTTTCCAGAGTATTCTCCGATCGTGTTGAAGCCCCAGCCCCGCAGGCGCCGGACGGTTTGCACCGCCCATCTCGGGATGCCACCGTACTTTCTGCCGATTGTTTGGCCGCTGGAATAGGGATCGATGTTGTAAACCGACCGCATCCAGAATGGATGCCCTTCCGGATCGATAAGGTACCAGCGACCGCCGATCTGTTCCGTGTGGAAGAAGCCGGTCTTCCGGCCAGTATTGAGATTATAACCACCAAAGGAGTCGTAGCCTGGCAGTCGGCTGTCCGTCGCGCTTAGGCCCCACTCGGGTGCTCCTCTTCCTAGTCCGAAGGCTAGCGACCAAATGACAATGCCCGTCCAGAGCACTCGGGCTAGCGGGCGCGGCGCAAAAGAACATCGCTTTGGAAGTAATGTCCCAGGCAAAGGTCCCCTGGGCTTCCCAGGAAGTGCTCCGTGGCTCGGAGTAAGCTGCATGACGAAAACGAAGAAGAAGATACAGCAAAGCCCTGGGACCTAGCAAGCGGCCTGCCAACTCTCTCGTGGAAGTGAGCAGGTAGACCAACGGGCAAAGTTGGGCGCTCTTGGGCGCAGAAACGCAGCTTGGGAAATCAATTCACAATCTGCAGCAGTTTCTTTCTCGGGTTCACCCATCGGTTTCCAGTCTTGATTTCAGCCTGAAATAAGATTCATAATATCAGTCAGATAGGAACAGCAACTCTTTCTGGTGCCGTCAGCTTCGGCAGACGGATTGCCGTTACCGCCGCGTCCTTCCCGGTTGTGCGGCAGACGTGGTGTGCGGGCAAATGATCTGGCTTCTATTCATGCTCCTCATCTTCTTTCTCCCGTTTCAGAACCACTATCTGGTTAACGTGACCATTGGTGGGGTCACTATCTTCAAGCTTCTCGGAGTCGTGCTCTTCTTGTTTGCCTTCGGGCGGGCGGCCGTCCGCGGAATGCCTAATTATCTAGGGTCCTTGCCAGCCAAAGCACTATTTTTTTTCGTGACTTGGAGGGCACTGTCGTGGGTTTTTGCGGGTCAGGCGCTTGCCGGATTACAGGACTGGACCTCCTATGGTGTGGCGAACGCCGTCTCTGCGCTGCTTTTGTTGTTTATCACTATGGTCTTTGTGGACAGCAAGGATAAGCTTCGTCACCTGCTCTTCGTAGTGGTTGCCGGAATGGGGCTCGCCGCCTTGTACATCATTCGCGACTACCTCGGGGGCGATGATCGGCCAGGCTGGCCCTTCTCGGACGCGAACTATTATGCCCTCTACGCCATGAGCGCCTTGCCCCTCGCGTTGGCAGTGCTGGGCGAGACGAAAAGCAAGCTGGCTCGTTGGGGCTGCTACGCCTGCATAGGACTTACTGTCGTTG
>WNFF01006641.1_pt1 | contig 13608 bp, 9 predicted proteins | sample 5400441 | NCBI WGS metagenome assembly WNFF01 (sample SAMN13153345, study PRJNA577476) | soil metagenome | isolation source: 120 cm saprolite under Douglas fir tree site 2 hole 3 replicate 1 | place: USA:California | collected 2015-04-18 | reverse complement strand
AAGCTACGCCGAGGTCGGCATCCCGTGGGGCAACTTCCCGTTGTGCGACTTCCAGATGCAGCGAGCCGCAATCGCGGTTTATGTTGCGGCCGTCAGGTTCATTGTTAATCGCGATGACGTTTGCGCCGAGGCGCCTGAGAAGTTGCGGCGCGAGCTGGTACGCAGCCCCATTGGCGCAATCAACCACGATGGTGAGATTGGCCAGGGAAAGATCATGGGCGACATCGTGGACCAGGTAGTCGAGATATCTCGTTCGCAGCTTGGCAGCATCTTGTTGGTTGGCAGCATCGCTTTGCTCGCGATCATCGCGAAGGGCAGCGGAAACGACTGCCTCGCCACTAATGTCCTTCTCAATCAGCCTTTCGGTCGCATCGTCCAGCTTGCGTCCTGACGGCTCGAAAACTTTAATGCCGTTGTCCTGGTAAGGATTGTGCGAAGCGCTGATCACGACTCCCGCGTCCGCGGGAAGAACCCGCGCGAGAAACGCGACGCCCGGCGTGGTAATAATTCCGGCTGACTGAACTTCGGCGCCGGAGGCAAGCGCGCCGGCGATCAGCTCGCGTTCGATCCGCGGACCCGATTCGCGCGTGTCGCGTCCAATGATGATGCGCGGCGCACGTCCGGGCGTTCGTTCGGTGAGATGGCGCGCCAACGAGCCGGCTATCGCGCGAACCGTCGGCGAATCGAGGGGAAACCTGTCGGCCTCGCCGCGAATGCCGTCGGTGCCGAAAAGTCTCTTGGGTTCTTGATTTGGCAATTCGTGAAAAGGAACCTTTGACGCGGCGACCGTCAGCGACAAGGAAAGCTCGACATACTATCTCACAGCTTCGTTCACCTCTGTCTTCCCAAGCCTTCGGCTAATTATTTCCATCGTAATCACCTTGCCCGGCAGCCTGGTCGTGTCTGCAACAGTCTTGTTTAGTCCGGCATTTCGCGCAAACATTCTAAAGAAGTTTTGGTCAGCTACATAAGCATAAAAGTAACTTCTAGTTGATACTGCTACCATATGGTACACATTTTCAGAGAACCTTAAGTTGTTGGAACTTACGGTGCTTTCATACTCACTTGGTTGACCATCTTTAGGGATTTTCTTCACCGCCGTGAACCCTATTCCGAACATGTCTACCAGAGACCTGACAGGCCAGTTCTTTCCAAGCGTACCTAGATTGAAGCTAATCATTACAAGCTTGCTATCTATGAACGCCAGATGAACCTGATCAACCTCTTCGATTTTCTTGAAAGTTAATATCCTAAAGAGTTTCTCTTTATGCTTGGCGGAAACCCATTTATCAACCACATGGATATGAAGCCTGTCGAGCTTATCGCTTATCGGCTTACGAAGGAGGCGTATGGCATCCTCAGGCGTGCTTTGATCTAGGAATAATCCATGCCATCCATCAAGTTTAGAGTTAGCTTCATCTTGCGTGGCGCCAGCCGTATTATTCTTAAGACAGCGCGTGTAACGGTCGAGAAATTTTTCTTTTGATGCCCGGTACTCTTCGATATTTTGAAACTTACGGTTTTCGCCTCCTTGATTGAGGAAGTAAATCGTAATGATCACGTGGTCCGCAGCAGAGAAGAGGACGTGTGTACCTATCTGCTCGCCCACATCAATTACGTCTCTATCTATGCCATAGCTCTCATATCCATTGTATAGAGTCTTGTCCTGATAGATTATCTTCGTCGCTTGTTTAGTTGAGGCGGAATACTGAAGTTGACTACGAACCATCTCTTTGTCACTCGTATAATCCTGTGCATTAGATTGTTCTACTTTGATATTGGCAAAGTAATAAGGAGTGCTTGGATAAGCAAACATCACCCGGTAGCCATCCAAAACAGAAACTGTCTTATTTCCACTAGCTGTTTCAACGAGGCGGAATTTTTCGGCAGACTTGAGCCTACGGGTGGTTTCGACAATTTGCAAATCGTCTTCAAACTTGCAGGACAGGTACGGCTTCAATGATGGAGAACGGCTGTCAGACGATGCACTTGGGGACGGAGTGGGATCTATTTTTTCAAACTTGGCGGGTGAAGACGACGAATCACTGTTACTCGTTCCGCAGAGGTTAGAAATAAGAAGCAACGAAAGAAAAAGAATAAATGAAACCGCAACTTTCATAGCGCAAGATACTCCGATTCGCGTCGTCTCTACAAAGCGAGCGTCTAACAGGCTGATTGACGAGTATACCAAACGGCGCCGTTGCCGGTGCTCTCACTTCCTTCGCTTCACTCGACCGCGTTGCAAGAACCCCGCCAGGCGGCCTCGATTATCGATCACGCCGACGGCACCCACGCCGTTGCTCTGCATCAACTCGTTTGCCGCGGCCAGCGCTGCGGATTCACTGACGAAGAGCTGTTGGCTAACGGGTCGCATCACGTCGCGCGCGCGTTGCTCGCGCCAGCGTTCGCGCGGCAGCTTTTTCAGATCTTCGAGTGCGAGAATTCCCAACAGCCGCCGATCGTGCGCAACCGGAAAGCTTGTTTGACGGTGAAGCGGTAGTACTTCGTCGACAAAACGGCTAATCGACAAATCCGGTTCGATCGATATCGCTACAGACATCGCCTCTGCCACCGTCGCCGGCCCGTCGTCGCGCACGCTGCGCACAACGCTCGTAGCGGCGCTCAACAAAAACAGTCCGATCAGCACCGACCAAAGCCCCATGAAGTAGGCATGAAATGATGGCGCGACCGCCATGTAAACTCCGAACACGATTAGCACCAGCGACACCAGTTGTCCGCAGAACCCGGCAATGCGCGTCGCATTACGAATGTCGCCGCTGCGTTTCCAGACAATCGCGCGCAACACGCGGCCCCCGTCGAGCGGATATCCGGGAAACAAATTGAAGATCGCAAGCAACAGATTGCCCGCGCAAATAAAGAGGAAAAATGCGGTGCCGGGATTGAACCTAAGTCTCGCAGTCACCAGCAGGCAGCCAAAACCGATCAATGAAAAAATGAAACTCGCCGCCGGGCCGGCGACCGCGATGCGAAACTCCGCTCCCGGACTCTCTGGTTGGGTTCGCAAGCGGGCCAAACCGCCAAATGGATGCAGCACGATCTCTTCAATCTCGATTCCCTCCATCCGGGCCATCAGCGCATGCGACAATTCATGACCAAAAACCGAAAGAAAAAGTCCCAGCGTGATCGCGATACCCAGCGTCCAGGCTACCGGATCGTCAGCCGGCGGAAGCTGTAGCGTACCCAACTGCATGGGATGCCGGTGCGCGTTCACGGCAATCATCGCGACGCTAATCGCAAACACGCCGAACCAGCGATAGTCGATGCGCACGGGAATTCCGTAAACGCGCGCGACCATGATCTGCCGTTTGAAAAACGATTTGAGGTTCATGCAAGAACGCAAAGAGCAACGGGCGAAGGGGAAAGTGCAAGAAGCAAACCGTTAGACGCCATCGATTCTCGTGCTGTTCCGTCCCAAGCACGATTGTAGTCCCCGGGATCTCTCCGCGCTTAGCCCTTTGCGCTTGGCCCCCTTAACTGCTGGTGGCGTGCTGCCAGTCAACTTCGAATAGGGGCACGGGCTGCTCGCGATTCTTGACGTTAATGGGATCGCGCGCCGTCAATTGATAGCGTGACTTCGCGGCCTGGGCGGTGGCTTCGCTGACCAGGATCTCGCCGCGTTTCGCGTTGGATTCCAAACGCGAGGAGGTGTTCACGGCGTCGCCAATCGCGGTGTACTCCGAGCGGCGCTCAGAACCGATGTATCCCACGGTTACTTCGCCAGTGTGAAGTCCGATGCCGATCCCGATTTCCGGAAGGCCTTCCTTGTGCAGTTCATCATTGATGCTGAGCATGCGCCGCTGCATCGCCACGGCAGCGTTGATAGCATTTTGCGCGTCCTTCGCCGTGACGGTCGGCGCGCCGAACAGCGCCATCAATCCGTCGCCCAGATACTTGTCGAGCGTTCCGCCGTGCGCAAAGATAATGTCAGTCATCGCCGAGAAATACAGATTTAGCAGATGCACGATCTTTTCCGGCGCCGCGTGCTCAGAAATACTCGTGAAGCCGCGAATGTCGGCAAAAAGCACGGTGATCGTCTGCGTCACACCGCCGAGCTTGAACGAGTCAGGATTGTCGAGCAGTTGCTTCACGACGTACTCAGGCAGGAACCGGCCGTAGTTGGCGCGCGCAACTTCTTCGCGGGCGAGGCGCTCATGCGCCCGCACGTTCTCGACCGCGATTGCGGTCTGCGCCGCTACGGCGCTGATCAGTTCAAGATCGTCGGGCTTAAAAGCCGAGAAAGGATCGAGCCGGTCGGCGTAAAGCGCCCCGTGCACTCCGGATTCCGTAAATAGCGGCGCGCAGATCGTTGAGCGCACTCCCTGCGACACGATCGAATCGACCCCGGCGAACTGCTCGTCGGCGGCCGCGTCCTGCGACAGCAGCGCGACTTTGTCCTTCATCACTTTGCGCGTAATGGTGCGGCCGATCGTCATCTTGCGCGCGTGAGCTTCCAGCTTTTCATCGCGCGCCCGCGTCGCAATCGGAAACAGCTTCGCCTCGTCGGCGTTCGCCTCAGTCACGATGCCTTCGGCCAGCAGAGCGATCACGCGATCCGCGGGTGTCGAGCGAAAAATAATATCGGTGGCTTTTTTGAAAATCTTGTCGAGGTCAAACCCTGAACCGAGCGCTTTGCTCATCTCGTAAAGCTCGGCGAGGATGTTTGCCTTGCGCTGCAGCGATTCGAGCACTTTGTCGCGCGGTGCGCCGGCAGCGGTCACGGGTTCGGCCTGACGCAGGACAGTCGACAGCACGTCTTTCGCCGACATCAGCAGTTGCGTGTGTCCCAGCGGCTTGTCGTCGTAACTGAGGTCAGCGGTGCGCTCTTCCTGCGCCTGCTCAAACCTGATCGTGCTGGCGCCGATCGTAACCCGGTCGCCGTCTTTCAGCGGATGCTCGAATCTTTGTTCGCCGTTGACGAAGACGTGGTTGGCGCTCCGTTTGATCTGCCCGTTCACCATTACGCCGTCAACAATCATGAACGAACCGTCGTCGGTCGACTTGATGTGCGCGTGGTGGCGCGACGCGCGCGGATCATCGAGCACAATCTGATTGTCGGGCGCGCGCCCGATCATGCACGGCGCCTGGGAATTAAGTTGATACTCGCCCTGGCGACCGCTGGCGTCGGTGGTTCTTAGCAAGGCCATGATCTTATAGCGGATGAATCCGATTCCGAGACGAAACGGAAAGCTGATTCTACAAGTAAACGCCCTTTCAGCCTAGTGTCGGCATCCCGATGAAAACCAGAGCGATGACCTTGCCGTGCATCGCGGACGGTGCGATGATTGCAGCCTCGGAACTGGCTGAACCTCTCAAAGTTGGATTAGGAGGATTCCCCCTTGCCCGGTCTGACCCGCCTGCTTTGCTGCTCGCTAATTCTGGCGACGACAATTCTCACGCCCTTTTCGTCTAACGTAGAGGGCCAATTGCCTGACCAAAAGCCGGGACCAACGGGATCGATCTCCGGTCGCGTGACGCTGGGCGGCAACGCGGCCGAGGGAATTCCAGTGGTCGCCGTATCCGGACAAACAGTTAATCGGCGGGAAGCTGCCACGAGATCTTTCACGGACAGTGAAGGCCACTATCGCCTCGCAGCATTGCCGCCGGGTCAATATCAGATATGGGCGGTTACTCCGGGTCTGGTCGCCGAGCCCGGGCCTTTCCCAAGATATGGCTTTCCTTTTTACGGTTCCAGCCAAAACATCATTCTGGGTGTCAATGAAGACGTATCCGATATTGATCTAAAACTGGTCCGAGGCGCGGTGATCACCGGGCGCGTTACCGACGCCGAGAACAACCCGGTGGTTGAAGAGCGCGTATCTCTACATTTGGTTGATGAGAATGGCGCGCCATCCCGTTTTGGCTCGCCCGGTTCATCCAATGACCAAATGTACCAAACCGACGATCGCGGAATTTATCGGATCTACGGTTTGCTCGGTGGTCGTTACAAAGTAAGCGTCGGCTACGATGCTAGTGACGGAGTTATTCGCGGCGGTCGTCGTCAGCGTACTTTTTATCCCGATGCTAACGATCAATCAAAGGGCGCCATTGTCGAATTGAAGGAAGGCGGCGAAGCCAACCACATCGATATCAAGGTTGGGAGTGCTACCCAAACCTACGCTGTATCAGGACATGTGATAGATGCGGAAAGTGGGTTGCCGATCGCACGGACCGGCGTCAGATTCATGCTCGTGTCACAAGATCAGGGAGCGCCTTCACCCAGCTTCGGTTTACAGGCTGATGACCGCGGAGAATTTAGTTTCGATGGATTTGGGCCTGGCCACTACATCGCCTTAGTTACCTCTGAAAGTTACGGCGGAAACTTTTATGGAGACCCGGTTAACTTCGAAGTTGTCGACCACAACGTCAGCGGATTGGAACTCAAGGCGATTTTGGGATTGAGTGTGAGTGGCGTCGTCGTCGCCGACGGTGTCATGACCAAAGATCTGTTGCGGCTGTTACCTGGGCTCCGGATTTTTGCGCGAGTGGCCTCGGGATCCACGAGTCAACTTAGTACCGGGGGAAATTCCATCGTGGCCCCAGATGGAAGTTTTCAGGTGAATGGCTTGAGACCCGGTCATCTATCGATCGATGCATACGCTTCAGCGCCTACTTACACGCGACCGGCGATCGTGCGCATCGAGCATGACGGCATCGGCGTTAGTCAGGGTTTCGACGTCCAGCAAGCAGTTTCCGGATTGCGCGTCATCATTAATTATGGCACCGGCGCGATTCGCGGAACGGTTAGACTGGAAGGCGGAGCCTCACTCGCCGATTCTCGCATCTACGTGAATAGCAAACGCGAAGGCGAGCGCGACGGTACTGGCATTGTCGTTGACGCCCGTGGTCACTTCCTTATCAAGAACCTCGCGCCAGGCACGTACGAAGTAACAGTCCAGGTTGGATTTGGCACTCCGGCCTTTCCCCTTCGCCCGCTTCCGCCCCAGAAACAACTGGTCAACGTCACGGATGGTTCGGAATCTGAGGTCACGTTTATTGTCGATCTCAAGCCGAAGCAAGGGGGCCCGTGATGCTGCTGAGCAAGCCGAGGATTTTCTCTCTTATGATTGTTGCGCCAATCCTCTCGATTGCGTCAACCTGCTGGGCGCAGGCAGCGGGAAGCGCAAAGCCATCGGAAAAACCGAACGGCACGATCACCGGTCGCGTTGTCAATTCTGCCGGCGAACCGCTCTCAGGCGCTGTTGTTTACGCCGGTTCACTGGGAATTGTCACACGATCGCAAAGAGCGACAGTCGATACCAATGGTGAGTTCAAAATCGACGGCTTAGAGGCTGTGCTCTATCGTCTCTCGGCAAGCGCTCCGGGTTATGTTCCGGCGCCCCAACCAACTCCCACCGACTCGCAAGGCTACTACCACATCGGCGATTCAGTCACCTTCAGAATGATCAAAGGGGGCGTCATAACCGGCACAGTCACTGGTTCAAAGGGGCCTTTGGTAGCTGTGGGAGTGTATGCGATTCGCGTGCGCGATGAAGAGGGCAAGCTTTTGTCAGCGCCAACTCTATTCCGTGAACGTTCGACCGACGACCGCGGTGTGTATCGGTTCTATGGCTTGTTGCCTGGGGCTTATCTCATCTCAGCGGCAAAACCCCGAATCGGTTTCATCGCTCCGACCGCATACGACCATGACGCGCCAACCTACTTTCCTTCCTCGACGCGTGATACCGCTTCGGAAGTCGTCGTGCGTGATGGCGAAGAAATAGCGGCTGATATTCAGTATCGGGCTGAGCCGGGTCATGCGATCAGCGGAAAGGTTAACGGTGCGGTAGAGTCCCAGACCCAATTCTCACCGGGCGCCTCGATCAACCTTACTGACGTGCGCGACCGATCCTCCCTCATGAGCACGTCGGCAAGCTCGAATGACAACTTCAGCTTTGCCATCTACGGCGTCGCCGATGGCGAATATGAAATGTCCGCCTGGCAGTTCTTGCAAAGCCGCGACGAGTTAAGATCGCCGCCACGCCGCATCACTGTGCATAGCGCCGATGTACCCGGAATCATTTTGACTCTTGCGCCACTGGCTTCGATCGGGGGGCGTTTAGTCTTCGAGAACGATCCAAAGGCAGGCTGCGCGAAACGTCGGGAAACCGCCGCCCAGGAGACGATCGTGTTCGGGCGACGGTACGAGCCGGAAAGGAAAACTAATGTTGCGGCTCAGACCACGCCCGTCCCCGAAGTCTCGCTTTCACTAATTAATAATGTAAGCGTTGGCGTAGCTGACGCGAAAGGATCTTTCACGATGAGGAATTTGCCGTCAGGCTGGTACCGAATCGATCCGCGCCCGCCTGCCAGTGGCTGGTTTGTCAGGTCAATAGCAATTGGAGCAGCGCAAACAGCCACAGCGAGAGCTGCAAGCCTTGTAATTGCCCGCGACGGAATCATGCTGAAATCGGGTGAGCGAGTTTCGGGTTTGACCGTCACGATCGCCGAAGGCGGCGCCAGTTTTCGCGGTCGCGTTACGGTCGCCGAGGGGCAAAGTTTGCCGCCAAACCTGCGCATCTATCTCGTTCCCGCTGAGAAAGAAAGCGTCGCCGATGTGCTCAGATTCTTCGAAACGCGCGCTGATACTGACGGAAGCTTTGCCATGGGTAATATCGCACCGGGACACTATTGGATGATTGGACGCACTGCCGATGAGAGCGAACCGGCAACGGTAAAGCCAATCAGACAGGATTCCGCCCTTCGCTCTCAGGTCGCGAAGGAAGCTGAAAAGGCCAAAAACGAAATTCAATTGCAGCCTTGCCAGCGAATTGTGGACTACGAAATACGCTATCCACCGGCTCCGAATGACGCCAAGCCCAAACCATGACCCACACTTCGCTCGGGTCACGCAAACAAAGTTCGCAAATCAAGCGTCTATGGCCCGGCGTTTGCTGCCTCCCCCGGTACTCATACGCGAATGGCTTGACGCTTGTGAGCGCCCTTGCTAGACTCGATTCAGATTCAATAACAATCCGATTGTTTCATTTAGTCTCGCGATAATTTTTGTCCTACAACCGTGCAACTTGCCGGGTGCTCGTAAAAATCAAGCGGAGGTGCGAAGGTGGGCTTCAAGGTCGGCCAGAAAGTTGTTTACCCGAATCACGGCATCGGAACAATCGAACAGATCGAGCAAAAACAAATCGGAGCGGTAGCGCTTCCTTTCTACACGCTCCGTCTCACGATTGGAAGGATCGCTTCAAGGAGTTTTCCGAAAAAATGCGCACCGGCAACATTTTTGAAGTTGCCGACGTGCTCAAGCACCTCAGCTACCTCAGCCAGGTGAAGCCGCTGTCGTTTCGCGAACAACGGATGTTCGAGCGGTCGCGGTATCTGGTCGTCTCTGAACTGGCGGCCGTTTGCCATCAGCCGGAGTGCAACATCGAACCTCGTGTCGATCAGGCATTGCTTCAGGCCTGCGCCCGGCATGAGCGACAGCCCAACAGCAACGGCAAGGCTCGCGTCGCAACCGCGGCAGCCGGGGCCCATTAAGAACCGCACAAAATCAATCGATTTCGCCATCCCTAAAGGCTGCGGACATCATTTCTCCAGATGGCCGCCCGCGGTTCGGGGCGCGCGCCGTGTTATGATACTTCCCTCGCTTTTTGCTACCCGCAATGGATGATCCTGCTAGTAGTTTCCTGGCTTTGCTGGCCGGCGACGTCGCCGGTCAAGGCTCGACCACGCTTATCATGGTCGTTGCCAAGCTTGCCGCCGTTCTGTTTTTCGTAGGCGCCAACGCATTCTTTGTCGGCTCGGAATTCGCGCTGGTTTCAGTGCGCCGCACCCGGCTCGAAGCTCGCGCCGCCGCAGGCAGCCGGCGGGCGCGCGCGGCGCTGCGCCTGATCGGCGATCCAACGTCCTTCATTTCGGCAACGCAACTCGGGATCACAATCGCCTCTCTGGCGCTCGGCTGGATCGGAGAGCCGGTGGTGGCCGGTCTGTTACAACCGATCGCCTTCCGGATTACGTCGACGGGCCGCGCGGGTTATGTCGCGCACCTTTTAGCCATCATCATCGCGTTCGCGGCGATCACGTTCCTGCACATCGTGCTCGGCGAGTTGATGCCCAAGATGTTTGCGCTTGAGCGCGCCGAAGGGCTGGCGTTGTTCGCGGCGCGGCCGCTTGAGCTGTTCGCCAGGGTCTTTCGCGCGCCGCTCTGGATTTTCAATACCACCGGCGCAAAGCTCGGCCGCCTGATCGGACTAAAATCTTCGCTGCAACACGCCGCCGTTTACAACGAAGCTGAGTTGCGCCAGCTGGTGGACATCGCGCGTGAGAGCGGGCACCTGCGCGCTGAGGAACGGCGGCTGATCCACCGGGTGTTCGAATTCTCAGACACGCTCGTGCGGGAGGCGATGGTCCCGCGTCCGGCGATCGCAGCCCTGTCGGCCGACTGTTCGCTGGCGGATATCACCCGCGCCTTTCAGCAGAATCATTATTCGCGCCTGCCCGTGTATCGAGAATCGCTCGACGACATGGTGGGTTTCATCCACAGCAAAGATGTAACGAAATTTCTTTTGCGGCCGGAAGAATTTAGTCTCGAAAAGGTTTTGCAACCGCCAATGTATGTCGTGGACACGGCGCGTCTGGAGGACGTGCTGCGGCAAATGCAGAGAGCCAAGACGCATTTCGGATTCGTGGTCGACGAACACGGCGGCGTCGAAGGCATCATCACGCTCGAGGACTTGCTCGAAGAGATTGTCGGCGAAATATCGGACGAGCACGACGAAGAAGTGAACGAGCAGATTGCCCAAACCAGCGAGCGCAATTATCTCCTGGACGGCGCGCTGGCAGTTCGCGATCTCAATCGCCGGTTGAAGACTTCGCTGCCGGAATCAGATACCTATACGACCATCGGCGGTTTTCTGATGAACGTCGCCGGTCACGTGCTACAACCGGGTGAGACGATTGAACACGACGGTTTGCGCTTTCACGTCGAACGCGTCGAGCGCCGACGGCTGGTGCTCGTCCGGCTTGAATTACCGGAGGCAAAGTCCGAAAGCCCAACCGGCGCGGCGACCAGGACCGTGAACGCGTCGCGTTGAAGTGCTGAAGGTCTGAGAGTTTGGGGGTGTCGCTATTCTTTCGACGCGACCAGAAGGTTGCTGCTGAATCGTCTCTGATCGTCCAGCCAGGTGGAAGTTAATTCAAAGCCGCTCTCAGTGGCCATCCGCGAAAGATCATCCGCGCTGTACTTGTAGGAGTTCTCCATGTGCATCCGTTCGCCGGCCGCAAACGAAATCGTCAGATCAAGCCGGCGAATGTTGACCGATTGCGACCGCAGGCTTTCCAGATAGACTTCGACACAGCCGGCTGCTTCGTTATAGACCGATCTTAATCCGAACGCCCACAGATCGAAGTTCCCGCCAAGTTCGCGATTGATTCGCGCCAGTTCATTCACAATAAACGCCCGTGTTACTCCCAGCGAATCGTTGTAAGCCGCCTCGAGCGTCGCTCGATCTTTCTTCAAGTCAGCGCCCAGCAGCAACGCGTCGCCTGACTTCAGCACGCCGCGAATCGCCCGCAGAAAATTAGCGGCCTCGTCTTTCTCAAAATTTCCGATGTTCGATCCGAGGAACAAGACCAGCATCGGCCCCACATGAAGCGGCTTTAACGCGGCCAGCCCTTCGAAGTAATCGGCCGCGTAGGCAGAAATCCTTAAACCGGGATACGACTCCAGCAGCGAGCGGGAGCTTTTTTCCAACGCGGACGCCGAAATGTCCACCGGAACGAAAAGCAATTCGGCGCGCTTGCGCAAAAGGGCTTCGATGATCTTGCGGGTCTTTTCGGCACTGCCGCTGCCGAGTTCGACCAGCGTCTGGCTAGCGGGCGCCAGCGAAATGATTTCATCGGCGTGCCGCGAGAGGATCTCGCTCTCGGCGCGCGTCAGGTAATACTCATCTACGCGGCAGATAGCCTCAAAGAGTTGCGAGCCGAGCGCGTCATAAAGATATTTGGCAAACAAATGCTTCGGCGTGGCTGCGAGACCGCTGAGAACGTCGGCGGCAAAATTTGCCTGACCATTCCGGCGCGAGAGATCGTGGATCACCAGGCGCGTACGGGAGTCGGTTGGATTTGACGCTGACAATTCTTGCCCTCCGCGATTCTGTGCGGCCGGATAAAGACGGACGCGAATTATACGCGGGCGCCCAGCCAAAAGCGAAAAGGAGCAGACGAGCCTTCACTCGCCTACTCCTTTTCTCTTCGAACAGAATGCCTTTCCGGCAAAGTTCAGATAATGATCTGATGCGACCTGGTTACTACGCGCGGGGCCCGCCTCGGTACAGTCACATCGATTTGGGGAGTTGCGGGAACCACGATGCGCGGAATCTGAATGTTCATTTCCGGGACCGCCGGCACCTGGATTGACGGAATCACGATCCGGCGCGTACCGATCGTGCCCGGTCGGATGAGGGTCCGCTCAGGATTTTTCTCGGGCGTGACCGTGACGGTGCGCGCATTGCGATCGCGAATGATCGTCAGCGACACCGGGCCGTCTTCCTTCTTGCTGATGGCCCGCGAGACATCGCCCGGCGAAGCCACTTTCTCTCCATCGACGGCAGTGATTACATCTCCGGCTTTCAATCCCGCTTTGGCTGCGGGACTGTTATCGTCAACTGAGGTTATCAACAGGCCGCCGTCTTTCACTCCAAAGTAGTCGGCCAGTTGCTTTGTCAGCGGCTGCGTGCTCACCCCAATGCGGCGATTTCCAAACGCAAAGGCGAATCCGCCCTCGCCCGGGTTGATTTGAATCATTCCCGGATCGATCTTCATCGGGAACGGCGTCGTGCCGCGAAATATCCCAGGCGGCATCGCGCTGCCAAATACATTCTGCAGGCCGTCGTGTTTGGCGAGCGTGGCACTGACTTCCTGTTCCGATCCGCCGCGGCTAATCGTGATCCGCACTGTTTGATCGGCTGAAGCTTCGCCCACCAGACGGGTCAACTTGCGCGCGCTCGTCACCGACTCGCCGTCAAAGCGAAGAATCACGTCGTCTTTCTTCAAACCGGCTTTTTCCGCCGGACTGTCTTTGACGACCTGAGTTACGCCAACGCCGCGCACCTCGCGCATTCCATAGCGGCTCAGGTTCTCTTTGCTGATGTCTTCAACTGAAACGCCGAGGAACGTCCCACCGTCGAGCATAATCGAAAACAACCGGGACGCCTCGGGGGTCGCTGGCTCTTGTGCTTCCAGCAGCGCTTCGGGCGCCGCGGCCTGCTGCGCATACACAATCACGCCGACGCCAAGCATTAAACCAATAATCAGGGCCAGTTTCTTAGGGGTCATTATGAATAGTCCTCCGGAAAGATTTTAAGTTTCCACGCCGGGCGGACAAGCGAGTTCCAAATTGTTTGCTGGGAGCGCGGGCCTGCGGAGTCCCGGCCGGGCAGCCTCGGTGGGTCCTCGTCGCTGTCCGCGTTTGAGCGCGAAGCAGTACCTATTAATCGGCCGCGAGGTCTATCGTAAGCTATCGGCCGCATAAACCCACAAACAATTTGGAACTCGAGTGTCCGCCCGGCGTGGAAACTTAAAATCTTATCCGGAGGACTATTCGTGATGACCCCTAAGAAACTGGCCTTGATTATT
>WNFF01026863.1_pt1 | contig 13609 bp, 10 predicted proteins | sample 5400441 | NCBI WGS metagenome assembly WNFF01 (sample SAMN13153345, study PRJNA577476) | soil metagenome | isolation source: 120 cm saprolite under Douglas fir tree site 2 hole 3 replicate 1 | place: USA:California | collected 2015-04-18 | reverse complement strand
CCAATTTGCGGGCGGCGCGCCACTCGCCATTTGACCTCGAGGTAGGAGGGGACCTTGCTGGGCTGCCGCCTGGGACGACACGCTACATCACGCGCGAAGATCTGCTCGCATTACCTCAAGTGACCTACACCGTAACGGATGATTCGAACTTCACCGGCCCAGCGAAGATTAGCGGCGTGCAACTGGAAGAATTGACCCGATCTCTGCGTGCGGCCCCGCATCCGGACATGGTAGTCGCAATATGCGATGACAAGTATCGCGCGAATTATCCGCGTGATTATGTCGCTGCTCATCACCCGCTGCTCGTGCTCACAATAAACGGACAACCACCATCAGGTTGGCCAAAGGATTCGGAAGGCCACGGCGACGATATGGGACCCTATATGATCTCGCATCCCAAATTCACGCCGAGCTTCAAAATCTTCTCTCATACCGATGAGCCGCAAATCCCGTGGGGAGTCGTGAGGATCGAGTTGCGCGATGAGAACGCGGTCTTCAGCGCGATCGTTCCGCGTGGACCCCATGCCGCCGCACCCCTGGTAAAGGCGGGTTATCGCATCGCTCAACAGAATTGTTTCCGTTGTCATAACATGGGCCGCGAAGGCGGGCAGAAATCCGGCGTGCCCTGGTTGGTGCTCTCGGCGTGGGCCACGGCTTCTCCCGAATACTTCGCCGCTTATGTGCGCGACCCACAAGCAAGGAATCCTCACGCGCAGATGCCTGGCAACCCGGGGTACGACGATAAGACCATCGGCGCGCTCATCGCCTACTTCCAGACATTTTCTCCACAACCTCCAAAAGGAAAACCATGACTCTTCGTATCGCCAAGCTGGCGCTGGTCTTCGCCGTAGCGATCTTTTATTCGCTCGTGGTCCTGAACAACACGACGGACTTCGACTCGAACTACCAGTTTGTGCGCCACGTTTTGATGATGGACTCCACATTTCCTGGAAACCGCGGCATGTGGCGCGCGCTGAACTCTCCTGTGTGGCACACGGTTTTCTATCTTTTGATTATCGCTTGGGAAGCGGTGACGATGATCCTCTGTTGGCTGGGCGGATTCCTGTTGGCGCGGGCATTGCGCGAAACCGCAATCGTGTTTCATCAGGCCAAGCGAGTCGCGATCTCAGCCCTGACGTTCGGCTTACTGATGTGGTTTGTCGTTTTTCTCAGCGTCGGCGGGGAGTGGTTCTTGATGTGGCAGTCGAAGATCTGGAACGGCCAGGATGCTGCCTTCCGCATGTTTACAGTGATCGGTATCATACTGCTGTTCGTTGTCCAACCGGAAATCGAGGCGCAGCCCTAAGAGGCCGCGAGGAATGCCTTCAGGGGTTAAAACCCCTGAAGAGGACAAAGCGTTTTGTCGTGCCTAAAGTCACGACCCACAACCCTTACGACTTTTTCTGCAGCCTGCCAGGCGCGTTGGTGAGGAAAAACGAAACGGTTTGTGGGTCGCGGCTTCACAGATGGCGGAAAAATCCCCTGGATTGTCATTCCGAACGAAGTGAGGGATCTCTGTGTTCTTAAAAGCCAGGAAAAGAGAGATTCCCCGGCACGCAGCGGGCCTCGGATTAACACGGTTTTGCTTTTTTCCGCAACCTGTTCAGCGTCGGCAATATGCCCTCGCCGCTTGGCCTGCTGCGATTTCTTCTCCGCAAGATCCGAACTTGACGAAGAATTGCGCCATGTTTGGATCACACGGATTCCGAGTTTTGTGCAGCCGACGGGAAACGCCGAATGTAATAGTGGCACCCCGCCAGGAACAGGGCAGCGGCGGCATAGCTGAGGGCAAATTCCGGAGCGGCGAAGATCCCCAACTTGTTGACGATTCCCGCGGAGCTCAAATCGTATGCATGGATGAGACCGAAAAAAGAGAGAATGGCTCCCGCGAGCAACCATCCAGCCGCGGGAAGGAAGCGCCGATCGAGTATGTAGGCGAGCGCCGCTGCCCAAACCATGGAGACCAGAAGCGCCCCTTGACTGAGCGCGATCAGCCCATAGATCGCGAGTTCCTCCCCAAACTTCGGCGCGGCTTGGAGCAGACTCGATCCCCCCTTGCGCAGCGCCAAATCGACGAGTTGCAATCCCCAAGAGGCTAGCATCGGAAGTAAGCCAAATGCGACGGCGATGCAGTGCGATTTAGGAATCTCTTGAAAGGCCTGCGCCACCATAACCAGGCCAAACCACACGATCACGATCGCAACCACTTCCAGCGGCACAAAATGCAGGATAGGAGAAATCAATCCGGTTATGCAGATCAATAGCGTGGCAACTCCGTTGAGGATGGAGTATCCCACTCGAGCGCCATACGCTTTGTGGGCCATGTGCCCAAAATAAAGTGTCGTTGGAAACGGACTGCCGAATGCCGCGGCGCCCAGAGTCGCCAGTCCGTTTACCAGCAGCGATGGACGCGTCGGATAGTCATCTCCAGCTACTTTGACGCTCTCCAGGATCTGCAGCGATACGATTGTGTCCAGCGCGCTCATCGGCAGAATGATGGAAAGATATTCCCAGCCTTCGCCATGACGCAGGAATTCGAAAAGATTGACAGGCCGTGGCAAGTGTATGCCCAGAGCGACCAGCGGCGGAGGCGCCGGCAGATGATAGATGTGGAGCGCCCTCAGAAGCGCAACAAGAATTATGCCGGCGAGTATGCAGAGCAGACCACCCGGCATCCGGAAAGGCAAGCGTATTCGTGATCCGTAAACCGAGAGAATAATCACAGTCGGCAAAAGCGCCAGTTCGGGAGTCTGAAAAATTCGCAAGACGAATCCCAAACATAGGAAGGCGATAGCGATGCCGGCCAAGGGGCACAAGAGGGCGGCACGCGGAGTGTGACGTCTCAACCAGTCCGTGCAAAACGCCCCTGCAGTTTGCACAATGCCGCTCAGAAAGCACGCAAACACGCCCAAGTGCCAGGCGAGTTGTGAGTCGTGCGTTCGCAGGTAAACGGGCAGCATGATAAGGAACACGTACGCGAAAATGGTTGGGGTATTGACGCCAAAGGGAATCGCGGTCACGTCTGTCCGGCTCGTTCTCTCGGCCAAACGGTGCGCCTGCCAGGCGTAAAAGAGATTCCCGATGAGAATCGAGAACGCTACCGCGGGCATAATGCGGCTGGAAACCAATTCCAGAGGTAACCCGCAGAGTGGCGCTAACCCCGCGATGAGAAGCAAATCGGGAAAGCCGCTGAAAAACAGTCCGAAGAATCCGTCCAAATCACCTGGGACAAACCAGCGCGCCGATTGGGGCGGCGTAGACCCGGAGGTCATGCTAAAGGCGCTCAAGCGGTACCGTACTTCAATCCGATTTTTGTTAGCCACTGCCTGTAAGCGATAGCCGTGCGATCTGAACGCAGATGCAATTCTGCCTGCAAATCCAGCGGCAACAACTCCGGACGCTGGGACTCCACGATGGGAATGTCCTGCCGGCTGACCACATCTTGGAAGCTTCGCAGTTGTTCATCGGACGTTTCGGAGGCGTAGTTGAGTGCCATAATCAGCCAGGCAACACTCACGAGTTCGTCCACTGGCGTCACACAACTGAAGATGGAGAACCTTTGGTCTTGATGAGTCTTCTGAAAATAGGCAGTTAAGGGCCGCAGAACCCGGAAGGTATACTTCACTTCAGCCGATTGCCCGGTGCCGTCGGGGTCCGGCTGCCACACGCCGATGTCGCGCGCCACGATTCCGTCCAATGTGGTCTCGACCTCGTAATCGCCAACTTCCGTGTGGCCAGGATCACCGAGAAAGCCTGCATGAACAAACGGGAAGTGCCCCACGTCCAAAAAATTCTCGACTACACGAGGGCCGTGGGCTCTGAAAAGATAGGGACCTGCGCCCACTTTTCGAAACGAAGCGTCATCCCATTCGGGGAAGAGGGGTACTTCTCTCTTTGGTGCGCCAAGGCACACCCAAATCAGACCATATCTTTCCGTGACGTGATACGCGGTAGTACACGCACGCGTTGGTGGAGGCTGTGAGGGATGCGCGGGAATCCGCACGCATCGCCCGGAGGCATCGTAATTCCAACCGTGGTACGGGCAGATCAGGCACCCATCTTGAATGCGGCCGCCGGAAAGCCTCGCGCCACGGTGAAGGCAAAGATCTTCCCACACGCAAAGCCCCCCGTTGCTCCGCCAGAGGACAAGATCCTGTCCGAGAAGCCGCGCCGCCCGGACTTCTCCTGTTCTCGTGTCCGAAGATTGGGCAACAACGTGCCAATCGTTGAGTAGAACTGGATCGTCGATCATAGCAACGGGTGTACAGGCTCTGCTCGTTCCCTGTCTACTGAGCTGGGACTATCTTGTCAAAAGCCTCTTTTTCACGTCAGGTACGCTACATGGTTTATGGGAATGCTCTAAGTTGTAGCTTTACGAGGGGATAGAAAGTCCGGCTGGGAGGTCTGGAAACTACGAGAGGAGCCAGAAGCTCCCTAAAATCCGACGCTTACCGCTTAAGAGGCTCGCGCTACTGGTACAGCTCGGCTGTCGCCCCGCCGCTGCCGGATCCTCCCGTCACGAGCACCGCTCCGTCGGGGAGCAAACTCGCCGTGTGATTGGAGCGTAAAGCTCCCATGCTCCCCGTCGGCAAAAATGTTTCCGCCGTGGGATCATAGAGCTTCGCCGGCGGAAGCAGCGCTTCGACCTTTGCCTGCACCACCTTCACTGCGCCATAAGTCAATTCGAATTGGTTGCCAAAAAAAAGGCCGGCCCAATTTCGGGGCCGGCCTTGGCTATTGAAGCACCGAGCGCCTATGGAGCAATGTACGCTGCCTGGTTGTTGATCGCGTCGAACGTATTCTTCGCCAAACCCTGGGTGGTCTTGATTTGGCCATACCAGACACTCCCCCCAGAATTCGACTGGCCGGCCGCATAAGTAAGCAGGAACGAAACCGTTCCGCTAGTTGCGCCACCGAACGCGCCGCTCGTGCTTTCGGTCGTGCCAGAGCACGACCCGGTGCCGGTCGAGCTGTCAATCATGACGCAGACCTTTGTCAGGTCGATCTTCTCGCCGCCGATTGGCTGGGCTGCCGCGATCTTATTTCCACCAAGCGCCGGATCGCTGAAGTAGACGTCGAGTGATGTAGCTAACATCTGCGCTTTGAGCATCGCGTTCATAGAGGACCCGGAAGCATTCGCGGCCTTTATGAGGTTGTAGACGTAGGAGGCTTCCAGTGAGCAGGAAGCGGTTGCGCTCAGATCCTGGAAGGGCGCGTACAGCCGCAGCCAGGCGCCTGAATTGCAGACCCCGCTCGAGGACGCTCCGCCGGTGATGATGGCCTAGCCGTTCTTGTTCTGCCAGAAGCCCATAGTCAGCGCGCCGGTCGCCGTATTACAGACGGTTACCGTCTTGTTGGAGGTTTGGCCGGTTTCAGAGATCGTAGCAATGTTTGGATATGGAACGCAGGTGCCGCCAGTCACCATCACCGTGTAAGAATCGGTGAACGTCTTCGATGCGGTACCTGGCGCAACCGTCCCCAGAGTCTTAGCCGGATTGGCGCCATTGAACGCGTCAGTGATAGTCAACGTTGTGAACTTGTAGCCCTTGCTGGCCGATGCTGACAGACTGGGCGTGTTTGCACCACTCCAGGACGCAGTAGCCATATTGGTTCCGCTTGCAGCCGCCAACACCTGGGACGATGTGAGGTTGCAGCTATAGGACAAGTTCTGCGAACTGCTGGCGGCAACCACCACTCCGGTGGAACCAGGCACCGAGCACAACGAATCGGTGACGTTGGCAGTGATTGACTCCCAATCGTTCGGGTTCGTAAGCGTGATCGTGCCGGCAACATTCCAGCCGCTCTCGGCCACAGTGATGTTGTAGTTGAGCGCGGATGATCCGCCCTTCTCCACCGGCGATGCGGGACCTGTCTTGTTGATCGTGGAGGTGAATGTTGGCGTGGCCGTCTTGCTCACTGTTAGGTCACTGCCACCGCACACTTTGACCGACTGACTCGACGACTGGGAAGTCTCCGTGATCGCCGCCTTATTCGGGATCGTAGAGCAGCTCCCGGAGGGTGCAGTGATCGTCCGTGAATAAGTGTACGTCGTTGACGCCGCCGGCGCCGTGATCGTCCCCAGCGCTCCCTTGAACGAATCTGTAACCGTCAACGAGCCGAAGGCATAGCTGACCGCGCCAGACGATGCCGACGATTCCGGCGTGTTAGCGGCAACCGCGTCCCACGTGGCAATCACCGTGTTGCTTCCGCTCGCGGCTCCTGGTGCCGAAGCGAACGTACAGGAGTAAGGAATGCTGCTCGAGCTGCTTTGAGCGACCGTCACACTGGTGGTTCCGCCATTGATCACGCAGGTTCCTCCCGTGTCAGTCAAAGCATCACTGAGATTGGCCGTGATCGCCTCCCAGTCGTTCGGGTTGGTGACAGCGATGTTGCCGGAAACCTTCCAGCCGCTCTCCGTCACCTTCACGCTGTAGTTGAAAGTGGCGCTGCCGCCCGATGTGGTGTCTATTTCTGTCTTGTCCACGCTCTTGGCAATGCTAGAGGTGAACGATGCAACGGCCTTCTTGCTGACCTGCAGGTCAGCGCCCTCACAGTCTTTCACGGTCTTGCTGTCGCTGCCTGTCGTGCCCGTCGTATTGGTAGTAAACGCGGCTGTGTTGTCCTGGCTGACGCAAGTGCCTGCAGTACCCGCGACAGCGTGGGAATAAGTGAACGTCGTGGGGCTTGGATCAGCGGACGACACCGTGCCCAGCGTGCCGCCAAGCGTATCGGTCACAGTCACGCTGTCGTCAACCGCTTTTATAGATGCCTTGGAGAAGTCAACGCTTGCCGTGCCGGTGGCACTGCTGCTGTTGTCCCAGGCCGCCGTAGCGCTGTTCGTTCCGGAGGAGGGCAGACTAGGGTAGGTGCACGTGTAAGGCACGTCGAGGTGGTCGCCCGCCTTAACGGTTTCGGTAACACCGCCGTTCGCGTCCGTGATCGTGCAGGTTCCGCCGTTGTCAACCGCGTCGGTGACGGTGATCCCAGTGATATCGACGAGGCTCGGGTTGGACACCTTGATCTTCCCAGTGACCTGCCAGCCGCTGTTGGCGCCGGTGTCATGGGTCACGCTCACCGTGTATTTAAAGGTTGCGCTAGCAGCCGAGGTGTCCACTTCCGTCTTGTCTACGGACTTGCTTATACCCCATGTGAAGGTGCGCGTGAGACTCGGATATGCATCCTTCGTTACCGTCAACTCTACCGTGTTGCCGCCGCAGGAGGTGTCAATGCATGTGTTGCCGAAATTGGGGGCCGTGACGCTGTCATTCGGATTGAGGGTGATGGTCTCGACGAACCCGCTCATTGTGGCGGGCCCCGAAACTGCCGTGTTACCGTTGGCGTCGTAGGTTCCATCCCGCGGCGCGGTTTGCAGCCATCCGGGGAGTACAGTTTCGGTCAATGTCGCTGTGTCGCTCGTCACGCTAGCGTTGAAGCCTGAAAAGCTGAACGAGACGCATCCAAAGTCGTCCGTCTGGACATTCACGGTTCCGCCGTCCACGCCAGTTGCAGTGATCGGCCAGTGGGGGATCAGTGGCTCGCCGCTATCCTGGGTGCCGTTGCCATTCAGGTCGTTGAACTTGCAGACTATGAGATAAGCCACATTCGCTTTCTTCACTTTGAAATTGTCGGTCTTGCTGAGGGAGTCGCAAAAGCCATAGACGTTATTCCCCGTAGGGCAAGTTCCATTCGGTCCGGCATAATCTTCTACGCGCGTCATCCAAGCTTTATATTCGCCGCCGGGGTTGGGCGTGTCGGCGTACGGTATGAGCTGGACGGGAAGCGCGCCATTGAAGTCATTTTGAGTCCCTGGCGCGTGCAACCCGGTTGTGCAAGTTGAGGGCACAGTGGCCGGAACCCCGACAACTCTCCCTCCAGACACGACTACCTGTCGGCAGGTAATATCGTCGGTCGAGAGCAGGACCGCTCCGCTGGGATGGGTTACCTGGAAGTAATACGTTCCGTCTGGAACGAGGCCGGGATCGTTCTTGTTCTGCGGGCCGCCGCTCAGGTACACGAGATCCTTTGAGGCATAGATGTTCCCGTTGACCACGGATGCGTCAGAAATTGTCGTGTAGATCGCGCCACTGACATTTGCCCTGGCCGGGGCGACTGTGAGCGCTATTGATCTGTGCATAAATAATGCAATGCGAGTATAATCGGTGTTCAGGAGGCAGAACACCGATGCCCAGACCGAAGGGGAGCGCCGATCTGTTGGAAGACCGGCGCAAGCGAGCTTTGGCGTTGCTGGATGCGGGTCACTCTCTCAACGAAGTGGGACGGCGCATCGGATGCCATCCGAGTTCGGTGATGCGCTGGCGGGACGCCTGGCGGCGTGGCGGAGCGAAAGCATTGCGGGTGCGTTTCTCTCCCGGCCGTCCTTGGAAGCTGAACGCGACACAACGAAAACGCTTGGTGCGTTTCCTGCTTCAAGGACCGATCGCGCAGGGTTACCGGACGAATCTCTGGACCACGGCCCGCATTGCTGAGGTAGTCCAGCGGAAGTTCCGAATCCGATATCACCGCGCCCACGTCGGGCGCTTGCTGCACAGCTTGAAATGGACCCCTCAGAAACCCGAACGACGCGCTTTGGAACAGGATGACGGAAAAATCAAACGCTGGAAACAAAGGGACTGGCCCCGGGTAAAAAAAACGCTGCGCGGCTGGGTGCCCATATCGTATTGGCCGACGAATCCGGCTTCCTTTTGATCCCCTTGGTGGTCAGAACCTGGGCGCCGGAAGGGCAAACTCCCATTCATCGTCATCGTCAGGGGCGACGGGACAAGATCTCCGTCATTTCCGGAATTTCGCTGAGCCCCCAGCGACACCAACTGGGCCTTTACTATCTCCTCTTCTTTGACAACATCGGACAGGAGGAGGTCTGCGTTTTTCTGCGGGAACTGCTGCGGCACCTGCGCGGCCCAGTCATTGTTTTGCTGGATAACTCCTCCACCCATAAGGGAGAACCGCTCCAAAGGCTCCTGTATCAACACCCGCGTCTGGCGATCGAATATTTTCCCTCCTACGCCCCGCAACTCAACCCCGATGAAGGAGTGTGGTCTCTGGCCAAACGGGACCTTGCCAACAGCTGCCCTAAGAATGTCGACGAGTTGATGGAAGACATTCTCGGTTCGGGCCCCAGAAACTACGCGGCTGCATCCTGCAGTCTGAGCTGCCTTCTTTTTTGCGCTAATTCATTGCATTATTTATGCAGCAATCAATAGTGAGCAGCCTCCCGCTTCCCGTGTACCAAGGGCGTATCGTTCGTTTCAATGAGATTAGTTTTGTTTCCCATCAAGGACACCGGATCGGAATTTGTTCCAGGACTCGTCAGAAAACTCTTGCGGCAATCTCCTGCACACCCCGGGGAGGACAAGAAGTTCAGGGAAAGAAACTCGGCCGTCTGGGCAATCTCTCGTGGGCGCTAAAGCTATACCGGTCTTCCTCTCCTGCCATAAATTTTAATTGCGCAGTTGACAGACGTTCGCCTCAAGGCGTATACCATGAGCAAATCCATATCCATTAAGGGGACTTCCGATGGCAGAAAACGAACTAGCGGACCCCGGCACCTCGACTTGCAACAAGCTCTCGAGGCGGGATGTCATCAAGAGCGTCATCGCGGCTGGCGCGGTGTCGTCGACAAGCTATCTGTTTCGCGTCTCCAAAGTGTGGGCCCAGGCGTCGGCTCCCGGCGCGGTCGATCGGCTGATCACACTAAATGTAAACGGCCAGCAGCGGCGCGTCGACGTCATGAAGCAAGAGACGTTAGTGATGACGCTCCGGTACAAGCTCGGGCTTACGGGCACAAAGATCGGTTGTGACCAGGCGGAGTGTGGAGCCTGCACGGTGCTCATTGACGACGTCCCGTACTATTCCTGCTCGGTGTTCACGCACACCGTGCGGGACAAGAAGATCGTAACGATTGAAGGGCTCGCCAAGCCCGACGGCACGCTGCACCCCGTGCAGCAGGGCGTCATCGATGAACAGGGATTTCAGTGCGCGTTCTGCATGCCTGGTTTCTTGATGGCCACGGTAGGATTTCTTAAGATCAATCCCAATCCCACGCGCGCGGAGCTGGCGCACGGCATCTCCGGCAACCTTTGCCGGTGCCAGGACTACGACAAAATTCTCACCGCGATGATGCGCGGCGCGGAGAATCTAAGGAAGGCGAACCATGCCTAACATAGCGCCCCCCAACAAGTACAAGCTGATCGGCAAGGACTATCCAACGGGCGATCTCTACGCGAAAGTTACAGGGAAGGCGAAATACGCCGAGGACTATCGCGCGGACGGCATGCTCTTCTGCAAGCTGGCTCTGAGCCCCATGCCTCATGCCAGGGTCCGGAGCATCGACACGCGCGCGGCGCTAGCGATGCCGGGAGTCAAGGCAATTCTCACCGCGGACGAGCTACCACCTCCCGCCAACAGCATCAACGATAACGGGAACGTGATTCTGGCAAACCCCAGGGGATATCAGGCGCTGACGATGGAGCCATTGTATCAAGGTCAGCCGATTCTTGCCGTAGCCGCGGTCGACGAACTCACTGCCGCCGATGCCATTGAAAAAATTAAAATCGATCTTGAGCCTCTGCCGTTTGTCGTCGATCCGCTGGTAAGCCTGCGGCCGGGCAGCCCAAACGCGAGAATCGATGGGAACGTCTGGGTGCGTCTGCCACCGCCTCCGCCTCAACCCGGCCAGCGGCCGCCTGTGACGCCGCCCGAACTCCAAACGCTCAAGTGGACCCGCGAGGACTTCGAGGATGCCAAGGAGGGCCGCCTGCCGATGGGCAAGCCGAGCGAACAATGGTCGGTCGGCGATGTCGATGCGGGTTTGAAGAATGCCTCGCTCGTCCTGGACGAAACATTCGTTACGCCAAACACGAGCCACCAGTGCCTTGAGACTCGCACAGCGATGGCGTACTGGCAAAATGGCAAGGTCTACGTTCACACCGGCACTCAGAGCACCGCTCAAACCGTTCCCGCGATTGCGCGATGGCTGGGCATCGACCCTAGCAACGTAGTATTCATCAGCGAATACACCGGTGGCGGATTCGGCAGCAAGATAACAGGGGATATCACGCTGGTGATTCCCGCGCTCCTGTCAAAGAAGACCAACGCCCCGGTTATGATGCGTATCAGCCGCGAAGAGGAACACTATATCGGCCGCGGGCGTCCCAGCCTGCTCGGCCGGATGAAAGTTGGATTTTCCAAGGAAGGCCGGATCACGGCCCTCGATATGTACGTGATCTGCGACAACGGCCCCTATGACATGGTGGGCGATGCTTTCTCATCGGGACGCATCGTCTCGGTTCTGTACCAGCCGCAAGCGATGCGCTGGCGTTCGGTGACAGTCCTGACGAACACACCGCCTCGAAGTGCTCAGAGCTCGCCAGGTGGAATGCAGGGCATCGCGATCATGGAACCGATCCTCGCCAAGGCCGCACGCAAGCTTGGGGTTGATCAGGTAGCCCTCCGGCGTCTCAACGCCCCTGAGGGTAAGGCCCCGTTCGGACCGCTAGTGGCGGGCAAGCAGGCCTATGCCACGAGCGCATTCATCAAGGAAGCGCTCGACCGCGGTTCCGAGAAATTCAACTGGAATGAAAGGAAATTGCACACCGGCAAGCGAAACGGTTCGAAAGTGCGAGGCATCGGCGTATCGATGAGCACCTACTCCGGCGGCACGACGGGCTTTGACGGGCTATTCGTCATTAAACCCGATGGCAAGGTCTATATCCAGTCTGGAGTCGGCAATCTGGGAACGGAGTCCTGGACCGACGTGCATCGCGTGGTCGCGGAACTCCTTGGCGTTCCATGGGAGAAGTGCGAAATCGCATGGGGCAACACAGCGAAGAACCTGCCCTGGACATGCCCTTCCGGCGGCAGCCAGACGACCCATGCCATGACCCGCGCTGCGCACGCAGTGGCGATGGACGCAAGAAAGAAGCTGCAAGAGATTGCGGCCAAGGACCTTGGTGGCAAGCCCGAGGACTATGATGTCGCCAACGAGCGCGTCTTCCGGAAAGGCGGAGGCGCGGGAATGAGCCTGGCACAGGCCGCTCGGCGCGCGGTCCAGCTGGGGGGCGTCTACGATGGCCACGAACTGCCAAAGGATATAAACAAATTTACGGTCGTGTCAGCTACGGCGCTGTCTGGTCAAGGATTGCTGGCGGTTGCCCGCGATACCTACCCGCACGACGGCAACACATTCTCCTATGTTGCCTCGTTTGCCGAGGTTGAAGTCGATGTCGAAACCGGCCAATATCACATTTTGGATTTCCTCGCTTACGCCGATGTCGGCACCGTACTCCATCCAAAGGCCCTGGGCGGCCAGATTCTAGGGCGGTCGATCCTGGGCATTGGTCATACGCTCGGCCAGAAGTGGGTTTACGACCAGCAGTATGGGCTGCCCGTGGCCAAGAGGTTCCACCATACCAAGCCGCCGACGATTTTGGATATACCTGACAAGATGCAATGGGCAGCAGTCGAACTTCCAGACCCGGAAACGCCTATCGGCGCGCGCGGCATCGGCGAGCCGCCAGTTGGAGGCGGGTGTGCTGCCATCTTGAACGCGCTCTCAGACGCTCTTGGTGACGAGATCTTCCGGCGAGCGCCGGTGACTTCCGACGTCATCTTGGCTTCTCTGGAGGCTGGCAGACCGGCCCAGCACCCCTTGAGATCCAACATTTAACCCCCTGCGCGAGGGAAACAACGTGGAGGCCGTAACCCGAATGGCGCGACCGTAGAAGATGAGGAGAACGGAATATGGCTGTCATTCATGACGTAATACCAGCGTTCGAACTCTTTCAGCCGACCTCAGTTGATGATGCGCTCGCTTTGCAGGCCCGGCACGGCGCCAAGGCCTGGGTGCTAGCGGGCGGGCTAGACAGCTTCGACTGGTTTAAGGACCGGATCAAGCGGCCCGAAGTGGTTATCGACTTGAGCCAAATCAAAGAGTTGCGCGGCATTCGCACAGTTGGCGATGGGCTCGAGATTGGCGCGATGACCACTCTCACCGAAGTGGTGCGCCATCCGATGGTGCGTGAGAAGTACGGCATCCTTCCGAATGCTGCCGAGGCGGCCGCCTCCCCGCAAATCCGCAATCAAGGTACCATCGGCGGCAACGTTTCCCAGGATGCGCGGTGTTGGTACTACCGCGGAGGCTGGCCCTGCTATCGCGCCGGCGGCAATATTTGCTATGCGGATACTCCGACTGGCTTGAATCGTGAGCACGCCATCCTCGATGCCGATCGGTGCGTGGCAGTCAATCCGTCAGACACCGCCCCTGCTCTGATCGCGCTGGATGCGAAAATGGTCGTCCGCACTCCGAAAGGTGAACGCGTGGTCGATGCCGAGGACTACTTCATTGGTCCTGCGATCGACATTACCCGGATGACGATCTTGCAGCCCGGCGATCTGCTTACTACCATACGGATCCCATCCACTTGGGCCGGGTCACAATTCTATTTCGAAAAGGTGCGGGACCGCAGCGTGTGGGATTTCGCGCTGGTCAACGTGGCGGCAGCGGTGGTGACTTCGGGAAGCGCGATCGAGCGAATCCGCCTGGTGGTGAACGGCGTTGCCGCTCATCCGGTTCGGCTGACCGCCGTGGAGG
>WNFF01004938.1_pt1 | contig 13609 bp, 8 predicted proteins | sample 5400441 | NCBI WGS metagenome assembly WNFF01 (sample SAMN13153345, study PRJNA577476) | soil metagenome | isolation source: 120 cm saprolite under Douglas fir tree site 2 hole 3 replicate 1 | place: USA:California | collected 2015-04-18 | reverse complement strand
AAGGGCGGCGCGATCTACATCGGTGGCGGGATCTTCCTTCATCCAGGCAGGGAAATAGCCTACACGCAGACCCTTGATGCTGGCGGAGGAATTGAAATCCAGACGGCTGGGGACGCTGGAAAGATCGCCGGGATCAGGGCCGGAGATGGCTTGCAGGACAAGCAATGCGTCTTCGACGGCGCGTGTCATGGGGCCGAGTTTATCGAGGGACCAGCAGAGGGTCATGGCGCCGGTGCGGGGAACGCGGCCGTAGGTGGGGCGGAGGCCGGTGACGCCGCAACGCATGCTGGGGCTGACGATGCTGCCTCCGGTCTCGCTGCCGATGGAGAAGGCGACGAGACCTGCAGCGGTGGCGGCGCCGGGTCCGGCGCTGGAGCCGGAGGCGCCTTCCTCCAACAGCCAAGGATTCACCGTTTGTCCGCCGAACCAGATGTCGTTGAGCGCGAGGGCGCCGAGGCTGAGCTTGGCGAGGAGTACGGCGCCCGCGGCGTGGAGGCGCTTGACGACGGCGGCGTCGTCTTTGGGAATGCGATTGCGGAAAGGTTCGGCTCCGTAAGTGGTAGGGATACCGGCGGTATCCAGAAGATCTTTGCCGCCCCAGGGGATCCCGTGAAGCGGTCCGCGATACTTGCCAGCGGCGATTTCTTCGTCGGCCCTTTTGGCTTGCGCGAGCGCGAGGTCGCGCGTGAGGGTGATGATGCAGCGGAGCTTGGGATCGAACTGCTCGATGCGCCGGAGGTAGATTTGCGTGAGGCGCTCGGAGGTGAGCTTGCGTTGCTCGATCCAGCGGGAGAGTTGCGTGACCGAGGAGAAGGCGATGTCCGCGTCGCTCGAGGGCAGTGGACCGGGATCGGACTTGGTGCGAATGAATTGATCGCGCTGCGGGCCTGCGAATTGGCCGGGGAGAACAGAATGGTAGCGCGAGAAGGGCGCGAGCGTAGGTTCGAGGGCGATGGTGCGGGGACCGCTGCGGCGTTCGTAGACTGAGGCGAGGTTTACTCGCCAGGTTTCGGCGGCGAGCGCGCGGTCGTCGGTGGTGAGTTGCACCTGCACGAGCTTTTCTGCTTCGGCGAAGGTCGCAGGCGAGACATCGGGTCCGACGGCAGGGCCCGTGCCGAATGCGGGCGGCGCGCCGGGAGGGAGTTGCGTGGGCTCCTGGGCGAGTTCGTTTGCGTGGGTTTCAACGCTGCTGCTGGAAATGACGGCTGCACCGATGAGACCGAGCGAAGTCTGGGTCAAGAAATGCCTGCGGGAATTGGACATGGATCCTCCGCGCAGCATTGTATCTGAGTCTTGAAGAGATGACCGAGTGGGGAAGAAAGGAGAGAGAAATCAAAGAAAGAGAAAAGCACGGGTCTGAAGACCCGCCACTACAAAAGCTAAGAGCGGACGGCCTCGGAAGGCCGTCCCTACTAGGCGCGGAGTTATTGCCGCGGGCTCGGGCAATTATTTTGTGGCCGGAGTGGCGCTACCGGCGTCGAGGTGGTCGAAGTTGAGCATGGCGTTGAAAATGAGGAAGTAGCTGCCCATGGTTTCGCCGCGCCACATAGGGTTGTTGGCAAAGAGAACGACATGGCCCTTGCCGTGGGGAACATCGACGACCGCGGGCTTTTCGGCGATTTCGCTGCCGCCGGTGATCATGCCGCTGAGGAGCAAGTCTTTTTCGGCGGCAAAGCGGAGCACCACTCGCGGTTGCTGGTCCTTCGGAGGAACGGCAAAGCGGGCAGAGTCCGGCAGATCTTCTGGGACGTAAAGCTCTTGCTCGTGCGGTGTGCGCTTGACCGGTTTTTCGGGAGGCTCGTAAGGGCGGGCCTGGATGATGTCGGGATCGCTGGCGGTGCCGCGTCCGCTGGAACGCGCGGAACCGCCTGCCCCTTCCTCGGCCCCGCCACCGGGACCGCCGAAATTCCCGCCGACGGTGATGACGGGACCCTGGCGGAAATAAACGTAAAGCTTATCGTCGTAGCCATAAGTGATGGGGCTTTTCTTGTCGTCAATGGTGGAGAGCACGACGCTGCCGGGGGCTTGCATGGTGCGGGGATCAGAGACGTTCACCATTTCCGTCATGCCACCGGCGACGGGCAGAGCAGCGCTGGTTTGCACGGCGATGAGCAAGCCGCCTTCTCGGACAAAGCGTTCGAGATTGGCTAGTCCCTGATAGCCGAGGCCGCCGCGAATGTCGTCGGTTGAGTCCAGACCGGGGGCGACAAAGTTGGGAGTTTCGCCGGAGTTTTTCCAGGGGCGCGGATCGCCGCGCATTGGCAGGCCGCGCAATAGGGCGCTCAGCCCCGCGGGTCCGCCCGTACCCATGGGCGGAAGGATGATGACGTCAAACTTTTCGCGGAGGTTTTGCGTTTCGCGCAACCAGGTATCGGCGACATAGGTATAAGGAACCTTGAGTTCCTCCATGGGAATGCGGAACCAGCCGTCGTTTTGGGTGTTCTGCCAATTGTGGACGAGAGCGACGCGGGGAGCGGCTAGTGGATGCGTTGTGACGCTCAGGCTGGCACTCGTGGAGTGGACTTTGATTCCTAAATCTATGGCGGCTTTCTCGAGTTGGGCGCGATCGGCGTTGCGGATGACGAAGGAGCCGGCTTTGAATTTGATGCCGTCGGCTTCGAAGGAATCCTCGGCGGCTTCCATGGAGACGCCAGAGAGGCGGAAGCGGAGCGAGGCGAGCGTATTGTCCGTGTTGTGCTGAATGAGGAAGATCTTGCCCTGACCATCGATTCCGTCCGGCGGAGCGATCCTGCTCATTTTTTGCATACGGGCAGCGAGGATGGAGAGATCTGTGACGCGCGTGGTCTTTACATTGCGCAGCGCGCCGATGGTCCAGCCGGTATCGTCATAGGAGCGAGGATCGCGCGGGCTGTAATACTGAGTGTCGAGGTACATATCGGCGAGCCGGCTGTAGGGCTGGTCCATGCGCACGACGTAGCTGCCGGCGGGGATGATGGTTTCGGCGGGTTTCTTTTCTTCTTTCGGTTTAGCATCGGCATCGGGCTTCTCGGCTGATTTTTCCTTGTCTTTTTCTTTGTCATTGCCCGCTTTCTGACCACTCTGGGCGGCAGGGATGCGCCATTCTTTTTCGAGGCGGTGAACTTCAACGCCCTGAAGCTGCAGAAGATTCAAGAGGCTCGCTTGTTCGGCGGGGCGCGGGTCATCCGCGGGAAACACCCAAGCGGCCGGGCCTTCGGCGCGGGCTTTTTCGATGGAGCGCTTGCTCTTCAAATAAAAGTTGTTGAGAAACTTCTGTCCGTTGGAAGCGAGGTTGTTCATGCCAAAAAGAATGGCGCTTTCTTGCATGTTGATGTTGTCGCGGGCGGACCATTTCACTTTAGGGAGAGGAGGGTTGGAGCGGTACCACTCGCGGCTGGTTTCGGACGGGCGAAGGGTGCGGACGCGGGTATCGGCGCCGCCATTGCCAAAGGTTTCGTAGAAACGGCCAATGGAGTTGTGATTGTTGGCGATGGAGAGCAGATAGTTGGGGGCCCAGCCGTCGTAGAAACCATGTGTCCAGACGCCGATGACGCCACGCTTGGTCAGCTCCTCGATTTCCTGGTAGGCCATCTCCTGCCACTCGCTGATTACGATGGGATCGAGCCAGGCGTTGTAAGGACCGGTGCCGGTCATGATGTAGAGATACGGGACGGATTCGTGGAGATCGTGCATGACGATGGGATGCCAGTCGAGGAAGGTCTTGAGCATGTTGCGGGAGAGTGCGAGGCTGACACCAAGATTGTCGCGGTTATTGTCGTGGGCGACGTAGTGTCCCCACCAGGTGAGGGGATAGGGCGGCTGGTCGGGATGCTTTTTGTGCTGCATGTAGATATCGACCATGCGGTCATGGCCATCCGTTTCGACGATTGGGGTGATCAGCACGATGGCATCGCGGCGGATTTTTTGCATGAAGGGGGTCTCTTCCACCGCGAGACGGTAAGTAAGTTCCATGAGCATTTCCGGAGAGCCGGTTTCGGGAGAGTGGATGCTGCCGTCGGCCCAGTAGATGGGCTTGCCTTCGGCGATAAGCTTTTGCGCTTCGGCATCGCCGAGGCCGCGGGGGTCAGCGAGTCGAGCGGTGATTTCTTTGTAGCGATCGAGCTTCGAGAGATTGGCTTCGTCGGAGACGGCGGCGACGAGCATCTCGCGGCCTTCTTCGGATGTGCCGATGCTCCAGACTTTGACTCGGGAGCTCTTGCTGGCGAGCAGGCGGAAATAGGCGTTGATGTCCTTGGTGTAATCGAGAACATCGGGCGCGCCGATGATGTGATGAAGTAGGGCGTCGGGCGCGGGAACGCAAGAGCTGAGAGGAAGATGGTCAACGAGTTCGGTGCTAAAGAAAGATTCCGTGGTGAACTCTTTGATTTTTTTGGAGTACTCGGAGTGGTCGCTGAGCGAGCAGGGGCTCGATTGAGCGAAGCCGGTGGCGGTAAAGAAACACAATAGGAGGGAAACGCCGGGCAACCTGCGCATCATGAAACACCTCAGGGCAATACGTTCGCGGGGCAATATATAAACTGTTTGGCGCGCAGTCGCAACCAGAACGTTGCGGTGGTCGACGACGTGAGGCCATTTGGCCTATGATTGGCCGCCGGTGGCACAGGGAATCGAGGAGAGGAACGGATGGAAGAACAACTGAGCCTGGATTTTTTGCGCGTGGTGGAAAACGCGGCGATTGCGGCGGCACGCACGATGGGATTCGGGGACCGGCACCATGCCGATGAAGTGGCCGTGGAAGCGATGCGCAAGACGATGGACTCGGTGGAGATCGACGGAACGATTGTGATTGGCGAAGGCGAGCGCGATGAAGCGCCGATGCTGTACATCGGCGAAAAAGTGGGACTGGGGACGCACGCGCCGAAAGCGTTGTTTCCGCAAGTGGACATCGCGGTGGACCCGCTGGAAGGCACGAACTTGTGCGCCACGGGCGCGGCGAATGCGATCGCGGTGCTGGCGGCGAGCGAACGTGGGGGGTTGCTGCACGCGCCGGATTTATACATGGAAAAACTGGTGGTGGGGCCGTCGTGCAAGGGCGCGGTGGACCTGGACGCGCCGGTGGCCGACAACCTGAAGGCCATTGCTAAGCGGCTGGACCGCGACGTGGAGGATCTGGTGGTGATCGTGCTGGACCGGCCGCGGCACGAGAAGCTGATTGAGGAAATACGCGCGGCGGGGGCGCGCATCCGGCTGATTGGCGATGGCGACCTCTCGGCGGGAATCTCCGCGGCGGTGATCGGGACGGGGGTACATGCGGTGATGGGAACGGGCGGCGCGCCGGAGGGCGTGCTGACGGCGGCGGCGCTGCGCTGCTTGAACGGGCAGATCCTGGCGCGGCTGGTGGTGAGTAAGCCGGAACACGCGGAACGGCTGGCGAAAATGGGGGTGAAGGATTTGAAGCGAATTTACGACACGGAAGATCTGGCGCCGGGAAAGAAAATGATTTTTGCCTGCACGGGAGTGACCGACGGAAACTTACTGAAGGGCGTGCGGTTTTTTGGGGAAGGCGTGCGAACGAGCTCGATGATACTAACGCTGGATGAGCGGCAGGTGCGGTTCATTGATTCGGTGCATCTCGAGAAGCGGCCGGATATTAAGGTGCGGTTTAACTGAAGGTGGAAATCGGTGACTGGTGACTTGTGACTGTGAGCAGCCGAGAGCTACTGCCGCATTTTGTGGAGTACTTCTGCTAGCGTATGGCAGACTTCTTCGATTTGTTCAACTGAAATGTTATTGAAAAATGGGAGCGCCAGCGTGCGTGGGGCGATGGACTCCGTGCGGGTGAGGGTCATGCAGCGATGGGGCTGCGAGCGGTAGGCGGGTTGCCAGTGAATAGGCGCGAAGTATCTTCCGCAGGCGATGCCGCGGGATGCCATTTGCTGAATGATGTGGTCACGCTGAACGGCGGAGAAGCTTTCACGCAAGCGCAGGACGTAGACGAACCAACTGATGTGGCGGCGGGGCAGCTCGACCGCGGGCAGCTGCAGATCGGACTCGGTCGCCAGACGACAGTGATATTCGCGGGCGACCGCTTCGCGCCTCACAAGAATGCTTTCTAGGCGCTGGAGCTGGCTGGCGCCAAGCGCGCAGTTCAATTCGGAGATGCGATAGTTGTAGCCCAGCTCTTCATGCTGGAGCCATTCGCCGGATTCGCCGCGGCCTTGGTTGCGGAGTTTGCGGGCGAGAGCGGCAACATTCGAATCGTTCGTGACCAGCATCCCCCCTTCGCCGGAAGTGATCTGTTTGTTGGGATAGAAGCCGAAGACTGCGGCGTGTCCGAAGGACCCCACCTGGCGGCCGTCGAATCGCGCGCCGAGCGCCTCGCAGGCGTCTTCGATTACGAAAAGATTATGACGCCGGGCGATCGCGAGGATTTCGTCGAGCGCGGCGGGACAGCCGAAGGTGTGCACGACGATGATTGCGCGAGTGCGCGGAGTGATGGCTTCTTCGATGAGGGCAGGATCGAGATTGAGCGTCAGGGGATCGATATCGATGAAGACGGGCAAGGCGCGCTCGTAACGAAGAACGTTGGCGACGGCGATGAATGCGAAAGAGGGGACGAGTACTTCATCGCCTTCGGAGATGCCCAGCGAGCGGACGCAGACGTGCAGGGCGCTGGTGCCGGAATTCACGGCGATGGCGTGCGAAGCGCCAATGCAGCGCGCGAGGGACTGCTCAAATATTTCCAGTTGAGGGCCGAGGCTGAGGCCGGAAGTGCGAAGCACCGCGCTGACGGCGGCAATGTCCGCTTCGGTGATATCGGGGGCGGAGAGAGGAATCCTCATTGGCGGCGCTGACTGAGGTTGGCGGGTTCGGGGACGGGCAAGGAGGAATGGCGTTTCATCAAGAGATCCTGGGAAAGCGGAACGGTTGTCAGGACTTGCACGATTTTTTCGGAGGCGAAGCCATCGCCATAGGGATTGGTCATGCCGTGAAGGGATTCTCGAAATGCCGAACTGGTAGCGGTGTGCAGCGCATCCAGAATCGCTTGAGCATTCGGTGCGGCGTCAATAATATTTCGCGCGCGTTCCCTTCCCTGCTGGCGCAGGCCGACATTGACGGTGGGCAAGGCGAGAGAAGGCGTCTCCATGATGCCGCTGCTGGAGTTTCCGAGGAAGACATCGGCTTGGCGGAGCAGGCTCCAGTAGGTTAGGGCGTCGAGGTTGACGAAGACGTGCGAGTTCGCGCGCGCGGCGGCAAACGAGCGCGCGCGGGCAATGAGCTCGCGGCTGCCGGCGTCGGCATTGGGGTAACAGAAGAAAATCTGCGCGGGGAGAGAAGCCAACGCTTCGAAGAGCGGGGCCGCTTCGTGAACGGTATCGCGCGCGATGGTCACGGGATGATAGGCCACGAGCATGGACGGTTTCTCGAGCTTGATCTTCAGCCGGGATTGGAGTTCTTCCCGAGCGTGCAGGGTGGAGCGGCGCAAATGGTCGAGCGAAGGGGCGCCGGCGCGATGGACGCGCCACTCCTCTTCGTCCATGGCGATGATGCGGCGGCGCGCTTCGCTGGTGGAGGTGAAATGAATGTGGCTCATCTTGGTGAGGGCGTTGCGCACAGCGTCGTCGATGGCCCCTTCGCTGATTTCACCGCCTTCGATATGGGCGATGGGAATTCGCAGGGCCAGCGCGACGGAAGCGGGAGCGAGCATTTCATAGCGATCGGCGATGAGAAGAAGAATGTCCGGGCGCATCTGGCCGAGACAATCCGCGAGGCTCAGGGTGGCCAAGCCGATGGTTTTGGCCATACCGACGTCGGTGTCGGAACTCAGAAGACACTCGATTTTTGCGTCGATCTGAAAACCATCCTTTTCGATTTCGCTGACGGTGTGGCCAAATTCGGGAGAGAGATGTGAGCCGAGGAGGATGAGCTTCAGGTCCACCTGAGGATGAACGGAAAGATCGCGGAGCGGCCAGTAGAGATGACTGTAATCCGCGCGGGAAGTAGTGATGACGGCGATTTTGCGTTTCAAGGTTTTCTCAGACGAGCGAGGGATTCAAGAGCGAGAGGAGCGTTTGGCTCGGTTTGTATTCCGGAATTAGTCGGCAGAGGGCGGCGAGCAGCGCAGCGAGGTTGCGCTCGCGGATGCTTTCGGAAATTCTTTGCAGCGAAGCGTCCAGAAATGTGGCGTCACACCGCGGGCCGACGGCGCGATAGAGCCGCTCGTCGCTCGATGGTTGCAGGGCTTCGTCGGCGTAAGCGAACTCTTCCTCCACTTTGTCGCCCGGGCGTAAGCCCGTAAGGACAATCTGGATATCGCGGGGTGTTTCGAGGCCAGCTTCGTGAATCAGGCGCTGGGCGAAATCCATGATTTTCACGGGCTCGCAGATTTTGGGAATAAAGATGCTTCCGGAATCATCCATGGCAGCGGCGGCCATGATGAGTTCGACGGATTCACTGAGCATGAGGAAATACCTGCTGGCTTCGGCGTGGGTTACCGTCATGGGTCCGCCGCGCTGAATTTGCTGACGAAAGAGCGGGCCAACGCTTCCATGGGAGCCGAGGACATTGCCGAGGCGCACGGCGTTCATCCTGGTTGCGGCAAGGCCGATGTTGGCATCGCCCAAGTGGAGCAGCGCCAGTTCGGCGACCCGCTTGGAAGCTCCCATAATGCTGCGAGGATTCACGGCTTTGTCGGTGGAAATCATGAGCAGGCGCTCGGCTCCGAAGCGGGCTGCCGTTCTTGCCAATTCCCAGGTGCCGAGGGCGTTGTTGCGGACAACAGCGAGGGGATTCGATTCCATCAGCGGGACATGCTTGAAGGCGGCGGCGTGATAAATCGTCTGGGGGCGATAGCGCTCAAAAATCTCGGTCACTAAAGGCGCGTCCAGAATATCCCCGAGAATGGCGGCGTAAGAGGATTTGCCGAGAGCGGCAAGCTGCAGATTGAGTTCGTGAAGATTCTGCTCGGAGTGATCGAGAAGAATCAGGAAACGAGGATCGCTGGAAGCGAGCGTTTGCACCAGAGCGGAGCCAATGCAGCCCCCCGCTCCGGTAACGAGGATAGTCTTGCCGGTGTTGGCTGTGCCGAGCAAAGTTGCGTTCACGTCAGAGTTCAGATGGCCGCGGAATCGCGGCCGCGCACACGCGAAAACTCAAAAGGCCAAGCTCAATGCTGCTGGTTCGCGACGGCCAGGAAGACGCGATCATCCACGGCAACCGAATGGGTGAAGAGAGTGGCAGCGTTTCCGCCTGCGATGGCGATGTGCCCGGCTTTGCCGCTCAAAGCCGGACCGGCAGGCTTTGAGCTGTATCCCGTCCCATCGCCCGGCTGAAGCGAAATCCTAGTCGTCTTCGGAGTGCAGTTGGCCGCACCAAGACAGGTATCGCGTATGAACACCTGGCGGAGGCCGCTGTTCTTGCCGCTCGCGGGCGTCTCGGAAACCAGATTCGAGGAATGGCTCGGAGTGATGGCCAGAAACGCGACGAAGCGCCCCGAAGAGCTGACGGAAGGCAGAATGCTTTCCGTTCCGACCAAGGCTCCGTTCGAATCTGTGGAGATTAAATGGGTCGCGGGCTTGCAGGAATCTCCGGCGCCAGCGCAAGTGTCGAGCAAATAGACCTGGCGACCAGGCGGCGCATTTTCCACGAGATTCGTCGCGGCGGAGCTGAAGGCGACATAACGTCCGTCGGCGCTCAAGGAAGGCGCGTGGCTTTCGTTGTTCGCGGGAGTGCCATCGTCTGCCGCCGAGACAAGACTTGTACGCGGCTGGCAAGCTGCGGCAGCACCTTCGCAAGTATCGCGCAGAAAGACCTGGGCGCGATCGCTCTGTGCCGCGGTGTAGGCGACATAGCGCCCATCAAGACTGAGCGCTGGAGTCTCCTCCGCAACGAGCGCCGCCGCAGAAGCACCAGCCGTGGTGCCAGGCGGGCAACCAGTCGAGGGGCAGATCGTGAACGTTACGGGTGCGCTGGAGCCGCCGCCGCCACCACCCGTGCAAGGAGTGATGCAGCCCGGCTGGGGGGGTGACGGTGGATTAAAAACCGTCACCGTCACCGTCAAATTGGTCGAGACTACGTACATCAGAAGATCTGGAGTAACCGTGGCCTGAATCTGACTAGAGGTTGACGAGGGAAGAACCGTTAATTGTTTTTGCGTCCCTGCGATGCTCCACTTCACTTGGGATCCGCCGGAGGGATCCGTCGTAGGGAGAAAGGCTGAACCATTGAGCGCCAAGGTGAATGGCGCGGTGCATGCGGACGCGGTGCATGCCGGCGCGCTTGCAGGGCTGATGCCGGTAAGGACCGGCAATGGATTGGCCGGCGGATTGACGTAAAAGATGTAAGGGTTCGAAAGGCCGTTTTGCCCCGCGCCATAGGAGGAAGAGGGATTCAGAGTGCGCACGCTGACGTTGCCGGGCTTGGCGATCAACGCCGCGGAAACAGTCGCGGTGACGGTCATGACGTTTCCAGCGCTGTCGACGGTCACGACCGTGGGGATGGTTTTTCCATTCCATTGCACGACGGTTTTTGCCATGAAGCCCCCGCCAATCACGGTCAGCGTAAAGGGAGGGCAGTTAGCAGCGCTGCAGGCACTGACCTGGGCAGGGGAAAGAGAGGAAATTTGGGCGCCCGTGTTGTTCTGAAAGGTGTTGCCGTAGTCGTTGCAGCCGGCTACCGCGAAAATCGTAACGAATGCGACAGCCAAGGCTGTCCAAGACCGCTTCATTGAGACTCCTTCATCTTTTCTGACGGCCCCGGCCATGCCAAGGCTCGTTTGCCCGCGCGAACGGGGGGAGAGCCCGTGGCGCCAAGCGCACTTTGCGTGTGAGATGCAAAATTTGTGCCGCGCGTTGACCGCCGCGCAGCTCTACATCCTTACCATTTGGACAGGGATGAGGTCAATGCGGATTCGGTACGGATTAGAGGCGAGACGGCGGCGGCTGGCTGAATAATGCACTGTACTAGGGCTGAGGCTCGGCGAGCCCGCGCTGCTATTGGGCGCCGAGCGCCGCGATGGAGGCGCGCGCCAGCTCCTGGACATGGGTTTGACACTCCGCATCCTGAAGGGGCAAGGCGCTTGCGGCGTGATAACAAGCCAGCGCTTGTTGCTTACGGCCAAGTTTGGCATTGAGGTCGCCGCGCGCCAGTTGAAACAGCGGATTGGCGGGGTACTTCTCAACGAGCGGGGTGAGGACCGCGAGCGCCTTTTCATACTGCTGATCGTAACGATGCAGGTTCAGCGCGAGATAGAAGCGCGCGACATTGGAGGTAAGCACGCCCTGAGCGATGGCGCGTTCGAGCAGGCGCACTCCTTCTTGCTTGGATCCGCCGGGGATGCCCATGAAAAAGCGCAAGATCCGGGCTAGGCTACTGAGAGTGTCCACGTAATAGTTGTAAAGGCCCAAGCCCAGGTCGGCATCGGCGAGATCGGGGTCCAGGGCCTTGGCTCGGAGGAGATGTTCGCGGCCGCGCACTCCGGCGCGGGCAGCATTGCGATTCTCGGCACGCAGTCCATAGAGGCGGGCAGCAGATGCTTCCGCCATGCCGGCATAAAATTGCAGTTCCGCCGATTCGCCCTGCTTGATCTGCGCTTCCGTCAGCGACAAAGCCCGTGCCGACAACTCAAAATAGTGCTGATCCGCCGGGAGCTTGGGGCGCCGCCGGGCGTCGCTCATCGCATACTTGAAATCGGCGGAAGTACACCAGATGCGCCACCACAATGCTTCGGCTTCCAGCAGATATCCCAGCGGGTGGATTGGATGCTCCTGTTGCATTCGTTTCGCATCTTCTGCCGCTCCTTGGAGGTTGAAGGAATAGATTTTGTCGAGGATAGCGCGCGTCTCGGGCGGCAAAGTGAGATTGGAAGCGTGCGCGGGGATGGCATTGGGAGCCAGAAGGAGCACGCAAGCCAAGCCGGTGCGGCGAGCTATCCGCGATGCATTCATCGTTCCCGTCCGAGAAAAGATTGTGCAGGTTCAGGCTCTGCGCCGGAAGAGTTTAAGCTGTTCCAGAAGAGTACGAAATGATTTTTGCAGCAAGAATCTTGGTTAGGCGGGGCGGCGGGCATTTGTTATTCTCGGCGGACCCGTGAAGACGAACAACAATGCGACAGGCACCACCCTGGAGCGCGGACTGGGCCTGAAAGAGGCCGTGGCGCTGAACATGATCGAAATCGTGGGGATCGGACCGTTTGTGGTCAGCTCCCTGGTGATTCGAGCGATGGGCGGACCGCAGGCGCTCATCGCGTGGCTGGCGGGCGCGCTATTGGCGACCCTGGATGCGTTTGTGTGGTCAGAGTTGGGCGCGGCGATGCCGAAAGCGGGGGGCACGTACGTTTTTCTGCGAGAAGCCTATGGCCCAGAGCGATGGGGCCGGCTGATGTCATTCTTGTTCGTATGGCAAACGTTGGTGCAGGCGCCGCTTTCCGTGGCGTCGGCGTCGATCGGTTTCGCAAAGTATGCGGGATATCTGTACTCCTTCACCCCTCTGGAGTCGAAGGCGATTTCCGGTGGACTGGTCATCATTATCGTGATCCTGCTTTATCGAAGAATTGCCACGATCGGAAAGATCTCTGTGCTGCTGTGGATCGGCGTAGTGGGAACGATGCTGTGGCTGATCTGGGGCGGTGCCACTCATTTCAACGCCAAGATCGCTTTCGATTTCCCGCCGGGAGCTTTCGATTTGTCGTGGGTGTGGTTCGCAGGACTGGGGTCCGCGATGGTGAGCACGATCTACAGCTACTGGGGCTACTACAACATTTGCCACCTCGGCGGCGAGATCAAGGATCCGGAAAAAAATATTCCCCGGGGAATTTTTCTTTCCGTGCTGGGGATCGCGGTGCTGTATCTGGCGATGCAGACCTGCATCCTGGGCGTGGTGCCATGGCGCGAGGCGCAGAATTCCGATTTTATCGCCAGCTTGTTCGTTGAAAAATTGTACGGGCAAGCGGCAGCGCGCTTCGTGACGGGAATGATTTTGTGGATTGCCGTAGCTTCCGCATTCTCCGTGCTGCTCGGCGCTTCACGCGTGCCCTATTCGGCGGCACAGGACGGAAATTTCTTCCCGGTCTTCGGCAAGATCCATCCCACGAAACATTTTCCACACGTTTCATTGCTGGTTCTTGCCGGACTCGCGTTGATCTTCAGCATTTCCCTGAAACTGAAACAAGCCATTGCCGGAATTCTCGCCATGAGACTGCTAGTGCAATTTATCGGGCAGGCAGTGGGAGTGATTTTGCTGCGGCGGCGCAAGGGCACGCAAGGGCTGCCGTTCAAAATGTGGCTGTATCCCCTGCCGGCAGTTCTGACGATGATCGGCTGGGCGTGGCTCTTCTGGCAGACCGGTCCGACGCGAAAGTGGGGGCTGGCGCAGATCGCGCTGGGAGCTCTGGCGTTTCTAATTCGCGCGCGGGAAGTGAGACAATGGCCCTTTGCAAGTTCGCCGCCGGCAGTTGCCGGTTCACAGTGAGAATTATGAACTCCTTTGCGGTGGAGGTCGCGTGAATTCCTATTTTCAACGTTTGGCGATTTGCGTTCTGATTGGCGGGGCGGCCGCTGCGTATTTGGCCGCTTCCGCGCTCGCGCAATTTCCTCCAGCGCCCGGAACAGGTCCCGGCTTACCGGAGACGATTGAGGCGATCGAAAGCGCCCGGGTTACCACGCGAATCCTT
>WNFF01003782.1_pt1 | contig 13610 bp, 14 predicted proteins | sample 5400441 | NCBI WGS metagenome assembly WNFF01 (sample SAMN13153345, study PRJNA577476) | soil metagenome | isolation source: 120 cm saprolite under Douglas fir tree site 2 hole 3 replicate 1 | place: USA:California | collected 2015-04-18 | reverse complement strand
CTCATTGTGTTTTCGTGTATTTTTCTGGTGCTTCTTTGTCTGTTGGCGCTCACAGTGTATCGGCGCTTTCACGATGATCACTCGGGAGAGCTTGCGGCCCGGCTTCCGGTCGATTTCTTGATTCCGAGAAGAAGTGGCGAATTTGCAGAGGGGCTGAAAAATCTTGCAAACCTCGAATCGGAGATCGGACAGATGGGCCTCTTAGCCGCCGGCAGGTGGTCCCTCGTTCGCGAGCGGAATAAGATTGCCGGCGATCTGTTAGCCGCGCTTCGTGCGGATTTTTTCCGGCTGGATCATCTAATGTGTGCACTTGCGGCCGTTTCACCCGAAATCAACCGGGAGAGGGAACTCGAAAGAGCTTGGCTCTCCCTCCGATTCAGTGTGCGATATCGGCTGGCGGTTTTGACACTTTTTCTGGGTGCCTTTCCAGCGGACAGCATTCCCCGATTGCAAGCCCTCATCAAGGGCCGTGCCCGCGATCTTCGCACACTCTTGATGAACTAGCAGGGTCGCCGACGATGTCAGGTCATGATGTTCCCTCCCCGACGAGACCGCCGCGGCTTGATGGAAACCGTTTTTCGGATTTTGGGTAACCGTGACACCCCTCCCTCACCCGCTATGTTTTGTGCCTGGATTAACAACTACCAAAGCAGCCGCGATATGCCGATAGCACCCCAGTGTCGGAACATATGGCCAGACACTTGATTCTGTTATTGATTGAGATAGGCTTCTTGAAGGCTGTAGAGCAGGCTTGGGAAGTGTCCTAGGTGACGTGATTTTGTACTTGACAACATTTGCTAAAGAGGTCTATCGTAAGTGAAGACGTATTCTACGAAGGAGGCGGCCAGGAAAGCTCGCGTTCATTGGGTCACATTGCACAGATGGATGGCCGCCGACAAGGTTCGGCCCTCACAACAGATTGGGATGAATGGGGGCAAACACTGGCGTTGGACGGAAAAGGACATTAAGAAGGTTATAGCGTACAGAGCAGAACATTTTCGTGAGGGCCAGGGTAGAAGGAGCAAAAAAGTAAAGATGGCCAAGTGAAGTAGCGGGACGCGCTGGTGCGACTAACACCAACGCGCCCCTGACCACCATCACCTCTCGAGGAGGCAACGATGGCTGCAAGAGAAAGTAACCATTTCCAGTTGTGGGCGCAAGTTTGGGCGCGCACGAGACAACGGGCAATTCCCCCTCCTGAGCCGGTTGCAGAATCCCCACCGTAATTTAAATTCGGAAACGCACACAGCCAGGAGTGGCTGTGCCACGAAAGGCAAGAATGGCCACATGAAGTGGCCGCTACAAAGGCGCAGAGGTGTGTCTCCGGCGTTTTGACTAGCTGCCGAATCTGCGAGCCTGTCCGGGTCGCGAGAGGGGATTGTGGGTGATGAAAGAAGCGGCTTATGGCGAAATGTATTTGTGGAACCGGGGTGTGTACCGGCTGGTGCGCGTGCTGCAGCGGTTAGAGACGGCTGGCATCGGCACGAAACAGGAGATGAAAGCGCACGAAGTGCGGCTTGAAGAGATTCGCGCAGGGTTGAATGCGGACTTTGCTGAAGCGATGGCGAAGCAGGAGCGGGAAGACCAAAGCCGGCTTGCAAGGCAGCGAGCGGCTTGGGAGAAGCGTGACGTGATGTAGAGGAACTTGCGTCGATCGTGGCGATTGCTCAGTGGAAGAGTCCTCTCTGTTGAACGAAGGGAGAATTAATCGTAAGACTACGCCGATGCAAGAGATCCTCGAAACACTCGGAGGGCGCATGAGGAGATTGCGCGAGAAGCAGCGAATATCACAGGAAGACTTCGCTGAGGCCTGCGGCTTGCATCGCACGGCGGTAGGACTGCTGGAGCGCGGGAAGAGCATACCGCGGCTCGATACGTTGCTGATCGTCTCGCAGGCCCTCGGGGTGACTGTATCGAAATTGCTTCATGGAATCGAGCACTGCGGGAAGCTGCCTTCCAAACCGGCCGGCTGATGTGGCGTACGAAATTTGGCGAAGTTCCAGTCGAAAGAAAGAGGCAGCGGCGTTATGACGAATGAAGAGGCGATTCTGCGGCTGGCGCTTGACTGCGATGACGAGCCTGCCTTGATCGCCATTGCTGAGAACAATGAGAACACACTGAAGGCGGCAATTGGGCGATATTTCTCCGGCCGGACCACTTGCAATAGGGCACTCAACACCTTGCTGATTCGCATTTCGTTGTGCGCGAAATATTTCTTGCCGGAACATGACGATGCGAACAGATGGATAGAACATTGCGCAGAGTTAGAGTGCAAACGATTGAAAAACGAGTCAGAAAATCTGCTTGTTGCTCTTTGATAGGCGTATGAAGAGTACTGTTACCGCCGGGACGACGAGGATATTCATCCACAGGTTAGTCTCTGTGTTGAAGAGAATTCTCTTGACGGCCATAGGACAGTGTGGTTATAAAAGCGACCAGAACTATACCTCGCGCCGCAATTCAGGAAGTTGTAGCGCGAGCCACGGTCCCTTGGTTGAGGGGTTTCAAGGACATCCTTGAGAAGCCAAAACGAAACGAGGGGACAGATGCTTCCGGGCTGCGGTCGCAATTCCGACCGGCAGAGTGCCGCGCCGCTTCGATGGAAGGCGCCATCCAGATCCGCTCTCTTCAATTGTTTTCCTCCTCCCGAGCGGTCAGCGATTGGACTCATAGCTCCAGACTCTAGTCTCAACTCCTTCCGCCAATGCTTACGGCAGCGGGGGGGCGTATGAGTTCGTCGCCTGCCCGCTACTTTCCTGGACTGTTGGCGAGGCGTAGCCCAGCGGCGGAGGCGCTGAGCGAACCGGCAAACGGGTTGGAGATCGGTGGGAGCCTTTCAGAGACTGCGGAAGCTAGCGACGAGGACCTGATTCTTCGATTGCAGACGAAGGATGTGGAGGCGCTAGGACTGCTTTATCGTCGCTATGCCCGGCTCGTTTACTCGGTATGTTTCCGTATACTTAGAGACTCCAGCGAGGCTGAAGACCTAGTACATGAGGTCTTCTTGTGTCTCTACTGGAAATGCAAGTCTTTTGATCCGTCTAAGGGCGCGGCGCGCTCCTGGCTGATCCAGTTGACGTATTCCAAGTGCTTTGATTGGCGTGATTACCTGAAAGCGCGGCACGGCCGGGGGCAAGGAACTGATTCATCGGATGCGTTGCGCACGGAGGTTTCAACGGGAGACCATAATCCCGACCCGGCGTACTTTGTTTTGTGGAATGCTAGGATGGTGGCGGCCTTCAAGAGCCTTTCAAAGGAACAGCAATTGGCTTTGAGGCTTTTCTATTTTAAAGGATATACGTTTCAGGAGATAGCGGAGCAGCTTGGCTATTCTTACGGCAACGTGAAACATCACGTTTATCGCGGCATCGAAAGGTTACGGCAAGTTGTATATGACCGCGGGAAACCAGGAGCGGTGCAGGAAATAAGGCAGGGAACGCAAGACGAGCAACAGGAAATGATGGGATGAGTCCACAACACCTCGAGGAAGAAATTTACCTGGACTACTTGACTGGAGAGTTGCCGGCCAAGAAGAGAGCGTTTCTTGAAGAGCATCTGGAAACCTGCTACGAATGCCGAGTGCATTTCGAGCAATGCCGGGAGCTGTTGCGCGGCGGTCTTCCGAGCATTGCGGATGAGATTGAGACGAGTGATGACGTGTCCGCCAGCGCCCTGCCATGGTCCATAGATGACGGGGAGAAGAGACTTTACGCGGCCATTGGCGGCGGAGTGAAAGGTCGCCCAGAACGGCAGAGTGCGCTGACACCTGTGGGGCTGGCTAGGACTAAGACGGCTGAGTCTTGGTTACACGATAGAGGGTTTCGAGCATACGCAGGAGTCGGACTGGCCATTGCTGCGTCGATTGTTGCCGCGGTGGGCTTAGCCGATTCGTTATACCGTCTTGGCGTGAAGCATGGCTTGGAACAATCTCGGGTGGTGACGGTGCCTGCTGAACCTGCTGTAGCGACTCCGGCCGGTCCGTCTATCGCTCAAGCTAAAGACGATGGAGTTTTGCAAGCGCAGTTGCACAAGCTTGCTTCGGAGAGGGAGGCCGTCCGGGCCAGCTTACTGGAACGTGACGCAGAGATTGCCAGGCTAAAGAGACAAATCGAGGAGCAACAAAAACAGAGCGAAGCGACTGAGGCGAGCTTTCACTTGGCGGAACAGCAAGCAGAGCAGCAAACGCTCCAGATCTACATGCAGCGCGACGACCTGACTCGCAGGCTGGAGGCGCAGCAAGCGGTACTCTCGGACACGAAGAGGAAGCTCGAAACACTCGAGCAGGCAGGGACTAACGACGGGCTTCGCATGGCGAGCCTCGAAAACCGGATTCAACAGATCACGCAATTGGTAAAAGATAAGGACGCGACAATTGACGAACAGCAGCGGCTGCTGGCGTCCGACAGAGATATCCGGGAGCTAATGGGAGCGCGCGATCTCTACTTCTCCGAGGCATACGACGTCGGGGTTGACGGGAAGAAAAAGAAACCCTCCACAAGGGTTTTTCTGACAAAGGGAAAGTCGTTGGTTTTCTATGGGTATGATCTAGATAAACAGCCCGGGTTGAAGAATGGCAGCACGTTCCAGGCATGGGGAATGCGGGGCCCCGATCGAAATAGCGCGCTGAATCTGGGCGCGATGAAATTGGAATATATAGACAATACGGCGAATAGGCGATGGGTGCTGCAATTCGACGATCCAAAGGTGCTGGAACAGATCAACGCCGTGTTTATCACCGTGGAGCCCAAGGGCGAGAGCCGCGTGCCACAGGGAAAGCCAATGTTGGTGACCTATCTGAAAGAAGCGCCGAACCATCCTTGATTGGCCCGGCGTTCCCGTTGGGGAAGTTTCTCAGACTTTCGAGACTTCCGTCACCTTCGATCGCGGAAGTACGATGAATTGATGCCTTATTCTGGTCCTTGTTTTCTCTTCGCTCCGTAGACTTTTCAAGCCCCGCACCAAAAACAACTGAAAAGGAGAGTTCTCGTGAGCCTACGCACGGGTGTGGTCGTTCTTGCTCTGTTGTGTTTCACGGCTTCATCTCAAGCGCAAGCACCCACGGCGGTTGTCAACGGTCAGGTGCGGGACTCTTCTGGCGCGGCGATTCCCAACGCGACGGTGGAAATTATCAACGACGCGACGCACGTTCGTTACACGACCGAAACGAACAGCGAGGGAATCTATTCCGTGCCGAATCTTCCCCCTGGGACATATCACATTCAGGTTTCGAAAACAGGGTTCAAGACGATCATTCATCCGGATGTCGTCTTGCACGTGCAAGATGCCGACGCGATCGGCTTCACTCTTCCCGTAGGCCCGACGTCTGACACGGTCACTGTGGAGGGCGGCGCGCCGCTGGTCAACACAGAAAACGCTGCAGTGAGTACGGTGATTGATCGCCAATTCGTGGAAAGCTTGCCGTTAAACGGGCGGAGTTTCAACACGCTTCTTCAGTTGACTCCCGGCGTTGTGATTGCCAGGTCTAATTCAAATTCGCCGAGCCAATTTAGTGTCGCGGGCCAGAGGACGGACGCGAACAATTTCTTAGTTGACGGCGTATCCGCGAATTTTGGTGTTGTGCCCACTGCTGGCTTGGTCGCAAGCGGCCTCGGACAGGCCCAGGCGTTCAGTGCCCTCGGCGGCACGAGTGGGCTTGTATCCGTCGAAGCCTTGCAAGAATTTCGTATTGAGACTTCCTCCTTCGCTCCGGAATTCGGCCGCTCACCCGGCGGGCAGGTTATTCTGACAACCCGGTCGGGTACGAACGATTTCCACGGAGGGATCTACGAATACTTCCGTAATGACGTTCTTGACGCGAACGATTGGTTTACAAACCGGGCAGGAAGTGCCCGCCCGGCGGAACGTCACAACGATTTCGGCGGCTATTTGGGAGGCAGGGTTCTGAAAGACAGTACCTTCTTCTTTCTTTCGTATGAAGGTGCGCGATTGCGGCAACCGCAATCCCGCCAGATCACAGTGCCTTCGCTCGGGGCGCGGTCTTCGGCACCCCCACAAGTGGCCCCATTTTTGAATGGGTTTCCGCTGCCGAACGGACCCGCATCCGGAAACACCGCGCAGTTCACAGGCAGCTATTCGAGCCCTGCCACGCTTGATGCGGGAAGCGCACGTATCGACCACACCTTTAACAGCCGATTCTCGATTTTTGGTCGATACAGTGACGCTCCATCACAAACAATCGCGCGCGCGAGCGGACTCAGTCAGTTAAATACTATATCAGTTAATACTCAAACTATAACCATCGAAGCTTTAATACAATTCAGTACACAACTGTCGAACTCGCTTCGGGGCAATTACTCGAAACAGAATTCCAGCTTCATAGAGTCATTGGACTCATTTGGGTGGGCTGTACCACCCGATTCGCATATCTTGTTCGGTAACCTGTCCCCTTCCAACAATCTTGCGTCCGTCTTACTCCTTGGCATCGGATTGTATGGCTCGGGGCCGAGCGGACGTAACAAGGCTACGCAGCTAAATTTCGCGGACGACGTCGCTCATGCAACTGGCGGACATCAGCTAAAGTTCGGGGGAGACTATCGGGCCATCTACCTTGACCACCATTCATATGAGCACCAGTTGTTCTATCTGGCCTCTATTGCGGGCTTGTCAGCAACGGGTAAAGCCAATCTAAGCACGCAGACTGCCAACCCAACTCAGTTGCTTTCCCCCGCGCTATCACTCTATGGTCAGGACACGTGGAAAGTACGGCCACGTTTCACACTAACATATGGGCTCCGCTGGGAGCTTAACCCGCCCCCCACGGCCCGGGGTAACTCAGTGTTAGGTTCTTGGACAAATGTAAATAACCCTGCAACTACTGCACTCGCACCTCTTGGCACGGCCGTTTGGAACACTACCTATGATAAGTTCGCTCCTCGGGTTGGCCTCGCTTACAGCTTGACGCAAAAGGGCGATTTCGTTCTCCGGTCAGGGTTCGGAATATTCTATGACCTCGGCGTCGGCGAATCAGGGCAGATTACCTCCAGTTTTCCTAATTTCGGTAGTGGGTTTTTCGCCGGAGTTTCTCTGCCTATTGCAGATGCTACTCCATTCCTTCCTGTCCTCTCGCCTAACCCGCCGTACACAGGGACAATCTTTGCGTTTTCGTCAGACCTCAGCCTACCGCGCTCGTACCAATGGAATGTTGCCTTGGAGAAGTCGCTGGGCGGCAGGCAAGTAGTCTCAGCAACGTACGTCGGGCAAACAGGAAGGGATCTTCTACGCCAATCGGCCCTTAGCAAGCCGAATTCCAACTTTGCAGCAGGGAGCGTTTTCGACTTGACGGGAAACAGCGCTAGTTCCAATTATCATGCTTTGCAGGTCCAATACCGCAGGCCCCTCGCCGACCGGTTGCAGGTTCTGCTGAATTACACTTGGTCGCACTCGATCGACAATGTCTCCGACGACACAGTGCTAGTAATCTCCGATGCTGTCTTTGCAAACCAGAATGATCGTTCATCTTCTAGTTTCGATGTCCGGCACAGCTTTTCGGGTGGCTTAACTTATGCCCCGCCAGCCGCGGCACGGTCTGGGCCGCTTTCGGTGCTCACGGGAGGCTGGTCGATCGAATCGCTGGTAGTTGCTCGCAGCGGGTTTCCTTTTAACGCCGTCGTCGTCGGCGTTCCTAGTCCCGCCTTAGGAACATCTCTGCGCCCCGATTTGGTCCCTGGCCAGCCAATTTGGATTACCGATTCGACAGCTCCAGGCAGGCGGAGGCTTAATTCCTTGGCGTTTATGAATCCTCCGCCGACGCGACAAGGCACGGAGGGGCGAAACGACATACGCGGATTTGGACTGACCCAGGTTGATCTTTCCATTGGCCGAAAGTTCTCGTTCACCGAGCGATGGAATCTCCAATTGCGGGCAGACGCATTCAACGTACTCAATCATCCGAACTTCACTGACCCCTCCCCTCTGTTTTCTCTCACCTCGCCGAGCATGTTGAATCAGGGATTGGGAGGGCTGAACCCGCTGTTTCAGCAGGGCGGGCCAAGATCACTTCAACTCTCACTAAAGTTCGTCTTTTAGATCACCTTGCAGCGTCGTCGTGCATATTCGCAACAGAAAGGCGGCAAAAGGGGCCCATGTTCGCTAAGGTGAGCGTATGGCAAGTGATAAAGGCCTCTGTCCTAATTGCGATTTTCATGTCGCTTGAAGGTGCGGCGGATTCGAAGAGGCCTATCACAGTCGAAGATTGTATTCGGACACGGCGTGTCTTCGAAGGGCAAGTTGCAGTTTCCTCCGAGATTCCCGCTGTTGCGTATGTTGTTGAGGCCCCGAATGTCCAAACCAACAAAAGCGAATATCGACTCTATATACGCGATTTCGCGGACCCCGAGCAGAGAGGAAATGGGCGACTCCTTCTCGAAGCAGTCACACCCATCAGGGGGCTGAGGTGGGTCGCACACGGAACGAAGCTGGCAATTCTGCAGGGGGTCGCAGGAAAACAGGTTATCCGCCTCATTGCTGCTGCCACTGGCGAGGGAGACCTAGTTGCCGCCCCGACGGAGCCCATCACATCTTATTCTTCCGATGCGAGCGGGAATACATTCGTATACGCCACGGCGACGACACGGGCGAACACCCCACGGGAGAAGGACCCAAAGGAGTGGGGATACCCCATAATTCTGGGAAAGGGGACCGGCCCGCGGGCATCGAGTAGCGAATCGCAAAACTCTGAATCGGCTGTATTTGTCGCCAAGAAGGAAGGGAGCACTGGATTTGCGGCTGCGAGGCTGTTTGTAGATGCGCGTCGCCGCCCGCAAGAAATGCCTCCACTAGAGGGAGTAAGTGCAATTAGTCTCTCCCCGGACGGCCGATACATGACGTTCAACTATCAGATGGACGAAATTCCGAGAGCGTGGCAGGCGAATCCATATTCGACATGGCTGCAATCCGCAGGAGCTAAATACAAACAAATTGCGCTCGGCCTCTATGACTTCCAGACGGAGCATTTTCGTGTGGCATTCAACTGTGCCGGAGCAGGCTGGGGAATGCCTGCGGCTTGGGCCTCAGATAGCCGTGCATTTAGTATTCTGACCCTCGCTCCCGTAGATAGCACTTGGGAGCGTAGAGATAAGGAGATGGGTTTCAGATTCCTTAATCAATATGAAGAGTACACGCACTTGTTTTCCGTGGAGGTTGACACAGGAACAATCTCAGAAGTTCTTGAAAAACCCGTTGATTGGGTGCGGAATCCCACGCTGTGGTGGAAGGACAGTCGCGGTGTGATGCTTGTTCGCAAAAGTAAAGACACTTTTTCATGGTTGAAGCGCGAGGATTCTGAGTGGAGGGAAACAGGTGAATCGCATTCATCTTTAGGAGCAGAAGTGGAGCTTAGGACGGGATTTAGTTCTATAACATCAAGTTCGATGAGCGACGGGATCAGGGTCTTGGGATCATTCGAGCAACCAATAGTACCACCAGATATATTTATTCATGATCTCAGGCAAAATCGAACTACTGTGCTCACGGACTTCAATCCTGAATACCGCGACATCGCACTGGGAAAAGTAGAAAAAGTCCAGTGGCAAGACCGATTCGGAGTTCATTGCACCGGCTTTTTAATCGCGCCGGTGGGTTATGAGAGTGGCAAGCGATACCCACTGGTTATCATGGTCAAGGGATGGGGAGACGCCTTCTTGAGTGATACCGGTTTTCACACTGCATTCCCTCCTCAATCATTAGCGAATGCAGGTTTCCTTGTGCTAATGGCCAATGCTCCGGGGGCGGGCCTGGTCGAACAGAAAAAGTCGCTGCAGGAATGGCCGGGCACGATAGGAGAGGCTTTCGAGTTCATTGCTTTTGTGGAGGGTGCTGTAGATATGCTGGAGCGCCGTGGCTCGGCGAGCAGAAACAACGTCGGGATCATCGGATTTAGCAGGACCAGTTGGCAAACAGATTTCATGCTAACGCATTCCGCTTTTCCGTTTGTCGCGGCTTCGTCGGCAGACAGCGGACTGTACAATTATGGTAGTTATTGGATGTGGAACTCAGACGCAAGAATGCGCGACTGGGAAAGTGAACTGGGCGGCCCTCCTTATGGAGCCACGTTTGAAAACTGGGTTCGATTCGCGCCGGCGTTCAATGCGCAAAACGTGCGAACTCCTCTTCTAATGGAATATACGCGAGCGCCTGGGGATCTCGTTGGGGGGCTGGAATTTTTCGTGGCACTGAAAAAACAGAACAAGCCCGTCGACCTCATTTACTACCCCAAGGGTGAACACATATTGGATACACCTTACGAGCGCATCGCATCCCTGCAAAGGAATGTCGATTGGTTCCGATTCTGGATGCAGGGATACGAGGGGACAGCCCCGGCCTACGATCCGAATCAGTTTACGCGCTGGCGCGAGCTACGCGATCACTCGGCCTTCTTGCCGAGCCAGGGGGAAGATTAGCGGTTCCTTATGCTTTGCTTGTGATACGACAGGGCATGGCATGGCAGTGTTGCACCGCCCTAAGCGTTGGGAGCCGCCTCACTCGTCTGCTTCGTATGCAAAAAACGTGTCCAGATAAAAATTGATTGCCGCATCGAAGAAGATACCGAATGGCTTCGACATCGGGCTGTGTAGAATGGTGTCCCTCGCTGAGCTCAGAGCTACCATGTCCGGTTTCTTGTACGTCAAGTGGTTTCCTCCTCTCAACATAAACTATTCATCTGCTTCATATGCGTTGACCGTCTCGAGGTATTGGCCCGGCGCGCTTTCGAAATAGACCCCCAATCCCTTGTCCTGCGCACTATGTTTGATAGCGCCGGTGGTTGAGATCACCTCCACCTCTGGTTTCAGGTACGTCATGTTCCTCTCCGTCCTGTGTGCAACTGCTCTGGCCCTCAGTTGTGCCGAGTATTTAATGATGGGTAAAACGGCCGGGGTGCCCAACGCGCCTGGACACCCCGACGATTGCTTATTCGTCCGCTTCGTACGCGTTGACCGTGTCGATCCACATTTGCTGGGAGCTATCGAAGAAAGTGCCTGTCCCCTTATTTACCGCACTGTGTTCGATGGCTTTGGCAGCAGCGATTACAACCAGTGCTTCTGGTTTATTGTATTTCATGTTCTTTCCTCCTACCGGTTTCATATTCGACGTTCCAAAAACCGCACGAGCTAATTCGAACCTATGTTAGATTACGGATTACGAAAAGTGCCGGGACGCCCGATTATAATCGGGCGTCCCGGCGATTGTTTTATTCGTCTGCTTCGTACGCGTTGACTGTGTCGATATACAGCTGTTGAGGGACATCGAAGGAAGCGCCAAGCCCCTTATTCTGCGGTGAATGTTCGATAGCCCTGGCAGCAGAGATCGAAGCGAGCACTTCTGGTTTCTTGTACATCATTGTTTCTCCTTTTCTTTTCGACTTGCATTCAACCCATGTGGGTTGAATCTCTTCTCAGCGGACTAAGCCGTGCTAATCGGCTCTTTGTCGCGAAATTGCAGGATGCAGTGTTCTGGCATGGCTGCGTCTAAGGAAGTCCACAAGCGCAGCTGTTGCAACCAGCACTCGATGGCGAGCGTACGCATTAGTTGGACAACTGAAATCTCCTGGCCCTGCCGGGCCTTCTGCAAGACGTCCGAAAGCTTATTTGTTTCGACGATTTGTAGCGCACTGCTGAACATTTGCTGGCCCAATTCGGCTAAGCATAAGCAATCCGTCGCAATGGAAGCCATCGGGGCGCGGGCAACGTAGGCCTTGCGCTTGCGGTTCAGGAGTTCGGCGGGGACGATGTTGACTAGGGCGCGGCGCATGAGGGAGCGTCGCTGGCCGGGGCGGACGAGCTGGTCGCGGGGGACGGCGTACATGAATTCGAGGAGGCCGCGGTCGAGGTAGGGATAGCGCTTTTCGCGCGGCAGGTCTGCGGACAAGGCGTCGCACCCCAGTTGCCGTTGCAGGCCTTGCAATGTGGAAAGGTTCTCCTGAAACGTTGGCAAGGGGCCGAACAGGCTGAGTCTGGTTTCGTAGCCTTGCAGGGCGGAACGATTACGCTGGACGAAGCTCGCGTTGAGCCATGGCGCTGGCCGCTTGTGTTTTGGGACGCCGACGAGAGCGGGCGGGAAGAATCCCCTTGCGGTGTCAAAGAGCAGGTAAAACCAGGGCTTTCTCTTGTTGAGCGCCCAGACTTTCAATTGGTGGGCGAGGGTGCGGAAGTGGCCGCTTGCCAGGAGATCTTCAAGCTCAGGTGTGGGGGTTGGCACGCCGCCCATGACTTCGTCGCCGCCGATGCCAGAAAGGACAACACGATTTCCCTGGGAGGTCATGCAGGCTGCAAATTGGCGACTGGTTTCTGAAGGACGACCGCCGCCGGAGCCGGGTGTAGCCGCAAAATGATTATTGTCAAGCTCGAATTTGAACGACTCTTGCTTACCTACGTCAATATGGCAGCCGGTGCGGCCGCGCTTTTCTTCTACCTTGGTGAAATAGGGGCGCTCGTTCCAGTTGGGTTCGGAGTCGTCGTAGTAGGAGACAGTGTCGAGGCGCGGCGTTTCGGCGGCGCCGCGTGCAATGATGGTGTCGGCCATGCACACGATGGAGGACGAGTCCATGCCGCCGCTCAGCTCAGCGAGAATCGGGCTGTGCGAACGCAGCCGGCGGCGGACGGCTTCGGCGAAGACGGCGCGGAAGTGTTCTTCGTACTCACCATCGGTGCGGTAGCGGATACGCTTGGCGGGATCGAAATCCCAGTACTTGCGAACGGTGTGCCTTCCCGGGCGGAACAGCACCGAAGACGACGGCGGAACGGAATGGATGCCGATGTAGGGCGTCAGGTGCGCGGCGGGAAAGAACGAGAACCAGCCGGCGATGTAGGATGGTGCTCCAGGTGACCTGCTGGCTGTCGAAGGAATAATAGAGATGGCGCGTGCCAATGGGATCCTTGGCGAGGATGAGCGAGCGGGTGTGCGGATCCCAGAGCGAGAGAGCCCAGTCGCCAATAAGCATGGCGAAGCAATCGCTCCCCCAGTATTCGTAAGCTGCCGCGACGATCTCGACATCCGTGGAAGCGGCGGTCACGAGACCGCCTAACTGCCGGATCAAATCCGCGCGGTTGTCCAGGCGGCCATCCCAGGTGAGGATGGCGCCGGAAGCGGTGACGTGAGGCTGGGTTTCACGGCGAGATTCTCTGGTGGTGTGGAAGGCATGGTAGAGGATGCTGATGTTGTTCTTCGAATACGAACCAGCGTCATCCGGGCCATGGGGAGCGATGGAGGGTTTCACCTTTTCGAGATACTCGCGGTCCACCGGCTTGCCATCGAAATTCCATCTACCAAACTGGACGCTCATAGCGATCCTTTCTCCAGCGAACTCCATCAGCACCGATCGAGGACTCCGTACATTTCCGGAGTGTATGGCTTGTCGTTGACCACACGGCAGCCAACTTCAACCCAGGCGTGGGCTTTGAACGGCATCTGCTGTGCGCCAATCACCAATTGCGCCGGGACGCCGTATTTCCTTAGGAGGCAAGCCGTAGCAGCGGATCGTTGCAGACACAACGCTTCCTTCCAATACCAAATGCAAGCCATGTCGATCGCCGCGCAAATGCGCTCGACCGCGACGGGAGCAGGCGACTGTTTTCCGATTGGATATTTGCGGACTT
>WNFF01003103.1_pt1 | contig 13616 bp, 17 predicted proteins | sample 5400441 | NCBI WGS metagenome assembly WNFF01 (sample SAMN13153345, study PRJNA577476) | soil metagenome | isolation source: 120 cm saprolite under Douglas fir tree site 2 hole 3 replicate 1 | place: USA:California | collected 2015-04-18 | reverse complement strand
GCCGCGACTGTCGCGACGCTTTCCTCGGCCTCAAAAAGACCTGCGCCAAGCTCGGCATCGCCTTCTGGGACTACCTTGGCTCAAGGCTCTCAATCCCAGCCGCCCCAACGATCCCATACCTGCCAGAACTCGTCACCGCACGCGCCCGTCCGCCCTGACCCCGCCACAGGTTTTGCCCCTCTTACATTCATTCCGCAGGCGCGCAAAAGGCAAACTCACCATAAACTCACCAACGGAACGGACGCATTCACGCGCAATCGGCGGGAATTTAGCTGGATTGCTGCCCTGGACTCGCCCCCGTAGCTGAGCGTCGCTGGTGCGAGAGAGGAGCACGACGTTTGATCTCATCGCGGTGCGGTCGGACAAGAGCGTGGTGCACTGAAAGGACATCGCTCTGATTGAACGGACCTGATGAAGCGATCATTCATGCGGTGAAAGTGCGAGGCGTCGACGCGTAGGTCCAAATCCTGGGAGCGCAACCAACGATTCTTGCGATTGGTTGAACGTGCCATTCCGCGATTGGCGGCATAGCTTAAGATCTGCCCGTGCCAGCATCAACATGAGTCGGCAGTCTATCTCGTTGCTCTCGGAGGCTCACGTCAGCAGAAGCTTTCAATCCGAGTGGGAGCAGGGCCGGCCTCGTGGTTCGCGCCAGCACCGTGCTGAGATGCCTGATGGGGGCAGGAAGCACAAGCCTTCACCTCAAGACGCGCACCCAGGACAGCTTGTTCATGTCCTGGCCCAACATGCTTCCGCAAGGCGGATCGGAAGTTCTGTTGTTCTATGTCAATGATTGAATGGCCTCCTCCGAGCGGTCAAAGCGCCCATAGCGCAGCGCCAACGTCGGCAGAACGATGAGGTTGAGCGCCATCGAGCTTAGGAGCCCGCCCAGGATGACGACTGCGGCGCGAAGGGCGCTATCTGCTACGCACCAATCTGTGCGCCCGAGAGCCCGCCCATCTGTGGCAGTTCTATATCCAGCTCGTCGAGGTCGAGGCCGCGTTCAAGAATCTCAAGGACGATCTGAAACTCCGCCCGATCTACCACCAGCTTGAGCACCGCATCGAGGCGCACATCTTCGTCGCCTTCCTGGCCTACTGCCTTCACGTCACGCTGCACGCCCAGCTCAAGCCGCTGGCACCCGGCCTCACTCCAAGGGCCGTGCTCGACAAGCTCGCCGCCATCCGGATGCTCGACGTCCACTTCCTGACCACCGATGGCCGCACGCTGATCCTGAGCCGCTACACTGAACTGAACACCGAACAGAAGCTCCTGGTGAAGCAGCTCAAGCTCGATCTGCCGTCCCAGCCTCCGCCGCGCATCACCGCGCCGGCGGGCAAGCGGGCACGGGCCGTGACCCAGCAGGTATAGTGGAGACTTCCGGGGGGGCCGCCGTTGATTCTATTCACTTTTTGCCGCGAATTGGTAAAGTTGGGCTAGCGCGGAGGCGCTGACGCCTGGCGTTTTGCACGACGCCTATTGATCGTGGACATTTGCGGTTTGAGGAGGGATCGGATCTCGTATCCGAGTTCCCGCGGCGACGACGACCACCGCGTGACCTCGCCCTGCAACCTCTCACCGATTGCGGTCGAGTTCCTCTAGGGCGCGGCGGACCGCATTCACTAGCGAGACCATGGAATATGGCTTTTGCAGCCAGCCAAGCGGCATTGCGGGCTTGGCACGCTCAAGCAAGTGTTGGTCATAATATGCCGTAGCAAAGATGCTGCGAATCCCGAACTTCCGGAAAATCTCCACGGCGGCGTGAATTCCGTCGCGTTCCCCGCCAAGCCGCACGTCCATCACGACCAGAGCCGGCTTTTGTGACTCTGCCAGTTCCAAAGCCTCGTCAGCGGAAGCGGCGACCAGAGCGACCTCAAAGCCAGCGTCGGAAAGGGCTGTCTCGATCTCATTGGCGACCAGAAAGTCGTCTTCGACAATCAAGATACGCGCCGGCAGCTCTGCTTGCTTGTCTGATCCTGCGGAGTCCTCACGTGCGAACACGAGTTGAGGCCAGTGTCGCGGAGCCGCAGAAGGCTCATAGGCCGGCTCAGGCTGCGCAAGTACATTCAACTTCCTGGAAGGCATGAAGGCTTAGCCCATTGAAACCGCACACTGCAGCGGGTGGCGGATGTTCTGGTCACCTCAAACTCCCCGCGAAGCTGCCGCGCGAGTCCCTGAACGAGGGCCAACCCCGACGATCGGCGCTGAACGGATTGCAGATGGAAGCCCGGGCCGTCGTCTTCCACATAGAAAAGAAGTGAGTCGTTCTGCCTTGTCAATCGCACCCGAATAGCGCCGGCACTCCGTCCATTCAATCCATGCTTGACGGCATTCGTAAGCAGTTCATTCGCAATCAGCGCGAGCGGCATCGCCGCATCGTTCGACAGCTGTATGGAATCAGCTTCACAGTCAATATCCAATTCCTGAGGGAAGGTCTGCTTTGTGGTTTCACAAACGGTATTGAGAAAATCACGCGCGTTGAACCGCGTCGCGTCAGGCGTTGCGTAGAGCACGCGCTGCGCTGCTGCCATGGCGGCGACTCGTCGGCTTGCCTCCTCCAGCACCTCTCGCGCCCCGGCGCTTCCCGCTTGTCGCGCCGCGATCCCCAATAGTGATTGCAACATCTGCATGTTGTTCTTGACGCGATGGTTCAACTCGCTGAGCAGGACCTGCTCCCGCGTCTTGGCCTGCTCCATGCGCTTGCGCGCCGTCACGTCGCGCAGATAAGCGGTAAATAGCGTCGGTCCGCCTTCGAGAGATGCTGATGAGACTGCAATCTCTGCCTCGAATTCACTGCCGTCCGCCCGCAGGGCGGCGATTTCAAATCGACGTCCGATGATCGAGCTGTGTCCCGTATCAAGGAACCTTTTCAACCCTTGCTGATGCTTTTCGCGGAAACGCTCTGGAATCATCATCTCCGCGACAGTGCGGCCCTGTACCTGCTTACGGCGATAGTGCAGCAGCGCTTCGGCGGCCGGGTTGAAGTCGACGATCCGGCCTTCTTGATCCATCGTGATGATCGCATCCAGCGCAGACTGCAGAATGGCGGATTTCTGCGCTTCGCTTTCGCGCAATGCGCGTTCAATGCGGATTCGTTCGATGCTGAAGCCAAGCTGACGCGCGATCGTGACTGCAAGATCGACATTGGCACGCGCAAACACATGCGGGTCGTCAAAGTAGGCCCTGAACTCGCCGATCAGACGACCCGCCAACGGCAGCGGGATGAATGCGAGCGCGTGAATGCCCTCCGCAATCACCACCCGCTTGAGCGATTCGGGAAATGAAGCATGCGCCACATCATCCACACAGATCGGCTCCGGGTCTCTGACGTCGGGATCCCAAGGCGAGTGGCCGTCGATAGCACGCCGGTAGGGCTCGGAAAGTCCGCGTGAGGCCACGAACCTCGTCACGCCCGAACCATCGCGGAGCAGGATCGAGGCGCGGCTGCACTGCAATGCGCCAAGGATCGCATCCAGCGCAGGTTCGTAAACGTCACCCAGCGACTCTGCCCGCTGGAGCCGATCGGTGAACTGATAGAGCGCGGCCTGCTCACGAATGCGCGCCGCGGGGGCGTCCTCGATGCGGCGTCGTTCGGTGAGATCATGCAGAATACGCACCGCATAGACGAACCGGCCGTTGGCATCGCGAACGCTCGATGAGGTTATCGATGCCCACACATAGCTGCCGTCTTTTCGGCGGATGCGTTTCTCAATAGTGTAACGGTCGAGCTCGCCGGCGACCTGTCGCCGAAACTGCTCGCGGTCCGCCTCGATGTCCTCGTCGTTGGTCTCGTCGAAGATCGAGCGGCCTAGTACCTCCTCCGACGAACAATATCCCGTCAGCGCGCACGATTGCGCATCCACCCACAAGAGCTTCCCTTCGGCATCCACTTCGACGATGCTGACGTCAACGTGCTGATCGATCGGGTCTTGCCGGTCACCGGCGTAAATCGCCACCGGAAGCCGTTCGATGAAATCAGGAGGCGCTGGAAGAGCGGAAGCGGCGCGGGCAACCTGTGTGATTCCGCCCATTGGAGTAGAGGCAAGTTCGTCGATGCTCATCTCGCCCTCCATTCGCCCTTTGGGCGGCCTGATGGGATACGGGCGAGGCCGCGAAGGTCCAAGTACGTTCTGTGTTTTTGCCCAAGATGGCCCCATCTATGCAAAGTATATCTGCATTGCAGCCGGAGAAAAGTTCCAAACGCACGTGCCATTTTGCAGCGTTGGAGGCCGTTCTGAGAACGACGTAAAGGATTGCAGTGACTATTACGGAGGCATAGTTGTGTATCGCACAACTGTCACTAGAAGGGCCACGCGGCGCATCACGACGCTGAGAAAGGCCTCTGGAGCAACTGCCGGCGACCTTTGACGCGCGAGCGGAGAGCGTCGCCGACAAGCTGATGTTCCGGGATACGTTCAAGCGTCATCGGTGCATCGTGCGGCATCGGGCTATTACGAATAGCTCAATACACCCGACGGTAAGCAGCCCTATTTTCATCAGTACCGCGGATGGCGGCGTGTGGGGCCCGTGACCTATCCGCCAAAGCTTTCCCCAGCCCGCGCCGAGGCCGTCGCGGCTCGCGCACTCGCCATCGGCGCGCTCACCTACAAGAGCGTCGCCTCCATTCTCAAAAACAATCTCGATCGCACTCCACAGGCCGCTGAGAGTTCAACCGTGATCGAGCATCAAAACCCCCGCGGCCCCGGCTACTTCCATTGAAAGGAGATGATCCCGTGTTGACCCATCCGACCCTCGATCTGTTGCACGACCTCGGCCTGCACGGCATGGCCAAAGGCTTCAAGGTGCTCGAACAAGCCACCGAGACGCGCACCCTTGAACATGCCGAATGGCTTGGCCTTCTGCTCGAATACGAGGCGACGCTACGCCGGCAGAAGCGCTTCGAGGCGCGCGCCAGAACCGCACGGCTGCGTCACAACGCCAGCATCGAGGACATCGATTATCGCGCCGCCCGCGGCCTCGATCGTGCCCTGTTCCTCAAGCTCGCGGCCTGCGACTTCATCCGCGAACGGCGCAATCTGTTGATCACTGGACCAACCGGGCTGGTGACATCATCCACTATCTCCCTACTTCATTGATATTCAAACGTTCCTTGTCGCGCGTCGTGTGATACTGCACGCCCGTTTTTGATTGCGCGCTTCACGGCTGGCAATTCAAGGTCCATCTCTCGGATAACATAGGGTGCGCCGATGCAGACTTGCTTGGCCGGCAGCACATCATCCTTGATGAGTCGTGTGACCGTCATCTTGCTGACGCCCAGGCGGCTCGCGGCCTCGTGCAGAATCACTTCACCGCGTTCCGCACGCTCCCGTCGCGATAAACCGCGACGGCATGGTCATTGCGGAAAGTTCGCACGCGTTGCTGCGTCCACGTGTGACCCTTTGCGGTCCGTATACGGAGCCGGTTGAGAACGGATGCGATGTTGCCGTCCGGCAGCAGGCGCGCCAGGTCGCAAATTAGCTGTTCGGTCGCGGTATCGGTCTTCCATCGATGCTGCCCAACGCGGTTCTTCACCACTTCGAGCGTCGTATGATCGCCGCCCTTCCAATGCATCTTGAGCAGCAGTTGACCAGGCGCCACAGTGACGATGATCTCTTCAAGAACCGTTCTCAATATCCGCTTTCGTATCGCAATGGAGGCCGCCGGCTGGTTCCACAAGCGCGCAACATCTGTCCCTAAAGCCAAAATCTCCGCACGCTCAGTCTCGACGATCGCCGCTGGCAAATCCTCGCGAACAACGCGTATCTCTTCCTCCAGGCGCGCCACTTCCGCGAGCCGTTCATTCCAGCATCGTTCAAGGTCTCCGGCAACAAGCCGGTTCTCCGGATCAACGGCATCATATTGTCGGTGCGATCGCGCCGCTTCATAGCGCGCCTGTTCAAGCGTGAGTTCGATCTGTCGTAGCCGTTGTGTGCCATCGCGCTCGCGGTCCGCGATCGCTTGCAGCGCAGCCTCCAGGCCAAGCGGGGCAATCAACGACAGGACCTCGGCGGACACTGCGGCATCGATGCGCATATTGCCGAACGCAATACACTTGGTCCGCCGGCCATGATTGACGGCGGCATCGTTGCACAGATATCGCGCGACACCCCGCAGGCCATTGTGTTGTACCTTGAGCTTGCGTCCGCAGTGTCCACACCGCAGCAGCCCAACCAGCAATCCGCCGCCGTTGCGTACCGACCCCGGCACCATCTCGCCCTTCATGTTGGCGTTCCCGTTGATGGTCCGCTGGTTGTGCTCATAGTCGTCCCAGGAGATATAGCCGTCGTGATGATCACGAATCAGCACCTCCCACTCCTTCTGCGGGCGGCGCACACTGCGCGTGATCAGTTTGCGGCCACCTTCCAGACGAATCTGCGATCCCGTGCGGCCAAACACATACGCGCCAGCGTAAATCGGATTGGTCAACAGCCGATGGATCGTATTGTAGCGAGGCAACTGCCATTCCACCATTCGGCCGCGCGGGCCGTACACGACAATCGGCATCTTCAATGCTTCATCGCACAGCCAAATGGCGACTTGGCGGACGCTGCCGAATTCTGCGAACTTGCGGAAGGCCAGATGAAGGGCTTCGCGTACGCGTTTGTCGGGATCAATCTCCAGCCTGTCATCGGTACTCCGCACATAACCGACGGCGACACTGGTGTGGAGGTCGCCGCGCGCTGCCTTGAGACGCAATGCCTCTTGAGATCGCTGGCGCAAGATCGACAGTTCGAGTTCGCTGAACGTCCCTTTCATTCCGAGCAGCAGACGATCGTTGACAAGCTTTGGGTCGTACACGCCGTCCTCGTCGATGATCAGGCTGTTCACCAACGTGCAAAACTCCAGAAGGGTGTGCCAGTCGCGGCCATTGCGGGCCAGGCGCGAAGCCTCGATGGCCAGCACGGCGCCGGCGGTGCCGGTACAGATTGCTGCTAACAGACGCTCGAAACCAGGGCGCGCCGTGCCACCTCCCGAGCGACCAAGGTCATCATCGATGACGGTCACGTTCTCCCAGCCAAGCGCGCGTGCGCGCGCTGCGAGAGCGTATTGACGACGGCGGCTCTCCGGGTTGTTGGCAAGCTGATCGGGAGTCGATTGTCGCACGTAGACATAGGCGCTGCGCGACAAGTGATCAGGCGTGATCTTATTCATCGTCCGCCTCCTTCGCCTTTGCGAGGGCGGCGCTGTATTCGTTGAGCAGCAGCTTGAGCAGATTTATGATCTCCGTGCGCGTCATCGGATCGAGCCGCTGCCGCTGAATTGCGCTTGTTGCGAGCTCCAGCAGATCGAGTTGTCGCCATTGCGCGTGCCGGTCCATCATCGCCTCCACCCTTTCGAGTCGTTCCCGACGAGGGCGATGAAGATACGCGCTGGGCCTTGATGAGGCAGCGAAGCTCGCGCAGCGAGTCCAACGAGAGCCGCGGGACTTCAACAATTGGCAGAGCCGCTGCGCCGATCTCTGTCATCCACGCTGGCAGCAAAACACGGCAACCATCCGGCTGCTCGATCACAAAGTGAAGGCCACCCCCGTGAGTGAGTCGCCTGTACGCCAGGACGCTTTCCCCAGCGCGAGGATGATGCGGATAATGGACGACAACTTCAAACGGATGTTCCTGGGTAGTATGTCGTGGGCCTGTGCGGCGTCGGCAAAAGCTGGCTGGCGTGTGCGCTCGGTCACAAGGCCTGCCGCGAGGACTTCTCCGTCCTCTATCACCGCATGCCGCGGCTGTTCGCAGCCCTCGCACTGGCGCGTGGCGATGGACGCTACGCCAAGCTCTTGCGCACCCTCGCGCGCGTCGATCTTCTCATTCTCGACGACTGGGGACCGGAGCAGCTCAATGCCGAACAGCGCCGTGATCTACTGGAGGTCGTCGAGGATCGCTACGATGCCCGTTCGATCCTAATCACCAGCCAGCTGCCGATCGAGCGCTGGTACGAGGTCATCGGCGATCCAACGTTTGCTGACGCCATCCTCGATCGCATCATCCACAACGCCTACAGGATCGAACTCAAAGGCGAGAGCATGCGCAAGCTCAAGGCCGCCGCGAACACCGAACCAGAGGCCAGACGGCCCGCGAACGAAGCTCCCCAAACTGTAACCGTATCCGCATCAACGCCTGCAAAAGGGCGGCGGAAATGACCCGCCGTCCCACAACAATCCGCCCCGCCCCGGTGGGTCAACAGGGACCTCCCGCGCGCGACGCCGCGTCAGCTGCAAGGGCACGCCGCGTCGCGCGCGGGTCCCTCCTGTTGACTACCGGGACGGCCTCTCGCCGTGCCGGATGAACCGTCCTCTCCGTGCTCCGCCTGCTTGACCCACACCAAAAAACCAGAACAACATCTTCTCGACCCGTGGAGACGCCCGCCAGGTGGCCGACTTCAGATCGGAACGATGGCCGGCTTCAAATCGGAACGGGTGGCCGGCTTCATATTGGAATGCGTGGCCGGGTTCGTCGGAATCCGCAGATGTGTCCCTTAAGGAAGGGACGGCCTTAGTGCCAGGTCGGGGGCGGAAGGTTCGAGGGGGCGGACGCCCCACCCAAAGAAAGCCCGCCATTAGCGGGGGGCCAAGTCCATGGTCGCCTTCCCCTGGGAGGAACGGAGGGGATGAGGAAGGCACCTTGTTAGTGTTGGGAAGGGGGCCCGGGGTTCGATGGAGCGAAGCCTCGCGAAAAGTTTAGGCAGTCGGCTCACAAAGAATTCGATTACAATTGTCGAGCTCACGATCGGACAAGAGAAGCCGGTCGGCAGGGAGGAAACAAGTGAGTGTAGAGCATTTCCGGCGGCGCGCCGATGAATGCCGCCGTCTTGCCTCTGTCGCTCGCAATGCCAGCGACAAGACATTTTGGTTAAGGCTGGTAGAGCGATGGCGGGCGCTAGAGGTCCAAAAAGCGCAGCAACCAGTCCGAGACAAGTCCCGGTCGCCCCTCAGGCGACAACCTGAACTATCGGCGGCCGATTGATCATCTCGCGTTGGGGCGAAAGAAAATGGCCCCACCGCTGGCGGCTTCTTGCCGGGCGTGCCGTTGGGCTGCTTTGGCGTGTGGGACCGTGATCAAATCGTGAGCCCCGGCCCTCTTGGAAGCAGTTTCCGGGGGGAAGGGCCGGGGCTGCGTGAGGCTCGCTGGCCAGCCGCACGTCGGAATCCAACGCTGGCCGTTTCGCGGCGTTCCTTGGGCCGCAAGGCCGGGTCATTGTCTTCCCAATTCACTGTGCCGACCTCCAGGGCGGAGTGGGGTCGTACTGGCATTCAGACTCTTCGTGAAGCGTTGCGGCAGAATCGATCGTCCGGCCGTACGCTCTTTTTTCAAATTCATCGCCAGCCTCTAGATCGTTGAACTTCTCAGGCTTGCCTCCGACATCGCGGGCCCAATGAACGATTTCATGGAGCACCGTAGATTCCCATGGCATCCAGTCAAACCAATGAAACTTCTCCTTCGCGCGTTCCCACACTCTAGGCTGCCGATGCGTGTGCTGTTCGTACAAAAGAGCGACCTTCGGGTGGATGAAAACGGTCTTTTGTCTTGCCCAGTACCTGCCCTGTCTGCCGGGCGGCGCGCACCCGATGACAACGAGCGGCCCTCTGCCATAAGTCACGCCGTCTGTTGCCAATGAGTCGCTTTCGCAAAAAAAACGAAACGCATCCCAAACCTGCGGGCGTTGCTTCAACATGTCGGGAGCAAGAAAATGTTGCAGGTAGTGATCACAGTACGGAAACTGATCGCGTTGCCGAAATTGCATATCATTCCTCCCTGGCAAGCGCCGGCCCCGGTCCTTGAGAAAATTGGGATGGACCGGGGCTGCACGCGCGGGCAAGCATCGTCGCCCGCACGGTCTGTGCGAAGGTAGCTAGCCTCTACTTCCGTTTTGGAAATCGCGATTCCTGTCGTACCGCGAAGTCGGGATAGACGGCGTGTAAGGACCGCCTTCGTTTGACCCGTAGGGGGCTGCGGAGGCGCGCGCATCGCTCGGGACCACTAACAGTTTCGCAGGGCGCACTTGCTTCGCCATGGCGGGAGAGGCCAAGAGAGCGGCGACGCCTATAACTGATAAAATCACCTTGAGATTTGCTTTCATTCCAATTTCCTTCAGAAAAATTGGGACATCCCCTGACCACAATGTCCCGCATTGCACGATCACGACTGTGCTCGTGCCCCCTAAGTGTTTTAGCGACGCCGAAATGTTCATTGCTGCAGTGCAGGCCAGCTATGCTTGAAACACGCTGCTGTTGGCCCGCGATGTGTTGGCCCGCGATGTGTCGTCCCGCCGCGCCAGCATCACGCCGCGACTTCGTCGAGAAGCGTCGGATCGTCATCGCCGCCGCCGGTCTTGTTGACACGCCTCGACACCGGCCACATGCGAAGGCGATCCTCCGCGGCTGGCCTAAGAAGCTTTGTGCCAGCCTCGCCCTTGAGCCATGGCCCGATATCGGTCTTGTCGAGCACCCCGGGCATGCGATCGTGAATCGGGCGTGTCAGCTCATTCGCATCCGTGACGATGATCGTGCATGAGATCAAGGGGTCGCTGGTCTCCGGGTTCTTCCATCGGTCATACAGGCCCGCGAAGCTCAGCACGCTGCCGTCTGCCGCGCTGATGAAATAGGGCTGCCTGCCGTCTGGCCTTTTGAGCCACTCGTAGTAGCCGCTTGCTGGGATGATGCACCGATGGCGCTTGAAGGCGTCCCGGAACATCGGCTTATCGACCACGCTCTCCGCTCGCGCGTTGAAGCTTGCCGGCAATTGCTTCAGGGGCTTTTTCCACCACCATGGAACGAGCCCCCAGCGCATTGAGACGAGTTCGGTGGTGCCACCGGCCGCCAGCTTCACGACATTGACAGGATCAGTGGGCGCAACGTTGTAGTGGGCCTGCAAATTACGAGCAGGGCCCTCCGGGAGTTCGTACAGGTCTTGAATGTCGTCCCAGGTGTAGCGTTGGACAAATCGCCCGCACATCGCATCAGCCTATCAATCTTTGGCAGCGAGAGCGTCCCGCCCCGCGCCCGTGATCATCATGTAATTGACGTCAATCGTCCTGCCGCCGGCTCTTACGGTCCTGTCGTGCCACGTGGCGAGCCCGGCGCGGACGAATCCGGTTAGCATCTGGCGGGTGAAGCCATGGGCGAGTAACAGCGCCTCGTTGACGCCGTCAGGACTGCCGGCCAGCAGCTCCAGCGCCCGGAGCGCTTCCCCGCTGAGACGACGTTTTCGAGGGGGCTTCCCCATTGGGAACTCCAGCCCATCACTTCCCCCGCTTCACCTCCTCATAACGCTTGGCGAACGCCGCCTTCGCCTCATCCAAGCTATCGGCCATTCCCTGATTTGGTGGCGGGATTGGCCTCCCCGGACCCGCCTCTGGGATCTGCTGCAAGAACCGCCGCCACTTGGGTTTCCCGATGATCATTTCCCGATAGATGCGACCGACGATCGTGTCGTCGACCACGGCGTAATCGTCGTCGCTCCGATTGCGCGGGTCCCAGCCTTCGATGCGGGCTTGGACGCTCGATTTCCGCAGGAGGAGGGTCGTGCCCAAGCTAAGAACGGATAGGGAACGAGATCAAGAGGCATCGATACGATAGGTTCCCGCAAGGGAACCAATGTAGCTCTGTCGGGTTACCTACGTACTGCGATGCCCGATAGCTTCCTTATCCCCTCGGCAACCACCGGGCACCGTCCTTTCTTCGCAAGATACGCCTTTTGGATGCATTGAATCGATCTAACAAGTGGCCGTCGCAAGATGGTTACAGAGGTCAAATCAATCGGCATTCGCGTACTTGTCGTCGAGGACGAGCCCATCATTGCGCTCGACATCCGTCAGCAGCTTGCCAATGCCGGTTTCGAAGTTCTGGGGCCCGCAACGTCCGTGGCAAATGCGCTCCCGTTTATTGCCGAGCCGGGGTGCGATATCGCCGTCCTTAACGTCAATCTCGGCAACGAGACATCCGAGCCGATCGCACGGAAACTACAGGCATCCAGCAAGCCGTTCGTTGTATTGTCTGGATACCCAATGGATGATTTGCCGCCGTCGTTTAATGGCGCGACCTTCCTTACGAAACCTACCCCGATGGCCGACCTCGTAGCGGCTGTTCGCAAGTGCATCTAGTCATGCCGAGGGTTCGTTCACTCGCGAACCTGTGATGAGGGGGCCGGGAATCATTCGCGAACGTGTGAAAAGTTAGCCGGGAACGGGAACTTATCCCACGGACTTTTCTGTTCTGCTCGGTGGCCGACAGAGCCATGGGGCAAGTCTTTTCTTTTGGGGAGGCATCGTCCCCGTACCCCCTCAGCGGGGGGACCCTGGGGTCATTCTCTTAAACAGCGCAATCCACGTAACCTTGGCGACGCGCGCATAGAGGGCAGCGACAGGGGAGGCGGTAGTTGCGCGGGAGCGGCCATGTCAATTCGCTCATTCATGCAACCTGGAGCATTCGAACCTGAGGCAATTGCGGTGATGAGTGAAGCTTTCGAAGCCGCGATCAAAGAGCTTCAAGACACCGGAGATGTAATGCGCGAAGTCATTGCCGGACGAATTATTGCAGCGGCAACACTTGGTGAGCGCGATCCGGCTCGCTTGCTCGTCGCCGCGCTTGCTCGACCGCGAGGCGAACGAGGCTAGCCGTCACAGTTCTGGCAGCGTGGCCATTAGCATCACCCGGCCGCAAGCCAGTCAATGGCCGCTCGCTCCCAATCCAACCTCACGGAGGGATCACTCTGACCTGCTGTAATTTCTTTTGGGTCTTCAGGGAATCGAGTGGGCGATTTTGAGGGATCATAGCGGCGGAACTGCTTGTGGATAAGGACTTTCTTGGCTTTGAGGCAGGCTCGATTTTGGCATGCTGAGAGATGGCCCGATCAGCGAAGCGACGGCGGCGTCTGTCAGATGGGTATTCGTTCGCATGCTTTCGAGCGAATGCGACCGTGCGCGGCGTGTTTGGTGATCCGACTGTACGGATCGTGCGGCTTGATCGGCGCTCAAAAAAACGGTTTGCGGCTGTTGTGGGCGGGTCCACGCCGGCTGGTACGACCGGCGGGTGCGGCAGGTTCACGACCTGCCGAGCGCAGGATTTCGGATTGTTCTGGAACTCGAAGTGCGGCGCGTCGCGTGCCGCCACTGCGGCGCCGTGAAGCGCGAGCGGCTGGACTTTCTGGCGGACAATCCGCACTTCACCAAACGCTTTGCGTTCTATGTCGGCCGCCGCTGCCGGCAGGCATCGATCCGCGATGTTGCCAAGGAACTCAAGCTGGACTGGGAGACGGTCAAGACACTGGAGATGCAATACATGCGGGCCCAGCTCAAGCGTGCCGGCACGCCGGGGCCGCGAGCGATCGGCATCGATGAGATCTCGGTCCGCAAAGGCCACAGCTATCGCATCGTGGTCAGCGACTTGGTTCGCAAGCGGCCGATCTGGTTCGGCGGCACGGATCGTTCCGAGGCCAGCATGGCGGCGTTCTACGATTGGCTGGGCCCGAAAAAGAGCCGTAAAATCAAGCTCGCCGTGATGGACATGTGGAAGCCGTTCCGCAACGTCACGAAGGATAAAGCGCCGCAAGCCGCAATCCTGTTCGACAAGTTCCACATCATGCGCCATCTCGGCGAGGCGCTCGACAAGGTGCGCAAGG
>WNFF01004582.1_pt1 | contig 13622 bp, 11 predicted proteins | sample 5400441 | NCBI WGS metagenome assembly WNFF01 (sample SAMN13153345, study PRJNA577476) | soil metagenome | isolation source: 120 cm saprolite under Douglas fir tree site 2 hole 3 replicate 1 | place: USA:California | collected 2015-04-18 | reverse complement strand
CAGCAGGGCGGCCTGCTGGGCCAAGGGGAGATAGAAGAGCCAGGATTGGTGTTGGGTCGGGGAGAGCATGCCTAATCGAATATATCGATTAGGCACTTGATTGTCAAGAGAAAAATGAGAAAAATCGAAGGATTCTGGTTCTTTTCTACGAATTCCCGAGGAAAAACACGGGGGCGAGCCCCTGCGAACGGTCAAGTTCGCAGCGCCGCTGCTCGCATTCGGCAGGGGTTAGGCTGGGGGTTTTTCAACAGGCTTTAGCTAGGGACGACTATGCACCTGACCAACCCAGTTTGCAACCGAAATGCTCAGCGCCAGGCAAGGGCGTGATGTTCCAGGCCGCAGTCACCGACGCCGCAGGCCACATCGTGAAACAAACCTCGGAACCGCCTCCGAAATACCTTGTAAAGTTGCTGTTCTCCTTCCGTGGCATCACCGAAGTCGAAGTTCCTGCCGAGCGCATACACGCAGACAAATAACTCGGCTCAGTATTGCTAGATATCTCTCAGTTGGTTCTCGTCCATCCCGAAATAGTGACCCAGTTCATGGATAACCGTTAGGCGGATTTGTTCGCGGACTTCGGCCTCGCTGGAGCAGACCGCTTCAATATTCTTCTGGTACAGCACGATGTGGTCAGGTCCGGTTTGTAGGTGAAATACGCTCTTCTTGGTCGTGGGCACGCCGTGAAAGAGACCCAGAAGCAGCTTCCTTTGCTGCCCCGACTGCGGCGATGACTGGTTCGGCGGTAGGTCCTCCACCAGAACAGCGACGTTGCGAATGCGACTGCGAAATTCTTGCGGGAGCGAGTCTAATGCCTCCTCGACGACCTTTACGAAATTTTCGCGCTTCATCCTTCACCCACTGACACTAACACGAGGCATGGCTCTTTGGCGCGTGCGGTGTATAGACTCTTACCTCTGTACCAGTCTTTTACGCAGTAGCTTTCTTGGCCTTTTCTGAACGCATCTGTTGCGTAAACTGGCGCATGGCCTCCACCGCACCGGGTGAAACTTTTTTCTGCCACTGCTCGAACCGCTCGGCAGCCTTCTCCAGGTTGGCAAGAAAAAGTTTCTGCTTGAACATTTCCCGCCCTTTCGGGACAATGGGCTTGACGCGCTCCCACACGCCGAAAAATTCGCCGGCGGTCTCAAAAAAGAGCTGTTCGTGCAGCAGGCCGTGGTTGAGCAGTGCACAAGCCTGCTCCCAATAGCCCAGAACCATCATTAGGTACTATAAGTACCCTCTTGCGAGCCGAAGGGGGCGATGCGCATGCTGTCCTCAAAACTGTCCACGAAATAGCTTTGCGTGAACCAGTCGCGAGCCTGACGCAGCTTGGCCTCGCGGCGCAGGTCATAAAGCTGGAGCTGAAGCTGTGCTTGTTCATGGGTTGGCTTTTTATCGGGCATAGGTTCCTCCTGGAAGGATAATCCCCTTCGACCATAATCTTAGGGAAGATAGCCAAGTTCGTCTATCTGCGGAGAGTTGAATCCGGCTGACGGCTGTTATAATCCTGGCCAGGAAGTCTTTCGATGATTGGAATCATCCGCCCTGGAGTTGACCAGCTCATCGGCGGGTGGCAATTGAGCGCGTTCCTCGGCGCGCAGTCGGGTGAGCCTGCCGACCTGCCCGGTAACGTGCGCATCCTGCGCGACCCCAAACTCACCCCCAACTGGCATTCCACGCAAGTCTATGGCATGCGCCCCTGCGTGTTGCGCATGGACGATTCGGGGAACATTACGCCGCAGCCTTACAGCCTGACTTACGGGTGCGGCACGGACTTTTCCACCTACAACTTCCCGAGGGAAACACCCTTCCGCAGCGGCCAGATCCGGATGTATAACACCTTTACGATGGATGCTTCACTGAACAAGATGTTCGCCCTAACAGAGCGTTTCAGGCTGCAGTTGCGCGGGGAGGCGTTTAACGTTCTAAACCATTACGCCATCCCACTGGCACGGTTTAACTCCAACCCGAACGACGCGAACTTCGGCAGCCTATTCCCAGGAAGAGTTAGCACCGTGGACAGCGGCTTCCCCCGTCAGCTGCAGCTGGGGGCCAAGCTGTTGTGGTGATCTACTAGTTTTCAACCGCGGGTACGAGCGCAAAGGGGAATGCGCCAAAGGGCTCAGTATGGCCCCATCGTCCTAAAGAGGCGGCTCGGCCCTACCAATGCAGGTCGCGTCCTCCTCTCACCAATCGCTAGTTCGTTGGCAGAGCGAGCGGTGCCTCGATCAAGGCGTCTCGCTTGTGGTTGGGTCTCCAATTTCGAGCTCGACACATGAGGCTGCTTTTGCTTTCTCCCGGTTCCGAACTGATCTCCGGCGCGAACCGGCCTACCGTTGGTGAAGCCTTCCAGCTTCGTCTTCGAGCGTAGCCACCACGCGTTTGCTGTGAGTGTCAATCACGTCTCCAGTTGATGGATAGGCGTGTCGTCCATCTATGCTGAAGGTGATCCAGCCGGGTTGGTCTCTTAGTTTGATGCTGGTCACCTGTTTTGGCGGCATCACTGTTGCGTCGAATACGTGAATGCTGCTGTTTGCTGCATCGGCGAGCCACAGTTCTCTTTCATCGGGCGTGAGTGCTATGCCGTGACTTGGACAGCCATGTCGCTTCGTGGGGCCTTTCTGATAGCCAGCCACTTCCACGCGATGCAACACCTTTCCGGTTTTACAGTCTCCGACTTCAAAGCCGAGCAACTCGTTGACGTTGACGAAGCAAAGCGTCTGGCTCCCATTGATGGTGAACGGACGAATCGAACGACTGAATGGCCCGATCTCTTGCACCACCGTGTGCGTCTTGGCGTCCGCCACAGAAAGAACCGGAGAGTGCAGGCCCGCAAGATACACGCGTGAGCCGTCCGGTCCGTAGATCGTGTTGTGCGCACCAGATCTGAGCTCGATCTTCGCCTCGACATCTCCGGTCGACGCATCAACGATATGCCAGTGCGGCCCTTCGAAGGACGGGACGTAGAGTGTTTTGCCGTCCGGCGAGATGGCCATCCGGTCAGAGCCACCTTCGTACATCCTTTCCCACACCTTCTTTTCAGTCACCAGATCAAAGCAGGCCAGGCGCTTCGTGGTGCTGACGTAGAGCTTGCCGGTCCTGGCACTAGCGGCTATGCCCTTCACGTTCTCGGGCGCCTGGCCCGGCGGCACATCCCACGTCGGAATCCGTTTGACGAATTTGTGTCCGGCGCCAATGTCGTAGACCAGGATTCCCACGCCGCCATATTCCACATAGTTGCGGACGCCTGGAACGGCAACGTAGAGCAGATGCTTTTCTCCATCGGCAGCCCGCAGCTGTCGCGATTCAGAAAGAATCGTCGGAGCGAGGAGAAACAACAAGCAAATGACGACTCTGCGTATTGTCATCTTTTTCCCTCGGAGGAAACGATCATGCCAGCTAAGCTTTCCGTAGTGGATGATAACCCATGTAAGCCCACTTACCGGAAGGGATTGCTCCTGTCCGGCGCGAGAGATCTATTGGGGCGTGACCCTTCAGGTGTATTGCCGCGACGGAACACCGACTCACTGTCACAAACATTTCTCCGAGTGTTGGTCCGTTGGGTACGAGTGTGACCATTAGCGGCACAGGTTTCGGCGCGACACAGAGCAATAGCGTCGCAAGCTTATACGGGCGACAGTCACGGTGAGGAGCTGGAGCGACACGCAGATCGTAGCGGTCGTGCCCGAGGGAGCCGCGAGCGGTCCTGTCAACGTTAGCGTGGGCGCGGTCCTTGTTTGGGGGCCATCGTTTACAAAGACCTTCAAAGTCCAAATAACAGATTCTCTCATTCTCTTGGCAGTCCATCGACCCATAATTCCGCGTTGATTGGCGGAAAATGGGTGCTTGCCAGCTCGCAGGGTTCGGGTTGCTCCAGTTGCACGGAGCGCGGAACGATCAGCTACACCTACGACAACCAACAACGGGGTTCACCCCACCCACGATGTACTTCTAAGACCCAGATCGCAACCAGGCCGCTAAATTCCCTCCACGCCCTTCTTGGCAGAACGGCTCGGGGCGTGTGGTGTTTTCCGCTGGTCACATTCACGAATATTTAGCTGCCAGGTGGACAGGAGCAAGGCTGTCTCGCCGACACGATGCACAAATACTGCATCGATGGAACTTCGCTCCTGCCAGCAGTGCGGTTGGTGGGATTGTCGGTGGGATATGTGATGGCTTATTCTACTCATGAGGAACCGAGACTTTCTCCAGCTTGCCAATCTCAACTTTAAAACTGTCTCGTTTTCGGGTTTTGGGTCAAGCTCAGCGTCCGGAACGAAAATCCAGTTTCCGCTCCGGACCGCTTCGCTCAGAAGTTGAACTTCAATCCAAACTGGACGTTGCGCGGGTTGCTGGCGCTCCCGAAGCCGCCAAAATTGCTGGAGCCGAAGGTCAAGGTCGCGTTGCCAAGACTACCTAAGGAATAGTTCGCCCGATTGAATATGTTAAAGAAGTCCGATTGGAACATCACGTTCATGTTTTCTCTCGACAGTTTGAAGTACTTACGCAACGACAGGTCCGTCACGAAAACGTATGGACCGGTGAAGGCGCCCACGCCGCTCGTGCCTGGACTGGTCGGGGAAGGGTTCGCAAAAGCAGCGGGATTGAACCATTGACCAGGGACGGTCGGTGCCAGCGATACCCCCGAAACCATATTCGCGCGCCGTCCGTTCACGGGGGTGCCTGCAAGCGAGGAATTCGCGAGAATCGTGATGGGTGGACCAGATTGCGCGCGGGTTATCCCGCTCAGTTGCCAGCTACCCAGAGCAGTGCCGATAAACCCGCCTCGGTTTCTCAAGAATGGAACATCATAGAAGTAAGTTGTGGCGAAGACGTGCCTGCGATCAAAATCCGCCACGCCGTAGTTATACTTTCGATCACGCCAATTATCCGGGTTTGCGCCAAGACCGCTGGAGTCGGCCAGCGTCTTCGACCACGTGTAACTGACCGTAGCCATGAAGTCCCCCTTCCGCTTCGTTGCGTAAACCTGGAACGCGTTATAGTTGGCTGTACTGTCGCTTAGGTACATCCGAATCGACGTATAGCCCTGGTAGGGACGCAGCCGATTCAGTGGCAAAGGAGCGGGAAGCGCCGCATTGGCCTGAATCTGCGCGAACGTCGGCAGATTAATATCCGGCTGACGCAATATGTGCCGCTGCTCGTTGCCTACATACGACGCCTCTAAAAGAACGCCCCACGGCATCTCGCGCTGCACGCCCAGGCTGTAACTCGTGGTCCGCGCAACCTTCAATTGAGGATTAATCGCCGACACCCCCAGGAGAGACGCAGCCCCGGCGGCGCCGCCGGAAGGGTTGGATAAATTGCCGTTCTGGAATGTCGAGGATTGGATAAATGGCGGTAGGTTGAGCTGTGAAAAAATAATGTTGCCTTCGGGTTTGTCGTAGAAAAGACCGATGCCGCCGCGAATGGCAGTCCTATCATCCTTAAACGGTGAGTAGGAAAAGCCGAAGCGCGGCGCGAACAAGTGCTCCACGTCGTAGAAACCGCGCGGCGCACCTGCCGGCACCGCGAGCACCCCGGGACTGTTGCCGTTGGGCACGCGGCCCAACTGGTCAGCCGGCACGCCGTCACCTGCGCGCACCAAGCCATTCAGGCGATTGCCACCCTTCGTGGTATCGATGCTGTTGCCGTTCGCAGTAAGCGTAACGGCCTGCAGCGGGTCGAATCGGCTTGGGTCGAAGCTGACCATGTTGTTGGCCTGCGTGTAGGTCGGTCCGGCATGTTGATATCGGAGGCCAAACTCGAGGCTGAACCGGCGAGCCACTTTCCATGAGTCGTAAACATACGCTTCGACGTCCGTGAACCGGAAGTGCCCGATCGGATCATCCGACGCTTCAGTATATGATTGGAAGTTTCCAAGCAAGGCATCCGCCAGCGCATTACCTGTCGTGTTCGCGTTCGATACGCTGTTGCTAAAGGAAATCTGGCCGTTGTATCTGGACCGGCCGTTCTGATCCTTGCGGTTGCGGACCACCAGGACTCCCGCCTTGAAAGTATGAGGTCCTTTCTGCCAAGTAATGTCGTCCGCCGGCGCGATATCTGCCGTAGGGGACAACAACGAAAAGTCCGGACCCTGTGTACCGGAGATTCCGGGTGTGCCCCCTCCGGACAGAATACTGATGTCTGGGATTCCATCGGGGAATCGTCCCCCGGGAAACAGTTGTGGGAAAGCGAAGCCATAGGTAGCCCGTTGCCAGTTGACGCCCGCTGGAGGTATGCGCTGGCCGTTCCAAGAGGCGTTAATCTTCGCTTGGTTCACGATATGTGGAGTAATAAGCCACACTTCTCCCAATTGAATGCCGTACCCCGGACGCAACCGGTGCGTGGGAGTCGTCGGTAGAACGCCGGCGTCGACAAAGGTCCCGAATCCATCGACGAGATCAAAGTTATCGTGCAAGTAGCGGACGTAGAGATCGTGCTTACTGTTAAGGTGATAATCGAGACGGGCGATGTCCTGCCTCCAGTTAAACGGATTGTTGGGCTGGAAAGTCGCGGTGAGCGCAACCGGATTTGCAGAGCCGAGGGGAAACGGGGTGAGCCCGCTGGCCAGCGCCGTCATCGTGCTGTAGATCTTGGCAATTGCTATGCCATCGACCGTAAGCGGTGTGTTGGGATCTCGATCGAGGCGATTCCCGGGAATAGGGTTCGTACTTCGCGGTTCGTGGAGTTGCACGGGAGTTGGCAGTAAGAGTAACGCGCTGAAGTCGCCGGTCAGCTCTGCTGCTGTGGGAACAGTTCTTGTTTGCGGCGTCGCCGCGAGGCGTATCCTCTTCCATTCCTGGCCGGCGAAAAAGAACAATTTGCCGCGCTTTATGGGCCCGCCAAAATCCCATCCGAAGTCGTTGAACCGCAACGGTGTTTTCCGCGCGCCGGGAGCAGGATTCCTGGCATCGAGTTTCTCGTTGCGAAGGTATTCAAAAACCGCCCCGTGGTAACTGTTGCTTCCGCTGCGTGTCACCACGTTGACCGAGGCCCCGGAGTTGCGCCCGTATTCCGCCGAGAAATTCGACGACTTGATGGCCACTTCGCGAATAAAATCAATGCCGACGTTGTTGACTTGGCTGGCGTTCGACCCCGAATCCATGTTGAACCCGCCATCCACGGACAAAGCGTTCGAGTCGGGACGATTCCCATTCACGGACTGATTGTTGATGGCCAGGCTCGTGGTCAAGCTGAGCTGGTCGTCGACGGTGAGGGCCGTACCGGGGGTAAGAGAAAGCAACTGCATGTAGTTCCGTGCGTTCAACGCGACGGTTCGCACCTGGCTCGAGTCGATAACGCGCGCCAGTTCGCCGGATGTCGTGTTGATCGTCTCAACTGTCGCGGCTACTTCGACCTTTTGCGAAACCTCACCGACCACTAGGCTCAAGTCCACGCTCATGCGAGCGCCGGCCACCAAGTCGTTCCCGGTCTTCTTGAGGGTCTTAAAGCCGGACTGCTCGGCAATCACACTGTATACGCCCACGGGCACATCGCTGGCCACATAGTACCCGTTGGAATCAGTCGTCGTCTGCCTCTCGAGTTTCGTCTCTTCATTGACAATTGTGATCTTCACGCCGGCAACCGCGCCGCCTTGCGCATCCGTAACAGTTCCAGTGATGCGCCCGAAGATGCTCTGAGCCGCGGCCGTATCGACAACCCAAGTCATCAACAAGACCGCAAACACAAACGCTGCCGTCGTTAACACAAACCCGGGAAACTCGCTACACACGACAACTTGATTGGATCTAATCAGTGTTGTTCTCACAAGCACACCCCTTCGAAAAAATAAGGATCTCTGCTTTCCACCGCGGTTTATCGCCCGCCCGTTCCGGGCGAACTAAGGTCTTTCATGCGCGCAGAATTAAGTCAAAAAGTTAGCTTTGCTCCGAGTTCCGCGGTTCGGTTGCCGCCAATAGTGCCGGTTATGTGGCCGAAACCAACGCTATCACTGGCGTTTCCGTTTGGCTGATCGAATTGTGGAGTATTGGTTACGCTGAATGCTTCCGCGCGAAGTTCCAGGCCAATCCGCTCTGTTACCGGGAACCTCTTGAATATTGCGGCATCCAGGTTGAAAAAGCGCGGACCGGCGAACTTATATCGGCTCATGCTTCCGGTCGTCTGTGGCGTGCTCACTGGGACAAACGCCGAGGTGTCGAACCACGCCCCATTCGGCGCGGGCCCGATTGCGCCTAGGACGCGGAAGGATCCCACTTGGTTCGGCGTCTGACGCGTGCCGGGCGCATTGAGCAGAGTTCCGCTGGCACTGAAATCCAGCGGCCTTCCGCTCATTATCGTCATAACTGTGCTCACCTGCCAGCCTCCGGCAACCCAGTTCGCCCAGCCTGAATGCAGCAGGGGCTTGCCCTTGCCAAACGGCAACTCATAGACCACGCTTTGCACGAAAGTGTGGCTGCGGTTGTTGCTGACCACCATGTAGTTGCGACGGAAATCCAGATAGAAGGACGGATTGCCCCCGTCGTTCCCGCCCCCGTCTCCCACGTCCGATCTGTACGCCAAAGCCTTTGCGAACGTGTAGGACGTAGTGAGCAGCAGCCCGCCACTCATCCTATGATTAAACCTTGTCTGCAAGGCGTGGTAATTCGAGCTGGTTGGCTTGAATAGAAAATCCGTGGCGGCCGTTCTGCCAAACAAAGCGCATACCGGCCTTTGGGGACATGTATTAGCGTTAACGGCTGACGAAACAACTGCTGCATTCAGATCAAAGTCCATTGGAATGTCTACGCCGTGATTGCCCACGTAGGCGACGTCCAGCACGAAATTCTTGGGCAGTGCGCGCTCGACGGCGAGGCTCCACGATTCCACGTACGGTTGCTGAAAATTCTTGTCTATTACGTTGAATTGGGAATTTGGAATGCATCCCGGAACTGGTGGATTTTTGCACACAGGCCCCGATATGATCCCGTTACTCGGCAGTGCCGCTGGGGCTGGTGCCGGAAATCCGAAGCTCATTGAAGCAATTTGGCTGCTCGGCCATGTCGGCAGCGCACCGGCCGTCACTTGGTTGGTGCCATTGGCCTGGCGTACCGGATAATTCCAGGCGTACTGGTTGTTGGGGAAAGGCTCGTAACTGATGCCGAAACCACCGCGCAAGACAAATTTTTCTGTGAAGCGATAGGCCAATCCAAAGCGAGGAGCAAAGTAATGGTAGTAGGTTTCACGGCCAAGGTTCAGCGGGTTGCCCCCAATTCCTGCGAGTACCAAGGTGTTGGTCGTGGGATCGTAATTGGAATAGCCACCGGAATGTTGGGGCGTCGGCGGGAAGTAGAGCTCCCACCTTAACCCCACATCCAAGGTTAGCTTGGAGGTCGGTTGCCATTTATCCTGTCCGTAGCTGAAGAATTCCGTCTCTCGCCACGATCCGGATACGACGGAGACATCGCGCCCCACCTCCGTGGGCGCGTCGATAAGAAACGCGGCGAAATTGTTACCGCGCGACGTTCCTGACGTTGGAGTTGACGTGGTGCTGGTACCGAAGCGGAAGACTCCGCGTGGGCTGAACGTCTGGGCTTGTACCAAATCGTCACGCAGCCGCCGAACGTCAACCCCCCACTTGAAGGTGTGATTTCTGTGAATTTTTGTCCAGTTGGTCACCGCGTTAATGTTGGTCTCGCCGCGGTCCCACGGCAGGGACGCCGAGTAACCAATCATCGGGCTCGAGAATCCGTTTTGGATGTCAATGCCCGTCAGGCCGCTGGTAAAGGGATCCAGATTGACGCCCGTGATGCCCAAGGCGTCTGACGCTTTGGAGCCATAGTCGGAGTTACGAGCAATATTTCTGTAGTGGCTCACACCGACACGCGTCTCAGCAATCAGGCTTGGGGAGAACACATGGGTATGATTCAGAGCTCCGCTCTGGACGTGTTGCTCGCCCGTGCCCTGGAAACCTCCGCCCTTGGGACCTCCGGCCAGGCCAAAGATCGGCTGATCGTTGAGGTTTTGCACGGCCCGGCTGAACCTGAAAGCGAAACGGTCGTTATCTTTGCGATTGAAATCGAATTTCGTGTCGAACGCCGTGGTGTTTTTCAGGAAGCGCGTATTTTGTTGATAGTTGGTGCTGAGGCCCGGGTTGGCCACATTGGTGTGCGGGACGAGGGCCAGAATTTTTAGCGCCAGCGGGCTGAAGCGGCTCGCGGGGATGACGTTATTCGGGAACGGTGTCCGACGTTCTGGCGGCACCACGGGAATAGGCTTTCCACTGGCATCGAGAACCAAGGTCGCGTGCGTGGCGTCGGTAGTCTGATAGGGATCATAAATGGTGCAGGATACGTTGCTAGCTACGCAGGTAGGCGGCGCGAGGGCCCGGAAATCTCCGCCACGGAAGTCATCCCGGGGCATGGTCAGATTGTCAAATTTGCCGCGTGAATCGTCAATCCGCAGGATGTCGCCGAAGAAGAAAAGCTTGTTTCGGATGATTGGCCCACCCACATTGCCACCGTAGTAGTTGTAAGTGGTCGGCGCTTTGGCTAAGGCCTGGAAGAAAGGCTTGGCTGCCAGGGCGCTGATCCGGTTGAACTCGTAAGCCGTGCCATGGAAAGCGTTTGTGCCCGATTTCAAGATGACGTTGGTGACAGCGCCGCCGGCGCGCCCGAACTCGGCGGCGTAGTTGCTGGTGCTCACGTCAACTGTTTGAATCGCCTCTGCCGGTGGGATGTAGATTTGCAGCAGTCCCGTACGCTCATTGTCATCCACGCCCTCAATCTGCAGGTTGTTGAATAGGCGAGCTTGGCCATTCACTTCTGTCGACAAACTGTCTTGCGCGTTGAAGAATTCAGAATGCACTCTATGCGCGCGAGTAGCTCCCGGCACCAGATTCAACAGATTTTGGAAATTGCGGTTATTCCCGAGGGGTAGATCAACCACTTGCCTGTTGTCTATCTTGGCGCCCACGTCGGCTCGGTCCGTTTGAAGTATCGGAGTTTCAGCACTTACTACCACGCTATCGCTTATGGCTCCCGGCTCAAGCGCGAGGTTCACTCGAGTGTCGGTGTTCACAACCACATCCACTCCGGATCGCACGGCCTTCTTGAATCCCTGCTTCTCGGTGGTGACTTCATATTGACCGGGGGGGAGATCGGCAAATGCATAATTCCCGCTATCATTAGTCGTGGTACTGCGGCTGACACCGGTCTTCATTTCCGTGGCCGTCACCTTCGCTCCAGTTACCACGGCTCCGCTGGTATCCGTCACCGTTCCGAGCAGCGTTGCATTAACCGCCTGCCCCATGACCGGTGCGGAGAACCCTAGAAGTACTGTTCCGAACAGCACCGCCATGCTAAATCGCCACAGTCTGACAACGACGGCTCCGGCGGGTGCTGCAAATTCTTCGGTATTCAGTACATGAGAATTATTCATGCTGGGCAACCATGGAAAATATGAACCAAACAATTTTTTCATAACATCACCCCACTCGATTCGAGAAGACCGTAGCCCCGGTACAAGGAAACCAGCGATGACGCTTGGAACTGGTTCCAAACCCTATCCGAGCGAAAACTCTCTGTCAAGTCAGATTCTTCGTGAAACCGATATCTTGCATCGGTTTTCCAGCTTCTTGTCGCGGGGTGGGATCCGCGAGCCTGTTGACCGTTGCCAATACCATCGCCGTTTTGGTGTGCTAGACTTGCCCCGGGAAGAGGTTCGGCGGCTTCTCGACCCGGACGCCAAAGCCGACAAAAGGGCACACCGGTCATGGAATCAGTTCCAAGCAAGACAACGATTCGCGAAGTTGCCAAGGCCGCTAACGTTGGTATCGGAACGATTTCACGGGTGCTGAATTCCAGCGCTCAGGTAAGCCGGGAAACACGTGCGCGAGTACTCGCGGCCATCCGCCGTCTGGGATTCCGCCCCAATGCGCAGGCGCGCCGGATTCTTAAGCGGCGCGCGGAAATGGTCTGTTTTCTCCTGAGCAACCGTGATTTTCCCCATCCGTTTCATGCACGCATCCTGCAAGGCGTTGAGACTTACGCGAGTAGCTTGAAGCAGCACGTGCTGTTCGCCGCGCTGCATTACTCCCCAAGAACGTTGCCAGACAGGATCGACCTTCCTCCCGTTCTTCAGGAGCACGGCTTGATTGACGGACTCATTCTGGCCGGGACGATTTATCCGAATCTGCTTCGCAGGATCGAATCCATCCATATGCCCTTCGTGGCCTTCAGTAACAATGTGGTTGGAATGGGCGAACAGCAGCAATACGATCAAGTAGGCTTCGATGACTTCAATGGTACGCTCCAAGCCACGCGTCACCTGATCGCCAAGGGTCACCGCCAGATTGTTTTCGCCGGAGATACCTCCTACCCGTGGCTTCATCGCCGGTTCGAAGGCTACCAGCAAGGAATGCGCGAAAACAAATTAAGACCCGCCTTGATTTTGGCCCGAAATGCTCAGAGTTTCGTCGATTTCGGTCAAAAGAGCGTAGGGCGAGTCCTCTCCCGTCGGCCGCGATCCACGGCTGTCGTAGCTGGGAACGACGAAATCGCCTACGGGCTTTGGCGATCGCTGCGGCAGCAGGCCATCAAGGTGCCGGATGATATCAGCCTGGTGGGGTTCGACGACCGCGAAGAGGCTCTTTTGATGGATCCGCCGCTTTCGACTGTGCGCGTGCACAAAGAAGAGATCGGCGAAACCTGTATGAAGATGCTTCTCGAGCGGCTACATCATCCGCACATGGCTTTCAGCCAGCGTATCCTGCCCACGGAATTCGTGATCCGAGGGACTGTTTGCGATCTGTGAGATGTGCTCCGGGCGGGGCATGTAATGTGCTGGACGCGACCGAGCTGGCGCCGCTCAGGGTTGGCGGCGAGCCGCAGCTTCCACGCGAGTGAGGATCTTGTCTAGGTCCGCACGAGAGAAGTAATAGCCATTCGAGACGACGCCTGCGACCTTTTGCGTATTCGCAATGTCCTTGACTGGATTGGCGGAAAGAAGCACAAGATCCGCGAGCTTTCCTTTTTCAACCGTACCAAGCTGATCTTCCATGCCGAAAAAACGGGCAGGATTCAACATGGCGGCTTGCAACGCTTCCAGCGGAGTGAATCCGGCGGCAACGAAGCGCTGCAATTCTTCATGCAGGCTGGCGCCTGGAAAAATATGGATGCCAGCCGGCGTATCGGCTCCCGCGAGAAACGGCACCCCGGCCTTGTACAGCATCCCCACAACTTCAAGCTGCTTCTCGATAAACTTCTTGCGCGTCGCAAGATCATCCGTCCCGTAAGCCTGCGTGATCTCGTCCGTGAACCGCTTCCACGTCTTGGTTCTCCACGACCCAGACACGTAGTTCACGCGCGCGTCTTTGCTGAAATCGCTCGTGTCGATCAGGTTCCCGCCGCGTTCCCAAACCAGCGTGGGGCATTGCCACGTTTTGATTCTTTGCCAGAATCGCGGCCAGTGACGCGGCGCGCACGGAATTGTAAGTGGCGAGAAATCGTCCTTCCGTCTTATTCCCTTTGAAGAAGTCATCTTCGGCCGGCGAACTGCCCTCGAAAATTCCAATCAGATGTTCGAAACTTTCTATCCCCGCTTCGGACATCTCGCTCGCGCGCACGGAATCCGGCACGTGCCCTTCGATGCGATTTCCTGTTTCTTGGCCTCGTCGGCGATCGCAA
>WNFF01003101.1_pt1 | contig 13622 bp, 11 predicted proteins | sample 5400441 | NCBI WGS metagenome assembly WNFF01 (sample SAMN13153345, study PRJNA577476) | soil metagenome | isolation source: 120 cm saprolite under Douglas fir tree site 2 hole 3 replicate 1 | place: USA:California | collected 2015-04-18 | reverse complement strand
GCGACTTGTCGCCTTTGAATGGTTCGAACAGGTGCTTGGGAATGATCATGCCGCGCCAGCCGACGAAGGCGTTGGCCCAGTACGGCGTCGGCTTGGCGAACAGGACGCGCACCGTCAGCGGGTCGATCTTCTCGACCTTCGCATCCTTGTAGCTGCCGATGGTCACCGCGGCGGTTGCGGGATCACTGGCGTATTCCCAGGTGAAAACCAAGTCATCGGCAGTGACAGGCCGGCCATCGTGCCAGCGAACGTTCGGCTTGAGCTTCCAGGTCACCGACATGCCGTCGCGGCCAAGCCCTCCGTTCTCAAGATCGGGAATCTCCGCCGCCAGCATCGGCACCAGATTTCCATCGGCGTCCCAGCCGGCCAGCGGCTCATAGAAGATGCGCGAGGCTTCCTGGTCCTTCGTGCCCACGGCAAAGTGTGGATTGAGCAGAGTTGGGCCCTGCCACCACAAGAGCTTGAGAGCGCCGCCACCGCCGCGCTTGGTTGGCTTGTATTCGAACTCGGTCTGCGCCGCCGCCATGCCGGCATACGCCAACATCTGGCTCGCCAGCGGGGCGGTGAGCCCCAACTCGACCATTTTTCGCACGAACACGCGCCGGGACATTTTTCCGGCCTTCACCAGCGCGACGAGGCTCCGCAAATGCCGTTCGTTCATGGTGTCGACCCTCCCATCTGCCTGGGCGGTACCCGCGGCGCCGTATCTCACCGCGCCGTGGGTTTCCAAACTCAGAAATCCGGCTTGCTCGCGACCGGGATGTGATAGTCAAACAAATGCTGATTGTTCTCAGCGCAGACGTTTTCGGTGATCTCCCGCTGTGCACGCCGATAGCGCCGCATCCCCGACCACGGCTCATAGAAGGCGTCCGGATCGTCCACCGTGAAGGTCGCTTCCATCATCTTGCCGTCGTCGACAATTCTCCAGCGCTCTACGACGTGGAGCTTCTCGGTGTGAGGCGTACGGTAAACGTCAACGAATGACTTGTCGGTCTGCCCGATCGTGTCGATGACAAGCGTGTCCCCCTCGTAATGGCCGACGGACTCGCCGTACCATGACGGCTTCGGATTTTCCGAATGGGGCACGTCCATGTAGACGCGACGGACTTGCTCACTGTGGATGATCCAGACTTCTTTTGGAGTTTGAAGGAAGTAGGTGGGGTTCGGTCCGCCATAACCCATGAAGCCGGGCACGCCTGCGGGCATGCAACTTGAGCCCGCCGTAAACGCGATCTTGCCGGCCAGCACCTCGTCATTGTCCTTCTTCATGCGCTCCTTCACCCACGGCCTCAGGTTCGGATTGGTGAGATCGGAGATCCGAAACGTCGGCTGCCGTCCCGCGCCATTGGGAACGAAGGGATGCGCGGGATCCTGGGTGACAGGCGGAATACGGCCGGGAACGGGTTCGTAGAAGGGGCCACCGCCGTTAAGCCCAACCCACCCGACATTGTCCGACGAGAAATCCGGTGGCGCGGCTTTTTCTTGCGCCACTGCCTGTGCGACCGGCGCTGCCGCCGTCATTCCCACTAAGATGCCGCTTGCGAATAGCCTTTGCCTCGAAGTGAACAAGGACATTGTTGCGTCTCCTGCCGTGTCGTTGCTTGCATCCCGGTCGAAATCTTGCCCCTGTACGGCCTCAGCACCGCGGCTGCCGGGCTGCTGCCTAAAATTGCCCTCCGCCGCGCCCCACAGGGTACACTTTCCGCCCGAACGTGGGGAGGGCACAGGACCCACAAACAGACCGTAGCCCGGATGGAGAGCAGCGACATCCGGGACAGCCTAACCCGGATTTCGCTGCGCTCAATCCGGGCTACCAGGCTGCCACGAGTTTTGCTCCTGTTACCGAGAGACAACCCGATGACCGAAACATCCTCATCCGCCGCAACCGGTACTTCCAATTATCTTCCGGTCCGCCAATCGTGGCTTGATCGGCGCCGCGAGCCCATCCTCGACTCCGACCTGCCGATCGTCGATCCGCACCACCATTTGTGGGACCGGCCGGGCTGGCGTTACCTCCTCGATGAACTGCTGGCCGACACCAGCAGCGGTCACAACATCGTCGCGACGGTGTTCGTGCAGGCCCGCGCGATGCACCGTGGGACCGGCCCTGCAGAGATGCGGCCGGTCGGCGAAACCGAGTTCGTCAATGGCATCGCCGCCATGAGTGCGAGCGGAATCTACGGCAAGACCAGGGTTTGCGCCGGGATCGTCGGCCACGCTGATCTGGCTCTGGGCGGCCGGGTCGAGCCGATCCTGCAGGCGCACATCCGTGCCGGCGGCGACCGCTTGCGCGGCATCCGCCATATCACCACTTGGGATGCTGACGCCTCCGTGCCCAATCCGGCCTACAACCCGCCGCGTGGCCTGCTGGCTGACAACCGCTTCCGGGAAGGGTTTGCGGTCCCCGCGCGCCTCCGCCTGTCTTTCGACGCCTGGCTCTTTCATCCCCAAATTGACGAACTCGCCGATCTCGCACGCGCATTCCCGGACGCGATGATCGTCCTCAACCATATCGGCGGGCCGATCGGAATCGGCGCGTATAGCGGCAAGCACAAGGAGGTGTTTCCCCACTGGGCTAAGTCGATCAGGGAGCTTGCCGCCTGCCCTAACGTGTTCGTCAAGGTCGGCGGACTCGGCATGCGCCTCGGTGGATTCGGGTTTCACGAGCAGGCCGAGCCGCCGTCCTCCGAAACCCTGGCGGCGACGTGGCGCCCCTATGTGGAGACATGCATCGAGGCGTTCGGGCCGTCGCGCTCCATGTTCGAGAGCAACTTCCCGGTCGACAAGGGCTCCTACAGCTATCCGGTCTTTTGGAATGCCTGCAAGCTTCTGGCAAAAGGGGCGAGCAGTACGGAAAAGGCCGATCTCTTTGCGCAAACCGCAATGCGGTTTTATCGGCTCGACATGAGCGGCTGACGGCAATTGCCTTGCGCGAGAACGGCGCGGCCGGTCAGGTCGAAGCGAATAACCGTCTAACGACGTCGTTGTCGGGCTTGTCCTGGCCACCTCGACTATTTGGCGATCCGAAAACCCGCACATATCCAGACTTGTGCGCCGCAGCGAATAACAGTGAGCACTTTTGGGCCCGAACTCCCGTAGTTGCAGGGCACTATGTGCTATTGGCGGGTGCTCGTCCGCTTCGGTGAAGCGCGTGGGAGACTACAAAAAAAGGGGAAAACTTTTCGAGCCTCGACTCCGACGCGAGGGGAATCGGTCTATTGTCGGCCGCGGTGGCATGGGCGCAAAGCCTCAGCCCTGTTGCGGCTTTCGCCCTCACACATGGGGGAGAGCATGATTAATGTCATCCGATTGGTCATCACGGTGGTGTTCGGCTTCCTGTGGTGGTGGATCTACAACCGCATTGGAACCGGCCTCGAATATCTCATGATCCTCGGTTCCGTGCTTGCCGTTTGCGCGTGCTGCTGCAGGGGAGGCGAACCGCAGCGCGAATGGAGCTGGGACGTCTACTTCGCCTGCATCAGGCGATGCTGGATTGCCACGTTGGTGCTGATGGTCTCGCTCTTCATCATCGGTGTTCTGGTGGTGATCTTCACGACTGGCGCGCCTCCGAGCGGCGTCGTGCTGACGGACATCCTGCTCGCGGCGATCGGCGCGCCTTTGTTCGTGCGCCTCATCTGCTGCGCCTACGAGTAAGTAAGGCGACGCCGCGAAGAGAGCCGGCTCGACCAAATCATTGGCTCGGCCCGCGTGATACGCGGGCCGGCAATGTGCAGTGCTGTACAACAGGGCGGTGATCGAGAAGACGTCGGTGATCCGCCCTGGTTGAAGTAGTCCGACCTGAAGTATGGCCGCGTTGAGCGGCAAGGTGGCGACATTTGCGACGTACATGAGTCTCCCTAGAAAATCGCCAGCGGATTGACCGGCGAGCCGGTACCGCCCTCCACCGGCAGCGGCGCGAACGTAATTGGGAACTCGTACCGGTTCAAACGCCGCGCCGTCGCGGCCAACTCCTCGAGATCGAGGCACTCCACGATGTTGATCCCCATCCAGATCAGCACCGCCACGTGAATCGGGTTACGCATCCCTTCCCAGCCGGGCCTCGGATTCCAGTCGATGTTGAAGTCGTGGCCGATGAACGACGGCAGCCGTTCATGCATCCACGGTATAGTGTCGGGGTAGTAGCCGGCGACCTGGCCCGTCCACGGACCTAATGCAGCGCGCCTCTTCCATCGGCCGGTGTACAAGAGCGGGATGTCCCCGGGGCCGATCTTCACGCCAGACTTCTTTTCCCATGCTTCGAGATCCGCTCGCGTGATCGGCACATTGGGATCGACCCAGTCAACGCCCTTGAGCTGCGCGATATCGTAGAGGACGGCGCGCGTGGTGATGCCGCCCCTCCAGTTCATCACGCTGCCTTTGACGCATCCGCTCTCGTTCGTCACGTTGTCCTTGACCGGGACGCCGTTGTACATCTGCCCGTTCTCAAAGAAGTGACACCAGGTGTCGATATGCGCGACGGTCTGGCCGTGGTAGCTCACCTGGTAGTTGTCCGTCGTGCCGACGTCGGTGATGGCGTTGGTGACGCGGTGGAAGACGCCGGGAGGGCCGACGTCGGCGGCGGCCGTCTGCGGCTCGGCGTGGGCGAGCGACACCACGACGCCGTCGCGCGCAAGCTTCATCGCGCTCGCGACCTTTTCCGGCGTGATGAGGTTCGTCGTGCCTTTGGACTCCTGTCCCGACGGCGCCCATCTGCCCCAGGTCTTGAACTCCGTCCGCCATTGCTCGTACTGGGCTCGCAGCGCCGCCGTATCGGGTGGAGCGACCGGCGCAGGCGCCTGCGCGGCCGGTGCAGGCTGCGCCTGCGTCTCGCCCCCTGCAACCAGGCCGGCCATGACGAGACCCGCACTCACCGTGACTGACGCCAGACTATTTCGCATGCGCTCCTCCCCTGCGTTCAAAGAGTTGTTAAACCGGCACTGCCATTTTGGCCGGCCAAGAATCCTCGCATGATACACCCGCGAGCGACGCCGACGATACCATGCACCTCAGCCCCGGAAAGCCTCCCTTCTTGCGATGGCGACTGGCTCGCCGGAACTGGTTGAATTAACCGTAGCCTCACCCCAGCTGTCAGCTGCGGCCAATCCTCGAACCCGGCCAGAAAAGTGCGCCACTTGAGGAAGCTGAAATCGTGGGATTTCTTGATCGACTCTGGAAGGCTATCAGCGAGGTTGAGTTCGGCGACATGCCGGGGTCGGGCGCTGACGCGGAGGACGTCCGCAAGCGCGCACAATCGATCGCGCCCGTTGTATGGCTCCTCGGCAAGACCGGTGCAGGCAAGACTGCCCTTGTGGCGGCTCTCACGGGCGACCCGCGCGCAGAGATTGGCGAAGGGTTTGCGCCTTGCACGCGAACGGCGGCGTTTTACGATGTCCCGCCCGAGGTCCCACTGCTTCGTTTTCTCGATACGCGAGGGCTCGGAGAGCCCGATTATGATCCCGCGAACGATATCGCCTGGTGTGAGGGACAGTCACATCTGTTGCTGATTGTGATGCAGGTGGCGGATCCGGCCCAGCATATGGTGTTGCGCGTTCTTGCGCAGGCGCGGCGCCGGCATCCCGACTGGCCGGTCATCGTCGCGCAAACGGGCCTGCACCGTCTTTACCCTGTTGGCGCTGGTCACCCGGAGCAATATCCGTATTCGGGCGGATCACAGGACGAGACCCATGGCCCAGTGCCGCACGCCCTGCGCCAAGCGCTCGCCCATCAGCGCCGCTTGTTCGAGGGGTTGCCCGGGCGGCCGCCGCGTTTCGTGGCGATTGACTTCACCGTGCCGGAAGACGGATACCAACCTCACGACTTTGGACTCGATATGTTTTTGCGGACCCTCGAGGAGGCTGCGCCCGAAGCATTCGAGGCGCTGCATCTCGCGCGGGCTGATGCGCTGAGCGACCGGATAAGGACGAAAGCCCGACCGCTTATTTACGGCTACGGTGCAGTGGCGGCCGGCGCCGGCGCGGTTCCAATCCCGATCGTCGGCGTGAGCAGTCTCGCCGGCATCCTCGCCATCATGCTGCGCGCCCTTGCCACCCGTTACGCGGTAGCCTGGACGCCGGGCGCGTTCGCCCAATTCAGCGGCGCCATCGGCGGCGGCGCGCTCGGCTGGTGGACTCTCAGATATGGCTTCAGGGAGGTTCTCAAGCTCATCCCGATGGTCGGCGCCGTGGCGGCGGGAGCGCTCAATGCGGCGGCAGCTTTCGGGGTGACCGTGGGCATGGGCGAGGCCGCTTGCGTTTGGCTGGCCTATCGGCGGCGCGGCCTGACAGCGCCCAACAACGAGGTGCGCCGCGCCTTCGCGGACGGGCTTGAGGCGGGGCTTTCGTATGCGAAAAGCCGAGCTGCGCCACGCCCTGGAGCCAGCCCATGAGATTCGGCAAACCGCTTCGGCGTTATTGGCCCGAGATCATCCTGTTCCTGGCGGCCGCACTGCCGTGGCTGTCTCTCGTGGCGCTAGGCGCTCTGTGGCTCTGGCAAAGCGGGCATGTTTGGGTCTGGGCGATCGCCGCTGCGGTTCTCGGCCTCATGACTTGGCCATTATCAAGATTTGTCCGCCGTCGCGCCAACGAGGAAGCGAGGCTCGCCCTGGGCGATCTGGCGGAGCCTTCGCGGAACTGGAATGCCGTCGAACGAGAAGCTTGGACCGAGGTGCTCGCAATCGCGGACGCCACCGCGCCATTTGCCTTTACCGAGATAGAACCGCTCGCCGCCAGCGCCCGCGATATCGTCGAGGTTGTCGCCCGCCGCTTCCATCCGCAGGCGCACACCGCCTGGGCGCAATTTAGGCTGCCGGAGTTCTTGCTGCTGGCCGAACGGCTGTGCCGGGACGTTCGCCGCGAGGCGCTGCGCCACATCCCGGGGGTGAGGGCGATCAGGCTCAGTCACCTGTTGTGGGCGCGCCGGCAAAATGAACGCTATGGCGCCATTGCACGGACCGGTTGGCGCATGGGCTTCGGTCTTTGGCGCATCGTCCGCGGCGCGCTTAATCCGCTTCAGGCTGTCGGCCAGGAGACAAGCAGCATTTTCGTGGAAAAGACCGCCAAAGTGCTCTCCTATCGATTGCAGGCCTACGCAACGCGGCTGCTGGTGCTCGAGATCGGCCGCGCTGCCATAGAACTCTATGCCGGCCGACTTGCCCTCTCGGACGAGGAGGTCCGCGCCGCGCAAGAGCGTGATATGGCCGACACTGTCGCGCCGCCCGCGCGGGTGCGGATCGTTCTGATCGGACAAGTTAACGCGGGAAAATCGAGTCTTGTGAATGCGCTCGCCCACGAGAGCCGATGCGCCGTCGGGCCCTTGCCGGTAACTTCGCATGCGGCGGAATACCTTCTCGAACCGGAAGGGCATCCGACCGTGACGCTCGTTGACATGCCGGGGCTCGACGAACGCGCCGAGTCAGCATCAGAGGTCCATGCGCAGGCCGAGCGTGCCGACCTCATCGTGTGGGTGGCCTCGGCGACACAGCCGGCCCGCGGCCCGGATCGCAAACAGCTTGATGAAATCCGCACGTGGGCCGGTGCGCAGCTTGCGCGGCGGCCCCCACCTGTTCTTCTGGCGCTGACGCATATCGATGAACTGCGTCCTGCGGCAGAATGGGCGCCGCCCTATGATGTCGCCGCGCCCTCGGGCCCGAAGGCCCGGGCGATCCGCGCCGCCGTGAATGCCGTTGCGGGCGCCCTCGATTTGCATGTGGACACGATCGTGCCGGTCGCGATGCCGCCTGGCCGGGTCACCTATAATCTCGACGCGCTCTGGGCGCGGATCGCCGTCGAACTGGACGAGGCAAAGCTTGTGCAGCTTGATCGCCTTCGCGTCGGCCAGCAGGGCCTAAGCCTGCGCGAGCTCGCGGATCAGCTTGGCCACGCAGGCCGCACGATCGTTAAAGGCATCGTCAAGGGTTAATGCTTCGATTCGTCCGACGGGACGCAGCGGCGAGCGGACCGTCAACCCCTCAGGCGCTGGAGCAAGGCCAACGCGTTACCCCGTTCGATCGCGTCCCGCTCGCCTTCCGACAGCTGCGTGTGTCGCAACTCCTCGATCATCGCCGCGGTCTTCACAAACGGATAATCGGATCCAAACAGAATATTGCTCGCCGGCGCCATGGCCCGCAATGCCGCCATCGATGGCGGGGAAGTGGCGCTTGCGGTGTCGTAGTAAAGCTTGCGCAATTCCGCCAGCACGCCGTTTGGCATGACCTCGCGGGCGTTCGCACCGCCCCCAACGGTTTCGGCCATGCGGCCTGCCAGCATTGGGGTTGCTCCTCCGCCGTGGGAAAAGATCCACCGGATATTTGGATGCTTGGCCAGGGTGCCGTTGATGAGCAGGCTGGCGATGGCCCGGGTTGAATCAAACGGGTATTCGATGGCCTGGGGCCGCAAGCCAGGAATCACACTGCCGCAACACGCGGCTGAGGTCGGGTGAAAATATACGACCGTCTTGCGACGATTCAGTTCCTCGAATACCGGAGCGAAGGCGGCGTCGCCCGGATATTTGCCATCATAGGACGTGAGGAGGCCGATGCCGTCTGCCTTGATCGTGTCGAGCGCATATTCGATCTCTCTGAGGCTGCCGTCGATATCCGGAAGCGGCACAACCGCGAAGAGCCCATATCGCCCCGGATAATTACGGATCTGCTCGGCGGCGTACTCGTTCCACATCCGCGACAGTCGGCGGCCGGCGGCGACGTCGCCGAACCAAACGCCCGGGGTGGTGACCGAAACGATCGCCGTGGCAATGCCGTTCTGATCCATGACATCGAGTGACTCGGTCACGCTCCACGAGCGCATCTGGCTCGCCGGAATGCTGTGACCGAAATTGATCCGCTCCTGCTCCTCCTTCATATATGCCGGCGGCAGGAAGTGATGATGTACGTCGATCCGTTTCCCACCCGCGGACTTAGCCTCAGGTGTCTGGGCGAACGCAGGGCCGGCGCTAGCCATGGCCGCTGCGCCCAGACATGTCAGGAATCGACGGCGCTGCATGACGCCGGGCGACGAGGGCACGCCCTCCGTCGCAAAGGTATCAAGCTTCGCAAAGCCGACCATGGCGCATCCTCCGGCGACCTAAATTGATATATTTGGACTAAGTCCGTGACTTGCGTGATTGACCTGACGGTAGTGTAGGCTTTCAATTCGGTCTGCTGTCAAATTGCTTGTCGTTCGCGTGATCGGATCGTTACAGGGAGAGCAAAATGGCGTACCGGAACGTTTGTGGTCGTGCTGCTCGGCTGGCGACGCCGATCTGGGCAATGCTGGTGATGACGGTCGGCGGCGCCCAGGCATTCGACGAAACTAAATATCCCGACCTCAAGGGCCAGTGGCGGCGTGCCGAGCGCGGCGACATTGCCGGCGGCTTTGGCGGGCTGCGCTACGACGCCAGCAAACCTCCGTTGCTCGGCCAGGAAGCGCCGCTGACGCCGGAGTATCAGGCGATTTACGAGGCTAATCTCGCCGATCAGGCGGAGGGCGGGCAGGGCATCGAATCGACCTTCACGTGCCTCGCACCCGGGATGCCGCGGATCATGCTGGCCTATGCGCCGATGGAAGTCGTCGTCACCGCGGACACGACCTACATCCTGATGGAGCACATTCACGACAATCGCCGCATTTACACCGACGGGCGCAGCTTTCCCGACAACATGGACGACGATCCGCAGTTTTCGGGCTATTCGATCGGCCGTTGGGTCGATGAGGACGGTGACGGCCGCTACGACGTGCTGCTCGTTGAGACGCGCGGTCTAAAGGGCCCGCGCACCTATGACGCCAGCGGCATCCCGCTCCACAGCGACAACAAGACCATCATCAAGGAGCGCATCTTTGTCGACCGCACCGACGCCAACCTGCTCCATGATGAGATTACCACCATTGACAACGCCTTGACGCGGCCGTGGGTGGTCACGCGGAACTATCATCGCGTCGTCACCGACGAGCCGATCTGGTGGCGTGAGGATGTTTGCGCCGAAAACAATGCCCATGTGGCGATTGGCAAGGAGTCGTACTACCTGAGTGCGGATGGCCTGCTCATGCCCGCAAAGAAAAATCAGGCAGCACCGGATCTGCGATATTTCAAGGAATACGCGAGATAAGATGCTCCGGTGCAGCGGCCATTTTTCCGTCATTGCCGGGCTTGACCCGGCAATCCATCGCTTTGCGAAAGGGATGGACCCGCGGGTCAAGCCCGCGGGTGACGGAGGACGGGTCTGCAACGTGCCAGGTCAGGCCGCAGTGCTGACGCTGGGAGCGGCGGCCGCGAGCGCCGCGCGCAGGGCCTCCTCTTTGGTTTGGTCGAGCGACGTGCGCAGCACTTTTCCGCCGACGCCCTTCAGATCCGCGAGAACCTTGTCAGCGGTGACCTTGCGGATCAGCAAGAAAAGTGCGGCATTCCCGGCCTGAATGCCCGCGGCAACGTCCTTCATGAACCGATCCTCAATCCCGACGTCGACCAGCGCTCCACCGACGGCGCCTGACGCGGCACCGACTGCCGCACCGAGCACAGGCATCAGAAAGATCATCCCGATCAGCGTGCCCCACAGGGTACCGGTGACTGCCCCGGCTGCCGCGGGATGAAACAGTTGGTTGAGCTTGACCTGCCCGTTCGGCTGCTTGATGGCGATGACGGCGTCTCCAAGTTCGATAAGATAATCCTTCTGCATGTCGAGCAGCTTTTGCCGGATTTCCTCCGCCTTTGCTTCTGAGGGGAACTCGATAACGACCAGGTCACTCACGGGTACTCTCCATTGTTACATATCAAAGTTTCTTCTCGATCTTCTTCGTCTCGGCTTCCGTCTCGGCCTCGACCTTCTTCCATTCGTCTTTCAGCCTCGTCCAGAACGAGGCCTGTGGCGCCTTCTTGCATTGGCCAATGAGTTCCGGGGTCACCTTCTCGATGCCTTTGATATCGATTACCGCCGCCTCGGGCTGGCCGCCCTTCGCGTAAGCCGCCGCCCAGTAGACGACCTTCGGCTTGAACTGATCATCAACCGACAGGAAATCTGCACAGGCCCACTGCGTAACCGGCTTCTCGACTTTGGCGGCAACTGTGGTTGCCGCGGCGGTCAGAATGAGTGGAATCAGCAGAAACTTGACCTTGGGGAATTCGATGACAAGCAAGTCGCTCATGGTGCTCTCCTTCTGCCAGTTCGCGGCTGCAGCGTTGGTTCTTGTCCGCCGCCGATCGCCACGCTGAACGAACCGACGCTCAAATGCCTAGAGGCCGGAGCTGTGTCGTCGGTGATGATCAAGAGGACGTTCGGCGCTCTTGAACGGTATGACGCGCCCCGGCCAGTGACGCCTCGAGTGCGCGGCGTTGCGCCCGATCGTGCCCTCGACCCTCTGCGAGGGCGGTGAAAGAGCCCTCGTTTGTCATCGCCGCGCCGCGGCGAACCGGGGCGCCAGTGACCTTCTGTGCCGGCACTGGTCAACTGCCATCAGGGCGCGCCCACAAGTTAGGACAGGTGCGCTGGTCCACTGATTTGCTCGCGCGACGACCTCCAATACTGGCCACTCGACCAGCAAACGACCGCAGGCGAAAAAGGTTCAGTGCGCATCGATGAAAACGCCGCGACGCCTGGCCCTTTCGACATCCCCAGGCGGGAATTCTGCGACGCCTTGAAGGCGCCGCTAGTTCATCCTGGTGACTGCCGGCGGCGTCCAGGAGCCGTCGGTGATTTCGACCTTTGGCCAATACGCGCGGAGGCAGAGGGAAAAATCGCCGGTCTTGGGCGCGGGCAGCCAGTTATCGACCAGCCCTGCCGGCGGAGGGTCGGCCTGCACATAGATGGTCAGCGAACCATCAAGGTGGCGTTTGAGCGCCCTCGTCTTCGTTCCAATGGAGTAGCGCCTGAGCTCGTTCGGCTCGAAGAAATGGCGCTCGTTATAGAGCGTGAGCGACCAGAAGCCCCGCACCGGCGGCGTCTGGTCTTGCGCGAACATCATCGTATAGCGGTGAGCGCCGGTCAGCCGCTGTCCGCTATCGTCGAGGTCCTGATAAAAATATTGCGCCTCGTTCGGCTTGTTGACGAAGATATTGGATTTCGCCACGGCAGTTCGCGTGAAATAGTCAGCGCCGAATTCGGCGCCGTTGGTCTGCGTGCTCCAGTAGCGCGGCAGTTGCAGCCCGAAATTACGAAACTCGAAAAGCGGAGCCACAAGTCGCGTATCGGCGTCGATAGCGGCTCCGGTCAGCGCCGCCCTGATCTTCGGGTCCCTCTCGGCGGCAGCAAGCACGGCGCGGACCTGCGCGTAGCGTGATTCCTCTCCCGGCATTGGCGCGGCGTCGGCGAGCACCAGGGGCAGTACATCGAAGAACCTCTCCGGCACGACCAATTTCACTTCATCCTCGCCTCCCGTTGTTGACAGTACGCGCCGCAACTTGGTCCAATCCCGGCTTTTCATCTTGCCGTCGTAGTCTGTCAGTGGGTACATCATGACCTGCTGAGTGACGCTCTGCACGGCCTTGTTGTCTTCCGGGCTGTCGTCCTGGAACACACGCGCCATGACATATCCGGTCTTGGTCGAGGCGCGAAAAACCTTGGTAATTCCGCTCGGGACTTCACCCGTCCAGTTCGGACCGACAAAGAGATAGAAGCCGGGCGTGGTGCCATACATCTTGCCAAGTTCGGCAAAGCTGTCGGTGCGCAGATCGACGGCCTGGTAGACCCAAAACCGATCAGCAAAATCCGGCACCTGAATCACGGCTGGAGAAAGGTCGAGAGCGAGCGCACCCACACCGTAGACCACGTCCTGGTTCGGGCAGGGGTTGAGGCGCTGTTCCGCTGCAAGGTAGTCGGAGAGCATGCCCAGCCGATTGAGCGGGGCTTCCGGCACGGCCCCCGAAATCATGGTCTCGGACACCTTTTCGTGGACGAGCCGACGAATGTAGAGATTGACCAACGGCCAAGCCCAGAAATAAGCATCCCGGCCGACAAGCGCCGCATACTCTGGCGTGATTTTTGCGCCCGCAACCGGCGCCGCTGGCAGCGCCTGCGCCCATTCCGGCGAGGGCGAGATAATCCGCGACTGCGCGAGCGTGGCGAACCCGACCGAAGCGAGCGCTATTCCGCCTGCCGTCACTTCGCGGCGTGTGGTTGTCACTTTGTCGTCCCTTGAACTCAAGCAAGGACAAGTGGCGGAGGCGATGCTACGACTGGTTTCGCCCTTCGACTGCGGGAATTGTGCTGAGCGCGCCGAGTACCGTCAAGATTTTCTCCCTGTGCTCACCGGAATGCCAGGCCGCCGGAAATGTGCCGCGCAGAACGGCGACGCTCGGTCACGACAACAATCCTGCTGACCAATTCGTTTCAGATTCGTCGAAATATATGCGCAGCGCGCCGATGGCTTGGATTTCGATTGCTTTGAATCACTTGCCGCGTCGTCGCCGGGCTTGTCCCGGCGACGACGCCAGTGGGGCGGACATTTGCATGGCTTAATTCGCGGCCGATTTTCACAGCGCTGCCAATCAACGCCTCATTCCGGCATCATCTTGGCATAAGCAGTGTCGCCGCGAAATCTTGAGGAGCATTTTGTAAGGCCGCGCCTAATCCTTGATCACCTGGGCAACAAACTACGCAGACTTGTGACGAGGTTCTTTGCGGAAGAGACCAGACTGTG
>WNFF01006104.1_pt1 | contig 13623 bp, 11 predicted proteins | sample 5400441 | NCBI WGS metagenome assembly WNFF01 (sample SAMN13153345, study PRJNA577476) | soil metagenome | isolation source: 120 cm saprolite under Douglas fir tree site 2 hole 3 replicate 1 | place: USA:California | collected 2015-04-18 | reverse complement strand
GTCGAGCACGTGCGTTGATCCACTCTGCACTGGCAGATGAACGTGATCGCACAGTGTCGGCACAGAGTCTATGGCTTCGATAATGTCTTTGCCGAAATCCCGCGGATGCGAAGTTGTGAACCGTACACGCCGGATGCCTTCGACTTCCGCCACCGCGGTCAGGAGTTCGGCGAAGGTCCGCTTCCCTGCTGGATCGCGATACGAATTCACATTCTGTCCCAGCAACTGAATTTCGGTGTAGCCGAGAGCGGCCATCTGCCGTGCCTCCGCCAGCACCGACTCCGACCTCCGGCTCCGCTCTTTGCCGCGGGTGAACGGCACCACGCAGTACGCACAGAACTTGTCGCAGCCTTCAATGATGGTGATGTATCCCCGATGCGGATTGGTGCGGGCGGTGAATTCAGTTTCGAAACACTCGTCGGTTTCGCGATCGTCGAGTCCGGTGACTCGCCGGTTGCCTGCTTCGAGCTGCACCAGCATCTGCGGCAGCTTGCGATACGACGCCGATCCGCACACCAGGGAAACATACGGCGCCTTCTCGAAAATCTCTTTGCCTTGCTGCTGCGCGACGCACCCCAGCACGCCGAACTTCTTACCTTGCTTTTCGAACTTTTTGTAGTCGGCGAGCCGGTGAAAAACTTTCTGCTCCGCCTTGTCGCGAATGGAGCAGGTGTTGTACAGCACCAGCCCGGCTTCTTCGACCGTCGGGACCTGGCGGTATCCCTCCGAAACCAACGTGCCAACGACTTTCTCGGAGTCGTGGGCGTTCATCTGACAACCGAAAGTTTCGAGGTAAAAGGTCTTCTCTTGTTCTTGCGCGGGCATAAAGGTCAAGTATAGCGGAGAGTTCAGCCGTCAGCTATCAGCCGTCAGCTTTAAGCTAAAACCGCTCCGGGTGCCCCATCCTTCTCCGTTTTTTGCGAGAGGAAGGGGCTCTTCAGGGCGGCTAAGCTGCCTCCCGACGATGGAAGAAGCCAACCACACGAGTGAACTCGCGCTCCCTGTAGCTGCGGTCACAGGGGAGCCTACTTGAAAAATTCGCCCATGTCGGGGGCGGAGGCAGAGGCTCCAGGAAAACCAGTGACGCCCAGGGTGGAGAGTACCAGCCGGAGAGTGCTCTCGTGCTGGAAGAATGTCGAGCTCTGATATCTGCTTTTAACCTGCGGGCCGATCACCACCCAGGCCACGTGTCCACCAATGTGTTGTAAGTCGGTGAGAACGCTCTCGTCGAAAACAATGATCAGCAAACCGCCATTCTGAAAACCGTTGCTCTTGATCAGCGGATCAATATTTGTGCTCAGCCATTGGTCCGCGCTGGCCAGGGTTCCGTCGTGTGCGTCGTTCAGAGCATTGGGAATGATGAATGAAAAATCCGGAAGGCTTCCGCTGGCCAGGTCGGAGGAGAAGTTTGAGAACGGGACGATGTTATTGGCCAGGCTGGTGCCGATGACATCGGAAAAGTATGCGAAGGGATTGTGGTGCTTGAAATATGGGTAAACGTCTCCGCCTAGATAGCCGACGGTAGGCAAGCTTTCGGCGTAACTGCGCCAGGTGTGGTTGGTTTTGACCAGCTCGCGGACGATGTTGTCGTCGGTGACGGTGCCCTGGAACGCGTCGTCGATGGTCTCGATCTGACCCGTGGTCAGCATGAAATAGTTTCCAATGGAGGGGTGGGCATCGGCGTAGTACTGTGTGGCCAAACCATAACTCGAGGCGAGGCCATTCAGGTACGGCATTGAGGAGTTGCCAATCACCTGCGAGTAGCCGTGATTCTCTTCCACAACAAGAAAAACGTGAAGTGAAGAAGGTGGCGGATTGACTGCCCCCACGGCTGGCCTGGCACCAACACCTCCGCCTCCGCATCCCACACTCGCAAGCAAAACCAGGAGAACGGTGGAAACCAGAGCTACAGAGATTCGGGGTGAAGTCGGCACGCGGAAGTTCGATGCTGCCTTTCAGGTCAGGGCTGTATGGGCTCCCGCAGTGGCTTATGAATTTGGCGAGCTTGTAAATCCGGCTATCGCGATGAATGCTTACGCGGAGCGCTTTCGGGCAGCTAGCGTGAAGAGAACGTGGAGAGCGTCCTCTAATTGGCGGCGCTCACGCGGGCTAGTGGACTCGTCGAGATGATCCAGGCGCTGATGAATGGCGTGGCGGGCGGCTTCAATGCGGCCGTTCAACTTGATAGGGTCGGATTCGGATAGAGCCGCACTGTACAACGTCTGCCAGGTGACATCAGACATAAAGTCCCCGTGTTCGGCCCCGAACGCGACAGACGAGCAGTAGGCTGATTATAAACCTAAATCACGAGGATTGATGGCGCTAGAAGCGCATGGGGTGGGGCAATCTTCTGGAAGCGTCCCGGAGGGACGCCCGCTGATAACCTTCAACGCCGGGAAAAAGTCAAGACAAGGCGTTACTCCGGTGAGGGACGGCTGAAAGCCGCAACCCGGCGCTGGATACGCCGGGCTAGTAACGATGGTCCCTCCGGGACCATGCCCTGGACGGATGGCCAGAGGCCGTGCCCCTTCAAAGCGCGACCGAACCGCTACGCACTTCTTGTGTCCACGGTTTCGCCTTTCTCGACGAAGGCCTGCATCCAGCCGAGGACTTTGGCCCAGCCGATGCTGTGGCCTTGGGCCTGCTGCACATTGCCGGCGAAGCCTTCTTGACGGATCTTGACCAGGGTGCCGGTGCCGACGCGCTGCGGGCCGCGATGCTGTAGGCCATGAACGTCGCGCGGCTCCAACTCAATGCGCACGATGGTTTTATACAGGTGCGCGAAACTTGGGTTCCAGGTATGGACGATCAGGCGGGGACGATCGATCTCAATGTATTCTCCGTCCACCTGAAACGATTTGCCGTCGGCGCCTACGCCGACGCTGACCACTTGCCGCCGGGACGAACATCAGCCTTATACTTATATTCGGTGATGCGATACAAGCCCTTTGCTCCCCACCCAGAGCGGCATTTGGGCGGGGTCGGTCAGGGCTTGAAAGACACGGTCCGGGGGAGCGGCGATGAAGATCTCGGCCAGGACCGTGTTGTTGTCGGGAGTGATTTTGGCCGTTGCCATTCAGTTCCTCATTTCCCAGGTCTCTCCGGTTTCGACGTAAGCCTTGAGCCAGTGCATCGAAGCATCCCACCCGGCGTGGTGGCTCTGTGCTTGCTCTGGGTGTCCGGCAAATCCAGAGTGTCGCACTCGCACCAGAGTACCGGTGCCTACTCGATGTGATCCGCCGGTGTGCAAGCCGTGAACATCGTGCGGCTCAAGTTCCCAACGAACAATCGTGTTGAAGTTTCCGACGAAGTCGGCCACACGCGTGTGCACCAGCAGTCGCGGAGGATCCACTTCCAGATACTCGCCTTCCATGTGAAACTTCTGTCCGGCCGGTCCGACGCCGTCGTGCGACCATTTGCCGCCGGGGCGAAGGTCCGCTGTGGATTCGGTGACATGAAACGTCCCCTTCATTCCCCACCATTGCGCGCGCTGCTTCACATCGGCAATGGCCTCGAAGACGCGCGCTAGCGGAGCCGCGATAAAGATCTCCGCCAGGATCGTGTCTTGATCAGGAGTGATTTGTGCTGTTGCCATTTAGTGCCTCAATGCGATGGTCTCGCCACGCTCGGCATAAGCCTGGAGACAAGCCAGCACCAGGTTCCAGCCATGAGTGTGTTTTTCTGTCGCTTCCGCATCACCTGCGAAGCCCGTATGCGTGAGTTTCAAGAAGGTTCCGCCGTTCAGGTTTTCCAGCTCCCAAAGGACCTTGGTGACCTTCTGCAGCCAGCTTGAAGTCCAGGTGTAGGAGAGCCGTCGCGGCGGGTCAATTTCGAGAAATTCGCCATGAACCTCGACGATACCGTTTGCGGCGGACACTCCCGTCGTGGACCACTTTCCGCCGGTGCGAACGTCCATGGAAAAATTGTCCATTTGACAGCTTCCCTTCTGCCCCCACCACTGAGACGCCTGCTTGGGGTCGGTGAGCGCGTCAAACACCCGCTCGCGCGGGGCTGCGATGAAAAGTTCGCAGGTGACAGCGTCGTTATCGGCACTGGTGTGCGAAACAGGATTAATGCTGAGTGTTGCCATAAGTCCTCCGGCCTTGCAAATTTGTTTTTACCTCAACTTCTGACCTCAGAACCAGGGACGGGCGCGGACGCCCGTCCCTCCTAAGTATCCTCCTAGGATTTTGGTTTCCACAGAGCGAAATGCGCGCCTGTGGGATCGGCAATGACGCTGAACTCCCCGTAATTTGAAACCGGGGTCACATCTTTCATCACGGTCCCGCCCAGGGATTTGGCTTTCTTCGTCTCGGCCTGAATGTCATCGACAAGAACATAGGATAGCCAGAACGAGGGCGCGCCCGGGATAGGATTCTTCATCATGCCTCCGCCGGTGCCCTCACCGACGCCAATCATCGTGTACTCGCCTCCGGGCATGTCTTCGAGCTTCCAGTTAAACAGCTTGCCATAAAATTCTTTCGCTTTGTTGACGTCGGTGGTGTTGAGCTCGACGTGGCAGAATGGGTTCGGCATTGCACTCTCCTCAAGAACAGAAATGATTTCGGTGAACGTTGCGTTATACAGTTTCATCTCCCCGGCGTCCCAGAGCAAGTTGCCAATCAGCTTTTCTTTTGCAGATCGAAAGTTTCGACCATCTCTTTTCCGCCCACCGCGAAGTGCCACTCTTCGGTGTGATGGTTCCCGTCGATGAAGCTGAAGACCACACGGTGCATGTGCGGGGCGTCCAGGCCCGATAGATTGGTGGCGTCGATAAAATCAAACGTGAGGGTCTTGCCGTCGGCGGAAGCGCTGGCTTTCATGCGCGGCTGGTTTCCGGCTTCGCAATAGTGCGTTAGCAGAAGGCGGTCGCCGTCCATGTTGAACATGGTGATCATGTCTTCCGACTTCCCGTTCATGTGACTGACGATCTCGCTCATCACGGCAGAGCCGCCAGCGGTGAGGCGGAACGAGACCTGGACGGGATCGCTCATTTGGGTCTTCCCTTCCCAGCTCCCAGCAAGGGCCTTGATGGAGTCAAACGACTGTTGCGTGCCCGACTGGGCATGGGCGGCCAGGGATGCGAGTAGTACAACCAACAAAACTGCGATGCGCTTGCGGTTCATTTTTATTTCTCCTTTTTTGAATGTTTGTGTTCGGCCGCGGCGGTTTCCTTTGCGTATTCGGCCTCGACGAAAGCTTTTAAATTGGTAAGGCTGGCGCTCCAGAAGGCGCGGTAGTGCTCCAGCCACTGATCGACGGCTTTGAGCGGTTCGGGATTGAGCTGATACATGCGGTGCCGCCCTTCCCTGCGCTCCTCGACCAGATGGGCGCGCCGCAGAATTCTCAGGTGTTTGGAAATCGCGGGCCGCGACACCGGAAAGGCGCGGGCGATTTCTCCGGCGGGTCGTGTGCCCACGCGCAGCAGATCGAGCACGGCGCGGCGGGTAGGGTCAGCCAAAGCGCTGAAGGCGGCTTCCGGGGAATATGTAACCTTGCGGTGACGCATAATGCGTAACTTAGCAGTTACGGAATCGGGTTGTCAAGGGTTTTTTCTGGTCAGCAAAAAAGGGCCATCACCTCGTATTGAGCGATGGCCCGGCAGTTTCGAAAAGCGAATCTAGAAATTCAGTTTCAGCTCGAACTCGATGGCGCGGGGCGCGCCCAGAGCATTCACGCCCGAGCCGAGGCCAAGCCGCAAGTTTGCAGGCTGTGGGTTGAGGGTGCCGTTGGGCGATCCCGGGGTTCCATCCAGAATAGTGCTGAAGGGAGCGGCCGGGCCATCAAAGTTGGCAAAGTTGAATACGTTAAAGAGAGTGACGCCTGGCCGTAGTTCAATCCGTTCCTTGAACTTGTAGGCCCAACTGATGCCCAGGTCGAAAGTCTTCAGCCAGCCCTGTCCCACGGCGTCAGGAGGAGCCAACGCCAGGGGACCGAAAGTGGCGGCGGGAGCCGGCGTGCTTCCGCCGATTACGCCACCCAGCGCCTGTAAATCAGCAAGGGTCATCAGTCCATTGGTGATGAGCACGGCTCCAGCGGGCGTGGGCTGACCGACCAGGGACTGGTTGAAAGTCGTTATCTTCTGGTTGAGACCATTCACCCCGAAACTGCGGCCGAAGCCACCGACATTTGTTCCAGGCAAGAGGTCACCTACTCCGCCGTTGGAGACGGGGTCTCCACCGCCGGTTCCGTCTCCAGTGATGTCGGTTTGGAAAATGCCGCCGGGGAGTCCGCTCACCGGGAGGGTGACGTTCGAGGGCAGCGGGCTATCGAAGTGCCCAATCAGACTCACCCGGAAGTTATTTCGAACGTCAAAAGTTCCGCCAAACGAAAGCTGGTGGGTGCGATCCAAACCGTTAGGGCCGACATACTTTAGAGGGTTGGTATTGTCGGTAGAGAAGTTAATGAAATCGCTGTCCCGCGCGGTCGAAACGTAGCGTGAGAACGAGTAGGAGACCTGCAGGTTGAGAGTCTTGGCGCCGGGGAATGGATGGTGTACGTCTTGCCGCAAAGAGGCTTGCAGTCCGTTGTAAACCGAGCGACCAATGGGAAACAGCATCTGGTTGGCGCCGACGTTAGGGTTGATGCCGGGAAAAGCGGCGCCGGTGTCCGGAGTCAGGCATACCGTACCTGTGGTCGAGTCGCAGGTAAGAGCAGCTGGGAATCCGCCTAAGGTGGAATAGCCGGAATCGAGTCCTCCGGAAATCGGGTTGCCGAGAGCGTCGGTCTTCAGTTCGGCGTAGTCGGCGATATTGGCTGGGCGCGGAGTCCATGTTCCGCCGTCGGTCGTGCCATTGGCTGGATCGCGAGGACACGGATTTGAATACGACGCAATAATCGTTGCCGCTCCGCAATTACTCAAGGTAGTGGCAATGGCGTTTTTAGCTGCGGCAAGGTTACCGCTGCCGTTGGACGCCTTCTCTGGGTATCGCGCATCACCGACGTGGTTGGTGTCAATGCTCAACAGATTGTGGGTGGAGACGTTCCGCAGGTAGTCAATGGTCAGCACCATGCCATGCCGAATCTCGTGCTGGATTCCAATGTTCATTTGCACGGAACGCGGAGTGACGTAATCGGGCGCGATTAACTGAGTGCCGGTGCCAAAGGAGGTGTCAGTCAGAGCATTGCCGATGTACAAGCTATTGCTGGAGGTGGGCCCGCCGGCCAGGGTGGCAGCCTGGTATGCCTGCTGGTCAGCGATAATGCTGGGTGCGGCGACCCCGATGGGCTGCCCGCAATAGGTCGCGCCGGAACCAACTGCAGATCCACCAGAACACTGGGTCTGAAATCCCAAGAAGAGTCCTTGCGGCAGGCGGGCGGGGCGGTCAAACAGATTGTTGTTCCAAATGGAGTTTTCGTAGAACAATCCGATGCCGCCGCGGATCACGGTCTTCCCCTTCTTGCCCTTGTCCCAGGCAAACCCAAGCTGGGGAGCAAAATTGGTATTGGGCTGAGGTACGCGTTTCCCCAAACCGGAGTAGTCCACATTGTTGAACTGGTCGAGAGGTGTAATGGGGCCAAGGTCGCTGTCCGTGCGGCCAGTGTCGCGCACGTACCGGATTCCGTAAGTCAGGGTGAGGTTGGGTTTGACCTTCCAGGCATCGCCGATATACCAGGAGAAGCGGTTATCAGGACCCAAACCGCCGGCAGGAAGTCCGAAGGCTGCTTGCTCCGAGGAGAAGCCCTGGCCGTTGCCGAGGGTCACATCGCTGGCCGGGTAGTTTAATGGATTGGACGCGAAGTTCGCTGGATCACTGGTCAGCGAGGGGAACGGACAAGTCGGCGCACAAGGAGGTTGAACGCCTGTCGCGAGGGAACGCGCACCCACCGCCGGAGCCAGGCCGAGGAACTCGGCCGTGCCGCCCCCATGAAGGTGATCCAAACCTGCGCCGAAGCGAAAGATGTGGTTTTTGTAGGCTTTGCCGCCGTCATACTTAAACTGATGGTTGGACTGGAAAGTGGTTTGCGGAGCCAGATAACTCGGCCCGGAACAGAAATCGTCTGCTCCGGCGGTTAGACAGAACGAATCCCCACCAATGGCCAACTCAATCCCCGGGGCGGGGTTAAAGATGCTGGAACCGGTGACCGCGTCCACAATTCCGTTCTGAAACTTGTGGTAGCCGAAACGGAAACTATGAGTGAAGCTGCCGGTATTGAAATCGACTCCGACGGAGTGGTCGCGGGCGTGGTTGTCGTTGCCGAAGGGCTGAAATGTGTTCGGAATGAGGGGCAGCACGCTGTTGTTTTGGTCGAACACGAAGCGGTAAAAAATCTTGTAGCGGCCGGCCTGATAATCCAGGCGGGCATCGGCTTCGGTTTCGCGGAAAGGCGAGGTGAAGCTCCCGGTAAGAATAGCAAAGTCGCCGCCCGGAAGGACGGGGTCAAGCAAATCTTGTTTGTTACGCTCGCCAGTAAAGAAGAAAAAGAGTTTGTCTTTCAGGATGGGGCCACCCAAGGCACCGCCAAACTGGTTGCGCTGGAAGTAATTGGTGGAGTCTCCGGGAAGCGCGGCATTCAGGTTCTGGTCGCGGAAATAGTAAAACGCGTCGCCATGCAAGGCGTTCGACCCTGACTTGGTGTTCAGGCTGACGGACCCGGAGGAAGTGAGCTCGGTGGAGAGATCCAAGTCGGACTGCTGCAGCGCAGCTTCCTCAATGGCGTCAAGTGGGACGTTCATGGTGGTGGTGCCGACGGTCTCGTCGCTGATATCCAGACCATCGAGTTCGATTCGCGCGGTGCGGCCGAAGCGTCCGCCGAAAGAAACTGACGAGAAGCCGTTCTTAGTAGGATCAAAGGTGCCGCCGTCCTGAATTTGAACCCCGGGCTCGAGCTGGGCGAGATCGAGGAAGTTGCGGCCATTGATGGGAAGATTCTCGATTTGCTGCTCCGTTAGCACTCCCTGCACCGTGGCTTGCTCGGTGTTCACAGTTACCGTGGAGGCCTGCACTTCGATGACTTGCGTCTCCTGACCAACTTGAAGCCTGAAGTTGCCCGGTGCGGTTACGTTGACTTCAACTCTAATCGTGGCTTCGGTGACCTTGAAACCTTTTGCCTCAATGCGGACGGTGTAGTTTCCCGGGGTGAGCGCGCCAGAAGCATAGGCGCCGGCTGAGGTGGTGGTGACGGAAAATGACTGTCCGGTAGCTTTGTTTGTAATCGTCACCTTGGCGGCGCCCAGCACTGCGTTGGCTTGATCGGTGATGGTTCCCTGGATACTTCCGGTGGAAATGGTGGTTTGGGCTGCAAGGCTCAGACACAATAGGGCGATAAGCGCCGTGAGGACAAGAACGTAAAATGCCGGGACGCGTGGTGAGCGCACACTCATGGGGAAGAACCTTCCTTTCAAAGCTTGACCTCGGTAGCGCCTGGAAATGACTGCGGTTGAAACTGCATAGGTGCGAATACAACTATTTTTTCCGGGTTGAGAAGTCGCAATCGAAGAACCAATCTTTCAGAAAAACGGCAGGTGTTGGAATCAGCATTTTAGCCTATCCCTGCCGGTTACTGGAATGTGAGTAACGGCCGGGTCTTCATATATTTGGAGAAATACTGAAGCCGGAGCAATGACAACTGATTAGACAGACGCACAATTGCGGTGAAGGGTTGCGGACCAAGGCGAGAAAAGTGGCGAGCGTGAGCGTCCTCGGTTACGGTCCGGAGGAAGGGCCGCACCGAATGGATTGATCAAGTGTCGTTTTCGTTCCTGATTGAGCAGAAGTCCGCCGCGTTGTTTTTGAGACCTTCTCGATTTTCTTTAGCCGCTCGCGGGAGTTCGCTCGGAAGGGCAAAGAAAGAGGACGAACCGATGTGGTCGATCCGCCCCGCTTTCCGAAGAACTGCGCGTTAAATTTGGCCTAGCCTACCACCTCACATGCAGTGTGAGCTGAATCTGCCGTGCAAGGTCGGCGACGGTTGGATCACCGATTCCCGCCGGTCCAAAAACGGAATACAGATTCTTCTTTGGGCTGACGAGACCGTGCTGCAGGTCGCTCAGATGTAAAATCTGCCCACTCGAACCAACGAACTGGCCGCTAAATGGATTCAGACATCCCGTGCAGCTTGAGTTGAACCCAGGATTTGGAATTGTGTTGCCCAAAGAATTGGTAGTTGTAAGTGAAGGTATCGAGAAGCCGTTCAGCGTGTCTAATCCATTGAAGCCGAGAAAATTGGTGTGGTTGAAGACGTTGAAGAAGTCCGCCCTCAGCTCAATTCTGACGCGTTCGCGGATGGAGAAGGTTCTTGCCACGGAAAGGTCAAAACGATAGTAAGGATCGCCCTTGCCCGAGTTCCTTGCCACGTTTCCATTCAGAAACTGGAAATCCACTGGCGTTGTTCCATCCAGGCTATCAACGGGTCCACTGGCGGATGCGCCGGGTGGCGCCACAAAGGTGGTTGCCGTCGGGCAGGACGTCTGACCAGCAGCCATGCACGCAGCGACCCCGGCGCTGCTTATGCTCAGGTTTCCTCCCGCGTAGGACGGAATGTTCGTCACACTCAAAGTGCCGTCGGACAGCACATTCGGACGTTGAGAAGTTTCAGCGCCCAACCCGAAGAATTTCGACCCCGCGAACGCTGCCTCTCCGGTCGAGACATCATAGGGTTGTCCGGAATGCAGGTTGGCCTGCATTCCCACTTGCCAATCATTGAACACGTGATTTGCTACAGGCATGCTCAGCAGCTTATTGGAATCGAAAATGACGGCGAAATTTCCGGCATGGCGCGCATCGGCGTACGCTAACCCCCGTTCCGCGCGAATGTTACGAGGATCGCCTGGCTCCGACGGACCATAGAAATCCTCCGTCGAAGAAATAAGCTTGGAAAATGTGTAGCCGCCATGGAACTGAATGTGGTGCGCCATCCGTTTGTTGAGATCGATCACGAGCCCGTTGTAGGAAGATGTCCGGCTATTTTCCTGGGTTCGGATGGCCTTGAAGCTGGGGTTTGGTCTTGAACCTAGATAGGAGTAGCCAGGGTGCAGGGGATCGGCATTAATGCTCGGGTAGTTGTCATCGCGCTCACCAAACTGTCCGAAGCCGAATGCGCCGACATAGCCAACGCTTAGAACCGCGCTGTTGCTCAATTCGCGCTGAATAGTAAAGTGAACATCGCGAGTTTCCGGGTTGCGGAGGTTGTTCGAAATCGGCCGAACTCTGCCAAAAGATACTGGCCCTCCGGTGGAACAAGACGCCAGTGCAGCAGCAGAAGGATACCCAGGAGCAGCAGCAACGACGGCACCCCAGCACGCCTGACTAGGATCGACACCGCCCGTCAACAGCGTAACCCCGTCAAAGTTGAGAGAGTCCAGAGAGATGTTCAAATAGGCAAGCTGCGTAATCTCACCTACCCCAGCGCTCACCAGCGACTTGTTCGGATCGCCGAACAGCCAATGGAGCGGGCCGCTGGTGGATTGCGGCGACCAAGCCAAACCAAGCCTCGGTTGGAAATTGTTCTTGTCGCTGGAGCAGGCGGGAATGAGACCGTTCAACTGCAGACAGCCGCTACCGCTGTTGATGTAGCCACCGCGAAATGCACCAGCTTCGTAGTCCCATCTCAGGCCGTAGTTCACCGTGAAGTTCGAGCGTAATTTCCAGCTGTCCTGAAGGTACCATCCCCAAATGTTGTCCTTGGCGTTGACTGCGCCCGGCCCATTCGCGAAGGTGAAAGCTATTGGAGGGTTGCTCGACCCGCCAGGCGCAGTTGCGGGATTGGTTGCAACCTGAGAGGCGTTATAGTCCCACAGTCCGAAATGCACCTGCTGGAATAAGGAGAAATACGGGAAGTAGCTGAGGCTAACGCCACCCTTTACCGCATGTGCGCCGTGCACCCAAGACAGGCTGTCGCTGGCTTCGGTCCGGTTCTGGTTGCCGCCCTGTGGACAGCAAAAGGCAGCATGATAGTAAAAGTTTGGACCTTCGAGTCCAGGCAGGGTTGACTTGTCGGGCGTCTCCGTAAGGAAACGATGCCACGACATTCGAGCTTCGTTCACCAAATTCGGGGAGAGGCTAGATACCAGGCTGCCATAAAGCACATGATCGTGGACGACGAGCGAAGTAAGCCCGTCGGGAGCAACAGTTTGCGGAACCTGAACCAGTAGATTGTCTTGGAGGAGGCGTTGTTGGTGCCAGCGCAGGAAGAGATGGTTGTTAGTGCTGATCTGGTGATCAAGCCTGCCGGTGAGCATCAGTTCGCTGTCGGGCTGGTTTGTGGCCACCGAACCCGTAGGAGGAAGGAGCTGTAAGGGAGTTCCGGCGGCCAGTTTTTCCCAGGCGACGAACCAGAAAGTCTTATCTTTTACAAGCGGCCCACCCAGCGTTATGCCCTGCTCATGCCGAAAGTACGGTGCTCGCGGCTGTCCGTTGACGTCTCCGGTTAGCGCGCGATTGTAGAAAAAATTCGAGGATGAGAAATTCGTGCCGCGAGCGTAGTAATGGTAATCCCCGTGGATTTGGTTCGTACCCGACTTGGTCCCAACGTTGAGGATTACTCCACCCGCCTGGCCATATTCGGCATTGTAGTTGTTGGTAATAACTTGGAATTCCTTGACCTCCTCAACACTCGCCTCCGGCGTGTCACGTATGGACACAACTTGGTCAGTAATGTTCGCCCCGTCCACCAGGTACAGGTTGCCACGGTTATTAAAGGAGCCGGGTCCGAGTACGTCGCCGGAGTTTCCGCTGGTGTCGAACCGCACTCCCGGAGCGCTAACAGCCAAACCAACATAATCGTTCATGGTGCCGTTTATGCCACTCACCCCGAGCGCGGTCGGAGCATTGGTTACCGGAAGTCGTTCTACGTCGGCGTCATTTATGGTAGTGGAAAGGTCAGTCTTGGTACTCTCGATTAGCGGAGCTGCTCCGGAAACTTCAACGATGGTTGCGGCACCCGCTAGCACTAGCTTGAAATTTACGTCTCTGGAAGCGCCTACATCCAAGTGGACGTCCTTAATCTCTGCTGCACCAAAGCCTTGTCCAGGCTGAACTCGCACACTGTAGTCGCCGGCAGGCAAACTGGAAAAACGATAAATGCCGTCACTCGTAGTGTTAGCGGCGGTTTCGACACCTGTCGCTACGTTGCGTGCGACTACGGTTGCGTTTGCTACAGCCGCGCCATGCGGATCCGTCACACTGCCGGCTATTCCGGCGTTCTGCGCCTGCACGACACCCGAAATCATTAGGACAGCCACAATGACCAGCAAGCAACCGAAAACTGGTTTCAGCATAAGAGCCTCCGTGTGAGATGGGACAGTGGTGCATGAGACGGGAAATACCGACCGCGTTCTGGCAACGCAACTTGCATCAGAACCTGATGTTGAACAAAGACGAGCCAAATCTAGCTACCCCTCGCCAAGACCCTGAGAGCAACAACCTGACCAATGAACTGTCCGCGCAGATTCAATGACTTGCACACGGAAGCATACACTTTTTGGGATGTGTGTCAAGTTATGTAATACGGAATTTCATAGCAGGAGACATCTTCAGCCGGCATCGCTGCTTACGATCTCTACAAAGGATTGGTGGACGCGCGGGTCGGCGGTTAGTTCGGGATGAAACGTAGCGGCCATCGTCTTTCCTTGCCGCACTACGACTGGATCGTTTCCCTGGGTCGCCATCACTTCTACTCCCG
>WNFF01005509.1_pt1 | contig 13624 bp, 12 predicted proteins | sample 5400441 | NCBI WGS metagenome assembly WNFF01 (sample SAMN13153345, study PRJNA577476) | soil metagenome | isolation source: 120 cm saprolite under Douglas fir tree site 2 hole 3 replicate 1 | place: USA:California | collected 2015-04-18 | reverse complement strand
CGCTTGGAATCGAGATTTGTGTGCGTATAACGCATGGTTACGGTGACCGTAGGAATGTCCCAACAATTGCTGGACTGTCACTATATCCACGCCTCGATCGAGCAATCGCGATGCGAATGTATGTCGCCTATCCCGGCCCCGGGATAGCCGGCACTGTGGCGTCCGGCGTTATGTGGCGCTGGGGAACCGGGTTTTGCTAGCGAGGCACACGGACGGTCCCCGACGCCACATAATTCCTATCCGAGGCTTCGGAGATGCCTGGTAAACCGTTCAATTGAATTTGACTTCTGTGGCGGGTAGCGGACCATTCCAGGGTTCTGCGCTACACTCCTCCCGTGCACAACGAGCATGCACTGATCGCGGCGTTCGTGAAGCGCAGCAAACGCGACCGTTACCGGGAGATCCTCTCCAACACACGCCTGCGTCACAAGTTCACCAACCAGCTCGCGCACTTTACAGACTTCGATCCCAAGTACCGCTTGCTCATTCCCAGCAACAAACTCTTCGTCGATAACATCGCCCGCGAGTTGGGGAAGCGGCACTCTCCCAAAATCGTCTTCGCCATCTCCGAAGACCCCGCGCTTGACCAGAAAGAACTCCCGCTCGTCGAGGCTCTCAAGCAGATCGTCGGACGCGGCATGGGCACCGTCCTCTCCTGCATTCCCGGACGCCTCGCCTTCGTCGAGACAGAGGAAGAACGCTTCATCCTTGAGAGACACGATCCGCTAGAAAAGCGCGGATACATCCGCTTCGTCATCGGCCGCAAAGACGAGGAGAGTCATGTTGAGCAGGGAATCTTTCAGGCAGCAGCACAGGCTTTGGAGTGGCAAAACATCAAGGGCTCCGACGCCGAAGAACTGAACGAACTGCAAGCGTGGTTCAGCAAGAATCTGGAAAAACCGACCTCCTTCGGACGTGACAAGCTTCGCCTCGGCATCTGTTGGTTCAAGACCGGCTCCACCGAGCACATCTCTCGCATCTGGGAGATGATCCACATCCTCGAACGCAACGGCATCTACGTGAAGAAATTCAGAACAGACAAACCCGGCTACGTGATCTACGAAGACGAATGGCAACTAGTGGCCGAACCCTTCCGCAAAGGCACAATGCCGAGAAGCTAAGGAATCCCGACCCACGACTGTCGCCAGTGAAGTTGATCGTTCCCCCGATGACGGGCGACTGGGAAGTAGTCCACTTGGACGATTAACGCGCATCAACCGTCAATTTGAATTTGACTCCGGTTACCCGTGCCAACTCAACCGGTCGATGCAACACCATCCAATGCGTTGATTCGACAATGCTTCCCCGGGAGAAGCGATCTGTTTGGCTGTACTCGGTCAAAACCTAGCCAGGGTAGTGTTCCGGCTGATCTAACCATAGCGAGCGATTTAGCCTTTGTTTTCAATGCAAGTCGGGTTCGACCTGAGTGTTGCGTCGACCCGTTGAGACCACCCGACTCACCGGGACTTAGACTCAATTTCGTGAGATAAATAACCCAATATGAAAACCCTGCTTTTCGGTTCGCCTATGGTGTTCGCTGTTGCGATGTTCCTCATCTACTCAACTTCTCTTCATGCGAGTCAAGAAACAGGGCCGAAGACTGCCCAGTCCGCTGCCGGAGAATCCTACCCGAACACTGCCGACGGCTTGCATTCGCTTCTGACCGATTTGCTGGCCGTCGCCAAGGGCGATGACGAAGGCAAGGTTTGGTCGAAGATTGCGGGAATGAAGATACCGGATTACGAAAACTGGTTTACGCGCACTTATGGGCGAGAGAAGGGGCAAGCACTGGCAGACACGTACGGCAAATCCCTAAAGCTGAGTGAACAGCAGTTTGAAATGCTGTGGATGGAACTTGCGAAGCAGGAAGGCGAGATTACGATTAACAAGCTAGACGCTGCGAATCGAAGATTTGACCTCGCTAAAAAGGATGACTCGCTCGCAAGCGCAACGGACGAGTTCAAAGCTGACTGGAAGAAAACGGACACCTCGGCCGAGCCTGCCAGACAGGCAATCGGACACTTTTGCTTTGTGGACGGTAAGTTTCGCCTAGAGAATTTCCCGCACGAGGTTCAAATACTCTCGACCACCAAACCCGGACCGGTCGTGCCGGCAAAACTCGTTAACAGGGTGCAACCGGTGTACCCTGAGGCCGCACGCAAATTGGGGCTACGTGGTATGGTGTCCGTCAACGTTGTTATCCACAAGGACGGGATGGTGACGGTGCAGAACGTCGGAGCGGGGCACCCGCTACTCGCGCCAGAAGCGGTCGCAGCGGTCCAACAATGGAAGTACGAACCCACTACGGTCAGTGGCGAACCCGTAGACGTGCAGGTGAAAGTCTACGTGACCTTCGAGTTTAGTCACCAGCCAAGCGAGCAAAATCCGACTGGACAGACCCTTACTGCAGATATCGATGTAGTTGTCGCTGCTGGAAGAGTCACCGCTAATCAATACCAAAACGATTATTTCGCTTTGACCGTGACAGCCGATGACGGAGTGATACAAGCGCCTTCGCTCGTAAATCGCGATGCGCAGAGAGCACGCTTGGCTGACGCATCATCGAACGCGAAGATGGGCGAAAAGAGGTACTCGGTCGGCCTATTGGTAGATGCTCAGGCAAAGAATCCGCTGATTCACTCTCCCGAACAATATATTCGAGCGGTCAGACAGCAGCTGCAGAAGGACGGCTTGGAAACGGTTCGGGAAGAGTTTCCCATCGATGTTTCGGGTGTCGCGTTTGTTGGGGCAGTAATGAAGGTAACTGTCAAAGGTAACGTCTACTATCGCGGTCTATATGGAACGTTTCTTAACGGCTACATTCTCAGCTTTGATGTCAAAGCAGACACTCCCGAGCGTTTGACTACGATGATCTCAACGATGATTCGGTTCAAGACGCACTCGAAATGATCCATCGGCCTGATTAGCACGCAAATCGTCAATGTGTGTACTGGGAGGGCCCAAACGCCCCACCCCACGTGCCTTTTCCAGAATGAATGTCCAACCCACGGAGTCTCATTTGATTATGTGGCGCACCAAGTCCAAGGCAGGTGGGAAAAGGCCTCGCGTTCGATCGTTTTGTCGCATAATTCTCATCGCCACATAAGAGATCGAACTCAACTTCCGCGACGAAAAAACTTTGCTGGGCTTCGGGCAGCCCCAGGTCCGCAGCGATCCTGCGGTGCGAACCACGGCTACATTCTTCGTTTTCGTCTATGCGCTTCTGCTGCTGGCGCTGGAAAACTGCCATCTCACGCACCGCCCGCTTCCGCGCTGGCAACGGCTTCGGCCGCAAAAGCCCCGAGCACTTTTAGACCGCTGGAATGGCATTTCTTGAGGAGTCGACCAACTTCTGCCGGAATTGATCCCTGAGAGTAGCTTCTCCTAGGTTAAGCGTCTTCATCGCTACCTTGGTATATATACCGCGGTAGCCCTAATTCGGACATTGCGGGGATAGGTATATATACCTATCCCCGCAACCTGTGATGTTTAGCAAAAGAAGGGACTTATGCCTCCCTAAGATTTCATTTGCTATTCGCGAATCGCGAATATAGAATATAAACCATGAACCTGAAGCCCCAAGACGTCGTGGTTGCGCTGAAGCTCTTCGGCTATCCGAACGGTCGTCCAGCAATGTCGATTGTAGCGAGTGATCTCGGCCTTAGCCCGTCGGAAGTTCATGGAGCCATTCAGCGCCTGAGAAGCTCGAAGCTTCTGCATGGTCCCGCGCTGAAAGACAAACCGAATATTTCTGGTCTTGAAGAATTCTTGGTCCATGGACTGAAATACGCCTTTCCTGCGGAGCACGGCGAGGTGACGAGGGGCGTTGCCACTTCGTATGCAGCCGAGCCGCTGAAGAGTGAAATCGCCGCCTCGAACGATTTGCCGCCAGTCTGGCCCTGGCCTGACGGCGAAACCCGTGGTGTTAGCCTCGATCCTCTCTACAAAAGCGTGCCGCATGCCGCGTTACGTGACCCAGCGCTCTACCAATTTCTGGCGCTCGTAGATGCAATTCGGGATGGACGCGCGCGCGAGCGAAATCTAGCTGAGCGCGATTTAGTCCACAGGTTAAGGTCGGCTCATGGCCAATCCTAATCTTGAACTTCTGACGGATGCGGCCAAGTTGCTCGAGCCGCTGCTCGGAGAATTGGTGTTCGTGGGCGGTTGTGCGACGGCACTGCTTATCACAGATAAGGCAGCGGCCGACGTGCGTCCAACTTTTGATGTGGATGCGATTGCGGAAATCACGTCCTATGCTGGATACGATACTTTTTCGGAAAGACTCAAAAAGCTCGGTTTTCAAGAAGACACAAAAGAAGACGCGCCGCGCTGCCGTTGGCGGCAAGAGACGACGACTCTTGATGTGATGCCGCTCGATCCAAAGGTTCTCGGTTTCTCGAATTCATGGTATCGGCCGGCAATGGAACATTCGGAAGAACGCGAGCTCGAAAATGGATTGAAGATTCGGTTGGTGGCGCCGGTATATTTCTGTGCTTCAAAGCTCGAGGCTTTTGAGCGGCGCGGAAATGATGATTTTGCCGGGAGCAGGGATCTGGAAGACATTATTGCTGTTGTCGACGGTCGTGCCGAATTGCTCGGGGAAATTCGAGCTGCGGAGAGCAATGTGCGCAGTTACCTGGCGAAGGAAATCAAGAGGTTGATTTCGATCCCTGCGTTTAACGACGCTCTCCCCGGCCATGTGCCGCCGGACGCCGCCAGCCAAGAAAGAGTCGGCACCATTATTTTGCGACTGACAGAGATTGCCTCGCTGTAGCTGGCGGGAATGCGATTGAAATCCTCCGACCTTGGAAACCTTCAGGATTCAGTGGTCCTAGACAGAGCAAGGCCGCTGTGTACTTTCGTGCGGTTTATGTTTTCGGTGGATTATCCCGGGATTCCGAGAATCGCCATTATCCCTAAACGTTTTGAAAAACTCGCTCGTATAATCGGGTCAATCTCAGCGCATTGCTCCTTTTGTGGCATTGCTGAGTCGCTGCTTGAGCGCGTCTGGAACCCTCAACAGACGCAAGCCATCACCCCAATGGCTATTGTCGCTGATCTCGACGAGGACATTCTCACCGGCCATCACAACATTCGAGGCAAAGCCGCCGTCTCGTTTTCCCCATATTGCTATCACTTCGCCCGAAGACGCGTCACGCCACTCAAGGTCGAAATGGCCGTTGCGCGTCACGGCCGCTCGACCGAAGGTCTTGAAAAATGCAAAGCTCGTGAACTCGTCGGTGGCCCATAGCCGGCTCCCCGTCGCAACGTTGAAGGCCAGTGCACGGCCCTGTGCCAGGACGAACACGTTCTCGCCGTCCTGCTCAAGCCCGTTGTATGCCCCCAACTCATTTGGCAGACCGGCGCGCCACAGCTCGCGAAGTGTCTCTTGCTCAGGCATTGGAGCTGGTACGTCGGACCAAAGCTCACGACGCAGACCGCGTCGCCGAACGCGGATAGCGCGGCAGTTTTTAGCCCGGCACTCACACGAGTTGGTGCTTGGGTCGGGTGGTCAAACACCAGAAGTGGACCGTTGTGAATGGCCGAAAACACCCGCCGCCCCTGCACCAGACTCCGAGATACGTTCTCGCCCATCGCATACGTCTGGATCTGACCATCGGGGGTTACGACGTACACGGACTTGTCGTTTGGCACGAACAGCCGGCCCAACGCCGCAACGATCGACGGCCCCGTCGTTCCCAGGGTGGGATTCGAGGTCAACGGCTTCGCCCTCACGGGCTTGCCTCTGACTGAAATGCAATGAACTACGCGGTCGTCGGAGACGAAGTACAAGCCGTCTCCAATCCGAACCGCATTTGACCGCACCGCATCCGTCGTCGGATATGTCCAGATTATCTTGTGAGACACGAGGTCGAAGCCGGAGACTCGAGTCTTGTCGACAATTCCGTATCCGATTCCGAGGACTACAGTGTGATCGTCGAGAACGTTGAGAACGTGAACTCCCGCCTTGGCCAGTGGGACGTCCCAGACCGTCTCCGCGGCGATTGCTGGTAGAGTCGAGCGAAGAGCCTCGTTCAATGTTCTGAGCGCGTTCTCGGCAACGTCAACGTCACTGTCCTTCGTGAGGTCGCGAAGAACGTCGAGACGACCAGTGCTGTCAACTCTTTCAAGAGCTGCCACTGTCGCCCTTCTGGCGGCACTCTCTTTTGAAACGCTCAGTACTTTCGCCAATCGTACGACGGTTTCCGAAGGGACTGTCCGCAGAATTCGCAGGGCGTTTATTTGCAGGTACCGCAGCTGATATTTGGGATCCGAAGCTTGGATCAACGCCGTGACGAACGCGTCGTCCGGAGGGTCGGAGGCGGGAAACCCGTGTTCGACGAACCCATCTTTGATCCATTGCGCTTGCGTCTTACCTTTGTTCTTTTCGTACCACCGCCGCCAGTCTTCGGCGTTAGGTCCGGCATCGTGATTGCTGATTGATTGGAGGGCGTCCAGCACGTGAAAACGAGTGTCAATGGCGGCGTACGGTCCTTCGCGCGGCACCGTCCCCTGTTTCGCCAATGCCTCGATCAAGAAGGGAACTGACGTGGCGTCGCCGATTCGGCCGATCTCCAGAATGACGTCGTGAGGATCGCCCGACGATGCAAGGGCCTTATGAAGCTGCGCGAGACGTTCGGCAGTTGGAAGTTGCGGGTTAGGTACCGGTTGGAGGTCGTGCGGCATGATTGTGGTGACTTGTTGCGCCGCGATCGCCACAAGGCCCGACTGCGGTACGGTCGCTACGACCAAAAGCACCGCCAAGGTCACTAATACCGTCAGCAGCCTCCACATGCTCATGGTCGTTTTGTTCGATGGCGAAAACATCTCGTTAGTAGGTTATCGGCCTATGTTTCCGAAGTCTATCGTGACCTCAGCAACTCAGGCGAACTCGTGCAAATGCGCATCGAGTTTGATGTCGCGTAAGCGGCAGGATTAGGAATTAGCAATTCGCGACAAGGGAAGGAGCGAGAAGTCCTGTTGCACAAAATTCTGCGCGTTGCACATTCTGTTGCACAAAAGGCTGCCAAAGTCGCCCAAAATACCCCATTTCTATGTAGTCCTGCGTACCGTAAGTTGTTGATTTGTATCAGGTGGGAGTACTACCTAGCGAATTTCAAGACCGTCGCATTCAACCACTCTGCAACTCCTCCACGTTGATTCTACTACACTTATTGGCAAGCTGTTGCACAGAGCGTTAGGGATTTTAAGGATGCGCCATGGTCAGTGCGTCGTAAGCGTCAATCCACAACCGTTTCGCCAGAGTGTGGGTAGGTACGCAGGATGGTCTTCGTGGACACAAAGATTGTGTCCACAAGGGGGGTGGTTTCCGCTGGCCCCAGCTGTGCTTACGAACGATGGCGTCGCCTTCCGCCTTAGGGGCGAGCTTGGGTGCCAGGGCATCGATCCATTCCGGGGTAGTCACGAACGCCAGGGAAAACCTGTTTCGCTTTCTTCAGATCGCGAATGACTTCGACACATCCCAGTGCAGCGAGTTCGCTTTCGAAACTGCTCGGTGAGTCGAGGACCACAATCCGCAACTCACGGCGGGCTGTGCTTGCCGTTGATCTCCCCGAGCTAAGCACGTAGAATAGTGCTGCACGTGAATAGGTGCAAATATGAAGACCAATGTTACATTGAAAATCGAAGCGGAACTTTTGCGGGAAGCTCGTGTTCTCGCTGCCGAGGAAGGCACCTCCATTAGTGCCTTGCTTGCTACCCGGTTGGAGCAGGCAGTGCGCGAGCGCAAGGGGTATCATCAGGCGCGCAGGCGTGCCTTGGCCCGTCTTCGGAGGGGTTTTAACTTGCGCTGGACACCCCCTCGCTCACGGGATGAACTCCATGAGCGATAAGTGCTTCGTCGATACCAACATTCTGGTGTACGCGCATGACCGTTCAGCTGGAGTCAAGCACCAACGCGCTCAAATGTTGTTGGAACAGCTCTGGGATTCGGGGCAAGGCGTATTGAGCACACAGGTTTTACAAGAATTGTGCATTAACCTTCGACGCAAAATCAGCCACCCCCTGCCGGTGGACGAAGTTCGCCTTCTGATACGCGATTACGCAACGTGGGAGGTGGTCACCAACACCCCTGAATCTGTTCTGCAGGCACTGGATATCGAGTTGCGTTATAAGACTTCTTTTTGGGACGCACTTATTCTTCAGGCTGCTGAAAGTTCAGGCGCATCGATCCTCTACTCCGAAGATCTGGCAACGGGACAACGCTACCGAGCAGTTCGGGTTATAAACCCGTTGATCCAGCCTATAGGCACACAATAGAGATCTTTCGACAGGGATCTTATCTATCGAAGGAACTCAGAAGACTGACTGGCGGAATGGGACCAGTGGTTTGCGCTGCTGCTGAGAGAGCGGTGAAGTCAGACCTGAATCAACAGGGCTTCCTGTTCGAGTCCAGCATTGTGACGGTCAATCATTTCGACTATACGGCGAACGGCGTAGCTTGGCTGTTGGTCTTTGCCAATAAGTCAGGGTTTGAGAACCGAACGAATCGTGCTTCAATTTCGCTAGGCAAATGTAGCGCGACGATGGGCTCGACATCAGTTACGAAACGTTTCGCAAAACCCTTCAATGGGTCCGGAAGAAAGCGCGCATATCCGCGCCGCCAAGGAGGGAAAGCCTCGAACTCCCTCGCGTGCGTGCTCAAGAAGCAGCGGATGGCGTGTTTATTATTGAAAACTCATCGCATGAGCTCCGATTAATGATCGTTTCGAAATCTCAGTCGCAAGCGACGCTGCCTGAAGAACGCAGTCGCCGCCTCACTTCTGCACGATTGGCGATAGCGTCCCTTATCATTCACACTTGAGTTGGCAAGCCAGCAACATGTTTTGGGGGCATTTGTCCGAGATGCTGCTTTATCGTGCAAGTGAAGCGACGACATTCGTAAACACTTGCCGACATATGAGGACCAATCTGGTCTTCGATGAGCGCATCTGTAATGTGGCGTCAGCCTAGAACTGCTCAGTCGACATCGGCGTTTCCAGGTATTTATCCGGCAGAGCTCGATTCGGAGCGAAGGTGTCAGCCTCCCCAGTCGCGTTTGGGGTGGCAACAACTTGCGCCGACGATTCTCAAGCAACCCCGCGAGGTTATTCGGAGTGGAGTATGGTGATTGGATCGAGACGCATGGCCCGCAGCGCCGGGATATAACTGGCGGCAAGCGCGACAGCTGTGAGTAAAAGGGTGATGCCAACGAAGGTCGGTAGGTCGGTAGGCGACACGCCATAGAGCAGCCCGGCCATGAGGTGAGAGACGATGAGGGCACCGACCACACCAAGGCCGGCGCCAGCGGCGGCGAGAGCGAGTCCCCGGCGCAGGACCATCTTGAGGACATCGCCTCTTTGAGCTCCCAGTGCGAGGCGAATGGCAATCTCTCGTCTTTGTTCATTCACCACATAGGAGATGGTTCCGTAGATTCCGAGTCCGGCGAGCAGCAGGGCAGTTGCGGCAAACAGCGCCACCATTTCCATGGAGAACCGCCGCACAGAAAGCGAAGAGGAGAGAACGTCGTCCAAGGTCTCCGCGCGGAAGACGGGAAGCTCCGGATCGACGGCCTGGATTTGTGTACGCACCTGCGCGGAGATGGCGGCGGGATCGACCTGTCCACGCAGGTAGAACGCAAGAAACTTGGCGGGGCGCTGGTAGATGTCGAGGTAGATCTGCGGAATGCCGGCGGCCGCGAGCGATTCCGTGCGTGCATCGGCAATGACGCCGACGATGGTGGTCCAGTCCGGCTTGTCGGCGCTCAAGCGGACGCGCTTGCCGACCGGGTCCTGGTTGGGCCAGTAGGTGCGGGCCGCAGCTTCGTTGATGACCGCGACAGAGGGCGTAGCTTCAAGGTCCCGGTCGACGAAGAGGCGTCCACGCAAGAGAGTCATGCCGAGCACGTGGAAATATTCCGGTGAGACGATCGATCTATCGATCAGCGGAGGCTGGCTGCTCTGCACGTCCTGGCCCTCGCGGATCAATGGCCGCGGCCTGAGATCGTTCTGGCCATGGCCGAGGGGAAGAGCCGCCCGATCACTGACGGCGGTTTCTTCCACGCCCGGCAACGTCCGGATTCGACGGAGAGCCTCCCGTAGAAACACCGATTCCTGCGTGGCAGTTCGATAAATGTCGGTTTTGGGATCGTTAGGATTCGGCAGCGTGGTCTCGATTGCCATGACTCGGCTGGGATTGAAGCCGAGTTGCACCTTAAACAAGTCCCAGAAGCTGCGCAGCAGAAGGCCGGCGGCGACCATCAGCACCAGGGAGAGGGCTAATTCACCAATCACCAGAACATGGCGCAAGCGCGAGCTCCGCCGGGAACCGCTAGAGCCACGACCTTCCTGCCGGAGCGTCACCGTCAAATTAAGGCGGCTTGTGAGCCACGCGGGGGCAAGCCCGAAGATGGTTCCGGCGGCGACGGAGACGACGATGGCAAACGCCAGCACGCCCCAGCTGATGGATATGTCATTGAGGCGCGGCAGGCTTTCGGGAACAAATTGCAGCAGGAATTTCCGGGCGCAAAAGAGGACCGCGAAACCGGTGATGCCGCCAAGCACGAAGAGTAACAAGCTCTCGGTGAGGAGCTGACGAATAAGGCGCATTCTTGCGGCTCCCAATGCCTGGCGAACCGCCATCTCGCGTCCGCGCGCGCTGGCGCGAGCAAGCAGAAGATTGGCGACGTTGACGGAGCTGATCAGCAGGACCAGGCCGACCGCGCCAAACAGCAGAATGAGCGATTGGCGAACGTTGCCGACAAGAGTCTCGGCCAGGGGAGTGAGGTGGAAAGTCCATGCGGCCTGTGGCGGATAATCCGCCGGATATTGCCGTTTCAGCGCGTCAACCAGGGCATCGAGGTGCGCCTGCGCGGCCTCAGGCGAGAGGCCAGGCTGAAGGCGCGCGATGGTCTCGTATTGCAAACGCGTGCCGCGCATCGGCGGCGCGTCGCCGGAAAATCCGTCCGCCGCCCACAATTCGGTACTGCGCTCCTCGGCGGTTTGGCCCTGGTCGCGAAAGCTGGCGGGCATGACGCCGACAACATGAAAGAGATCGTTGTCAAGACGCAGACTCTTGCCGAGAATGTGCGGGTCGGCGCCAAATGCGCGCTTCCAGAGCCCGTCGCTGATGACGACTTCAAGGTTGGCGCCGGGTGTGGCGTCGTGCGGATCGAAGGTGCGGCCCAACGCTGCCTCCACGCCGAGCACCGCGAAGTAGCTCGGTGAGACCGTCGCTCCGGCGATGTGCGTGGGCTGGGCGCTGCCGGTAACATTTTCGGAGCCGAAAAAGCAGAAGGAAACATTTTGGAAGATTCCCGAGTTCTGAAGGTCTCTCAACTCAGGGATGGAGATGCCGACGTCGTGCGCGCCCACGCCGGGAAGGTTGGCGTCAATTCGCACCAGTTCGCTGGGGTGGGGGTAGGGCAAAGGATGCAGCAGGGTTGCGTCGATGACGCTGTAGATGGCGGTGGTGGCACCGACTCCTAGCGCCATTGTGGCAATCGCAATAAGAGCGAAACCGGGAGAAGCTGCAAGCTGGCGAAACGCGTAACGCAAGTCTTGCGCCAGCGTTTCCAGAAATGGCAAACCTTTCTGATCTCGATATTCTTCCTTCATTGCTTCCACTCCTCCGAACTTCAGCATCGCCTGGCGGCGCGCCTCGGTGGGTGATAAACCGGCTCGGACATTTTCAGCAGTCTGCATCAGAAGATGCTCTTCGACCTCTGCCTGCAAGCGCTCTTCGTCCCGCTTGGTTCTGGCCCAGGAGGTCAACCGTTTGAAGAACCGCCTAAGTGTTCTCATTTCAGATCTTCCGCCTTCAAAACAAAGAATCGTCCCATGATGGCCGCCGTCTGCTCCCAACCGAGCGACTCGGCCTGCAATTGCTTGCGCCCGGCGCGTGTCAACCGATAGAATCGCGCCTTGCGATTGTTCTCAGAGGCGCCCCATTCGGAGGTGACAGAACCCTCCTGCTCGAGCTTCAGCAGAACGGGATATAGCGTGCCTTGATTTACGCTGAGAAGATCGCCGCTGATCTGCTCGATACGCCGGGCGATAGCATAGCCGTGCAGCGGTCCGAGCACGTCCAGAGTCTTCAGCACCATCAATGCCAGCGTGCCTTGCAGGACATCCTTTTTCTCTTTCATTTGGCTCATTGGGTTTCCAACAGGAAGCGTAACACGCTTCCATTGGGAAAACAACACGACTAATAGCTTCTATATTGAGTGTGTCGCACCCAAGCCATAGGCCCCGTAAATCGTGTGTAGTCGCGTCGTGCTTTCCAAATATTTGTCAGGCTAATCCCCGATTCTGGTTGGATGACTGGCAAACCGGAAGCTATCGATTCGAGGATCGGTACCGACAAACGCGCCAGGGTCCAGGAACGTCATTCGGCGCATTTCGTGTCGGCAATCCGCTTGAGCAAATCGTCCCCATCTCGGACAATGACCCCCAAACCTGCTGCGGGCTTGCCAACCGAAGTAGTGAATGATAAAGGACGCTATCGCCAACTTCGCGCGCGATCGCAATCTCCCGAACTTTTCCAGCCACAACCGTCTCTAAAATATCGGTAATCCGGGAAGCTCTGCGCGAATGAGCCGGTTCGGCACGGAATTCGATCCCCCTTAAGAAGGGGCTTGGGATTGTTGATGTGAACGTCCTTTATCCTGACCCCAAACCAAAGGACGAGGAAAAACGGAAGCAGAGGTCGGGGCGCCTCGGCTCCACGAATTTCGCCTAATTCCAGTGAGGTCGTAGTCGAAGATGCGATAAGTCGATCGTACGGGAAGACGCAACATCTGACAGCCTAGTGCCACTCATGGCGCTCCGCGATTCCATCCTCCAGCCATCCTGATTTTTCCTTAGGCGTACTCAGTGTTAACGAGAGGCCGCGTAGGAGCCCCCGGAAACACCCCTTCCTCGGTTGGGGCCAAGCGTCTTGTTGGTGCTGTTGCACACTTTCCAAAACGTTGCACAATCTGTTGCACATTTGCCTTCAAGTTCTGGCCTTTTGATGCCTAACATAGGTACGAGAACGTGGCGTAACTTATTGCAAAGATTAGAAGGGTAGTACTGCCGAGTGGTTTTCAAGTCCTGAAGTTTCAACCGTTTATGCCGCCAAACTGCGGGAGGTTCGCCCGCTCACAAGCTGCCTTGACGGTTCAACCCCTTTGCCACGTTTTGTGCACAACCGGTTCGTTCTTCTCGAAGACCGCTACCTTATTAAGGTAGCGGTCTGGAGCGACGACGGTCTATGAAAGCGTTGTCGCGAGTACCGCCTCGTGAAGCTTAGATTTGGTGCATGAAAATCGATCTGCTTGGCCGCGGTTCAGATCATCGGAGTCTTGCTTCCATCGATGACTTGCGACATTCATTCGCCCGTCACTTCACGAATCGCCCATAGATGATTCTCACCCAGAAATGTTTGTAGGTCGCTTTTTGAATAGCCTCGTTTCAGCAAGGCTGAGACAACCGCAGGTATTTTTGTCTTGGTTCAGCCTGAAATGGAGAAGCGACGTTCTCCGTTAGTGAGTATTCCGCCCTTCGGGCGGGGATTTTCAAGGCATGGGGTCTTTCGATCCGATGGAGGTTGGGCGGCGCAAGAACGAGCTCTCACGCCCCGGTTC
>WNFF01010459.1_pt1 | contig 13627 bp, 11 predicted proteins | sample 5400441 | NCBI WGS metagenome assembly WNFF01 (sample SAMN13153345, study PRJNA577476) | soil metagenome | isolation source: 120 cm saprolite under Douglas fir tree site 2 hole 3 replicate 1 | place: USA:California | collected 2015-04-18 | reverse complement strand
CGCGCCCGGCTTGCTGCCGATGCGGATTCCCTGACGCAGCTTTTCAATGTCATCTTCCTGCGGCAATCCCGCGACCTTCACCAGATATGTCTTGGGCACGTGCGAAGCGGCGCGGGTAAGAAAGTTCGCCAGCTCGCCGTCATTGGTCATGAGCAGCAGGCCCTCGCTGGCATAGTCAAGGCGGCCGATGGGATATATGCGCTCGCCCACGTGTTTGATCAGGCCCATCACTGTGGGCCGGCCTTCGGGATCAGAGACTGTGGTGACGTATCCTTTGGGCTTGTGTACCAGAAGGTAGACGTGCTCTTCAGCGCCATGAAGCAGCTTGCCATCCACTTTGATATGGTCGCGGGCCAGATCAGCTTTGGTGCCGAGCTCGGTGATGACTTGTCCGTTGACGGTGACGCGACCCTGCGTAATCAGTTCTTCGGCTTTGCGGCGTGAAGTTACTCCAGCCGAGGCAATGATTTTCTGTAACCGTTCCGTGGGCAATTAGCCTCCAGAACTTTCTGAGGCAATCTGGTCAGCGACTTGCTCGTCTGTATTGTTGTGTTTGGGATCGGAAGAAACAGTGGGTTCGGTCACGCTCTGGGGTGCCTCGGCTTCATCTTCGGCAAGCTGTTCCATGCCGCCGTCTTCATTACTAGAATCGTTGTTAATGGAATTGCTGTGACCGTTGTTGTGGACAGCATTTTCCTCATGTGTGGTTTCTTCTGACGTCATTTCGTCTGAAGCGGAATCGTTGGGTACTCCGGTGGCATCGGCCATGGCGCTGTGATCTCCTGCAAACAATTCGTCCTGCATCTCACGCGCGGCCAGCTTTTCAAACTCTTCCAGGCTCGGGAGCTCAGAGACGTCCTTCAGTCCGAAGCGCAGAAGGAAGTCCTTGGTTGTCTTGTACAGCATGGGGCGGCCCACCACGGCTTTGCGTCCGGCGGTGGTGATCAACTTTCTTTCCAGCAGGGTGCCGATGACGCCGCTGGAATCCACGCCGCGGATGTCACTGATCTCTGGCACGGTGACCGGTTGCTTGTACGCGATGACGGCCAGTGTCTCCAGAGACTGCAATGACAGGCGGATGGGTGGTTTCAGGCTTTTGGAAAAAGCGCGCACTACGTCATGATGCTCAGGCTTGGTGGACATGCGATAGCCACCGGCCACCTGTCGAACTTCCACACCATGATCCTCGCGATTGAACTCGGCAATCAATTCTTCAAGAAATGGTTTAAGCAGGTTGCGCAGTTCGACTTTTTCCGATTTTTCTTTGGATTTCTTTGCGGCGGACTTCGAAGGTTCTACTGCTTCGGTTGCGCTGGGTGCGGCGGCGTCTCCTGACGACGAGGACGCGTCAACTATGGTAGAAACTTCCGCCAGGCTTTCTTCTGCGCGGAATTCATCTGCTTCCACGGCGCCCAGGTGCCCATCATCTCGCTCGGGATGAGGGGCAGGCGCAGGCAGATCTTTCAAAGCGAGCAGGTCATCTTTGAGAAGGGCAGCCATCTGGTCAAGCGTGATGGGGTCTTCAGCGGCATAAACCAAAGCTTCAAGTTTTGCTTTAATCGACATTGTTGAGATTATTTCCAGTCATCGCGGACCTCCAGCAGTGCCAGGAATGATGCGATAAGCGCGTGCCGTGTGGTGACATGTTGCAGCAGCCGCTTCAGACGTATGGGTCGGTCTTCCATGAGCAGACGGCGGCGAAAATATTCGACCATTTGCCCGATGGTGACGGTCTCTTCATCCACTTGCAGCACGGGACGGGTACGGGCACGGTCCAGAATTTCCTGGAAGACTTTGACCAGATCTACCACATCGGCCGCCAGCTCGGGCTCAGTGCCTTCCGCGTCTTTAAATTCTTTCATGGACGGATTGCTGACCACTGCGTCTTCCAGTTGCTGTTTTTGCAAAAGCATCTGGGCGGCATTCTTGAATTTCTCGTGCTCAAGCAATCGCTGTACCAGTTCTTCGCGCGGATCTTCCAGCTCACCGGCCACTGCGTCAGGATCGCGCGGCAAAAGCATTTTGCTCTTGATATGGATGAGCAGGGAAGCCATGTAGATGAATTCCGCGGCAACGTCCACATCGAGATGCTTCAGGCCCTCGACGTAAGTAAGGTACTGGGCCGTGATGCGCGCGATCGGAATGTCATAGATGTCAATGTCCTGCTTGCGTATGAGATCAAGCAGGAGGTCGAGCGGACCGTCATAGACCTGGCCAACCGAAACCGAGAACGCGGATTCGCTGGTGCGTGCTTCCGTGATTTGTGTGTTTTCTGCCATTCAAGAAGGTATGCAGCGCAGGCCTATGCGACCGTGCTCAGCTTCGATCAATTCTAAATGCTTTCAGGAACTCTTGCGTGCGGGGGCTGTGGAATACTTGGCCCGAGTGTTACGGCAACGCTGGCGATAACCGGTTACATTGAGGAGGTCATTGCAACGCCGAGTAGTCACCTTCATATTGCTGGATCGGGACATCACCGTTGCTGGTGGAGAGAGTTACGTTTTTTCCTGAAGCGCGGATTTCGATGACAACTTTGCCACCGTCGCGAGCGAATGTCTTCCAATGTTCCTGCACCAGCTTGGGCGGCAGAATGAAATCGTGTAGATATCGATCGCGGTCCTGGGCAAGCAGGGCGAGCACGTTGAGTGCGCGGTCGGCGACCAGGAATTTCCAGGTTCCGTTATCTTCTGTGGCCGTGTGCACACCGACTTTTCTGCCTTTACGGGTAATGAACGTCTGCGGCTTGTCTTTGCGCAGAGGATTCTGTGCAGAGACTTTCTCCAGCCACTCGGCGGTTTGCAACTGGTAGCGATCTTCCGGCGTGGCGGCAGAGGCGGCGGATTCAGGCACGCGCAGGCGCGCGCGAGCTGTGGGCCGGTTGAGCGAAGCTTCCAACGATTCAAGGCTGATGGATTCAAGACTAAACAGATTTACAGCGCGGCGAACGGAGCGCATGGTTTCCTCGGCCGCTTCGTTCGCCTGTTGAGCGCCTTCCCTGATCACGCGTAATACTTCGTCCGGCTGTGAGGCAAAATGCTTCCGGCGCTCGCGAATGGGGGCGATATGCGCTTCGGTGCTTTCTATCGCGAGAGCTTTGCAGTCAATGCACTTGATGGTCGCCTGGGTACAACCCCGGGTAATGAAGGCCAGACGTTCGGCATCACTGAAAATCTGGTGCAGATTGCCCACCGGGCACCTGTCCGGATTGCCCTTGTCAGTAAGCCTGGGACGATCTGTAACGCTGCCGCGAATTTTTTCCGCGAGCTTACCTGGTTCTTCACTGAGCAGGATGGAGTTGCCGTAAGACTTGGACATCTTGCGTCCATCCAGGCCAAGAAGCTTGGGCGTCTTGGTGAGCAGAGCCTGCGGTTCTTTTATTAAAAGATCTTTTATTAAAAGATCGTTGATCAGCGGTTGTTCTGCTTCAGAGGAGCTCCGGGTCAACGAAGGTCCCCGTCGCGAATAAAAGTGATTAAAGCGGCGCGCCACTTCACGCGTGAGTTCCACGTGCGCAACCTGGTCTTCGCCCACGGGAACGCAGTCCGCTTGATAGATCAGAATGTCGGCGGCCTGAAGCAGCGGGTATCCCAGGAAGCCATAGGTGCTCAGATCTTTGGTGGAAAGATTCTGTTGCTGCTCCTTATAGCTGGGTACACGCTCCAGCCAGCCTAGCGGTGTGACCATGGAAAAGAGAACATGCAGTTCCGCATGCTGCTTTACGTGTGACTGGACGAACATGGTGCACTGTTTGGGGTCGAGTCCGGCACCAAGCCAATCGAGGAATACTTCAAGCGTGTTGGAGGCCAGGCGCGACGTGTCATCATAATCCGTGGTCAGAGCGTGCCAGTCCGCAACAAAGAAGAAACACTTGTGCGTGTACTGGAGTTTGACCCAGTTCTGGAGCGCACCCACGTAGTTGCCGAGGTGCAGAATTCCAGTGGGGCGCATGCCGCTGAGCACGCGCGGACGTGAATTTCCTGGTGTGTCTGTCATCCTGGTGTATCTGTCATGATGCTGGAGCGGAAAGGCTCGCCTTCACTGCTTTGGATGTTAACACGCGACTTATTTAGTCTGCGCCGGCTGGGGCGCGATCGTTTTCACTTTCACCGGCTTGGCCGGAATGCCCACGGAGATGGTAAACGGCGGAATATCTTTGGTGGCCACACCCATTGAACCCAGCAGCCCGTGCTCATGCACGTGGACGCCGCTCATGACGGTGGAATGGTAGGTGATGCGCGCTTTGGGGCCGATTTCCGTTTTGGTATTGGTCACAATCATGCCGTCATTGAGATCGTGTTCGTGCGAATAGACGTTAGCGTAGTCCGAAATGGACGAGCCTTCGTGAACTATGATTTCGCCGCGGTCGTCCAGAAGAACGTATTTATGGATGGTGCAGTTGTCTTCCACAGTGAGGTTATAGCCGTATGAGAATTCAACGCCGTGAAAAATCTTTACGTTCTTACCGATGAACTTGAAGACATGTTTCGCCAGCATGGCGCGCATTCGATATCCCAGAGCGTGGTTCAGGCCCAGGGGCGAACGGTCATACATCATCCAGAACCAGATCAGCGGCTTGCGCTCGGCATACTTCTGCGCGTCAACGTCACCATAATATTCCGGCTCCAGAGTTGCGTTCCGCGGGTCAAATCCGTGAATGAGCGACTGTTCGGCCAGGGACGTATTCGGGCCATGGTCAACGTAAGGTCGGCCAAGGTAAATCTCATGCAGCGTGTTACGGACCAGCAGCGAGCGATGCTCAATGTCACGGTTGGAGAACTGCTCGTCCAAATACTGGAGCCAATTGTCAAAGCTTTTCTCGGCCGGCGGTAGCGGTTTAAGTTTGCGGTACTCGTAACGCGGCATGCACTTGCCCCTCGATCAATTGAAATAGTTCTGAGTCATCCATCATATAACGGCATGACCGGCAACAATGCGCCAGGCCGCCTGACTGGCTGGTTTTTGGATTGTGTGGCCGAGAGGAAAGCTGCAAATTATTGCCGGTACGAGTTCCGGATTTCAGAAGGTATTTCTGGCCGAAGCTATTTCTGGCCGAAGTTACTTCTGGCCGACGGAAAGTTTGTGGTAGCCCACAGTGGCAGTGTCAATCCGGTTGGGCAGCTTGAATTGCGAGTCAAGGCCGACATTCGGGTATTTAGGTGTGAGGTACTTTTCCGCGAAATACTGCAGGGCCATGCGCGGGATTTCTGTTCCGTCCAGGCTTACGGTGCGCACGTGAACTTTGCCGTCACCGGCGGCGCCGGCGGCGTCTGTTTCAACGGTCACGTCATGGGTGCCAGTAAAGAAGCCCATCAGCGGATTGGAAGAATGCTGGTTTTCACGGATCTGGTCAAAATCAACGGTAAGGAACGCCGTGACTTTCCCCGACTGGCCCTGCAAACGGACTTTCTTCACGCCCTGGGGGATCTCCACGCTCCCAGAGGCCAGGTAGTCGTTGATCTCCTCTTCGCTGAATACGGTTGGCCGGGGATCGGGGCTGGACTTGGCGCCATTCTGCGCAAGGTACTTGAACTTGGCTTCCGCACTGTCAGCAAGGCGGTGATTGGCATTACTTTGGGCGGTGCCAGTGCGGCCGGTCGGGGCCGGTGTCTGGGACGATGTTTGCGGGACGGATGATTGCGGGGCTGAGGATGACGAGGCGAGCGTGAGCGACGGCCGGCGGTTCAGCACGCCGATGGATACAGCCAGACACAGGGTAAGAACGATCCAGGAAATTTTCATCTTCTATGTTGAACTTCTCATCGGGAACGCGCGGCCGTGGTCTCACTGGAGGCAGGCGGGCCGGCAATCTGAGGCTTATCGAGAGCGCCAGTAATGTCCCAGCGCGAGTTATTGGAACTCAGCTTGAGCCGGGCCTGCTTGTCTGCAAGGGAAACTGTTCCGCTCAGGTCATAGATGCGGGATTCCGCTCTGAATTTGCTTGGCAGAATCTTCAAAGTCTGTTTTTCCAGGTCCATGGCTCCCTGTAGGGTCTGAAAATGCAGGGGTTTACCGCCATCGAGCGTGATCAATTTTGATGTTCCATTGGCCACCACATACTCAAGGTGCCCGGCGGCGCTGTTGACCATGTCATCCAGTGATGCGCCATCGAAGCGGAGAGAGTACTTTGCGTCAGTACGGCCGTTGATCCATGAAGTGATAAGGCCGAAGTCAGGACCGTTGGAGGTGATGCGTTCCGTAGCAACGGCGGTGAGTTTTCCGCTGGCAGCAAAGTGCGGAGTGGCGCCGCTCCAATCGGCGCGCCATTCACCGTCCACTGATCCGCCACCCAGGCGAGCGTTGATGCGGCTGATCAGCAAGGCCTTGTCACTGAATTCTACGTGCGCGGTAAATTTTTCCAGCGGCAATTGGGCCGTAGTGAGTTGGTTCGCGGTAAGCGTGCCGCTGGCGCGGAAGTCAGGCAGCTTGCTGGAGGATCCTGAGAAGAACGGAAACCTCCAGCCTTTATCGGCCGAACCCAGCAGTGATGCGACATCGGAAACGGTCAAAGAGTCAGAATGGAGATCGAATTCGATGGGGCACAGCGGGGCACCCTGGCAGCTCCACGAATTGTTAATGGTGCCGGTGAAGGTGATGGGTGTGTGCTCAAACTGACCGTTGATGTGGGCCAGCACCAGTTCGACCTCACTGATCTGGGCGTCAGCTTCGGTAAGGATAAGACGGTCTTTGATGCCGGGAATCCATGCGGCCAGGTTCTGCAAATGTGCGGTGCCACGCATTTTGGGCGGGGCGAAGTTGGCCCATGCACCGCTGATATTGAAATCAATCACGGCAGAAGCGGTGGTGTCCTTGATCTCAGAGGGGAAGCCGGTGGCGTTGCCCAGAACCAGCAGGCGTTCCAGGGGCACCATGCCTTTGGCGCCGATCCAGTAAGTAGAGGCGTCGGCCGTGCCTTGCAGGTCCAGAGTGGTGGAAGGCCCGAGCTGGACGGAAAAGGTGTCAATGGTCAGGGCATCAGGGGCTGCGGCGGCGGGCGTTTCTTTCTGCTTCGATCGTTTATTTGTAAAGGTTGCGCCGGTTTCCACGGGGCCAATGTGAAACCGCACCGGACTCACCGGGAACGGCTTTTCCGATATGGATGATCGCAGCAGGAAAGCCGAGGTCATACCTGTACCGTGCCAGTTGCGTACTCCGTTGCGGGAGTGAAAGCCGAAGGCAGCGTTCAGGTTGCCGGTAGCCGTGAGATCGTCAGGCAGTTTGCTGCGGGCATGGCGCGCCACGGTGGCAAGGGTGGCGAGTGGTACTCGTGTGGCAACCACGGAAAGATCGTAGTCGCGGGGAGTGCCTGCCGCCCACTTTGCCGTGAGTAGAACGCCGCCGGGTTCCAGCGGCATGTCACACTTCATGTCCAGCGATTCGCGTATGTAATCACCCTGGCAGCGGGCGTGCAACCGCGGCATGGTGTTGCGATTGATGTCGTAGCGGCGGAAGCCGTTGAGATCAGCGTTGCCGATGATGTGAAGGTTCGCGGGAGTGCCGCTCAGTTGAAGAGTGGCATTGACGCCCCCCCGCCAGCCGCGGTCCTGGCCGGCCACAAGATTGGAGAACTGGCCGAGTTGGGCCTTGTCCCAGGCAACGTCGATCTTGAGGGGCATGTCACGCAAAGCGCGGAAGCGGCGGAGATCGCCTTCCATCTTGATCACTCCCGTATCATTCAGGTTCTTGTCAGTGCGGACAGGCCGGCCTTCCATGCGCAGATGCCAGACGTCTTCCGAAGCGAGCCAGAAAGCAAAATCAGTGTTGGTAACGGTGAAGGGCGTTTTTTCCGCGCCGACTTTCAGATTGATGCGTCCAGAGCTGGCTTCAATATAAGGAAAGCGCGAACGCTGTTCCGCGCTGCGCCTGGCCGTGGGCGCAGTGGGCACCTGTTCCACACGCAGCAGAAGCGATTCCAGGTTCCAATGACCTTTGGAGTACACCAGGTTCAGGCTGGCGGGAGAGCTGTCATCACTCAGCTTAAGATTCGCGATTTCCAGGCGGCCATGCCAAAGCGAGGTGAGGCGAAGATCGGCATTTACTTTGCCGCAGGTCAGAAGGGGCTCGGCGCTGAAAGCAGGATCATCCATCACCTGCAATTCGTAAATATCAAAACCGGGGCGTGGAAACACGCGATACTTCACCTGCCCAATCTTTACCGCACGGCCCAGAGCATTGGAGAGTGATCCAGCAAGCTGATCGCGAAAGCGTACGCCGTTGACGTTGGGCGGAAGAAAGATTCCCATCAACAGGAGAACGACGATACCAACCGCGAATTTTCTGCGCGTCATCTCCGCCATCAATGCACCAGCCTGAAGACGCGGTTCCAGCGTGTGAGGGTGAAGAAGTGAATCGTGGTACGAAGGAAGGAGACAAAGCGCTGGGGCATCGGACGTTGCTCAAAATCCGCTTCGGTCTGATTGAGAGACCAGGCAATAAACAGGGGACGGCCGAGGACATTTTCCTTCGGTACAAAGCCCCAATAGCGGCTGTCAAAACTTACGTCGCGATTGTCACCCATGGCAAAGTAGCTGTTTTTGGGCACCACCAGATCCAGGCCCTGGATGTGCTGGGGCATTTCGACCGCCCAATCCGAAGTGGCTCCGCTGCCAAAAGGTGAGACAGCAGGGAAATCATCGCGATAAGGGAACTTTGGTGAACCGTTGCGAACAACGTAGGGTTCGTTCTGTGGCACACCGTTGAGAAATACCTTGCCATCACGCAGATGGATCTTGTCGCCCGCCACGGCGATAATGCGCTTCACCAGAAAGAGTCCGGGTTCCGCGGGGGAGACGAAGACCGCTGTGTCACCGCGATGAAGGTCACGATAGGGGAAAAGAGGGATGCTCTCCTTGCCGGTGGGCGTCATGCGATCAACAAACACGTGGTCGCCAATGAGCAGCGTGCGCTCCATGGAACTGGAGGGAATTTCAAAATGCTGGATGACAAAGGTGATGATGAAGAGACCGGAGACAAACACACTGGCAAAGCCGGCGAGCGCCTCAGAAAACGTCTCTTTTTCAGACGCGGCTTTCCGGGGCGAATCCTTCGCAGGCGAATCAGTTTCGTTGTCTTTGTCCAGTCTGGTTTCTTCCGTCAATGTATTTATCCCTGAAGGCGCCATAGATTACCGTAAAGTCCGTCAGCTTTAAGACGCTCAGCGCGTAAGAATGCGCTGAAAAGATCAGCGTACAAAGTGCAGCGCCCGGTTCCAACGGGTGCTCATATTGGTCACGCGGCGTATCAAATGACCAGTAAATAAACAGGGGCCGGCCAACAATATTTTCCGCGGGGATAAAACCCCAGAAGCGACTATCCAGGCTGTTGGAGCGATTGTCACCCATGCCGAAATAGTTGTTGGGCGGAATCACCAGATCGCCGCCCTGGATGTTGCCCTGGAGCATAATGGGCCACCAGGGATAAGAGTTTTCAATGTCCCGCTGCCCCACGGTAGTGACGCGGGGAAAATTGTCTCTGTAGGGCTCGTAATCGTGATTGGGATTCAGATACGGTTCGTTCTGGGCCACTCCGTTCACAAAGAGCTTACCGTTTTCAAGGTGGAGTCGGTCACCCGGGGTTCCCACGATCCGTTTAACCACGTACATTCCGGGGGTAGCGGGATGAAGGAATACGATGATGTCATTCCGCTTGATTTTGCGATACGGAAGCAACGGTCCCAGATAGCTGGCTTTGGCCGTGGGACCAATCCGGTCAACGAATACGTGGTCGCCCACCAGCAGGGTATCTTCCATGGAGCCGGAGGGGATCTCAAAGGCCTGAACAACAAAGGTGATGATAAAGAGTCCGCAGACCAGCACTGACGCGATGCTGCCAATGGATTCAGAGAGCGTCTCTTTATGGCGTTCGGGTTTGTTTTCTACTTTTGCGTTTGCGGGCAAGAAGCTAGTCCTGAAAAATGGCTTAAATTGGGTCGCTCTTATCGATACGGCTTTTATCGGTCAGCCGTTCCTTAATAAACAGGCCGAAACATGCGGTCCCATCGTGCTAGTTGCAGGATATGGGCGAGCATTTGTCCCGGATGAATGAGTTTATCATTCGGCGTGGCTGGTTCAGTCTGATCCGCCTGGTTTACGGAGAGGTAGATTACCAGCGGACGCCCTGTGATATTGCCCTGAGGTACAAAGCCCCAATAGCGGCTGTCAAGGCTGCGGTCCCGATTGTCACCCATCACGAAAAAATTCCCTGGTGGAACCACGAGCTCGCCGTGGTCAAGATACTGAAACAATTGCTTGCGCCAGCGCCGATCGACGTCCGTGGTGAGGTACGGAGGAACCAGAAAGGTGATGTCTGGAAAGCTGTCACGATACGGGTTGTAGTCATGCAGCACATGACGCGCGTAGTCTTCCTGCAAACGCTCGCCGTTCACCAGAACGGTCTTATCAAGAAGCTTGATGTGCTCGCCGGGCAGGCCTACCACACGTTTGACGAAGTATTGTTTGGGATCAGCCGGGTAATGGAAGACAACAATGTCACCACGGCGTACTTCACGATAGGGCAGAACGTGGCGTCCGAACCAGCCATCGGCGGAGTAGTGGATCTTGTCGGCGAGGAGGAAATCGCCAATCATCAGCGTATTTTCCATGGATTCAGACGGGATGCGGATGGCCTGGACCACGAAGGTGGTCATGTAAAGAACAATTACCAGAACTGAGAGGTAGAACTTGAGACCCTGAGGGTCATAGGCATGAACAGCTGGAGCAAGGACGGGTACAGCAGGCGAAGCAGCTTGCGGATGTGAAATTTGTTCCGTGGCGTTGGCGATCGGTGCTGGTTTTGCTGAAGTCACCGGCGTTTCAGGATTGACGGCGTTGACGCTGGCGTCGTCTTCACTCTGCGGGCCGGTCTTCTGCGGATCGGTCTCTTGTGGATCAGTGTGCTGCGGATCGGTCATACGCTTTGCGGGGTCCCTCGCAGATGTTCGAGAGCAAGCTTGGCAGCAAGCTGCTCGGCTTTCTTTTTGGTCGCGCCTTCCGCACGCGCCACGTACTCAGGCCGGCTGTGCCCCTGGGGGTAGATCCGCGCTTCCACTGTAAATGTCTTGCGGTGGTCTGGGCCTTCTTCTTTTACGGTTGCATACACCGGCTGGAGCCTTCCACTGGATTGCAGCAGTTCCTGCAGGGCTGACTTGTAATCGGCCAGGCTGAACTCATTCTGGCTTTCCGTGCGCACGCGTTCCAGTTCCGGCGTAAGGATTTCTCGAATGATGAAATCGCGCGTCTTCTCCAGTCCGGCGTCTAGGTAGAGCGCCGCAATGATGGCTTCCACGGCATCCGAAAGCAGGGTGGATTTGCTGCGCCCTCCGCTGCGCTCTTCACCGCGCCCCAGGCGCAGATACTGTCCGAGTCCGAGACGGATGGCCACGCTGACCAGATGGCCCGCGCTTACCAGGTGCGCCTTAAGTTTTGAGAGCTGGCCTTCATGGAAGGCAGGGAAGCGTTCAAACAAGAGCTGGCTGGTGACAAACCCAAGTACCGCGTCGCCCAGAAACTCGTATTGTTCGTTGTCCTGGATTTCAAGGTTGGGATCGGCACCACTGGCTTTGGATTCCTCATGCGCATGAGAGCTGTGCGTGAGGGCGCGATAACGCTGTGAGGTGTAAATCCATGACGCAAATCTATTGTGGTGGCTCCGTGCCGGTTGTTCCCTGTGAGTGTCCGCGAGAGACGCCCGAGAGCCGGTCATGTTCAATTTCCGCCATGCGCTGCAAGTCCGGATTTGAGCTGGCAAGCTGCAGCGCCTGATTGATCGAGCTTAAAGCCGCGGCATACTTCTTGCGATGGTCCTGCGCCAGGGCGAGGTGGTACCAGAGATAAGGATCAGGGTGTGTCTGCGGCAGTCCCGCGGCCATGAGCAGATCTTTTTCCGCGCCGCCATCATCACCGGTCTTGAGCTTCATGATGCCCAGAGCGGAATAAGCCATGGATTGCAGCGTGGTGCGATAAAGCGGGAGCTGGTCAGGAGTGGCAGACAGCGGCAATGGCGTTGTGGAGCCTAGCACCTTGATAGCGCGGTTAGCGCTGCGTTTGATCTCTTCCACCTTACGGTTGCGATCGGGATCATTGTCTTCCATGCCGTCGGCCAGAACACAGGCTGTGAGAACCAGCGCCACAGGATGATCGGGATCAATGGACAGAACTTTTTGCGACATTGCCAGGAGCTTAGGCGGGTCATTTTCCGACTGATAGGCGTACATGGCGCGGGTGTAAAGAAAAAGACGAAGTTCACTGGCTGGATACTTTGCCGCAAAGTCATTAGCTGAGATTTCAGCGGAGTTGGCGCCGATGACACTCTGGGACGCGTTGAAATCTTCAAGTTCCTGCCGGCTGGCGGCGTGGGGATGAAGTGCGATATCCGGCGCGGTCTGGTCCGAAGGCTGGTGCGCGGCTGCGTTGGCCGGCACCCAGACGGGTGAACCCAAAATCGCGACAAGTAGTACGGCTCTCAGCATTGGAACTTTGACGTGCGGCGGCGAATACCTGAACTTAACTGCTTTCTCAAAATCTTCTTTCATTCTCTGTTTACAAAATACCCGAATCAATGCGGGGGCTGCGAACTATTTCCAGGCGCTTGTTGCCCAGACGGAGTCTCCTGATGGGTAAGCAGAATCAGACGGTCGCGCTCACCAGACGCCAATTTTCCAAGCTCCGGATTAGCACTGGTGTACTTCAGTGCTTTTTGCACGGACGACAAGGCTTCAGCATATTTGCCCTGATGGTCCTGAGCCAGCGCCAGGTGATACCAGACGTAAGGATCGGGAGCGGACAAAAGATCGGCAGAGAGTTTCAGTTCGGCTTCTGCCCGGGCGTCATCTTTATCTTTCAGACTCATGATCCCGATGGCAGAGTGGGCCATGGATCGCAGAGTGTCTTTGTAACCTTTGATCTGGTCGGCAGTGGCGCCAGGGGGAGGCACAAAGGCGCTGTCAATGGTTTGCAGAACTCGTCCGGCGTTCTTCTGGATCTCCGCGGTCTTATTAACGCGGTCGGGATCGTTTTCGGTCAAATTGTCAGACAACACGGTTGCAGTAAGCACCAGAGCGACGGGATTATCGGGATCGTAAGTCAGGACCCTCTCTCCCATGGCCAGCATTTTGGCAGGATTGTTTTCCGCCTGGTAATTGTGCATGGCTTTGGAATAGAGGAACGAGCGAAGTTCGCTGTCAGGATATTTGGCAGCAAAGTCATTGGCAGCCTTTTCCATGGCGGCGCCGGTGGAGATGGCGTTGGCTGCGTTGTAGTCAGCGTACTCGGCCTGGGTCCTGGCTTGCGGCGTATGCCGGGCCGTTTGCGGAGAAGGACTGGGACGCGGCTGCTGTGCACGCGCGGACAGACCGGCAAATGACAGAGCGCTAGATAAAAGAAATAAGAATGCAAATATTCTGGTCATGTAAGCCTTCTCGACAGCCTTGGCTGAGTCCATGGTCTTTACGAGCGAGTGAGTTCAGCCGGCTCCCAAAATCTGCCGTTACCGGGGCGCTCCGGATTTTTGATCGGGCTTTTGATACGGACCGGTCAATCCTTTTTCCGCCGCATTGCGAGTGTCTGATGCCGGATCTCCCGCGGCCAGCGCCAGACGATAATGTTCAACCGCAGCTTCACGTTTTTTCTGTATG
>WNFF01010445.1_pt1 | contig 13637 bp, 12 predicted proteins | sample 5400441 | NCBI WGS metagenome assembly WNFF01 (sample SAMN13153345, study PRJNA577476) | soil metagenome | isolation source: 120 cm saprolite under Douglas fir tree site 2 hole 3 replicate 1 | place: USA:California | collected 2015-04-18 | reverse complement strand
AGGGTGGCAATCGCCCATGACGGTACTTTGTAGGCATCGCGCGTCATCATCGCGACCTCCCTCACCCTTAAGAGGACGGCCGGACGGGGAAAGGTGCGGCCCCGCTCCTTGCTCCTCGCGCTCGGGCCGTCGCCCAAGTCGGAGGCCTCAAACCAAAGAGAACATCCATGACGCAGGACTGCTCTCCTCTCTCCGCTACGACTACGGCGCGCTCGAGCCGCACAGCCCCGCTGAACACCTTCCAAAGGGTTTGGAGGCCTTACGCGCCGCGTGAGAGGCGAGGTCGCGAGCGCGCCCTGCACGAGCTCCAGGGTAAATCCCGAGAACGCCAGGCTGAATCCATCGGAGCGATCTCGGCATCCGAAGTGGTAGCGGCTTTTATTGAATGTATATACATGTATAATAGATTGAGCGCTCGGGCAATAATCGGTCAAGTCTTCCGATCGGCCAGGCGATCGCGTCCACGCATCGCCGAGCCGTCGCGTGTGGCGGTCAGAGATGACGCGGCTCGTCGTAGGTAGCTTCCTCGTCGCGCTTGTCGAGTTGATCGGCTTCGCCGCGTACACGGCGACGCATCACGTCGACGCTGGCGTCGTCGCAGTGCGGCCAGATAGGGATGGGTCTCATGGTTCATCAGTGCTAACCCGCGCCCCCGCATCGTGTTCCCGCTCACCGGTTCCGAGCAGACAGTCGACCTCGGCTCTCCCAGACAACGGAGCAAGAGCCAATCTGAATGCATCGCTACGAGCTATCAAACACGCAGACCCGGCATTCTTCGAGGGCTTCCTGGCGTGGGAGTCGTCCCCGTCACTGCCCGGTGGCTGCGCGCTGATTGCCGCGTCGACGGAGCTCGACGACCGGCCCGGACCGGCACGCGACTATCTTGGCTATCACCACGCGTCCCGTCTGGTGCGCGATCCGGATGCGTCGGAGCGCGTCCTCAGAGCCTTCGAGTCGCTCGTCCGTGTGGCGCGTGCCACTGGAGGCGTCACCTTTGTGGTCGACCTGGCGGAGAAGCACTACAACCCGATCCGCATGGTCCACGAGGGCGTGGCCGCTACCCTCCTCGACACCGTCATGCGCTGTGCGGTGCACACGCTGTTCTCGGCCAGCGTCGGCTGCACGACCCTCGACCTCGACATCCGCTACGTCAAACGGATCACCGTCGAGACCGGCACGATCGTCGTGTCCGGCACCGTGCTGCACCATGGCCGGCGTACCGCCACCGCGGAAGGCCGCCTCGGGGCCGCCGACACCGGCGCGCTGCTCGCCCACAGCCCCTCGACGCTGCTGGTGCTGTCGTGACCGCGGTCGTTGTCACGGCGGCCCCGTCGGCCGACCGCGAATCGAGCCCCGGCGCCGTGCTCGCGGTACTGTCGCTCGCCGCGTTCATGGCAAGCCTCGACCTGTTCATCGTCAACGTCGCGTTCCCCGAGATCGGCCGGAACTTCTCGGGGTCGTCGCTGTCTGACCTCAGCTGGGTGCTCAACGGCTACGCCGTCCTCTACGCCGCGCTGCTCGTGCCGCTGGGCCGCCTCGCCGACCGCTACGGCCGGATGGCCGGCTTCCTCGGCGGCCTGGCGCTGTTCACGATCGCCAGCGCCGCGTGCGCCGCGAGCCCCAATCTGTGGAGCCTCGTCGCATTCCGCGGGCTGCAGGCTGTCGGCGCGGCCGCGCTGACCCCGACCAGCCTCGGGCTCCTGCTCGCCGCGACGCCGGCCGAGCGGCGGGTCCGCGCCGTACGGACCTGGGCGGCCATCGGCGCGCTCGCCGCCGCCTCCGGCCCGGTCATCGGCGGGCTGCTCGTGCAGGCGAGCTGGCGCTGGGTCTTCATCGTCAACGTCCCGGTCGGGCTGCTCGGCCTCGCCGCCGCGCGCCGCTTCGTCCCCGACTCGCGCGACGCTACGGTCACCCGCATCCCCGACCTGCTCGGCGCCTTGCTGATCGCCGTCGGCATCGGCGCGCTCGCCCTCGGCCTCGTCAAGGGACCGAACTGGGGATGGTCGTCGTCCGCCGACGTCGTCGCGTTCGTCGTCGCCGCGGTCGGCATCAGCGGGTTCTGGATGCGGTCGTGCCGCCATCCGCTGCCAGTGGTCGAGCCGGCGCTGCTGCGGGTGAGCGCGTTCGCGTGGTCCAACGTCACGGCGGTGCTGTTCTCGGTCGCGTTCGCCGGCGGGCTGCTCGCCGCGGTGCTGTGGCTGCAGGACGTCTGGCACTGGTCGGCACTGCGCACCGGCCTCGCGATCGCACCCGGTCCGCTGATGGTGCCGGTGTTCGCCGGAGTGTCGCAACGGATCGCCCATCGCGTGCGCGTCGGTCACCTCGCGGCGATCGGCTGCGTGGCGTTCGCGGCGGGAACGGCACTGGTCGCGATCAGGGTCGGCGCGCATCCGTCGTACGCCGGCGACTTCCTGCCGGGCTGGCTCATTGGGGGAGTGGGCGTCGGTTTCGCGCTCCCGACCATCATCTCGGCCGCGACCGCCGACCTTCCGCCGGCGCGCTCGGCGACCGGGTCAGCGGTCGTGACGATGGCGCGGCAGATCGGCCTCGCGCTCGGCGTCGCCCTGTTCGTCGCCGTCGTCGGTACGCCTCAGGGTTTCAGCGCGGTGCACACGGCGTTCCGCGGCGCGTGGTGGGCGATCGCCGGCGCCAGCCTGCTCGGCGCCGTGACCGCGCTCGGCATGACACCTCCCCCGACCCCTCCCGTAGTGCTCCAACCCGCGGTCCCGACGCCGCGAGCCGGGACTGATGCCCGAGTCGAGGCGACGCGGGCACATCTGACGCTTTAAGCGAAAGCTAGATCACACACGGGCGTCGAGTCTCTCCCTCGGCGTTCGTTCGCTGGGACACTCTGACGCCCTTACTCGATCTCCTGATCCGACCGCAGTAGGCGTGATTGTAGGATTGTGAGGCCAAGTGCCTTCACAGTCTTCCGGTTGATCCCCAGTACGCCGGCCGACCGGCAAGTCAATCATATGTAGCCACATGAATCTACCCGAACCCGGTCGCCGTCTGAACAGCAGAGGCGATCACCCAGGCGAGAGGGCCCCGACATGAGGGTCGCAGTGCTCGGATCCGGCGGGCTCGGCTGGTACAATGGGCACTCCTCGCCCACGGCGGGCACCTCGAGGCGATGCAGCAGCGCGGCCTCAGGATCCGCACTTAGGCCTTGCCGCACCTTCGCTCGCGGTCTGCCCATTGCCTCCCTTCAACGTCAGGAGGGCGATCATGCGTACGCGGATCTTGGTCTTGCTTGTGCTCGGGTTGACAGGTTGTGGGTCGGTGGACCAGCAACTCGAAGCACTGTCAGCACCGGGCAAGACGGGCCCTCCTATGGCCCAAGGAACTGGATTTCTTGTGCGCCCTGACGGCCTGATCTTGACCGCATGGCACGTTGTGAAGGACGCAAGGAGAATAGGCGTTCGATGTGAGGGGCGGGAGCAGGTGTTCGCGACGCTTGCGGAGCGGTCTCCGACGCTCGACCTCGCGCTTCTCCAGACACCGCTTACGGACATGCCGTACCTGTCCACCGCCCCAGCCCGTTCCGCTCGGAAAGGGGATCCGGTGTTCACGATCGGCTATCCGGCCGCACTAGAGCTCGGCCCAGAGCCCAAGTTCTCCGAGGGCACGATCAGTGCTCTGTCAGGCAGCGAACGTGATGGTGTGCGCATGCTTGTCACCGTCCCGATTCAACCCGGTAGTTCCGGCGGGCCTGTTATCGGCGTTGACGGTGCCGTTGTCGGTATCGTGACGGCGACACAGACGGAAAAGCAATTCTTCAGCGAGACAGGGGGCCTGCCTCAGAACTTGAATTGGGCCGTCAAAGTCGAATATGCTACACCCTTGTTTGACTTGCCGAGGCCGCAGCCTCCCTCCGCGAGCAGAACTGAGGCAATCGAACGGGCTTCCCGGGCGCTCTGCATCGTCATCACAGAGCTCGAGCATCGTCGATAACGACTGTTTGGCTCGTGGCTGCGGCGTGAGGAATCTCAGGTCTTACTGCAGGTCTTTGCTTGAAATACAGCAGCCATGCTGGAATGCCAACGCATCAGATTGGTAGAAGTTGTTAGATTGCTTCGGGTCTTCTTTGGCTTTGTCTGACGCCTCAAGAGCCTTACTTGCCCTCGCAGTGTGGCATTCTCCGAAGGTGGCAAATTCCCCCTTGGGGATACCACCTCACAAGTGGCGCATCGCTAAGCCGCAGGAATCGCTTCTCCACCCTGTCCTAGACGGCCGGTGGACGAGTAGCAGACGGGAGAGGCCGACATCACACAGGGTCAGGAACGGTATTGCCACGCGCCGTGAGCACCGACTGGCCGTCCGCTCACACTAGTTGGTGCTGGTGTTACTCTCACACTGCTTCTCCAACACATCCTCCCTGGCTCCTTGACCTCGGCAGTCGAACGCAGAGGGCGCCTGAAAGATGGACTCAGGACGGCGATGCGGCGGCGGGTCGATCGGTGACGACACGGCGGAGGTTCCTTTGCCGGGGGTGCCCGAGAATTCCGCCTGGGCAGCACAGCCGCTGAGAAGGCTTGCGAACAGCGCCGCGGTGGCGATCCATGTCAGTAATCCTTGCATTGCCGTCTCCCTCACTTCTCCTCGTCGGTGATCGTGCCTACGATCGTGTGTTCCGCCGAGCGTCACGATGTCGTTGGCCCGAGGAGTACACGGAGGTCTTCGGTGTAACGCCCCGTCGGGCGCACCGGTTGCTTGCGGGACGTTTTTAGCACATGCGGGAGGTTTTTAGCAAGAGCCAGGAAGTGCGGAAGTTTTCTTGTGCGCCGCGCTCGTCGAAACACCTGCCAGCCCGGCCGGACGGGCCGGGTGAGACCAGGCCGATTCCGCGCGCATCATCGCCGGGACTCCGAGACAAGTGCTGGAGTGTGGTCCTGCAATTCGCGCCGACCGGATAGGACGCCGTCGGCTTCACGGCGTGCTGTTACATCTCTGTGCCCGAAGGGCATTGTTACCTTCGTGAGTGCGGAACGGCCAACGCGCGTGAGCGGTTTGATGCGTGAGGAGAAATCTTGAGAACGGCATGGACCTTGGGCGGTCGCGAGATTCATGCACCGTCCTATCATGCGCTGGCTTTCTGGGCAGTTGCGCGTCATAGAGATGCCGGCTGGCCGTGCCGCGAGCGACCACAATGTGGCTGGCGACGACGCCGGCTGGGGTCGGGGGGCGGCACTGTCGGAATCTTGCATCGGAATCCTGCCGAAAGACGTCACGAATGCTGTCGCTCCGCCCGAGCAACCCGTCATATCCATGGCGTTGGTTCGCTCCTCGTGACCAGCGAGGTCAGACGTAGTCCCAAGCGCCGATACCCAGCGAGAACAAGGGAAGGGAAACGGCAATGCAAAGATCACTGACGTGGATCGCGACCGCAGCGCTGTTCGCCTGGTTTCTCGGCGGCTGCGCAGCTCAGACGGAATTCTCCGGCAGCCCGGCCGGCCAGGGAACCTCCGCCGTGTCATCACCGATCGACCCGTCGTCGCACCGCCACGATGAAACCATTCTCCACGCGCCCTCTGCGTTTAGCTGCCAAGGCCAAGGGGCGAACGACGATGTGTTCGAGGAGCAGTGTGAAAGTAACATCCGCAGCGGCGACTAGCGTAAACAGACGCCAACAGGTGCTCACGGCGCGTGGCAACACCGTCCATGACGCTGAGTGACGTCGGCCGGTGCCGGCGTCCGCAGGGCATCTCGCGAAATGTCCGAGCGCGGGTCGATGGCCTGAATCCCGGCGCTGCCCCGACAACTCTACGAGCTGGTTTGCCGTCGCCGCAGCTCAACCGGTCCCGCTGCTCCCCGCTGAGCGGTCCGACTAGGCTGATCTCCCGCTCAACCCGATCGAGCATGCCTTTCGTGGTCTCGCACTCCGCGCAATCCGCAGCGTGGATCTTGCCGGGCTGGAGTCACCGCTCACGCGCTCGAGCGGCCACTGCTTCCGCCGGGCATACATCGTGAGGGTCACGAGGTGCAGGGACCGAGCGCGGGCAGCAGCAAGTCGTAGGGGGATGGCCTCGTGTCGGTCCCGCCGACCACCTCTGGCTCGTCCGCAGCCAGCCGGTGCGGGCCGGCCTCGATGTCCTGTGCGAATCCAGCTGCGTTCCCGCTCACAACGATGATAGTCATGAGGACCTCCTTGCCGAATGATCACGCGCTGGCATGGTCCGGAGACGATCAGTTGACATGCTGTTATAGTAGTAGCAACCTTAATATGAGAACGGTGGCAATGAGTCGACAATCGTGAACGCCGAGCACCCAGCCGGGGCCCACGCCTCGGTGATCGTGGCCGTCGTGATTTTCAGCATCCGGGCAGATGCCACGGGACGGCCGCGCCTGCAGGTCCTCCTCGTCCGGCGGGCGGTCGAGCCCTTCGCGGGCTACTGGTCGCTTCCCGGCGGCAGGCTCTGGGGCGACGAGGGGCTCGACCACGCGGCGTGGCGCCAGCTCCTCGAGAAGACGGCCCTGCGGGCTTCGTACCTCGAGCAGCTTTACACCTTCGAGCTCTGCGCCGGCTCGCAGATCGAGGCCGCGGTGGTCGCGTACTACGCGCTCGTCCGGACCGACGGCACCGAGATCGCGCCCGGCCGCAAGATGATGGAAGCGGCCTGGTTCCCGGTCGACGAGCCACCCGCCGAGCTCGCCTTCGACAACGACGAGATCCTCCGCTTCGCGCTTCAGCGCCTGCGCAACAAGGTGGAGTACGCGCTGGTCGCCTTCCAGTTCTTGCCGGCCCACTTCACCATGGCCCAGCTTCGCCACGTCTACGAGGTGATCCGGGGACGCCGGATCGATCCCACCAACTTCCGGCGGCGTGTCGAGGCCACCGGGAGCATCGTGGCGACCGGCCATTCCGTCTCCGGCGGTCGCCACCGACCCCCAGCGCTCTATCAGTGCGCCGAGGATCCGGCGAGCCTGGTCAAGACGATGCGGCCGCGGCGCCCACTGCGGTCCCTGCCCGAGCGAACCGCCGAGACGTCGAGCGCGTCCTAACATTATGGCCCCCCCGACAGCCGTCTTCGTCACCCGAACTAAAGGTAGGTATGACCTTAATACACCGATCACCGCCCTAGGCCCCAGCCCAGGCCGCGAGAGGAAGGCGCACATGCTCACGACATCCTCGATTGACATGAAGATCCAGGCCGCCCCAGCCGCCGAGTTGTGCAGCGACGAGCTCACATGGGATCCGTGGGCCTACGATGCCGGCCCCAAGCGGCCTCAGCCGCCAGTCTACGGAGCGGGCGCGAGTCAATGGGACACGATCCCCGGGTCGACTCCGGTCCAGGCGGAGATTCCGGAGCACTACCGGTCCATGTCGCCCGACGACCTCGCGCGGCGCATCGCGGCGGCGAAGATGACGCTGGGCTCCCGGCTGGTGATCCTCGGTCACCACTACCAGCGCGACGAGATCATCCGCTGGGCCGATTTCCGGGGGGACTCCTTCAAGCTGTCCCAGCAGGCGGCCAGTCGCCGGGAGGCGGACTTCATCGTCTTCTGCGGTGTGCACTTCATGGCGGAAAGCGCCGACATCCTCGCGGGGGACCACCAGCGGATCATCCTGCCCAACCTGGCCGCCGGCTGCTCGATGGCCGACATGGCCGACGAGGTCCAGGTCCGCTCCTGCTGGAAGCAGCTGGGCGAGGCGCTGGGCTTCACCATGGCGGAGAGCCGCCGGCCGGTCCTGCCCGTCACCTACATGAACTCCTCGGCGGCGCTGAAGGCGTTCTGCGGCGAGCGGGGCGGCGTCGTCTGCACGTCGTCCAACGCGACCCGCGTCCTGGAGTGGGCTTTCGAGCAGAGCGACCGGGTACTGTTCTTCCCCGACGAGCACCTCGGCCGCAATACGGGCGTCAAGCTCGGCATCGCCGACGACGCGATGGTGGTGTGGGATCCGCGCCGGCCTCTCGGCGGCAACTCCGTCGAAGCGCTCGAGCGGGCCCGCCTGATCCTCTGGCGAGGCTGGTGCTCGGTGCACGCCCGCTTCACGGTGGCTCAGATCGAGCGGGCGCGGCGCGAGCATCCGGGCATCCATATCATCGTCCACCCGGAGTGCCGGCGCGAGGTGGTCGCCGCCGCCGATCTGGACGGGTCGACCGAGCTCATCCTGGAGACGATCTCGGCGGCCGAGTCCGGGAGCCAGTGGGCGGTCGGCACCGAGATCAACATGGTCAACCGGCTCGCCGCCGCCCATCCGGACAAGCTGATCTTCTGCCTCGATCCCGTGATCTGCCCGTGCTCGACGATGTACCGGATCCACCCCGCGTATCTGGCGTGGGTCCTCGAGGCCCTGGTCCAAGGCCGGGTGCTGAACGAGATCACCGTGTCCGACCACGTGAAGGCGGCGGCCTGGCGCGCGCTCGACCGCATGCTCTCGCTCCCGGCGCAGTCCGGCGCGGCTGCGGCCGCGCCGGTGCGGAGGTAAAGGCCGATGCGCACGCTGATCGTGGTCGGCAGCGGCATCGCCGGGCTATTCACCGCCCTCAGGGCCCGCGCGGCGGGGGTGCGCGACGTGCTGATCGTCACCAAGGCCGACCTCGAGGAGAGCGCCACCCGGTATGCGCAGGGCGGTATTGCGGCCGCCATCGGCGACGGCGACTCCTGGGAGCTCCACCAGACGGACACGCTCGGCGCCGGCGCCGACCTGTGCGATCCGGAGGCGGTGCGCGTGCTCACCAGCGAGGCCGCCGATCGGGTGGCCGACCTGATCCGCCTCGGCGTCCATTTCGACACCGAGAACGGCGGACTCGCCCACGCGCGCGAAGGCGCCCATACCGTGGCCCGCGTGCTCCACGCGGGCGGCGACGCCACCGGGCGCCACATCGAGCGCGCCCTCGCTCGCGCCGTCCGCCAGCGCGGCATCGACGTGAACGATCGCGCGCTCATCACGGAGCTGATCGTCGAGGGTGGCGCGTGCCGCGGCGTCCGGCTGGCCGGCGGAGCAGCCCTCGAGGCCGAGGCGGTGGTACTGGCCGCCGGCGGTGCCGGCCAGCTCTACGCGCGCACCACGAATCCCTCGATCTCGACGGGCGACGGGGTCGCCCTGGCCCTCCGCGCCGGCGCGGTGGTCGCCGACCTGGAGTTCTTCCAGTTTCACCCCACTGCCTTCGCCGGCCCCGGCGCCTCGCGCTTCCTGATCTCCGAGGCGCTGCGGGGCCACGGCGCCGTGCTCCGCAATCATCGCGGCGAGGCGTTCATGGCACGGTACGACGCCCGCGCCGAGCTGGCTCCGCGCGACATCGTGGCCCGGAGCATCGTGCAGGAGATGGAGCGCCACGGGCTCGGCCACGTGTGGCTGGACGCCACCCATTTCGCGGCCGGCGAGCTCGCGCGCCGGTTCCCGACGATCCACGCCTACTGCGCGAGCCACGGCTGCACGGCGGAGCGCGAGCCCATCCCGGTGTCGCCCGCCGCCCACTACATGATGGGCGGGGTCTGGACCGACCTCTGGGGCCGGACCTCGGTCCCGGGGCTGTTCGCCTGCGGCGAGACCGCGAGCACGGGCGTCCACGGCGCCAACCGGCTCGCCAGCAATTCTCTGCTCGAGGGTGTCGTGTTCGGGGACCGCGTGGCCCGTGCCCTGACCTCTCGCGCCGTGGAGACACCGGCGCCGTCCGACGTCGAGGAGCTGGCTCCGGATGGGTCCGTGAGCGCTCTCCTGCCCGCCCGCGACGCGATACGGGCGATGATGTGGGACGAGGTGGGGATCCTGCGCGAGGGCGCCGGCCTCGAGCGCGTGCGGGCCATCCTCGGCGCCTGGTCCCGCGCGCGCCCGCTCGATCGCGTGGCCCTCGAGACTGGCAACCTGGCCCTGCTGGGCTGGGTGATGGCCGAAGCCGCGCGGCGCCGCCAGGAGTCCCGGGGCGCGCACTATCGCCTCGACTTCCCGGAGCCGCGACCCGAGTGGCGCCGCCGTCAGCTGTTCACCGTCCGATGCCGGCCCGAGCGGCGCCTGGCCGTCGACGTCGAGGCGACCCGGGTGGGTTGCCAGGTGCGGTCATGAGCGCCCTGGGCCTCGCGCATCCGCCTCTCCATCAGGTGCGCGCGATCATCGGGCGCGCGCTCGACGAGGACATCGGCGGGGGCGACGTGACGACCGACAACAGCGTGCCCGCCGATCAGCGATCTGGCGCCACGCTCCTGGCCAAGCAGGTTGGCGTCCTCTGCGGCGTCCACGTGTTCTCCGAGACACTGGCGATGGTGGACCGCGGCGTCATTGTGACGGCGGACCGTCCAGACGGCGCGGAGGTCGGGAAGGGCGACGTGGTCGCGCGCGTCGAGGGGCCCACGCGAGCGTTGCTGACCGGGGAACGGACCGCCTTGAACTTCGTCCAGCGCCTGAGCGGCATCGCGACCCTCACCGCGGCCTTCGCCGCGCGCCTCCAGGGGCTCCCCACGAGGCTCGTTGACACCCGCAAGACGACGCCCGGGCTCCGGATCCTGGAGAAGTACGCGGTGCGCGTCGGCGGCGGGTACAATCATCGCTTCAACCTGGCCGACGCGGTGCTGCTCAAGGACAACCACCTGGCCGCCCTGCGCAGCCGAGGCCTGGACCTCGCCGACGCCATCCGGACGATCAAGGAGCGGGTGCCTCACACGATGAAGGTCGAGGTCGAGGTGACCGCCCTCGAGCAGATCGACGCCGCGCTCGCGGGCGGGGCCGACATCATCCTGCTCGACAACATGCGGAACGACGACATGCGCGAGGCGGTAAGGACAACCACCTGGCCGCCCTGCGCAGCCGCGGCCTGGACCTCGCCGACGCCATCCGGACCATCAAGGAGCGGGTGCCTCACACGATGAAGGTCGAGGTCGAGGTGACCGCCCTCGAGCAGATCGACGCCGCACTCGCGGGCGGGGCCGACATCATCCTGCTCGACAACATGCGGAACCACGACATGCGCGAGGCGGTGCGCCGCATCGGAGGGCGGGCGCTCACCGAATGCTCCGGCAACGTCACGCTGGAGACGATCCGGGAGCGAGCCGAGACCGGGGTCGACGTGATCTCGGCTGGCGCGCTGACCCGTTCCGCGAAGGCCCTGGACATCAGCCTGGAGGTCGACGGGGCATGGCCATGACGACATCGAGCCGACCGATCTATCTCGACTGCGCGTCGACCACGCCGATCCATCCGCGGGTGCTCCAGGCCATGGAGCCCCATCTGCGCGAGGAGTGGGGCAATCCGTCGAACCTGTATCCGTTGGGGCGTCGGGCGGCCAACGCGCTCGAGGAGGCGCGCGGGCGGGTCGCCAGGGCGCTGGGCAGCGACGACGACGAGGTCGTCTTCACGAGCGGGGGCTCCGAGAGTGACAACTGGGCCCTCAAAGGGGTCGCCCTGGGCCGGCCCGGGCGGCGGCATCTCGTCACGACCGCGATCGAGCATAGCGCGGTGCTGGGTGCCGCCCGCGACCTGCAGGAGCACTTCGGGGTCGAGGTGAGCTACGTCCCTGCGGACGAGCGCGGCCTCGTCGACGCGGCGACGGTGGCCGCGGCCATCCGACCCGACACGTGCCTCGTGAGCGTCATGCTCGCCAACAACGAGATCGGCACGATCCAGCCGGTCGCCGAGGTCGCGCGGCTCGCGAGAGCGCGGGGCGTCCTGATGCATACCGATGCGGTTCAGGCTGCCGGCTTTCTGGATCTCGATGTCGACCGCCTGGGGGTCGATCTCCTCTCGCTCTCGGCGCACAAGTTCTACGGTCCCAAGGGGGTCGGGGTGCTCTACGTCCGGCGCGACACGCCCCTGCTCTCCTTGATCCACGGCGGCGACCAGGAGGGGCGGCGCCGGGCCGGCACCCAGAACGTGGCCGGCATCGTCGGCTGCGGGGCCGCCCTCGAGCTGGTCGAGCAGCACCGCGCGGCGACCTCCGCCCGACTCAGCGGGCTGCGCGATCGCCTGATCGAAGCCGTGGAGGCCACGGTTCCCGGAGCGCTCCTCAATGGCGACCGGCGCCGCCGCTTACCCAACAACGCGAACTTCTGCTTCGGCGATGTCCAAGGCGAGACCGTTCTGCTCGAGCTCGAGATGGAGCAGATCTACGCCTCGAGCGGCTCGGCCTGCCACGCTGGCTCGCAGGACCCCTCCCACGTGCTCCTTGCGATCGGCCGCAGCCCCGAACTCGCCCACACCGCGCTGCGGTTGACCCTCGGCGCACCGACCACCGACACCGAAGTCGACCGGGTCATCGAGCTGCTGCCGCATGTGGTGGAACGCGTCCGCGCGGGCGTCAGGGCGCGCTGATTTCTCGCAGCCGTTTCCCCCGATGCCTCCGCTCGGCCTCGTTACTCATGAGCCCGACGGCGCGGCGGTGCGACTCGGCGGCCTTCCGGCCGACATCGCGACCGCGACGGCCCGGTTGAGCTCGACCACGGCGACGGGTGCACTCGGGCCAGCCGCTCATACAGAGCGGCAATCTGCCGCCAATTCGGTGGCGGCGGCCGTGTGCGCCTCGACGTGCACCGCTGCGACCACCGTCTGCAGCGCGTACTGGCTGGGCGGGCGGCCCCGCCGCGCAGCGCGGCCTCGACTAAGCCTGCGCCCTCGTCGATCTGCGCGCGATCCCGCACATAGCCTGGACAGAGGGCATTCTCGGCCGGGCAATGCGCCCTCCGCGCTCTGAAGAACCCAGGTCCGGCCCCCGGGGAATCAGCGGCGTGTTCGCCTCGAGGGCGAGACCGCGAGAGTCGATGCCGCGATCGCCTTCGGGTCGGAGTCAGCCTGTTCCCGCGCGGGGCGTGGTCAAGTCGCAGGCAGAGGGGGGCGCCCGAGCGGGCGAGGTGGGCGAAGATGGCCTGCACAGCACGGGGGTTCTGGGCGACCAAGCACTCGCAGACCGGTGAACGAGTGGTACGGTCACGGCCTCTCCTTGGTCACGAGTCGGCTTCCTCTTCCAGCCGGGATTGCCGATATGGACTCATTTCCACCGTCTGTCGGAGCAGCCATCCCTAGAAGCTGAACCAGGAAATGAACTCGATCTTGTTGTTCTCATTCTCGCGACTCTGAGAGCCGCCCGTCAGATTGACGCTGCGGAATCGCGTGTCCGTGCGGTTGTAGGCCAGCGCGAAGGTGAACGGCCCCGGCGTCCACCAGAGCGAGACCTCGGACTGGAAGTTGTTCACCCGGAAGAACTGTAGTCCCGACCCCGACGGGTCGGCGATCAGGCTTCCGGTGATGGCCGGACGGTTGCTGTTCAGCGCCCACTGCGTCCCGCCCGCCCATCGGAGACTCAGCGTGTCGGTCAGGAAGAATTGCGGGTTGATCCATCCTCCCAGGCTCTGAGCTGGCGTCAGGCTCCCGTGGCTGTTCAGAATCACCCGCCGGTCGAACGGCGAATTGATAAGCTGCCCGTCTCCTCGCGTCCACACCCCTCCCCCCGTCAGTTTCAGTGTCAACGCCCGGCCCGTCTTGTTGAACCCGATGCGATCCAGCGTCACGCTCAAGTTAACCGTCTGGTCGTCGAAGGTGTGCTGAGTAAAGTTCGTCTGGGCGTTCAGATTCTGCGTGAAGGTGCCCGTGTTGAAGCGCTCCTGGAACTCCCCCCACGTTGTCCGGGCATAAATCTTGGTGAGGGCGATCCCGAAGTCGCTCCCGAGCCGGCCGGTCTCGAGTCCGATCCCGGCGCTGAGCGCCG
>WNFF01003095.1_pt1 | contig 13637 bp, 13 predicted proteins | sample 5400441 | NCBI WGS metagenome assembly WNFF01 (sample SAMN13153345, study PRJNA577476) | soil metagenome | isolation source: 120 cm saprolite under Douglas fir tree site 2 hole 3 replicate 1 | place: USA:California | collected 2015-04-18 | reverse complement strand
TCGGTGTCGTCCTGATCCAGGATCAGCGCATTTTCTCCGCCCGGGACGTGCAAAAGGCCGATGCGAGGCCCGGCGGCTATACCGTCACCGGCGGGCATGGCGGCATCGTCGGCGCGGTCGGCCACGAAGGGCCGCCGACGCTCACCTACATACCGGCGCGGCGGCACACGCATCGGTCGCAGGTGAACATCTCACGCCTACCGGGTGAAGTGCGCGGCGTAAAGCGCGCCGGAAACAACGTCACCATGATTCAGGTCGCGATCAAGAATGAAGCCGGCGAACTGCTCGACAGCGCCATTCCCAAGGTAGCGATCGTCAAGGACGCCAACTACTCCGCGGAGAGGATCAACGAGGATCTCGATGACGGCGTCGACCTGCTCGCGCTGATCGGCAGAAACCTCGAGCGTCATCCGCTAGCCGGGTTCGTTCTCGAAGGGCACGCTCCGTTCGGGACGATCACCTCGGCAACGCGCACGCGAATATTGAGATCCGCCGTCTACTCCGGGATGCCGGTGGCCATCGTCGGGCGCGGCAACAATGAAGGCTTTACCTCACCGCACGGCGTTTTCATCGGCGGGCGGAATTTGACGGCGACGAAAGCCCGGTTGCTGCTGATGGCCTGCCTGATGCGCTTCGGGAGCCCGCCGCCCGCCGCCGACCCGCATCATCCGACCGAAGAGGAAGCGAAGGCCGTCAAACAAACGCTCTCCGAATACCAGAGCGTGTTCGACACGCACTAAGCAGGGCCCATGGGCATCATCTCCCCATAGGGCCCATGCTGCCGGGAGCGTTTCGGCGGTCGTCTTCCCACGCCTCCCGGCTGGCTCCCTGAACAGTGGCAGGGCCGGACGACGGCAATCTACTGCCGGTGGTGTAAGTGGGTTCGCTGCTCGGCCGCGCTGCGGCTTTAGGGTCAGTGGGCGTCGTCTCGCAGCCGTAAGTTGCGATGCACAGAACGGACGCGATCAACAGCAGGCGGATACGCATTTCTTGGAACTCCCTTTCGTTGAGCTACGGCGCGAGTTTAGCTCATCGGTCCAGGATTCGCTCCCCGACCAGGGCTCGAACCTGGGACCTGCGGATTAACAGATTACCCCGATGAACGTAAGTTGTTGTTTGTGGCCCGCCCTCACTCGCCAAGAATCGTAGCTAACCGCCAAGAACGCTACGTTTTCGCTACGTTCTGGGACCTGCGGATTTTTCAAAGAACCATATGTTCGCTTACGACCCAAATCTGGCGCAGTGAAATTGCGAGGCCTCTACTCGCGTACTCACGGAAGATTTAATTGAGTGTCCAGACACCTTTAATGGAGGTCCTGTTTGCAGCCTTGCCGAGTGGGCGGAGCCCGTACATGTCGGTTAAGGTGCGCAACAGGCTGTAGTGATCTATCTGCGTGTCATATATGCCAACGCGTACCATCGGCCCGACGAAGATTGTGACAATGTGATTGTTGCTGCTGCCGTCATCTTCGTCCCAGGTAACGATTAATAAGCTGTTGTTCTTTGCCGTCCATTTAACAAAGGGGTCGATATGTTCCTGTAGCCATTTATCTCCGCGCGTGATGGCAACGGAGGGTTCCCCATCGTGCATATCGTTCAGCTGATCGGGAACAACGATAGATACGGTCGGAAGATTGGAATAGCCCCAGTGGAAAGTTGTAAGAGAAACGTTCATATCTGGCGAGACATTAATTCCCTGCCAATTCACTGCCGGATTGTGTTTTCTGTAGTAGTTGCCGGATATGCACCCGGTGAATCCGGCTGATGGCATGGACTCCGAGTAGATTCTAAAGCTGAAGCCTTTCTTGCGACGACGGCCAAGCAGAAGACCATGACCTACCTCTGGTACAACGTCAGGCACCCATCAAATAACACCGGCGCCTCCCAGACCTACGAGCTCGATCACCTGGTTTCGCTCGAGATCGGCGGCGCGGACACGCTCGAGAACATCTGGCCGCAGTGCGGCCCAAAGGGTGTCGCGCTTAGGAAGCGTACTTCAAGCAGAAGGACATCGTTGAGAATTACCTCGCGGCGCAGATCAGGGCAGGCAAGATGAATCTTGGGGATGTGCAAAAAGGCGTTGCGGAGGATTGGACGCAATACCTTGATGAGGCGAGCAAAGCGTGCCCCGGCGGGAAATGCAACTAACAACTGGCGAGAACCTGCGGTGGTGCCAAAGCGCGGCACAGGCAATTGAATCCAAACACGAAGGAATCGTCCTCGCGGACAAAAAGATAACTTGCCGCTCACGCGGTTGATGCAAGGCGCCTTGCGGGCGCCGCAATGCAGTCGCAGAATGAGTTCGACCGCGGCGTAAGAGGGGACTCCGCGGAAGTTGCTCCAGGGGGATACTCGGTGGCTATTTTGGCTAGTAGCGCTTTCATCGAGCGCTGGAACGGTTGTCTCCGGAGATGCCGATGACGTGTCCCGATACGGTGATTCGACCCCAAGGGGCAGCTCGCGCCGCGAGACAGTGCGCGTCAGAGATCTAGAGCACTCTTGTGTCCGAGCCCACTTCGCCGCAACGGCGTACCGATAGAGTTAGCGAGGAGCGATCCCGGCAGGCAGCTTGGGGCCGAATACGAGCATTGATGGGGCGCGCCGTGGAGGCCCTTAAGCGGCTCCCCGGGCTCCTGTGGATACTCGTTCCGACCTGGCCTGAAAGGCGTGAATTCTGGACCGGCTTCTGGCCGGCGATTATCTCGACGTTCTTCGGCGCAGTCCTCGCGATTTGGGCGGGGCTTCAAGTTGCAAAGTCTGATCGGGAGCGTGACCGCCTCGAGAAAGAAGGAGCGGTCCTTCCCCAGCTATGTCGCGAGCTCGGGAAAAGCGCTCAACCTCTCCACGACATCGCCGCCCGTGATCCGCATCCAACGTCGCCAGTGCAGTACCGCATCCTCAGCGCAACCATCTGGGATGCGACCACAAAGAGCCAGCTTGTTCAGGCGATCGAGGATAGCGACCTCATCTTCAAGATTGCGACGGCCTATTCGCTTCTGAATGAAGTAAACCAGTACATCGTCCGCTATCAGGAATTCTCGTGTTCAATTTCCGCAAGCGTGCAATGCGCCGAAATCATCACGTTCGTGACCCAATCTGCGGGTGAGGCGGGGCGTAACGTCAAGTATGCGATGGATGAGATTGGTAAGTATCAGAAGAAACATCATCGAGCAGCAGATGACTGCGATACCGGACCCTAAGGGGAGGCGTGGGATGAAAAGCAAAACCCTGCGCGATTTCTGCTCTGCGACGATCCTCATGCTGACGACCCAGGCGTCGGCCGCTCTCGGTCAGATGCAGCTTCACATGATCGAGGTAGGCAAGTCTCCGAACTCGATCGTGGCCCTGCCGAAGGCGCAGCGCATCTACGTTGCCAATCAGGGTGGCGATTCCATCAGTGTGATCGATATGCACACGAATAGGGTCGCCGCAACCGTGGCCGGCTGTGCGGCACCGTTTGATGTTGTTGCCCGTGCTGACGAGGCATTCGTGTATGTGAGCTGCCAGAACGAAAACGCCATTGGAGTGCTGGACACAAAGGCGAACCAGTTGGTCCACAAGATCGCCATGCAAGGGGGGCTATCGCCGAGCTTCATTTCGATCACCCCGGACGGGAAAAAACTGTATGTGAGCAACATCTACGGGGTGACGACCCGCTTTCAGGGGAACCTCAATGTCATAGACACGCAGTCGATATCGGTGATCGCGACCGTCACGAATACTCCTACTGCACTCGTCGGCCTTGGATGTCCAGAAGGGAATGCGATCACCCCGGATGGGAAGTACCTTTACCTGAACACGCAGTGCGCGACCGCGGGTGGCCACCGCTCGTACGACCCCATTTTTATTGTTGATGTCGCGACGGATACCGTGGTGCGCGAGCTCGCTGCGGCCTACGCGAGCGTTGGGTCGGGCATGGCGATTACGCCCGACGGCCGGCAGGCCTGGGCGGCGGGTGGCGACGCGTGTAGTGCGCCCTGGCCCGAATACGAGAGAGCCCGCCGAGAACACGGGGCGTTTGTGTGCGGCAAGCCGGGCGGAAACCCGATCACCGTCATCGATACCAAGACACGAAAGTGGAAGCAGATCTTCTACGGCGCCCCGAACTTCATTTCCTTTTCCTCAGAAAAACGGGACGAGAAGCTAACCCGCTATGCGTATGTAGCTACTGATGTCGGCCTGCTGGTAATCGACACCACAACTCTGGCCAGCGTCCGAAAAATTCCGGTCGGCGGCATAACAGGGAGGCTTGCGTTCTCACAGGACGGCAAAACGGCCTATGCGGCGCTACCCGCTAAGAACGCACTTGCCGTGTTCAGACTAACGGGGATATAGGCGGTCAGGCTTTCCGTGCTTCCGAATTACTCACCCACAAGACGAATGGCGGGGAAGGGACCTAATAAGCGGCGAGACGGCTCCAACGCAAGCTCAGCGTACAAACCAGAGACGTTCTGGAAAGCGAAGGTTGCCAATGTTCGTGTCGAGTCGCAGCCGTTCATTCACCTGGGAGTTGGATACGCGTAGCTAAAATAATTCGTTCCATATCGGCATCGCCTAAAAGGGGAGGTAACATGAAGTGGATAGTGGTCGGCTCCGTGCTAGGACTGCTGCTTGGCTGCGCCAGTGTTGAGGTTGAGAAACTCACGGACGGTAATCGCGCTACGGCCAAGGGAATTCGTTTCTGGCGGCCTGCGCTCTATTTGGCAGTATCCGCAGAAAAAGATGGTGCTTGCTCCGGGAAGCTCATTTACCTACCGGACCCGAGAGAAGAATACATCATGAGAGAAACCGCGGGATTTGGGTCCGCGTCGGTCAAACCCACGTTGACAGACGGTTGGAACCTAACGGCGCTTGACTCGAGTGTCGATTCGAAGGCAGCGGATGTCTTAGGTGTATTCGCCAAGCTCGTAACGCCTGCTAAAGCCGGTACGAGAGAAGCAAAGCAAAAGAGGTTCGATATCTCTCCCGGTTTGTACAGAATCAAGATGGATTCCCAAAACGGTTCGCTATTCCTCGATATGTCAGGGGTGTACGAGGTCGGGCCGATATGCGCAACACTCAAATCGCCATCGGCTGATGGCGCAAAAGAAGGGAGCGGACAGGGCGGCAACTAGGGGACAACAGAGCACCAGTAGGGAGTTCACGTGGTGAAAAAGGCGAAATGTGTAATCCGTAAGCCTGTTGGCCAAAAGCGTCGAGCAGTAACGCAGCAAGTTTTGGGAAGAGTACCTCGAAGCATGCTCGCGCTTAGACGGGTCGGACCGAGACTGAACGTCTTGCAGATAGTGGTGGGGTCCACCGTCCGATCCGAACCGCTAACAACGTCCAAGGCTATTACACAAACGAGCGCGGTAACACTGTCGGAGCCTGGCGAGGTCCCGCATAGGAGAGAAGCAACTTCTTTGGGGATGTAGGAGTTCAGAAGTCTCAGCCAACTGAATCGAGGAACAAAGCGCACGCAAGCATTCGCTTCAGCGCGCTAGTTAAAGAAAAGGAGCCCTAAATGGCAGCGAACGTTCTGATGACAACTACAACGCCGAGCGCGCCTTTGGATGCATCCGGAGCCGATCTAACAAAGCCGGCCATAAGTGAGTTCTTGACTATCCAATCGCTCACAAACTTCGCCGCGATGACCGGAGCGATCACCACCGCCTGGCACGCCCTACAAACTCTAGCACCGTGGGCGTCAGTCCTATGGGTGCCTTATGGGCTCGCAATGATTTGGGGCGCAATCTCATTCTTCATTTCTTATGAGGGCCTTAAGAAGAGCGGAGCAACGAGAGCGGACGGCGCCACGCTCTTCGGGGCAGCCTTCATCGCCTTTCTGAACTCACTTGTTCTAGCTGGTGCCGTTGTCGGCACGAGCCACGTTGTTACCACAACTCAATAGAGCGATTTCGCGTACAGAGAAGCGTTAATGGCGCAGTTGAATCGCGAGCAGCAATACATGGAGGAAAGCAATGAGCGATAGAAAAGTTTTTACGGACAGTGTCACGGAGTTACCCGATCAGCCTGGACTCACCGCACATGGCCTGATGGTCCACGCGGAGAAGCCCACAAATCGCAACGAAAAGATGACACTGCTTTTCTCGCTTGCGATTCCCGACAACGCCCAGGCGGACTTGGAGGCCCGAGTGGCCAGAGGCGAAGTCGTCTCGCTCGACGAATTGAACAAAAAATACGCTTCTGACTCGGGCGACGTTAAGACGCTGGTCTCCTGGTTAAAGACGCAAGGATACAACGTCACCCAGGTAACCCTGGACGGCACGGGCGTTTACGCTGAGGCGAGCATAGACAATGTCGAGAAAAGCCTTGGGGTGACCATGGTCCGTGTCACCAAGGATGGTTTGACGTTCAGTGCTTCGCAAAACGCGCCCAGCCTGCCCTCCGACATCGGCAAGAACGTTCGCGCCATCATTGGATTGCAGCCGTTCCGAAGGGCGCACAAGCACAACATCAAATGCGTTCCGAAAAGCGGCAACCGCGCGTCTTTGGACGCGATAAGCGGTAAGAGCAAAAAGGTGAAAGGAAAGGCTGCAGCAGGGAAAGGCGCGACGAGAAGAGCGGGAGCAAGGGCCGGCTCCGGTCCTTCCCCTTCGCCTAATATAAGCAATGCGCCTCCTTATCTCGTTAGCGAAGTGCTGAAAGCCTACAACGCCGATGGCCTGTCGGTGACGGGAAAGGGCCAGACGATCGCAATTCTGATCGACACTGTGCCCGCCGATGCCGACCTGAAATTATTTTGGAAGAGGAACAACCTTCCGGTCAACCTGAGCCGGGTCATGAAAATCAATGTGAAAGGCGGGGCGCTTCCGCCTACGGAAGGAGAAGAGACGCTAGATGTCGAATGGGCAAGCGGAATTGCGTCAGGCGCGACAGTCAGGGTTTACGCGACCGGGTCGCTGCAATTTGTGGATCTCGACCGGGCTCTCGATCGTATCATCGCGGACCTGCCGAGCCAGCCGGGAATGCGGCAAATGTCTATCAGCCTGGGTCTTGGCGAAACCTATATGGCCAGGGCAGAGGTCGCGACTCAACATCAAAAGTTTCTCCGGCTGGCCGCTGCCGGGGTGAACGTCTTCGTTTCAAGCGGAGACGCGGGATCGAATCCCGACACTACCGGACACAGTTCGACGGGGCCCCTTCAAGCAGAGTATGAATCCTCCGATCCGTGCGTCATCGGAGTAGGCGGCACCACCTTGACCCTCAAATCAAACGGCCAGGTGCAGGATGAGCGCGGTTGGGCGAGCGGAGGCGGCGGCAAGAGCGTTCTCTTCCCTAGGGCCGCGTGGCAGAAGGGAGCCGGGGTGCCGGCGGGTAACGATCGACTCGTCCCCGATGTCAGTCTTACAGCCGATCCCAACGACGGTGCCTACCTCGTGTTGAACGGAAAGCCAATCCAGATCGGCGGAACGAGTTGGAGCGCGCCGACCTGGGCCGGCCTGTGCGCCTTGATGAACGAGGCGCGGCAGAAGGCCGGCAAGCCTCCGCTGCCGTTTCTCAATCCTTTGATCTACCCGCTGATGGGTGCGCCCTGCTTCCGAGACATAGTGAAGGGGAGCAACGGGGCTTATCACGCCGGGCCCGGGTACGACATGGTGACCGGCATTGGCGTGCCGAATGCCAAGGAGTTGATAGCGCGCTTGTGCTCATAGAAGATCCAGTGCTTAAGCGATTTATTAGCGAGGATCCGATTGGTTTAAATGGCGGGCTTAACACGTACTTGTTGGCGATATAGCAGAGGGTGGTTTGCCTTTGCCGTTTCTCTTCAAAGCGGTCAAGTCGCGCCGCCGTGGACAACGCTCAACCCGAAAAATGGACACGATGTTGAACACCTACGATAAACTCCACCGCGCCTCCGACCCCGTTCAACATCGTCGGAATCGCCGTTCAACTTCGCCGGAATACGCAGCTGGCTCTCACCGCCCTCAATACCTAGTCAGGAGGAACGCCCCATGACGATCGCCAATCGCCGCTGGATTCAGCGTAATCTTGGTTTTGACCCAATCGCCGAACCGCCACCGGCCACGACGTTTGCGCTGGCGGCCGCGGCCAAGCCCAAGGCCGCGCCGGAGGATTTCCAGCGGGAGATTATCGATTTCGATTCCGAGGGACCGGAAGGTGCGTCGTTTTTTGCTTTCAGTACGGCCACCGGGTTATCGCGGTTTACGGGCATTCCCTGGCCCAAGGGCCTGGAGCCGAAGACGGACAACACGCCGCGCAAGGGCAAGGCGGGCGCGCTGCCCAAGGCCGACGTGCTGGTCGTGACCTGGACTGTGGATGAAGGCCACGCCCTGAGCCGCGTGCTGACTCCCGGCAAGGACTCGCGCAACGACTACCTGCCTTATCGGCACAACTATGCACGCATCGCCAAGAAGATGACCGGGCGGGCGCCAGCCTTGCAGGCCAAGCGGCTCGGCACCTATTGGACCGGCAAGATCGGCACGAAGTCGGTGGTGTACTTCAAGTCGGATTCCCACCTGTCCCAGGATACGAAGAAGGCACCCAAGCCTGGCCAGACCCTGCCGAACGAGGACCTCTGGCTGCAGATCATCAAGGAGGTACAGCCCTTCCTCGTGCTAACCACCGGTACGGCCGGCGGCATAGGCAAGGACTGCGAAGTGGGCGACGTCATCGTGAGTCCCATCGTGACCTTCGACTGCCAGAAGTGGCTGTCCCACGAGCCCTTCTCCAACGCCAGCTACCGGTTCGCACGGCCGAACTCCAAGCTGTTCGGCAAGGCCAGGCAGCTATTCAAGGCCAACGCGGCGCGTCTGCCGCCTGACAACAAGCGCGCACCGAAGATCATCGTGACCACCTCACAGGCCAAGGGTGTGCTGACCACCGACTTCTTCGGCTTCGATACCTCTGACAACCGGTACAAGCTTCAGAAGAAGGGCGCCGTGTCCGAGATGGGCGACGCGGTGCTGGGGCTGGTCCGTCCGCGCGTTACCGGCAGCCCGCCCAGCTGGCTCGCGGTACGCAATGTCTCAGACCCGCAGATTAAGGCCGAGGGATCGCTCGCAGATCAAGCGCGCCAGGCCGCCGCCATATACAAGGGGTTTGGTCGCTGGAGCACGGTCTGCAGTGCAATCGTCTGTTGGGCCCTGATCGCTGCGTCCTGATCGACCGACCACCAGCCGCGCAGCGCATTCGATCAACGACCGATCGCAACCATCCGACTACCCGAGGAACATCCCATGGCCTGCATCTGCTGCATCGTTCCCAACCATGTCCTTGACAGACTGGCGGCCGACAAGCGCTTTCCTCCGCGCTCGCGCCACGCGGCCGCCAACACGGCGCGAATCAGCGAGGAACTGCGGCGCTTGCGCACGCAGGCCGTGGCGCTGACCAGTGCCACGCAGCTTACCGGTTCGCACTTGCTCACGCTGGCGGCCTCACCCGATATCCCGGTATATGACTGCATGCATACGCAGGCGCTGCCGGGCAAGCGGATCGCCAATCCCAAGTCGTCGAAGGATCACTCCGTCAAGCGCGCGTACGCGGAGACTTCGAAAGTGGCCGAATTCTATCGTCAGGTGTTCAAGCGCAACTCGGTCGACAACGCCGGCATGACGCTGCTGTCCTCAGTGCACTACGGCGTCGACTTCAACAACGCCATGTGGAACGGCTTGCAGATGCTCTATGGCGATGGGGATAGCAAGATCTTCGGCGACTTCACGCGCGGCGATGACGTGATCGGCCATGAGCTCACGCACGGCGTGACGCAGCACACGCTGCAACTGGCCTACACCGGGGATGCGGGCGGTCTCAACGAGAGCCTTTCGGACTGCTTCGGCGCCATGTTCCAGCAGTGGGAGTCCGGCCAAAATGTTAGCCAGGCGAGCTGGCTCATCGGCAAGGACATCATGGGGCCAGCTGCCAAGGCCAAGGGCTACAAGAGCCTTCGCAACATGACCAATCCCGCCGACAAGTCGTGTCTGTCGCCGCAGCCCACGCAATACTCGCAGATCACGCCCGGGATGGATCCGCATTTTTCGAGTGGACCGCCCAACCTGGCCTTCTGCACGGCATGCAAAGCCGCCGGCGGGCGCAGCTGGGAGACGGTGGGGCAAGTCTGGTACGAGACCATGACCACGTCGGGTCCACAGCCAAACATGACCATGCGTGACTTTGCGGCCCGAACGCGACAAGCGGCGCATCACCTGTTTCCCAATCAGCCGTCCATCGTGAACGCCGTGGACCATGGCTGGAAGGCCGTGGGGCTATGATGCGCTAGTATTGACGCTCGCAGTGTGGCGGTGATCGATGGATCGGTTGGACGTGGAACGCCTGGGCGGGTACGCCGGATTTGGGGGACCGGGGAGCCATCTCAAGAGCAAGGGCACCGTAGATCTGGGTCTGCTTTCCGAAGCGGAACAGGACCAGGTGTACGCGCTCTTCAGAGACCCGCCGTCGGCGGTGTCAACCGCGCCCGATGCCTTTCGGTACCGACTGACGCTCCATACGCCCGCTGGACCCAAAACCATTGACGTCGCGGAACAACATGTCCCGGCATCGATCTGCGCGTCCGTGAAGGACATGCTCGACTAACGCGACGGATTTTTGCTCTAAGGGCCTGCGTCACCCATCCAACTCTTCTTCCCATCCGTCCACGAAGGGCGCCGGCGTCCGCAAAGCGCAGAGGCGTGAACCACACCGTTTACTACTAGACCCGTTCTGATCGCGCCCTGATCGGCTCTTGGATCCGCCGTTTCCTCTTGGAACACGTGATTGCCGAGCGCAATTTGGCTCGCAACACTCAGGCCAGCTATCGCGACACGTTGATCTTGCTGCTCCCCTTCCTGAGCAAAGTGAAGAAGGTACCGGTCGATCGCTTAGCCATCGAGGATCTCTCTCCGCCTGTGCTCCGCCATTTCCTCGAGCATCTGGAGAAGGACCGCGGATGTGGTGGGGCCACTCGCAATCAGCGCCTCGGCGCGATCCACTCGCTCGCCAAGTTCTCTCGTCGGAGGCGGCGCAAAAGGTGTAGGGAAAGAGGCGTTCTTAGCGTGGAGGAACGAGCGGCTACATAAGGCGGTTGACGCCAGCGGCAAAGCGCGCTTCGGCGTGTTGGTTATGCCGGTGGGAGGACGTGGGGCGACCCGTTCGGCGACTCGATACATCGATACGGTTGCTCGTTTTAAGGAAGCCGTAAAGAGCGGGGAAGTAAAAAGCCGACAAGTTAAGCAACGCCAGCATGAGCTGCGCGAGTTCTTTTCCGAGTCGCGAGGAAGACGGAGAGGACGGCGCTCGAGCATCATCGATTACGTATCCAGGCATGGAGAAATTGTCGATGCTCTTCATGAGTGGCGTCGCGCTCAGGGCGGACGATCTAGGAGTGAACTGCGCAAGAACCTTTTGGTCGACCTGGCGGTGAAGGTCGACGGCGAGGTAGTCGAGCTCTACGAAGTGAAAAGTGGTGCCGGACGGCCTGAGATGTATGAGGCCATTGGGCAAGTTTTAGTCCACGGCGACGGGGCCGAGTGCCGACGGACCATAGTCGTGCCTCACGACGAGACTGTCGCCGATGACGTGGCCGCTGCGCTTACGCGATTACGCATTGCCGTTCTCAGATTCAAACTCAGCGAGACCGCCGCGACGATCATCGATTAGATCGTTTTAGGAGATCCGCCTCGGTCTAATGCGGGCTGCCTCCGCATCAGCGCTGAACGTTCTAGGGTTGACAAACATCACTTGGCAGGCCGTCAAATTGCTAACGGGCACTGAGAGGGCACCAAACTTGCAAAAGCCATAGAATCAGAACGGCGGACTGTATTAACTATTTGATTATGTGGCTCCCCGACCAGGGCTCGAACCTGGGACCTGCGGATTAACAGTCCGTCGCTCTACCAACTGAGCTATCGGGGATCCGGGAGAACTGCGGATTTTACCATCCGCGCTACTTGATGACCTTCGCGATGGCGTCGGCCACGTAGTCGACGTTCTTGGAGTTGAGCGCGGCGACGCAGATGCGGCCGGTGTCGATGGCGTAGATCGAGTATTCCGCGCGCAGCCGCTGTACTTGCCCCTTGCTTAGCCCGGAATACGAGAACATGCCGCGCTGGGCGAGGACGAAGCTGAAATCGGCGCCCGGCGCGCGCGCGTGGATTTTCTCGACCAGCTGCTTGCGCATGGCCTTGATGCGCTCGCGCATGGCGCCCAGCTCGCGATCCCACAGGCTGCGCAGCTGGGGGCTGGCGAGCACGCTCGCCACGATCTGCCCGCCGTGCGTCGGCGGATTGGAATAATTGCTGCGCACGACGCGCTTCAATTGCGACAGCACTCTGGACGCCTCCTCGGCGCTCGCGCTCACCACGCTCAGCGCGCCGACGCGCTCGCCGTAGAGCGAGAACGACTTCGAGAACGAGCTCGACAGGAACACCGGCGTCATGGCGCCGGCAAACAGCCGCGCCGCGTGGCCGTCGGCCTCCAGCCCCTCGGCGAAGCCCTGGTAGGCGAGATCGAGGAACGGCACCAGGCCGCGCGACTGAACGATGTCGAGCACTTTGTTCCACTGTTCGTGGCTGAGGTCGACGCCGGTCGGGTTGTGGCAGCAGGCGTGCAGGACCACGATCGACCCGGCGGGAAGGGCGCCCAGCGCGCGCTGCATGCCGACGAAGTCGAGGCCGTGCGTGTTGGCGTCGTAATACGGGTAGGAGTTGACGGTGAAGCCTGCGGCCTCGAACAGCTGCCGGTGGTTCTCCCAGCTCGGCTCGCTGATCCAGAGCTGCGCGCCCGGGCTGACGCGCCTGAGGAAATCGGCGCCGATCCTCAGGCCGCCGGTGCCGCCGAGCGCCTGAACGGTAACAATATTGTTCTTTTGTGAACCAAAAACTAATTCCTGCACTGCGCGGTCGTACGCGGCGAGGCCGTCGATCGGCAGATAACCGCGGGCCGGTGCCGTCTTCAGCCGCTCGCTTTCGGCATGCCGCACGCACTCGAGCAGGGGGATTTTGCCGGCGTCGTCGTAGTACACGCCTACGCCCAGGTTCACCTTGCGCGGGTTCGGGTCGGCGACGAACGCCTCGGTGACGCCGAGGATCGGGTCGCTCGGCGCCATCGGCACCGAGGCCAGCAAGGACGGTGAGTGCGGTGCGTTCATCTGTTAGGATTTGAGGTTTCTCTCGACGAATTCTACCCGTGCCGGTCACGTTTCCAAACAGTCCTTTTCGGCTGCAGCAGATCTACCCGCCCGCGGGCGACCAGCCCGAGGCGATCGACAAGCTCGTCGAAGGCATCGGCGACGGCCTCGCGTTCCAGACGCTGCTCGGCGTGACCGGGTCCGGCAAGACCTACACCATGGCGAACGTCATCGCGCGGCTCGGCCGCCCGGGGCTGGTGCTCGCGCCCAACAAGACGCTCGCCGCGCAGCTCTATTCCGAGTTCCGCGAGTTCTTCCCCGAAAACGCGGTCGAGTACTTCGTCTCCTATTACGACTACTACCAGCCCGAGGCCTACGTTCCGGCGCGCGACCTGTATATCGAGAAGGACTCCTCGATCAACGAGCACATCGAGCAGATGCGCCTGTCGGCGACGAAGTCGCTGATGGAGCGGCGCGACGTGGTGATCGTGGCGACGGTGTCGGCGATCTACGGCATCGGCGACCCCTCCGAGTACCACGGCATGATCCTGCA
>WNFF01021455.1_pt1 | contig 13651 bp, 14 predicted proteins | sample 5400441 | NCBI WGS metagenome assembly WNFF01 (sample SAMN13153345, study PRJNA577476) | soil metagenome | isolation source: 120 cm saprolite under Douglas fir tree site 2 hole 3 replicate 1 | place: USA:California | collected 2015-04-18 | reverse complement strand
CGCTAAGGGGGAGCTCCACTTCGGGAAATTCGCGCTTCGTGCCGTTCACGTCAAAAAGACGCCAGCCCAACTTCCCGCTGTCGCCGTGGTCAGACTCAAACACGCTGACGTGGAGATAATCGAAAGGGATCACGCTGCGCAGTTCGCGCGCGAAAACTTCCTCGCAACACTCACAATCGCGAGTGGAGGAGATCGCCTTAGACGCACGGAGAAGCGCCTCGAAACGCGCAGCCTGCGTCGTGGACCCCGTCTGCAAGAGGGTACTCATGAACCAGCCCTGCACTTCCTTCTTTTGTTTTTCAGGCAGTATACCTAGACGGCTGCCTGAGGGTGAAGGTTGAACTATCCTGGGCGCTTGCATGATCTGATGTCAGTGCGTTGCGGAAAGGTTCGAATTAATGTCGTAAAGTATCGTCACTTGTCGAGAACCGTGTCGAAATAATCGACACGCTCGGCGCCTCTCCCGCATTTCACTGGTTAAGAAACTTCTCGTAGTCAATCACTTCCCAGAAATATCTGCCCCACTGAATATTTGGCAGCCGCCGTGCCTATCCCTGTGCACGTACAAAAAATCCGCAGATCCATTTCAGTGAAAGGAAGGTTTTTACAAAATCTATGTGGCATAAAGCCATTCTGTCAGTTGTTACGATCTGGCTGCTTACGGCAACCGCCGCCGTTGCTCAGGAGTCACGCTCTGAAATCAGTGTGCAGGGCACTGGGTTCTTCACGAAGGACTCGACCGGACAAGGAATCCGGCAGAAAGCGACCGACACCGGGGGTTTTCTTGTAGGGTACCGTTACAACCTGAACCGGTGGCTCGCCGCGGAAACGAACTATGGCTTTGCGCGAAACACGCAGGAGTATTCGTCGCTCGGGAGCCCCGGAATACAGAGTGACGTCCACCAGTTCACCGGCGGGCTCGTTTTTAAGCTTCCCCATCCCGGCCTCTTCAGAGTCAATCCATATCTGCTCGCGGGCGGCGGTGCGCTATTGTTCAACCCCCGGGACAACAGCTTGGTAGCCGGCGCGGAGACGCAGGCGAGAGGTGCTTTCGTTTACGGCGGTGGCGCCGATTTTCTCCTCAGCAGACATTTCTCCCTGCGAACGGAGTATCGCGGCCTGGTCTACAAGTCACCGGACTTTGGGCTCAGCAGCCTCAATAACGACGCCGTAACTCATACTGCGCAGCCTTCGGCGGGAATTGCGTTTCGTTTCTGAGGGATGAATCGTGGGCGAGGTTTAGCACAAATAGCCGCTGGCCAAGCAATCCGGCGGCTATTTTATCCATCCTCTGTGGTCCCCAGTATTCTCCATGGTTTATTGCGTGCGGCCTTACTTCACGCGCATCACCCGTGAATATTCACTAAATACTTCATCAAGCTGCTGGGTTGTTGCTTGCCCGCTGCCCCTGTTGCGCCCAAGTCGACCGACAGGAAATCCTCGTATCAGGCATCTTCTTGTCTTCTAAGTTTGTCGTGGGTCTTTTCCGTGACGATTTTGAATTATTAGCAGGGACAGCTGTCAGGCCTTTTCGGACACGCCGTATCCAAGGCACGGTCGTTCTTTCCGACAGTTCAAATCCAAGCTTCAGCAGTTCACCATGAATCCGAGGAGCACCCCACGTGGGATTCTCCGCGACCATTTGGAAGATAAGCTCGCGTAACTCCTGCGGATGGGGTTCCCACGTTCTGGATGTCTGTTCTGGTGTACTTTTCGCCGGGTGCTTCGGTGCGACGACGAGCCGCGGGACAGGCGCAAAGACAAGCATCCGGGGAACATCCCTCTTTTATCCCCGTCAGGTCTGTGTGCAAGACTCTTGGTCTGCTACGTATTTGGCATGAATTTTCTCTTGTTCAGCCGCTTGGCGGACCGCCTGTTGAAACTTGAGGATTTGACCGTCTACGATTTCATCTACAGCCGTTTTTCGGCGATTCGTAAAAACGCTGTATCTGCTTGAAAAGATTGGTCGGGGAGAAAGGATTTGAATCTCCGACCCCCTGGTCCCGAACCAGATTCCAATACTTATTGAAACTTGTAAAATTCTGTTGTTTCCAACTGATTCCTATTGAATGAGTAGTAGCTCGGTCGTTAAAGCCAGTTGAAGTTTGTTGAAACAGAGTACTTCGACAGCCTCAATTTTGCCTACAATCATTTTTTATAACTTCGTCGGATCCCGTACGAAATTTGGACGGAATTATTGCGCACCACGGGTAGCGGCCAATTTACTCCCGAGCTAGCGATTCAATTATCGAGAAGCGCGTTTCAAGCGTCTTTGTCGCGAGCAAAAGCAGAAGCTATTCAGTACAGGATGCACCGCCGCATACATCCGGGCGGCAGTTTTTGGTTTGGCCGCCTCAACGCCGAGCGGGAAGCGTCTTCAATCAATATTCGAAGACGCTTCCTTTGTAGAACAGCGAGCATAAAATAAAAATAGATGAGCATACTAGCGGTTGACCTTGGAGGGAGCCACGCTGCCTGTGCTCTGGTTTCGGGAACACACATGCTCGCCTGCGAAACTATACCGGCTAGAGGCACCGAAAATCTTGTGGTTGTAGTTTCTGCCCTGAAAATCCGATCGCTGTCGTGGTATTGGATTCAGCTTCTGCGGTCTTGTGGACTCGAGACGCGGCCGGATTCTAAGCAGCAACGACAAGTATAGTGACGCTGCAGGATTTGACCTGGCCGGTTGGGCGCAAACCGAATTCAATCTGCCACTTCGCCTTGAAAATGACGCCCGAACTGCTTTGCTGGGGGAATGGTACGCGGGGGCCGGTCGCGGCTCGAATGACATCGTCATGCTGACGCTCGGAACGGGAGTTGGCGGTGCGGCTATGATCGATGGCAAGCTGCTGCGGGGAAAACACTTTCAGGCAGGCTGCCTGGGCGGTCATCTGGGAGTAAACCATAAAGGGCGTACCTGCTCCTGCGGGAATATTGGCTGCGTGGAAGCGGAGGCATCCAGTTGGTCGCTGCCTGCGATTTGCGCTGCCCATCCTTTGTTTGAGAAGAGCCCGCTAGCGGCGCTACCGGGTATCAGCTTTGAGCGACTGTTCCAGATCGCCGTCAATGGCGACGCTTGTGCTCTGGCGGTGCGCGATGCTTGCATCGAAGTATGGGCCGCAGGTGCGGTTTCAATGGTCCATGCCTATGACCCCGAGGTAGTGATACTCGGGGGCGGAGTTATGAGTTCTGCGCAAAAGATACTTCCGGCAATATCTAAGTACATCGATCGGCATGCCTGGACACCGTGGGGAAAAGTTATGACTCGAGCTGCGACCCTCATGGACCGCGCTTCACTGATTGGCGTTGTTCCTCTGTTCGACACTGAATCGCAATGACCAGGATCTCCGAATACGACAAGTTTCCCGCGATTCCGGTGCAAGGTGTGAGTAATTGTGCCTGGCAGGGGTGGAGCTCGATTGTCGAACACATCCGCGGCGAGGTTTCAAAGGGAGCACGACGGTTGGCGGTTGAGTGTTACCCTGGCGTCTTTGAAGATGAAATCTCGACCGCACTGACTGAAAGTTTGATGCTGGCTGAGGTGGTGCGGGTCAGAGACAGCTACAAGTCTCCACAGCAGATTGAAGCGATGACATCCCGTGAGCTGACTGATGATCCGGTGTTCGGCAGGATGAACGGATTCGTCATCAAGGATTTCGTAGATCCGGTTCGCGTCGCTTCATTACGCCAGAAACTAGATCGCAACAGTGACAAAGTAACGCTCATTGTTGGCACTGGCACGTCTTTGATTGACCCGAATCCGGACGTCCTCATTTATGCCGATCTGCCCCGTTGGGAAATCCAGCAGAGGCAGCGAAGGAACAAAATCTTCAATCTGGCAATCGAGAACCGGCATGAGTCAGCCGGTCTGCGCTACAAGAGGGGCTACTTTCTCGACTGGCGAGTCGCGGACCGGATTAAGAAAGAGTTGCTCAGTAAGATTGATTTTCTGCTCGATACGACAGACCCCGACACGCCGAAGATGGTCACCGGCGATGCTTTCCGCGCCGCTCTCAAATTGGCTACTACCAGGCCTTTTCGCGTGGTTCCGTTCTTCGATCCGGGTCCGTGGGGTGGGCAGTGGATGCGGGAAGTATGTGGCCTGGATGCCGAATCTCCAAACTATGCATGGTGCTTCGATTGCGTTCCCGAAGAGAACTCTCTCCGGTTTGAATTCGGCAATGTAGTGATCGAAATTCCCGCAATCAATCTGGTTTTTCAGCATCCTCGCCAGCTTTTGGGAGATGCCGTGCATGCGCGATTTGGTTCGGAATTTCCTATACGCTTCGATTTCCTGGACACAATGAATGGAGGAAACCTGTCGCTGCAGGTTCATCCGCTGACGGAATACATCCAGGAAAAGTTCGGCGTTGCTTACACGCAGGACGAGAGCTATTACCTGCTGGATGCGGCGCCCGATGCCTGTGTCTATTTGGGTCTCAAGTCGAATATAGACCGGGAACAAATGGGAACGGAGCTCCTTCAAGCGCAAGAAAATGGAACTTGTTTTGATGCCGATAAATATGTGAATAAATGGCCTGCCCGGCGGCATGACCACTTTCTGATTCCTGCCGGAACGATTCACTGCTCCGGGCGCAACAGCATGGTTCTCGAGATCAGCGCCACTCCTTACATTTTTACTTTCAAGCTGTGGGATTGGGGCAGACCAGGGTTGGACGGGAAACCTCGTCCGATTCATCTCGATCATGGCCTCACCAATATTCAGTGGGACCGCGACACCGAGTGGGTGAAGGACAACCTTATTAATCGCGTCTGTCCTATCGCACGCGGTCCCGGTTGGACAGAAGAGCGAACTGGGCTACACGCGCGCGAGTTTATCGAAACCAGGAGGCATTGGTTTGATAGCCCCGTTCTTCACGAAAACCGGGGGAGCGTACATGTGCTGAATCTTGTCGAAGGAAACGCGGCTGTAATCGACAGCCCAGGTGGTTCGTTTGACGAGTTCGTCGTACATTACGCGGAAACCTTCATCGTGCCTGCGGCAGTCGAGAAATATAGAGTGCGTCCCTTAATCTCCGACACAAAGTGTGCCACCATTGGTGCCTCGGTGAGGATAGGCTCGTGAAGTTTGATCCAGGATTTGACATCGGCGTTACCTCGCAACCGCTGGGTTTCAAGTTTGGCGATACTACTTTTGGGCCTCAGCCTGAACTACGCTCGCTCGCTGCGTTGCGTCAGGCCCTCCGCGATCCGCAGACTGGCGGCCCTGATCCCGTTTATGCAATCGTGATGGACGTGGGCAAGCATATCCACCGCCAGAAACTTCAGCAGCGGATGCTCTTATTCGGCGCCGTGACTTACGCCAAGGGCCGGCTGGGCGACGAAGTAGTTCGGAGCCAGGGACATGTGCACAAAGTATCGTCGCACAGTGGATGGATGGCTCCGGAGATTTATGAAATCTGGGATGGCAAGGCATTTATCTACATGCAGGAGTTTGCTGCGGATCACCCCGGTCGTTGCTTTGCCGTGGAAGCGGGCCCAGGCGACATCGTGGTCGTTCCCCCTGGGTGGGCTCATACCAGCATGAGCGCCGATCCCAAAGAGCATTTGACCTTCGGCGCACTGTGCGATCGCGAGTACGGATTCCAGTACGAGGAGGTTCGCCGCCGGCACGGGCTCGCGTGGTATGCGCTACTCAACTCGCACGGCGAAATCCACTGGGAACCCAATCCGAACTATCAAAAAAGCGACCTGGTCATCTGCAGCCCACGTAACTACAAAGCGTTTGGGATTGAACGCCGCATCCCGCTTTATTCCCAGTTTGCGATGGATCCCGACAGATTCCAATGGGTATCCAAACCCGCTCTTGTCGCTGAATTCTGGAAGGGATTTACCCCCTGATTCCCGAGTCCGGGAGCAAATCACGGGAGAAGGTTTGCGCGGACTCAGGTTTTCTCAACTTCTTTGAGTCAGCCACCACTTCTCGATGTCTTCCAAGGTGCGCCCCTTAGTTTCTGGAATCCAGCGCCAGACAAAGAGGAACGCGGCGATTGATATGGTTGCGTACAGCAGGAAGGCGCCGGGAGCAGTGAACGCGCTAACCAGCGACAGGAATGTCAGAGTAACGAGCAGCGTTCCGCACCATAGGCAGACAGTAGCGACCGACATTGCCCGGCCACGCACTCGCGTGGGGCAGATTTCCGCCATCACCACCCAGGTTCCCGTCCCTACGCCGATTGCAAAGCAAGCCACGTAAGTAAGAATGAAAATCAAAACCACAATGCCTGTGGCTTGAAAACGAATCGCTGCCGAAACAGCGACCAGGGAGAGTGCCATTCCCGCGAAAGCCGACATCAACAGTGGCTTTCGGCCGACCCGGTCAATCAGCGACATGCCCACGACGGTAGCTACGAAATTGATTGCTCCGATAATTACGTTTGCCCAAAGCGCGGTGCTGGCAGTTTGATGCGGCACATGCTCCAGGAAGACTAGCGAGCCATAATAGATGATGGTATTGATGCCGGTGAACTGGCTGAAAAGGGCGATTACAATGGCCACGATTAGCGGTCTCCGGAACGCGGGATCCAGCAAATCTCCGTTCTCTTCCGAAACGGCGGCCCTGATTGCCTGAATTTCTCCGGCGGCGGCCTGCGGACCCACCATGCGTGACAGAAAATGTTCCGCCTCGGGCTCCCGTCCCTTCTGCACCAGCCAGCGAGGACTTTCAGGAATGAACAGTAGCGTGAGAAGGAAACATACCGAGGGAAGGGCGGCGGAGGCGAACATCCACCTCCAGTTCGACGGCCCCGCACCAGTGAGCAGGTAATTGACGCTGTAGGAGAGCAGGATACCCGTGGGGGAGATTTCCGCGATGTACAGGGGCGACAGAGTTGAGGCCATTCCGATCGCCACTCCACCAGCGAAGCGAGCAATTACAAACTCAATCAGGTTGCGTGGAAGGGCGGTGCCGATGGACGAAATTGTGAATAACGCTGCAGCACCCAGGAGCACCTTCTTCCGTCCGAAACGGTCGCTGGTAAAGGCAGCCAGGCTTGCTCCGACGACACATCCCAGAAGAAGGCTGCTTGCGGCGATTTCTGTTTGAGAATCGCTCAGCAGAAACTGGCGCTTGATAAAGACGATGGCGCCATTAATTACCGCCGTATCGAAGCCGAACAGCAAACCACCGATTGCGGCCACCATCGCGGGCAGATAGAGATAGCGGGCTGAACCTTTTTGCACCTGTTCAACATATCCATTCGCGTTTACGGTTGGGTTCATTTCTGCCGCCCGAACTGAAGTATTAGTGTTGCGATCATCGAATTCAGCAAGCTCCCGGTGCGAGCGGGCACCCAAGGATCGTGCATTTCAGATTGCTAACAAGCGTTGCTGCAAGAAGACCAAACCCGCCGCGCCGGCAACACCGCCATAGCCAACAGCCTTCTGAAATACGATCGGGACTACTCGACCGAGCAAGACCTTGGTGCGCTTCGCTACTTTGTCCTGGATCGGAGTGAGCAGTTGCGGGCCGGCGGCTGCGATGTTGCCTCCGAGGATGAGGATCTCAGGATCGAAAGTGTGCAGGATGCTCACAATCGCGGCTGCTAGATACTCGAATGCGCAATCGAGCACATGACGCGCGCTTTCGTCTCCATCCGCCGCAGCGCGAAAGATGGCCTCGGTGTTCGGCGGTTGCCCGGCGCTGTCGAGGCATAATTTCGCCGGTGCTGCACGGTGCAGGTGTGCCCAATAATCTGATTCTATGGCCCGCGAGGAGAAGCAGGTTTCCAGGCAGCCATAGTTACCGCAGATACACAGCCCGCCCCGAGGATCGAGAGACATATGTCCGAGATGGCCTGCCGCACCTCCGGCTCCGCCAAGAATTGCGCCATTAACCAGCGCCGCTCCGCCAACTCCCGTGCCCAGCGTCAGCAGAACTACATTGCGACGCCCGCGTGCAGCGCCCCAAAGCACTTCGGCGATCAGCGCGGTGCGCGCGTCATTCTCGGCACAGACGGTCAAATCGCCAGTGTCGATCACCTCGCTCAAGAGCCGTCCTTCAAGAAAGTGCAGATCTCCGGGTAAGCTCTTCACGCGGGATGACGCAGCATCGATGATCCCTTTGCAGCCAATGCCGATTCCCTGCACCGGAAGCTTCGCACGCTTCAGCACGGAATGAACGAAGTCACGCAAGGCCGAGGCACTACGCGGCGATGGCGCATGAAAATTCTCAAGCAGTTCTCCGCCCACCCCGACAATGGCAGCTTTGATTGCAGTTATACGCACTTTGTGCAATCCTACTGGGCAATATGGCGACCGCCGAAGACCGCACGGTTTCTGGTAGCACGCAAGCAGGGTTGACGTTCTTTGACCGTGCGATGCATCTTCTGCAGGAGTTGAGGGGCACGCAAGCAGATGTGATTCAGCAGGTGGCGGAAGTGTGCGCCGAACGGATCGCTCGCGGCGGTCTCATATTTCTTTTTGGCAACGGTCACTCCCGGATGATGTGCGAGGAGATGACTCCCCGGCAAGGATGTTATGTGGGCTTCGTCGCCCTGGTGGAGCTCGCACTCTCGAATCATGCAGCGATCGTTGGATCGAACGGCCTGCGTGCACCGCTGTATCTCGAGAATTACGAGGGATACGCCGAGCAGATTCTACGCAGTTTCCATTTTGGCCCCAACGACGCGTTCATCGTTATTTCGACCAGCGGAATTCGGCCTGTGGTGGTCGAAGCGGCTATGGGCGCTCAAGCGCGGGGGCTGCCGGTAATCGCGATCGTTTCCAAAGCACATTGTGAAGCGGCAAAACCGGCTCACTCTTCGGGTAAAAAAGTCACAGATTGCGCTGATTTCGTTATCGATAATCTTTGTCCGCCGGGTGACTGTGTTGTCGAGTTGGAAGGCCTCGAATGGAGGACCGGGCCTGTCTCCACCATCACGGGCGCAATGATCATTAATATGATCCGCTGCGCGGCGGCAGAAGCCATGCTCAAGCGCGGAGTGAAGCCGGTTATCCTGCCGAGTCATCAATTTGTCGGCAATCGCAGCGCCTCGGAGCAACTGGAAGCTTTCTACGAGGCATATCGAAAGAGCCTTAAACATTTATTCGAATAAAGCACTGTGAAGGAAGTCCTTCTAGTCACCGGCTCGTCAGGGATTGCAGCTGCTACAGCGCGTATGTGGGCGGCGGAAAATCCGGTGTTTGTCGTCGGTATAAACAAGGAGGAGTGCCGTTCCCTTGCAACAGAGTTAGGTGAAGCGGGCTTCGCGGCAGCAGATGTGCGCGACCAGTCCGCGGTTCGGGACGCCATTGGTGCGTGCCTGAAGCGCTTTGGAAGGATTCATGCGCTTTTCAATGTGGCCGGTGTCAGCGCGCGCTCTGCGGGCGACGGTCCGCTTCACCAGTGCAAATCCGAAGCCTGGGACATGGTCATGGATGTAAATGCCAAAGGCACATTCCTGATGTGCCGTGAGGTGCTGGGCGTGTGGACGAAAAATACCCAACCGGGAGTTATTCTCAATACCGGAAGCGTGCTCGCACGTCACCCGCAGCGGGACAACTTCGCAACTGCAGGTTATGCCGCTAGCAAAGGAGCAATCGAAGCGATGAGTCTGGCAGCCGCGGCGTACTACGCTCCTTGCGGCATCCGCGTCAACGTGATTGCGCCGGGCCTGGTGCGAACTCCGATGACCGCCCGGGCACAGGCAAACAACCGGATCACGGAATATATGACGCATAAGCAGCCCTTGACTAAAGGCCTGCTGAGTTCAGAGGACATCGCCAGGACGGCATGCTTTCTGCTGCGAAATGAGTCAAGCCCGATCACTGGCCAGATTATAACCGTCGACGGCGGTTGGACAGTAAGCGCATGAGCCCAGCGAAACAGATGATCGCGTCCGCACCGGGAGTCAGTCCAATGGGGCAAGGCCTCGCAAAAACGCGCCGCCCACTGCAAACAACGGTGATCGGAAGCTATCCTTTTCCAGGTTGGCTCGAGTTCGCATCCACACACGTGGAGCACTTCGGTGAGGCCGATATCGAGGAAATGCGGACGGACGCCGTGATTGTTGCGGTCCACGATCAAGTCACCGCGGGCTTAGAGGTAATTACCGACGGTGAGCAGACACGATACGATTTCAATCTGTCATTCTATGGCCGCCTCGAAGGTCTCAATCCTACGCCCGCTTCATCGCGTCGTTTCGGTCCGCCCGCCCACGATCAACGGGGAAAATACGAGGTTACCGGAACACTGAAGTCAACACACGGCTTGGGAGCAGTCGCAGAATTCAAGCTCTTGCAGAAGGTTGCGCCGCCCGGGCCGGTCCTGAAAGCCAGCGTGCCCGGACCCTATACCTTAGCTGGCCGAATCAATCCGAGCGGCATTTACAAAAACCGCTGGGACGTAACCGAAGCTTTGATTCCGATTGTACGTGAGGAACTGGAACAGCTGGTGGAGTGCGGTTGCCGCGAAATCACTCTCGACGAACCCTCGATGAGTTGCTATGCGCATCGGGAAGATCCTCGCCGCTTTGTCAGAATCTTCGCTGAGACGGTCAAGTCAATCGCCGGCCAGTGCCGCCTTTCCACTCACCTTTGCTTTGGCAATTACAAAGGTCGTGCCGTGGGTCTGCGGCGTTATGCGCCTCTATTCCCGGCGTTCTTCGAACTGCCCGTTGATGAAATGCACCTGGAGATGGCGAGCCGTGAATTCGCGGAGATCGAAGTGATACGCGAAATCGCAGAACGCGGAATCGATGTCGCCGTAGGAATTATCGACGTAAAGAGCTATTACATCGAGACTCCCAGCGATGTCGCCGAGCGGGTGCGTCTTTGCCTCAAGTACGCCCCTGCGGAAAGAATGTCCTTCGCTCCTGACTGCGGACTCAGTCAAACGGCTCGTTGGGCGGCACGGCAGAAATTGGCAAATATGGTGAGTGGCGTATCTACCGTCCGGAGGGAACTTGGGTTCTCGTGATTCAGCCGGTCCAATCACACGACACGCTGCTTGCAGACATTCGTGGCTCCGACCGTCGTGACGAGAGTTTTCGTTTGTGGTGGCTGGGGCAGAGCGGTTTCCTGCTGCAATGGCAGGGTATCCACGTGCTGCTCGATCCCTATCTTTCAGACTCGTTAACCAAAAAGTACAGCCAGACCGACAAGCCGCACGTCCGAATGACGGAGTTGGTGATCGATCCGGCCCGGCTCTCGTTTGCCGATATCGCCACCTCCACGCACAACCACACGGATCATCTCGATGCGGAAACACTGTGCCCCATCCTTGAGCGAAATCCAGGACTCAAACTCGTAATACCGGAAGCTAATCGCGCGTTTGTTGCTGAGCGGCTCAAAATTGATCCTGCGATTCCGATCGGTGTTGACGATGGGTCCTCGATCAAAGTTTCCGGCATTCGATTCTCCGGCGTCTCATCGGCTCACGAGACCCTGGACCGGGATGAGCGCGGCCGCGCAAAATACCTGGGATATGTTCTCGAATTCGGTGGCTGGACGATTTACCACAGCGGGGATACCATCCGGTACGATGGAATTGCAGAAAAACTACGGCCATTCAGAATAGACGTCGCGCTCCTTCCCATTAATGGGCGGGCGGCCGAACGGCGCATTCCGGGTAATTTATTCGGACGCGAGGCAGCGCAGTTGGCGAAGGACATCGGGGCGAGACAGGTCATACCGTGCCATTTCGAGATGTTCGAGTTCAATACTGCTTCACCCGACGAGTTCATTGACGAATGCCAGAGGCTCGGACAGAACTTCAAGGTGCTGCGATGCGGCGAGCAATGGCGAAGCTACCTGGAATAACTGGAAGTCTAGTCTCTCACAGTCAGTTGAAGCCTGCCAAAAACAAAAGGATGACGAGATGTGCCTGGCGCAGCTACTGAGTCGAATAACTCCACCGCACCAGGTTTTGGCGGGCGCTAGCACGCCCATGGCGCGCCTTTCAATCGATCTTCACGAAGGCTTGCTGATTAGCAGCTTTCCGAGCATACAGAACCTTTTGTACGATCGCCTTGGGGTGAATCAGACATTTCTGGCGACAGGGTTCTCCGAGCCACATGGTACAATTGACTATTGGGCCGCCCGTTTGCCGGAATATCTTGTTCCGAATTATCCCGATTCAAACAGTCAGGTATGGACGTGGGAATTAGAGAGCAATAGCAATCAACTAAAGCGTCAGCTGGCAGACGTAATTCAACATGAGACGCCCAATCAGGCAACGCAAGAAAGCGAAACTGTGGTGTCGGAATATCCCCCGGCAGTACAGTTGGACATATCGACTCTTGCTGCGGATTTCTTTTTGCGGCACTAGACACACTTCAGGCACATTCGAGTCAGCAGAAAGTTGAATTGTCAGCTGGTCGGAAAGGAATACGACCGATCGGCCGTCATTCGGGTATGAGTTTTTCCGTAGTGTTGAACTCTGCGGATCTGACCGTCTGCAAAATCACCTACACCGATGTAGACGACAACCTAGAAGGACTGTTTAAGTCATTGAAAATATTGGTCGGGGAGAGAGGATTTGAACCTCCGACCCCCTGGTCCCGAACCAGATTCCACTAATTATTGAAACTCGTAGGATTTTGTTGTTGCCAACTGATTCCTATTGAATGAGTTGCGGCTTGATTGTTGAAGCCTGTTGAAGTCTGTTGAAACAGAGTGCTTCGACCGCCTCAATTTTGTCTACACTCGGATAGAGTGCCCCCCTCTCCTGAGACAATTTCCGTTTCAACACTCAGCAGGCATCGATTTTTGGAACCCTTCACGTGAGACAATTTGATCGTTCCACATCTGTCGACACTGCCCGATTCAAGGACTCATCTCGTTGATTCTCCAGCAGAGATGGGGGCTGGGGAAGGGACGGCGGTTGAGTCCCTTCCCCAGACATCTCTGTCGAAGCTTCCTCCACCGACTCGGGGAAGAATCTCACTGTAGCACCGACTGTTGTTGCCTCGCTTTCTCGCCTGACTTGCTCTTCGAATTCTTCCGGCGAGCGATAGCCTAAAGCCGAGTACAGCCGTTTCTGATTGTAATACCGCTCGATGAATTCCTCGATGTTGCTCCGCAAATGCTCCAAGCCCTCGTACTCATTCGCGTAGATTTCTTCGCGCTTCAGCGTCTTGATGAAGCTCTCGCAGCTCGCATTGTCGTAGGGATTGGCGGGCCGACTCATGCCGGGCACCATCTCGTGCTTCTTCAGCATCGCGACATACTCTCCCGATGCGTACTGAATGCCGCGATCTGAATGATGGACCAGACCTGGCAGCGGGTTGCGCGACACGATGGCCATGTCCAGCGCCTCGATTGCCAGGCGACTCGCTAGCGTGCGATCCAGTTTCCAACCCACCACCTTTCGCGAGAAACCATCGAGGATCAACGCGAGGTACACAAACTCCGCCTGCAGTCGAATGTAGGTGATGTCCGCAATCCAGAGTTGATCGATTCCGGTCAGCGTCATTCGTCGTGCCAGGTTCACATAGATATCCAGCGCATGATTGGAATCAGTCGTCCTAACAAAATACTTCGGCTGCACCGCCAGCAGCTTGTCTTCTCGCATGATCCGCGCTACCCGTTTGCGATTGACCACCACGCCCCTACGCCTCAACTCCGCTGTCACTCGCCGGTATCCGTAACGCCGCCGATGTTCCAGCGCAACCTGTTGGATCGCTGACCG
>WNFF01006587.1_pt1 | contig 13651 bp, 9 predicted proteins | sample 5400441 | NCBI WGS metagenome assembly WNFF01 (sample SAMN13153345, study PRJNA577476) | soil metagenome | isolation source: 120 cm saprolite under Douglas fir tree site 2 hole 3 replicate 1 | place: USA:California | collected 2015-04-18 | reverse complement strand
GATGACAAACCGGCCGCTGCGGAATTCGATATCGGGCGCCGCCGCCTCCAGCACATGCGCGGCGATCTGCCTTCCGGCCTCGACCACCTTGTCGCTGGCTTCGACGATCGCGGTGCCGCTCGTCATCATCGATTTGGAGCCGCCGGTGCCGCCGCCGGCGATCAGCTGGTCGCTGTCGCCCTGCAGCAAGCGGATCCGCTGGAACGGGATGCCGAGCCTGCTGGCCAGCACCTGGGCAAAAGGCGAGGCATGCCCCTGGCCATAGTCGAGCGTGCCGGTGATGATCGTGACATTGCCGTTTGGCTCGAAGCGGATGCCGCCCATCTCGCGGCCGGACACGCCCGTCAGCTCGAGATAGTCGCCGATGCCGCGGCCGCGCAGCAGACCCCGCGCCTGGCTCGCCGCTTTGCGGGCGGCAAAACCGTCCCAGTCGGCAAGCGCCAGCGCCTTATCGAGCAGCGCGGTGAATTCGCCGCTGCCATAGGTGTTGCCGTTGGGGCTTTTGTACGGCATCGCGTTGGGCGGGATGTGGTTGCGCCGACGCAACGCGATGCGGTCGATCCCGGTCTCGGCAGCGGCGGTGTCGACCAGGCGCTCCATGTAATAATTGGCCTCGGGGCGCCCGGCGCCGCGATAGGCGCCGACCGGGGTCGTGTTGGAAAACACGCATTTCGTCGACACTTCGATCAATGGCGTCCGATAGACGCCGAGGGTGTTTCTGACCGCATTGCGGGTCGCCGGGCCGGGCGCGCCGTAGGTGGCGCCGAGATTGCCGTAGCCGGTCAGCCGCACCGCCAGGAAATTGCCTTGCGCGTCGAGCGCCAGTTCGGCGGTCATTTCATGGTCGCGGCCATGGCTGTCCGAGACAAAGCTGCCCGAGCGCTCGTCGGTCCACTTGACCGGGCGGCCAAGCTTGCGAGCCGCGTGCAGGATGCAGAAATACTCCGCAGCGGTCGGCTGCTTCATGCCGAACGAGCCGCCGACCCGGTCGGTCAGAACCCGCAGCTTGTCGCGTCCGATGCCGAGCACGCCGGCGATGTAGTTGCGGAACCCGAACACCCCCTGGGACTCGACGTGGAGCGTCCAATGCTCCCGTTCGGGGTCGTAATGCGCGAGCGCCGAGCGCGGCTCGATCGGGTTGACGACAATGCGGTTGCTGCGCAGATCGAGACGCGTGACATGAGCGGCGGCGGCAAAGGCGGCGGCGACCTTGCCGCTGTCGCCATAATGGAAATCGAGCGCGACATTCCGTGGTACGTCGTCATAGACAAGCGGAGCGTCCGGTGCGGCTGCGAGACCCGGTGCGGTCACCGCCGGCAGCGGGTCGATTTCGACGACAATGGCTTCGGCCGCGTCCTTGGCCGCGGCGACGCTTTCGGCGATCACGGCGGCGACCGCTTCGCCGACATGCCGCACCTTGTCGCTGGCGAGCGCGAAGCGGGTCGGGCTCAGCATAGGCGTCCCGTCGCGGTTGTTCATGACCTGGCGTGGCGGCAGCGGGCCGATCCCGCCGGCCGCCAAATCGGCCGCGGTGTAGATCGCGACGACCCCCGGCATGGCGCGCGCGGCGGCGGCATCGATAAGCCGGATCACTCCATGGGCATGGTGGCTGCGCACCATCACGGCGTAGGCCTGACCCGGCAGGCTGACATCGTCGCAGTAGCGCCCTTCACCCCGCAGCAGCACCGGGTCTTCGGAACGTGGGACCGGCTGCCCGATGGCGAACCGTTCGTCGAACCCCAAGACGTTTGGATCGATGGTGTCGTCCATGGGTCACCTCCTATCGTGCGCCAACGCCGCGCCGCTGACGCGGCAACCCGCGGCGGCAAGATCGTCGGAGGATATAGCCAACCGGGAAGCAGTGCGGGGTCTAAAATCCTGTGACGTCCCGCTCACCGGGGGCTTTCGGCGCCCGAGACGCGAATTGTCCCAGAAGGGTGGTGGCGGCCGCCGCCACCGCATTGGCCGGCCGAGTCGCCGGGAACCCTATGGTCCGGTCGCCAGGATCGTCTGCGCTGTTTCTCGTCCGCTGGCCAGCGCCGCCTCGACCGTCCCCATATCCGGGCCGGCATAGAGCGCCTCGCCGGAAAAAAATATCGCCCCACCATCGGATTTTGTCAGGGCCGACTGTGCTGCCCGTGTCTTGAGCGTTGCATAGGAATAGGCACCGCGGGCGAATGGGTCATTGCCCCAATTGATCGCTCGCCACGCAATGAGTTCCCTCCTGATGCGGTCCTGAGGCAGGCCGAAAATCTCGGCGAGCGAGGTGAGCCCCATATCGACAAGCTCGGTCTCGCTGAGTGACGACACTCTGTCGGCCTTGGGGCCCGCGAACCAGCCCGTCAGCACCGGATATTCGTCGGGATGCTGTGTCCACCAGGTCGGGACCGTTGCGTTGGAAAGCAGGAACGACAGGTCGGCCAGATCTCGCCTGCCATGATCGGCCCACCATTTCGTCGCGAAGCGCAACAGAATCTTGACGACGTTGCCGAACCCGATATCGGCAGTGGCTGCTGCCCGCTCGCCTGCCGTCTGCGGTAGCGCAATTTCGGACAGGAGCGGGAGTGGCACGGTAAGGATCGCGGCATCCGCCTCGAACGAGGCGCCGTCGTGACAGCGTGCGGCAATCCGTCCACGGTCCTCGTCGATGGCGGTTACGGCAGCGCGGAGATGGATTGCGACACCATGCCTGCGGCATTCAGATACGAGATGCTCGACGAGCGCGCCATAGCCCTCCCTGATCCGCCCGTGCTCGCCCTCGTCTCGGCCCATCCATTCGTCGCGGAGCGCGAGGGTGCTGGCGCGGCAGGGGTCGGCCGCGTCGTAGCCCTCGACCGTGCGCGTGATCGATCGCCGCAGCTCGGCGTATTGCCGATCGGCAAAATGCCTCTCCAGGAACTCGGCGATAGACAGATCGGCTTTCACTTCTCTCAAGACTTGGTAAAACCGGTCCGCATGAGGAAGCGAAGACTCGTCGGGCAATAACGCACCCGTACGGGCATTCCATCGCGTACCCCCGCGTGGCGACAGCGACAGTCGCGCTTCGCGCATCAAGCCGCGTGTCACCGGCGCGGCGCCATGGACAAACTCGGCGCCGCCTTCCGCCTTGTATCCAAATTCCTGCGCGGGCAGCGGGTAGATGCGTCCGCCGCATCGGTCTCGCGCCTCGACGATCGTTACGCTCTTGCCTGCGCGAGCAAGCTCGCGGGCAGTCATGAGGCCCGCGGCGCCAGCACCAACGACCAGAAGATTCGTCAGATGTCGCGGGGTCATCGATCACGGTGCCGCAGTTTGTCGCGCGATCAGGCGGCTGCGTCCTTGTGCGCGGCGGCGCTGAGAGCGCGAATCTGGCTGGCGGCGTTCTGCAACTCTTCATCGCGCAGCTGCGCCGCCACGTCATCCTCCTCGGCAAGCGCGAGAAGTCCGCGGAACCGAAGCGGCTTTTCAAAGAATGCCATGGTGGCATCGAGCGGACTTTGCGCCTCTGCGACCGGGAGGGGGATCTGCTCGGCGAGGCCCGGCCGGATGTGGTAGTGGGCGCCCATGCTGAAGGGGTCGAAGCGTAGCGCCTGTTCGCGCTTGCCAGCCACGGCAACCACGATCGAGGGCCGTTCGATCTGATCGTCGCGGCCGGCCAGCCGTCGGTCGGGGTGGAACAGCACCTCGAGATGCGGCCCGGCATCGATATGATGCCAGCCGCTCCTGTCCTCAGGCATCGTCTGCTGCATCCGAAGTCCCTGCATTACGCACCTCCCTTTTCAAAGGCAATATATCTCAGGCAGCGGCAGGGCGCAGTTTAACCCGCCGCAATCCAGTCGACGACACGTTCGCCTATCATGATCACCGTTGCATGGGCGCCACCTGACCTGGGGATGCGCGGCATCACCGATGCATCAGCCACCCACAACCCCTGGACGCCCTTGACTCTGCAGCATTGGTCAACGACCGCCATCGAATCCGCTTCGGGTCCCATCTTGCAGGTCCCCGACACGTGCCGGGCGGTGCCTGCGGTTTGGCGTATCCAGAGATCCAACGCGTCGTCGTTGGCCAGAATGTCACCCGCAGGGTGGATTCGGTGTTCGACCACATCTTTATACCCGTCGGATTCCAGCAATCGCGCCGCCATTCGCAGGCCTTCCCGCACCCGTTGGACGCCGGGGTCGGCCGAGGCCAAGCTGACGTCCCCTGAGCCGTCGGGCAACCCAAGCGTGCACGAGATCCGTGCCACCTTCCCAGGGGGAACGTCGCCGCTCAGGTACTTGGTCCGTACACCGGGGACGCGCTCCTCCCGTTCGTCGACCATCGTACTGGTCCTCAGCACCATATCGTTGACGGCGCTCGACCCCTCGGCGGTGTAATGCAACGAAAAGTGCGCTGCATCGCGATGAGCAGCGAGGGAGATGCCGTCTTTGACCTTGAAGGTCATCTGGGCGCTGAGGTGGTTCATCAGGTTCCGGCCGACACCGGGGAGATGACGAACCGTTTGTATCCCGAATTGCTGCAGTTGGTCCTCAGGGCCGATGCCCGAGAGCATGAGCAGGTGCGGCGATCTGATCGCCCCGGCGCTCAGCACCACCCGGTCGGCTTCGACCTGGAACACCTTTCCCCCGCTTTCGGCTTCCACGCCGACGGCCTTGCCATTCTCGATCACGATCTTCCGTGCGAATACCCCGCCGCGCACCGTCAGGTTCAGATAGTGGCGCACCGGACCCAGATGTGTCATCGCGGTGCTCATCCTCACCCCGTCGATGTTGTTCGAGGGCGACACGCCGAGGCCGGCGGGGTGCAGGCCATTCTTATCGTTCGTGGTGCTGAACCCGGCCTGCACACAGGCGGCGTGGAACGCCTGTTGGAGGGCAGGCCAGGGACCTGACTGGCGGCGCCTGACGGGCATCGGTCCGTCCGAGCCATGGCAATAATTATCCTGAATGTCGAGATCATGCTCCGATTTGCGAAAATACGGCAGAACCTTGTCATACGACCATTCATCGTTGCCGAGAGCAGCCCAGGAGTCGAAATCCTCGGGGAACCCCCGCTGCATGGCCTGACCGTTGATCGACGAGCCTCCCCCGATCACCTTGCCCTGCGCGACATGGATCGCCCCTTGCTCCTCGGTGATGGTGCCCCGCAAGGCCCAGTTGTGTTGTGAGTCCGGGGCTTCGGCAAAGCGGGTGTGGCCGAACTTGATCTCGTCCGGGAGATTGGCTGGATCCGGGTAATCCGCCCCGGCTTCCAGCAACAGCACGGAAGTATGCGCGTTTGCCGCCAATCGACTGGCCAATACGCATCCAGCCGCTCCCCCTCCGATGATCACCACGTCATATTTCATGGGGTCCCCCCGACATTCCCCGGATTCTCGGATCCGCGATGGTTATCGTCTCGCCTTTTCGCGGCTGTCGCAATCGCGGTCCACGTCCAGTCAGCCATGCGGTGCGTGCCCGACAACAGACCTATCGTGTAAGATGATCGGGATTGCGCATCGTGTCCGCGTGCGCCCGTCGGACTACTTATGGAGCTTCAGGAATGACCGACACGTCAGATTACACGCCCCCCAAGGTCTGGAGTTGGAACAAACCGAGCGGCGGCAGGTTCGCCAACATCAACCGCCCGATCGCGGGTCCCACCCACGAGAAGGACCTGCCGGTCGGCCGCCACCCCTTGCAGCTGTACTCGCTGGGGACGCCGAACGGCGTGAAGGTCACGGTCATGCTTGAAGAGCTGCTGGCCCGCGGCCATCGCGGCGCGGAGTACGATGCCTGGCTGATCCGGATCGGCGACGGCGACCAGTTCAGCAGCGGCTTCGTGGCGGTGAACCCGAACTCCAAGATCCCGGCGCTGATGGACCGCAGCGGCCCGACACCGATCCGGGTCTTCGAGACCGGCGCGATCCTGATGTACCTGGCCGAGAAGTTCGGGGAATTCCTACCGACGCAGACCGCCGCGCGCGCCGAATGCCTGTCGTGGCTGTTCTGGCAGATGGGCAGCACGCCTTACGTCGGCGGCGGCTTCGGCCACTTCTACGCCTACGCGCCGACCAAGATCGAATATGCGATCGACCGGTTCACGATGGAGACGAAGCGCCTGCTCGACGTGCTCGATCGCCGCCTGGCGGAGAGCGAGTATGTCGCGGGGCTTGACTACACGATCGCCGACATCGCGATCTTCCCGTGGTACGGCGGGTTGGCGAAGTTCGGCCAATACGGGGCGGCCGAGTTCCTCGCGGTCCACGAGTACAAGAACGTCCAGCGCTGGGCCGACGTCCTCCTCGCACGGCCGGCCGTGAAGCGCGGACGCATGGTCAATCGCCTCTCCGGCGAGCTATCGAGCCAGTTGCACGAGCGCCACGATGCCGGCGACTTCGACACGAAGACGCAGGACAAGGTTACAGCCGCGAGTTGAGCACGGGTCCTCGGCGGGATTGCACGCTGGGGCGCGGTACGGGGGCAACGGGATGGTGCTGGACGTACGGTCGGTTGAACATCTGTTGGGAACGCCAGTCCCGTATGCCTATGCGGTCAAGGCTGGGCCGTGGGTCTTCCTGACCGGCCACGAGGCATATGACTGGCAGACCGGCATGACCGACGAGGTGGCCGGGCCGCCCGGGTTTCCGCTTTATGGCCATCATCGCAGCCGTCGGGAGGGCGACTTCATCCTGCGGCGGATGCGCCGGCTGCTCGGCGAATTCGGCACCGACCTCGCGCACAGCATCCGGCTCGATCAGTACTATCCGAACCCGCGAGCCGTCGCCGCCTATCATCTCTCCCGGCATGCCGAATTCGGCGACTACATTCCGCCGAGCACGTCGGTGGTCATGGAGCGCTGCTTCGCCGCCGAGGCTACGATATCGACCTCGCTGATCGCAGTCGTCCCCGAGCCGGGCTATGAGGTCCGCAAGTTCCACCCGCCGGGCGTCGCCTCGGCGCCGACCCCCGGTTTTGTGCTGGCCGTCGTGTGCAACGACTTTGTCTTCGTCGCCGGGCAAATGGCCCACAACCCCGGCGCGGGGCTCGATCCTCGGGTCGTTGTCCCGGAGCATTCCGCCTGGGCCGGCACCGCGATCCGCAAGCAAACCGAGTTCCTGATCCTCGAAAAGCTGAAGCCGGCCCTTGAAGCGGCAGACTCATCGCTGGAACGCTCGCTGAAGGCGCAGATATACCTTGCGGACATCAAGGATGCGGGCGATTGCCTCGACGTGTGGAACCAGTACTACGCAGACATCCCCTGCGCGGTAACCGTGGTGCCGACCAAGTCATTCGCCACGGTGGGCGGGATCATCGAGATCAATCTCATTGCGCTTACCAATAACGCAGCCCGTGAGAAACAGGTCGTTGAGGCGGATATCCCTGGCATGGCCACGTATGGCCCCTGCATCAAGGTCGGCGAATTCCTGTTGCCGTCCGGGCTGATGGCGATTGGCGGCGACGGCCATATTGCCGGAAGGACGATCTCGCCGGGCTTTGCGGGGCTGGCGCATGCCGGGTACAGCCAGGCGGCGACGATCTACGACTATGCCGAGGCTCTGTGCCAAGCCGCGGAAACGACGATGGCCAAGCTGTTACGCGCGCAATATTTCGTCGCCGACATCGCTGCGTTTCCGGGGATCGCGATGGCTTGGTCGGCACGGTTCGGACGCCAGCCGCACCCCTTCGCCTGCGTGCAGACGCCGACGCCGATGCCGGCGCCGGGGACAGCAATAATCGCTGATTTTTGGATCTCGACCCTGCCATAGCCGCTGACTAGGTGAGCCCGCGCCGATAGTCGCGGGGGGCGTTACCGGTCATCCGGTGGAAGGTCGTCGAGAACGAACTGGTATCGGCGAAACCGAGCGAGACGGCGATTTCGGTGACTGAGAGCTCGGGTTTTGCTAGCAGGGCTCTGGCGTGGTCGATCCGGCACGCGAGATGGTAGTGATGCGGCGGCTGTCCGAACGATTCCTTGAACGTCCGCGCGAAATGCCGCGGGCTGAGCCGAACCAGGTCCGAGAGTGCGCCAAGCGACAGCGGCTCGGCGAGATGCGAATGAATATGCTCGTCGACCGCGCGCCGCTGCCAGGCAGCGAGGCCTCCGCGATCGGTTGGCGCGGACGCCAGCTCGCCGCGCTGCAGCCGCACGATCTCGGTCAGCAGTACAACACCAAGCGCCTCCGCGTAACAGGCGCCGGTCTGTTCGCCGCGCTCGACCTCCGACGCCAGCTTGGCCGCAGTTCCCCACAGGCACGACTCCTCGAAAAATAATCGTGGGGCCAGATCCATCTCGCCGAAACCCAATTCCGGGTCGAGCAGCGGCCCCTGCGGGTCGATATAAAAATAGGTGACCCGGGTCAGCGTGCGGGGATCCTGCCAACCGCGGAACTCGTGACCGGCCGGAACGAAGGTCAGCCGGCGGTTGAATTCGCGGCGGGTCGATCGCGGCAATCCCTCGACAAAGGTCTCCCCGTCACGCCGTTCTGCCCGGTGCGATGCGATCAGCAGATGGCAGGGCGCGCGCAGCCGATATTCGAACGGTTCCTGCCTCGTCACCTGGACGTTTTCGGCGGCAATGCCGCGCCAACCGGCCGATTGCCGCTGGACGATGGTATCGGGCGAGAAGACGACGCCCGCGGGAATCCCAGCCATGATGCGACCTCGATGCTGTGGCGGCGTTCCCGATACCCCCGCGACCGCCTGTGGCTGCCGCACTAATTTCTCGCGACAATCGTCGGCGGCGCCAATCGGTTCCGAGGATTCGGTTGCAGCGCAGCATGCCGCGTCCAGGTGGTGCGCCTCGCGGAGACCGTCAATTGTCGGAATTAGCAGCGGTACATCGAGCTTTTCCCGGCATGGCGGGGTTGCCGGAGGGCTGCATCTGCATATGCTGCGGTGCGGCATTGAGCCGCGCGCTCAACCGGTCGAGATAGAGATAGATCACCGGTGTCGTGAACAGGGTCAGCGCTTGCGACAGCAAGAAGCCGCCGACCATCGCATAGCCGAGCGGCCGACGGATCTCTGACCCGGTGCCGGTGCCGTTCGGTCAAGTCGTACCGGGCGGACTCCAATCCTGGGCCAATGCGACAGAAAGGCTTTCATCTCGGGCGCGCGCGACTGCATCGTAGTGGCCGGCACAAGGCTTGAGGGCACGCGGATGAATGGGGGCCATATCGGGCGTTCGCTGCGCCGTCTCGAAGACCCGAGGTTCCTCATCGGCCAAGGGCGCTATGTCGATGACATGGACCTGCCCGGTCAGCTGCACGGCATCGTGCTGCGCTCGCCTTACGGACATGCAGCGATCGAAGGCATCGATGCCGCTTCTGCCCGCGCGATGCCGGGGGTGCGGGGCGTCTTCACCGCTGCCGATCTCGATGCGGACGGCTTGGGCACGCTGCCGTGCATCGCCCAGGTGGCGACAGTCGCGCCGATGATCGTGCCGCCGCGCCGGGCATTGGCGCGCGACCGGGTTCGTCACGTCGGCGACCCGGTGGCGTTCGTCGTTGCCGATACAAGCGACGAGGCGCGTGGCGCCGCCGAGCGGATCGCGGTGGCGTACCGGCCGTTGCCGGCGGTGGTCGACGCGACGGCGGCGCTCGCCGCAGAGGCGCCGCTCTTGTGGGATGAAGCGCCAGGCAATCTGTCCTACCGGTTCGAGCGCGGCGACAAGGCGGCGGTCGACGCGGCACTGGCCGGGGCAGCCCACACGATCGAGATCGAGCTGGTCAACAACCGGCTGGTCGTCGCCCCGATCGAGCCGCGCGCCGCGATCGGCCATTACGATGCCGCCGCCGATCGCCTCGAATTGCTGCTGACCGGCCAGGGCGTGCATAGCCTGCGCCAGCAGCTCGCCAATGCGGTGTTTCATCTGCCGGTCGACCGCATCGTCGTGCGCGCACCCGATGTCGGGGGCGGATTTGGCGTCAAGAACTTCCTCTATCCCGAATGGGTGCTGGTGTTGTGGGCGGGGCGGCGGTTGGGCCGGCCCGTCAAATGGGTCGCCGAGCGCGGCGAGGAGTTCGTCAGTTCAGCGCAAGGCCGCGACAACCGTACGCGCGGGCGCCTGGCGCTCGACCAAACCGGTCGGTTTCTCGCCCTCGATGTCGACACGGTGGCCAATCTCGGCGCCTATCTGTCGACCAACGGCCCGGGCAGCTCGACCAATTCGCCGGCGAGCGCGATGGGCGGGGTCTACGCGATCCCGGCGGTGTTCATGGCGGTGCGCGGTGCCTTCACCAACACCGTGCCGATCGACGCCTATCGCGGCGCCGGCAAGCCCGAAGCCAATTACCTGATCGAGCGGCTCGTCGATCGCGCCGCGCGCCGGCTGGCGCTCGACCCGGTCGCGTTGCGTCGGCGCAATCTGATCAGCCGCTTCCCGTATCGCAGCGGGCTCGGGGTCACAATCGATTGCGGGCGGTTTGCCGCCAATCTCGATGAGATGGCGCAGCGCGTCCTGACCGAGGGTGTTGCGGCTCGGCGCCGGGAAGCAGCGGGCCGCGGCAAGCTGCGCGGGCTCGGCATCGCCTGTTTTCTCGAGACATCGCGCGGTACGCCGGGCGAGCGCGACGAGATCCGCTTTGAGCCGGAAGGCCGCATTGCGCTCGTGCTCGGCACTCAGTCGAACGGCCAGGGTCACGAGACCAGCTTTCCGCAGATCGCCGCCGATCTCTTTGGGCTCCCGATTGCCGCATTCCGTTTCGTCCAGGCCGACACCGGGCAAGTCAAGAGTGGCAACGGGCATGGCGGCGCCCGCTCGATGCATATGGGCGGCACCGCGCTCTTTCAGGCGGCGCAGATGGTTCTATCCAAGGGCCGCGCGATTGCCGCCCACCTGCTGCAGGCCGATGCGAACGAGGTGAGCTTCAGCGCCGGACGGTTCACGGTCGGCGGCGGCGAGCGCGGCATCGACCTTTTGGCGCTGGCGGAAGCGGGCCGCGACCCGGCCAATCTGCCCGATGGAATGAGCCCCGGGCTCGATGCCGACGCCTACAACGACTCGGATGTCTTCACGTTTCCGAATGGCTGTCACGCCGCCGAAATCGAGATCGACCCCGAAACCGGAGCGGTGACGCTCGAACGCTATGCCGCCATCGATGATTACGGGCGGCTGATCAATCCGATGCTGACGGCGGGCCAGGTTCAGGGCGGCCTCGCCCAGGGCATCGGGCAGGCGCTCTTCGAACACACGGTCTACGACGAAGGGTCGGGCCAGCTGCTGAGCGGCTCCCTTATGGATTATGCACTGCCGCGCGCCGACGACCTGCCGCCGCTCGACATCACCCTCGCCGAGCTGCCGACCGCGGTGAACCCGCTCGGCGTCAAGGGCGCAGGTCAGGCCGGGTGCATCGCCGCGCCGCAGACCATCGTCAACGCGATCCTCGATGCGCTCTTGCCGCTCGGCATCGAGCATATCGATATGCCGGCCACCCCCGAGCGGGTCTGGCGTGCGATCCGAAACGCGCGTCAGGGAGGTTGAGCAACAGATCAGCTTATGACCCTCTGTCGATTCCGTGCCGTCTTATAGGCCGTGCGGGCAGCGGCGACCTCGACCTTGCTCGACACCTCGGGGACCGCGACCTCCCACCAGGCGCCGCCCGCACCGGTGCTCGCTGCCGGATCGGTGGCGATGACGACGACCGTTGTGCGCGGCGCGGCGCGCGCCTCGATCAGCGCTGCGTCGAGTTCGGTAAGGTTTGCCACCTTGCGCGATGTGGCGCCGAGGCTCGCCGCGTGAGCCGCAAAATCGACACCCGACCCGGTGGGGAACAGGTTGTTGAACGAGGCGCCGCCGCAACTTCTCTGCAAGCGGTCGATGCAGCCGAAGCCGCCATTGTCGAGCACGACGATGATCAGCTTTTTGGCGAGCAGGACCGAGGTCGCGATCTCAGAATTCATCATCAGATACGAACCGTCGCCGACCAGCACCCAGACCTCGCGCTCTGCCATGGCGAGCTTGACCCCAAGCCCGCCGGCGATCTCATACCCCATGCAGGAATAGCCGTATTCGACATGATAGGTGCCTGATAGGTGCCGGGTTCGCGAACGCGCCACAATTTGTGCAATTCGCCCGGCAGCCCGCCGGCCGCGCAAACAATCACATCGCTGGCGCCGGCCGCGCGGTTGACGGCGCCGAGCACCTGCGCGTCGCTCGGCAGGGCGGTATTCGACCGCGCCGTCGCCCGCGTCACCATCTCATTCCAGCCGGCCGCCAACGCGCGGGCCTTGGCGGTCCAATCAGCGGGCGCTGTCCGCGCGGCGAGGGTGCTGTCAAGCGCGTCGAGACCGGCCTGCGCGTCGGCAATCAGCGGCAACGCACCATGCTTGACTGCGTCAAAGCCAGCGGCGTTCAGTTGGATCAGCGTCGCTGCTGGATTGGCGAACAGGCTGCGCGAGGCGGTGGTGAAGTCCGACAGACGCGTGCCGATCGCCAGGATCACATCGGCCTCGGCGGCGAGGGCATTGGCCGCGGTCCCGCCGGTGACGCCGATCGCACCCACGGCACAAGGATGGTCCCAGCGAAGCGCGCCCTTGCCCGCCTGGGTCTCGGCCACCGGCAGGTCATGGCGCGCAGCGAAGCCGGCCAGCGCATCGCAGGCGAAGCTGTAATGCACTCCGCCGCCGGCAATGATCAGCGGCGCGCGGGCGCGCGACAGTGCTGCCGCGGCGACGGCCAGCTCGGCCGGGTCGGGCGGCGGCCGCCGCGGCCGCCAGCAGCGCGGGCGAAAGAATGTCTCCGGGTAATCGTACGCTTCCGCCTGCACGTCCTGCGGCAAGGCGAGGGTTACAGGGCCGCAATCGGCGGGGTCGGTCAGCACCCGCATGGCCTGCGGCAGGCTTTCGAGGAGCTGCTCCGGCCGGGTGATCCGGTCCCACCAGCGCGAGACCGGGCGAAAGCAGTCATTGACCGAGATTGTCGGGTCGCCGAACGCTTCGATTTGCTGCAACACCGGGTCGGGCCGACGCCCGGCGAAGATGTCGCCCGGTAACAGCAATACCGGCAGGCGATTGGCATAGGCCACCGCCGCCGCGGTAACCATGTTGGTCGCACCCGGGCCGATCGAGGTCGTGCAGGCCATCATACGGCGGCGCAGGCTCGCCTTAGCGAAGGCGATCGCGGCCAGGGCCATCGCCTGCTCGTTATGCGCCCGCAGGGTCGCCAGGCGGTCCGACGCGGCGTACAGCGCCTCGCCCAATCCGGCGACGTTGCCATGGCCGAAAATCGCGAAAACGCCGGCAAAGAGCGGCTGCTCGCTACCATCGATCTCGCTCGTCTGCGCCGCGAGAAAGCGAACGAGCGCCTGGGCCATGGTCAGACGGATCGTGGTCACTGCCTGATCCTTTCAATAAAACGCTTCACCACAGAGCGCACAGAGGATACGCGGAGGATGCTGAGGCGCGAATCAGGGATTTGTCGGATGATTAATATCTGCCAGTTCGGCGCCGGGCGCATCGGCGCCATTCATGCTGGCAACATCGCGCGCCATCCCGATGCGCGGCTGCAGATGATCGTCGATGTCGATCGCGCGGCGGCAGAAAGCCTGGCCGGACGCTACGGCGCCGCCATCGGCGATCAGGCCGCAGCACTGGCCGACTCGGCGGTCGATGCGGTCGTCATCGCCAGCTCGACCGACACCCACGCCGACCTGATCGAGGCGGCGGCGCGCGCCGGCAAGGCGGTGTTCTGC
>WNFF01003087.1_pt1 | contig 13653 bp, 15 predicted proteins | sample 5400441 | NCBI WGS metagenome assembly WNFF01 (sample SAMN13153345, study PRJNA577476) | soil metagenome | isolation source: 120 cm saprolite under Douglas fir tree site 2 hole 3 replicate 1 | place: USA:California | collected 2015-04-18 | reverse complement strand
ACGAGTGCAACCGGCCCGACACCACCATGGAGGGCCTCGCCAAGCTCGAGCCGGTGAAGGGTCCCGGCAAATACGTCACCGCCGGCAACGCCAGCCAGCTATCGGATGGCGCGGCAGCCGTGGTTTTGATGGAAGCCAAGGACGCGGAAAAGCGCGGCCTTCAGCCGCTCGGCCGCTTTGTCGCCTGGGCGGCGGCGGGCTGCGAGCCGGACGAGATGGGCATCGGGCCGGTGTTCGCGGTGCCGAAGCTGTTGAAGCGCCATGGTCTGAAGGTCGGTGACATCGATCTTTGGGAGCTCAACGAGGCTTTCGCGAGTCAGTGTCTCTATTCCCGCGACCAGCTTGGCATCGATCCCGACAAGTACAACGTCAATGGCGGCTCGATCGCCATCGGCCACCCCTTCGGGATGACCGGCGCGCGGCTTACCGGCCACATCCTGCAAGAAGGCCGTCGGCGCAAGGCAAAATGGGGCATCGTGACAATGTGCATCGGCGGCGGCCAGGGCGGCGCGGGCTTGTTCGAAATCTACAGCTAGAGCTTGGGCCTAAACGGCACGGAAATGTGCCGTTGCAAAGCGATCAAGGCGCCAGCAGCGCGGCGAAATCATCGCCGCGCTGCTTTTTTTCGGATGATGCGTTGTGCCGCGTCGCGACCAGGGCTTTCGTGCGGCAGGGGCAGCCTGGAGCCAAAAAGAGACCCAGCGCCGATGCGCTGGGTCCAAGTGAAGACACTTCGGGGGAGAACGCGAAGCGTCCGTTATTCCGACATGGAGGTCCGTCGGAAACGCTGAAAGTTATTGATTTACGGATTCGGCGGCGGTGCAATCTTGCCCGGCTGTCGCAGCGTGCAGCAGAGCGCCGCCAATGATGCGCGAATGTGCGCGGAATTCCGCCACGACCACATTTTCCAGAGTCACGCTGACATCGTAGATACCGGAGCGAGCGGAACGTACGACTTCCGTCGCCGTCGCGACCAGGCGATCGCCGAGCTTGGTCGGTAGCAAAAACGAAATACAGCAATGCGCAGCTACGGTCCGTTCATTGTAGGTATTGGACGCAAGCGAAAATGTCGTATTGGCAAATGTGAAAATCGCGCCGCAATTGGTGACGCCGAGACCGTTGACCATCGCAGGCAGCACGGTCATCGTGACCGCGGCGTGCCCGGGCTTGATCGATAACCGCTCGAGGCCAAGGGTTCGTGGCGTGTCGTCTTGTCTCCATAGGAAATCCGCGCATGCAAGCGCCAACCTACGCGACGAAGTGGCTGTCTCATTACTCACCGAGAACTCCTCGAATATCTTTTCGAACGCAATGCCGAGGTGAAGCGAACACGTCCCACAGGCCGAACTGACGTTCCCGCATGCCGCGAGATTCGGTGGGACCGTACCGCTATGCAAAATGTGCCGCGTCCTGCGGTCGGAGGATGAATCGCGATATCAGAAACAGGTTCAAGCGATGAATCAATACCCACAACAATTCTCTCGAATGGTAGCGGCAGGCAATGTCCTCGCTTCCAAGATGCGTACCGCGCTCTCACATCTATCCGGTCGGATCGCAACCGGTTATTCTCAAGGGATTAGGATTGACGCACCGTGTCCTTCAATCGATGGACGCGGAGCACCAGCCGGCTTGCTAACGCGAGGTCGCTTGTCCCTCTGGGCTTGCTTGCGGACTGGTAACAAACGAACTCGAAAGGGAGAGCGATGGCTCACGTTGGAAGCTGCTTTTGCGGCGCAGTCAAACTAGAGGTTACCGGTTCACCGGAGGCCATGGGTTATTGTCACTGCAGTTCTTGTCGCTCATGGTCCGGCGGGCCTGTCAACGCCTTCAGCCTTTGGAAACCGGATGCTGTGCGGGTCACGTCAGGGTCCGAACATGTGACCACGTTCCAGAAGACCCCGCTCAGTCAGCGTCAGTATTGCGCCAAGTGCGGCGGGCACCTGATGACCAATCATCCGCCGTTGGGTCTGATCGACGTATTCGCCTCCACGCTCCCGACGCTGGCCTTCGCCCCCGGCGTTCACGTCAACTATGCCGAGACGGTGCTGCCGATGCGCGACGGCCTGCCAAAGCTGAAGGACTTCCCGGCCGAATTCGGCGGCTCCGGCGAGGCCATCGCGGAATAGCGGTTGGCTCATTTGGCGGTGGCCGGTCGGCGGCGCCGCAGATATCCTATTTCCAGTGAAGGGGACCCGTACGTTCGGGTCCTCTTCGTCGTTGTCACCGCCGAGTTGCAGGTCGCCCGAAATTCAACCAGGCCGTCACTGGCACAGCTCGGTTGCCGATCTGCGGTTATGTTCGGTCCGAGCCACGTGTTGCGCGATCATGCCAGCCACTTCCTTGGCATGAGTCGAAATCATGAAATGAGCCGCCCCTGCGATGGTGGCGACTCCGGCGTTCGGTATGCACTGTCCCAGAAGTTCGTTCGCGCGCTTCACGCCCGGATGGCTGACCTCGCCCCAAAGCACAAGAGTCGGGATGTCAACAGTCGCAAGCAACGCAGGCGTCAGCTCGAAATCATAGGCGCTTGCCCAGTCCAGAAGGTTGACCGGCGTGGTCTGACAGGCGTAATCGCGAACGCGAAGCGGCCAGCTGGAGAACGTGCCCGCGCCACCATAGAAGTCGATCATCTGTTCGATCGCAGCCGTTTCGCCAGCCTGGAAGGACCTGAAATAGGCCTCGCTCATCTTGCGGAACGCGAGATAGTGCCGGTACTCGCCCATGTTCCGCAGAATTTCTGGCGCAGGGGCCTCGGCGATCGTCAGGCTTAGCAAGGGCACGCGCTTTCTAAGCGCGACGGCGAGCGCCGACAGGCCGCCAAACGAGTGGCCGACGAGATGCACCGGAGCGGCCGCGCGCCGGATCACCGCTTCAAGAACCTCTGCCTCGTGGGCAATACCGGCATCGAGAGCGGTGCGGCGTTCGACTGTGCCGCCATACCCGAGCAGACTTGTGGTGACACAGCGAAAACCGTTCTCCCATTGTGCAACGATGGGTCGCCATGCAGCGCCGGTGCTGCATGATCCCGGCACAAGAACGACGGTTGGACCCTCCCCGCTTTCGTCGTAGTCGATATGTCCGAACTGATCTTCGATCATGGTGCCAGCACTCCTGCGGATCAAGCAAGGCTAACGGAAGGCGCGCGAAGCGACGACCGCCGAGCGGACGATCAATCAATCGATCGTCCGAGCGACGGCTAGGCGAACTTCCTTGCCAGAGAAGATGCTTGATCAGCGTTTTGTGATCACGACCTCGAGATACTCGCTCGGAACGACCATCGTACCGTCTTCCGCCCGGTTCATCCGCCCGATCAGCGCAAGCAGATCTTTTCTTAAGCCCTGCTGGTTCGCCTCGTCGAGGGCGGCAAAGGCTTTGAGCGTCGGCCCATAATAGGTTCTGAAGACTTCCACGAAATGCTCTGGCGATCGGTAACGGAACGCGAAACTGCGTGACTCGCACTTCATGGAAAGTGCCGCCGCTCCGAACATCTCCGTGATGTGCGCCCTCGAGCCCCACAGCGCCGGTGACTTTGAACCGGCCGGCGGCGGCAGGTACTTGCCAAGTACCTTGAAGAGCTGCCCGATAAAGCCTTCAGGAGTCCAATTGGCGAGGCCGATCTTGCCTCCACTCTTGCACACCCTTGCGAGCTCGGCTGCCGCCTTGTCTTGATCGGGCGCGAACATGACGCCGAAGGTCGAGACAACAGCATCGAAACTGGCGTCGGCAAAACCCAGCGCTTCCGCATCGGCTTCCTTGAATTCAACCGACAGGCCTTCCGCCGCGGCGCGGAGCCGGCCGCGCTCGAGCAAGCTCGGCACATAATCGGTGGACACGACGTCGCACCAGCGCCGTGCCGCGGCGAGCGTAACGTTGCCGTTTCCGGCGGCGACGTCGAGAACCTTCTGACCGGAGCGAAGGTCGAGGGCTTCGCACAGTTCCTCGCCGACAATCTGAAGCGTCGTGCCGACAACGGCATAGTCGCCGGACGACCACGCGGCATGCTGGCGAAGCTTCAGCGCTCCGAGATCGGGCTGGGCGGCTTGGGCGCTCTGGACAGCGGAAGATGGTGTCATCATTATTCCTTCTTGAAAGCTTGAGGGGCCTGATGTTTCTTGTCGGGCGCGTCGCTCACGCGAGCGACCTTTGCGACTCGGCGTTTATCAACGCAGGGAGCGTTCGGCGGCGGAGGCCTGGCGATCGGCAGAATCGACCGATCTGCGGCCAGGTAGCGGAAGCAGCATCCGAACGCGCTGTTTGTAGCTGCGATACCGGTCGCCGAATAATCCAACGAGATCGCGCTCTTCGAGCTGGATGCCGATCAAGATGTAGCCGGTCGTCGCCAGTGCGAACAGCAGATGACCCGCCGTCATCGACGGCGTCGCCCAGAAGGCGAGCAGGAAGCTCAGATAAATCGGATGCCGCACCAGCCGGTACAGCAACGGGGTGTGAAATCTTGCCGCAGGCAACTCTTTGCGGAAGAGCCGCGCAAATACCTGGCTCAGTCCAAACAGCTCGAAATGACTGAGCAGGAAGGTGCTGACAAACAGCAAGCCCCAGCCGAAAAAGGAAATTGCCTCAAGAGCGGTTGCAATGACCGGATTCTCCAACCTCCAAATCGGCTCCGGAATCGGCCGCCACTGCCAGTACAGCAGCAACAACGCGAGACTGGAGAACAGCACGAATGTACTCCGTTCGGTGGAGGGCGGCACGAACCGCGTCCACCAGCGCTTGAAGCCTTGCCGCGCCATCACGCTGTGTTGTACAGCGAACAACCCGAGCAGCATGGTATTGATGAGTATGCTCTCGATCAGCAGCCCCGCGGCGCCTGAATCGATCGACTTCGGAACGACCAGATTACTGACGAAACCGATCGCATACAGTATGGTTACGAGAAACACGGCGTAGGCGCTGATTCCATAAATGACTGCAACCAAACCCGCCATTAAAATTCTCCCGAACGAATTCAAATTCGATGATCTGCAGACTTAGATCGGACCTCGGCCTTTCCTTTATCCAATTTGCGACAGCGCTATCCCGATCATGAAATTTTTTGATGTATTTGGTGTTCATAGTCATAGTCATATTGTCGGAGTGAGTTTCCCATGAATGCATGCCCCCACCGCCCCTCGAGCAAATCTCTGCTGCCGCGTGGCGTCCGCCGCGCGCTCGATGCGATGCGCGCAAATGTCGGGCGCGACTGGAGCGTGACCGAGCTGGCGGACGTCGCGGGCGTATCCAGCCGAACCCTGCAGCGGCAATTCCGCGTTTTTCTGGGTAAGGCGCCCCGCACGACGCTTCGTGATGTCAGATTTGAGGCTGCGCGCCGCGAACTGCTGCAGGGCCTGCCCGATGCCAAAGTAACGGATGTCGCGCTGCGCTGCGGCTTCCCGCATGGCGGGCGGTTTTCCGTCGAGTATCGCCGACGTTATGGCGAAACGCCGTCGCAGACCTTGAAGCGGCAGGCTGTCTTCGTCGGTGCGTTGACATCAACGCCCTCGTTTTTTGTCGCCCGTCGCGATCGGCCAACGATCGCACTGGGTCCGATCGACGCGAGCCCGGAGAACAACGAGGCCGCGCGCAGCATCGCGGATGAGCTCGCGATCGCTCTCACGCGAGCCGGCGTCTCCGTTACCAACCGACCCGGATCGGCGCGTTACCATTTGACGGGCCTCATTCGCGGGTCAGACCGCCAGACGCGCCTGATCTTCCGTCTGATCGATGCCGAAACCGGCCGCCACCTGTCAGCGCACCGTTTCGATGGCGCATTCGGTGATGACGCTGCTCCCGACGAGCAGCTCGCGACCAGAATCGTGGCGGCGCTGCAGCCGTGCTTGCGCCTGGCGGAAATCGATCGCGCCGGCCGCAAGCCGGACATCGATCTCAGTCCGCACGACCTGGCGCTGCGGGCGATGCCTTACGTTCTCTCGCTCGATGCCGACGGCAACGCGCACGCGCTGGATCTACTGGAGCGCGCGATGGAGCGCGACCCCGAGCATGCGCTGTCGACCGCGCTCGCCGCTTGGGCGTACGGGCAGCGCATCGTCTATCATTTCGCCGTAACTCCGGAGAAAGACCGCGCGCGAAGCGCCGAACTGGCTCGAAAGGCGCAGAATCTCGCCGGAGATGCCACGGTGCTTGCCGTCCTCGGCAACGCCCTCACCTTCCTCCACGATCTCGATGCGGCGGAGCAGGTGATCCGCAAGGCACTTTCGATCGACGGCGGCTCAGCCTGGGCGTGGAGCCGCAGCGGATGGATCGACGTCTACAATGGCGACGCCGAATCGGCCATCGAGCGGTTCAAGATTGCGCTCGACCTCGCTCCCAACGACTGCCTCGCGTTCAATAGCATGGTGGGCATCGGCTGCGCGCATTTCGAGTCCGGCCGCTATCGCGAAGCGGCGGGCTGGCAGCAGCGCGCACTGGTCGAGCATCCGTCAGCGAGTTGGATCCATCGGACCATGTGCCCCGCTTATGTGCTGGTCGGGGCCGAATCCGAAGCCCGTCGCAGCGTCACGGCCCTGCGGGAAGTCTATCCGGAGCTGACGGTCTCCGAGGTGCAGCACGGCCTGCCGCCGCTGCCGCAATCCTACTGCGATCGTGTTGTCGACGCGCTGCACAGCGTCGGGCTGCCGTTATAGGGCCGCGCGCTCTCAATCAAAAAGACAATGCGAGAGTCTGATTCAACTCCAGTTGAATCAGACTCTCGGCAAGATAAGGTTCGTTTGGTGGATCCTGGCCCGCGACACGCGTCGCCTCGGCAACGCGCCTCAGGCGACGCATTCTAGTCTGAATGGACATCCAGGACCGCAGCCGGCCGCTCGCTCTGCATCGCATTTAACTTCTGCAAAGCGAGAATGTGGGCAAATGCAAAGACCATTATCAAAACCGCCAACATGAAATAAAGTCGCCATGTCATGAAATCATTGCTCCGCATGTTCAATATGCCGCGCCTCACGTCCCGCATCATCAGCGCTGTGAAGAACGCCGATACATCGATAGTCTTGAACGAGGTGCCGATGCTCATGGATCACGCGAGCCGCCAACAGGCTTCGTGAATCATGTAAAGCGTTAAGCACGCCGCTCCGGACCTCGGTCATGCCCGACGCCAGCGCCCGCGCGAAATTGCGCAAGCGGAAATACAGTCGACGTCCTCTCCAATTCCATCGCGCTGCGCTAACGATCGGGTCGGAAGGCCGCGTCGCTTCGGTGGTAAATGCGTGCATCGAACCTGCCCTGCTGTGTTTCGCGGGATACGAACATAGGATTCGGCAGACTCACGGTCGTCATTCATTCAGACGACGGGCGATTACGATCTCTTGAACACGGTCGAACATCCCCCGATCGGAGGATGCTCAGCACGACCTGATTTTCACGGACTGCGGCATCGGTAAGTGAGATAGATCACAGCGATGCGTAGCCATTAGCGCCATACAATACTGTGGCCAGCACCACCTGCTGCCTTCGAAATGCCACTGAACCATAATGTCTGTGCGACGGTAAGCGAATGCCATTTCATTTCAAATCATTGCACCGAGGCCAAGAGCCATGAACGATAGCAAGCGGCTGCCAACGCTGATTGGTGATATCTACGACGCCGTAATCGACCCCGCGCAGCGAAACGACGTCCTCGATAAAATTGCCGGCTTTGCCGGGGGCCATTCGGGCGGGCTTCTCTCGAAACACTCCCTGAGCAAGTCCGAGGTTTTGTATTGTTATGTCGGCGCCGACCCGAACAGCCTGCAGGTCTATTCGGAGAGCTATCCGAAACTCGATCCGACGGCGGACTCGCCGTGCTTCGGCGTCGAACAGGTCGTGAGCGCCACGGACCTCGTGCCCTACGAAGAGTTTCGCCGGGGCCGCTTTTACCAGGAGTGGGCGCGGCCGCATGGCTGGGTCGACGTCGCCAGCGCAGTGATCGAGAAATCGGCGACAAGTTGTACGTTTCTCAGTGTTGTACGCCATGAGGCGAACGGCCTGGTCGACGACGAAATGCGGCGGCGCATGACGCTCCTGATACCCCACGTCCGTCGCGCCCTGCTGATCGGCAAGACCATTCATCGCAAGCAAACCGAAGCGGTGTGCTTTTCCGATGTTCTCGATGGACTGAGTGCCGGCATGATCCTTGTCGACGCTAACGGTCGGATCGTCCACACCAACAACGCGGGCAATGCCATTCTCGACGCCGGCGACTTCCTGCGCTCGGTCTGCGGCCGGCTCGTTGCCAGCGATCTGGCGATTAACGCCGCCCTGCGTGAGATCCTCGTCGCCGCGAATGCAGGCGATGCGGCGCTTGGCGTCAAGGGCATCGCCCTGCCTTTGACCGCGCATGATGGCGAACGCTACGTCGCCCACGTGTTACCACTGACCTCGGGCGCACGCCGCGAGGCTGGGCTCGCCTACAACGCGGTTGCCGCATTGTTCATTCGCAAGGCATCGCTGGAACCCTTCTCGCCTCCCGAAGTGATTGGCGAGATGTACAAGCTGACGCCGAGCGAACTGCGCGTGCTGCTTGCCATTGTCGATATCGGCGGTGTCCCCGAGGTAGCGGCGGCCCTGGGTGTTGCAGTCACCACGGTCAAGACTCACCTCAGCCGCCTGTTTGAAAAAACCGGCGTTGCTCGCCAGGCCGATCTGGTCAAGCTCGTCGCCGGGTTTTCTACGCCGCTGGCTGGCTGAGGCAATGGTGTCACCGACACATTGCGTGGCGTGACCTGGACCGCATCGGCCAGCGGCAATGCCAACGACTGCGGTTCGGCATCCGCCGCGTGTAGTACCTTTTTGCACAGAACGGCCGCCGGTCCAGCCAACAGCGCGCGCCGGTTGAGAAGCGGAGCGTGTGGCGCGCCATGCCGCGGTGGATTCAGAAACTGCGGGCCTTCTTTGTGAATCATTGTGATTATCCGTGATCGCGTTTCCGGCGCTGCGTTGGGCATAACCCCACATGTCACGCTCGCTCGCGCGTCGTCCAATTCGCGTCGTCCAATTGAAGGACAAGCGATTCAACAGATCGTCATCAAGTTTCGCGTGAAGACCTGATGACGAATCGTAATCCAAAACCTATGTATCGGCGCACTGGAGGCAAAGGTCGATGCGCGCATCTATCAGCCAGGTCGCTTCACCCGTTCGCAATGCGCGAGCTGAATTGAGTATTCGGAAACACCGTCATGCTGAATCGTCTTTTTCTAATAGGTGTGATCGCGAGCATCTTATTGGCACATGGGATTGTGTTGTACAAAATCGATGCAGGAGTTCGCTCAAGCGACGTAACGCCGGTTATGGCCTCACGCGCTCGCAGGGCGTTCTGGTGAGAGCGCAGCCGTTTCAGACCAAGCGAAACCGAACGGACGATGTCGCGATCATCAAATCGTGATAGGCACTCATCATCGGATTCCGCGCTGTCTTTGATCGATTCTAAATTATTCCAACGGCGCCGAATAACATCGCCGCCAGCATCGGTACGGGACAGTCGATGCGCTCCGCGTCCCCCGTCCGGATGACGCCGCGAATCGTCAAACCATTCATACGGACATCGTGGAGCGACAGCCCTTGTTTCGCTTCTTCACGCTTCACGCGCGCGTGACGGCTCATTCTTTTTTCGCCGTCGCGCGCGCAGCGTGAGACGTCAGATAGAGGAAAATGACAATGACGATGCACAGGGATATCCGATCATTCCGACCGGGCGCGCCGACCATCCGCAGACGGCTCACTGTCCTCCTCAATCGCTGGGTCGCCGCTATGATCGCACATCGCGAACGCGAGGCGGCGCGTTTCGCGCTGGGGCATCTCAACGACCGGGCGCTAAAAGACATCGGCATCTACAGATCTCAGATCGACGACGGTCTCGCGGAGATCGCGCGAAGACGCGCGCGGCTGCAACGATCCGAGCGGCCTCGATAGACGCGAACCCCTCGATCCGCTACTGGTCACCACCAGCGGGACACAAGACACAATTGACTCAGAGGATGCATGCCTAGATTGATCTCAGGAGCCTTCGCCGCCGCCAGTCTCGGACTGCTGATTTCCGGATCGGCAGACGCAGCCAAACCCTTCCCTTCTCCCAGCGCTCCAGCGCCGGTTTTCTATCGTTCCGTCAAAGTCGATGGCCTCGATATTTTCTATCGCGAAGCCGGAGCGGCGAATGCGCCGACGCTCCTGCTCTTGCACGGCTTTCCCTCGTCCTCACGGATGTTCGAGCCCCTGTTGGCGCGGCTTTCCAGGCAATTCCATCTGCTAGCTCCCGACTATCCGGGTTTCGGACATAGCGACGCGCCAGATCCTCAAGCCTTCGCCTATACCTTCGATCATATCGCGGAAGTCATGCAGCACTTTACGGAAGCGGTCGGGTCCAGCCGCTATGTACTGTACATGCAGGATTATGGTGGTCCTGTCGGATTTCGACTCGCCGTCTCGCATCCTGAACGCGTGCAGGGCATTATCATCCAGAACGCCGTCGCCCACGATGACGGTTTGGGACCGCGTTGGAACCGAATGCGGGAATTCTGGGCGGACCGAGCGGCGAATGAGGCAGGCTTCAGACAAAGCCTTACGTCGCTGGCCGGAGCGCAAAGGAGGCATCTCGGCGCAAGTCCCAACGTCGCGAATTACGACCCGGACCTGTGGTCGGACGAGTTCGCGTTTGTCAACAAATCTGGCGAAAGCGACATCCAGATCGATCTCTTTTTCGACTACCGGACCAACGTCGCAAGTTATTCCGCATGGCAGGCCTGGCTCAGGCAAGCGAAGCCGCCGACGCTCGTGGTGTGGGGACGATACGATCAATCGTTTGAGGCTGCGGAAGCGCAAGCTTACAAACGCGAGATTCCCGACGCTGAAGTCCACCTGATCGACGCCGGCCATTTTGCGCTCGACGAGAAGCCTGATGAGGTGGCGGCGCTCATAGGCGCGTTCATGTCCAAGCTTTCAAAGTCAAAGCGCCCGCAATCGACGCCAATGAAGAGCGCGCACACGTCGCGATAACCGCCGTTGGCATACGGGCGATACTCCGCTCTCAACGATCTCCGATCCGTCGTCCGCCCTGGAGTTTCCAAGCATTTCACGGATCGCCAAGGGCAGAATTTCTGGGCGCCGGACCGGTTGGCAAAGCGGCCGGTCCCGCCTGCTACGCCTCCTATAAACCATTGAAATATAATAATAATACTCGTCGTCCGAGACGAATGCGGGGACTACGGAGATGAGCGCGCGGCCCCGCGCCTTGCTTGATCTCTGCCAGTCGTTTAGCGCATCTGCCGTCGGCAAACGCTGCGATCGCTCTGCGGTGTTGCGTCATGATATATGGCCAATATACGCTTGGGATGAGTGTGCAGCACCCGACCCGCCGGCGCTCTCGCCGGCGATGCGAGGAACGATTTGAAATCGAAAACATCGACGAAGCGCCGATCTCGGGCCATCGAGATCGAGGACGGTACGCTGACAGATCGTGCCTATCGCGAACTTGAAGAGATGATTGTCACGCTGCAATTGTCACCCGGAACGGTGTTGTCCGAGCAGGCGCTTGCGGTGCGTCTGAAGATCGGCCGAACCCCGATCCGGGAAGCCCTGCAGCGGCTCGCGAGAGACGGACTGGTCGTCATCATGCCCAGGCGTGGCATCATGGTCTCCGAGATCAATTTGAGGCTGCAGCTGCGGCTGCTCGAGGTGCGGCGCGAGCTGGAGCGCCTGATGGCGAGCCTGGCGGCCGAGCGTGCCACGCCGGAGGAACGCCGCGAATTCGCCGACGTGGCAGAAGCCATGCTCGCCGCCGCCGCAAAGGCCGACGACATCGCATTCATGCGCCTCGACCAGCGCTTCAACATCCTGATCGCGACGGCGGCCCGGAACGAATTCGCCCGGCGATCGATGGGGCTGATGAACGCGTTGTCGCGCCGGTTCTGGTATCAGCACTATCAGCAGGTCGCGGATCTGCCGCTCGCCGCCAAGCTGCACGCCGCGGTCGCGGAGGCGGTCGCGCAGAAGAAGGCGAAAGCCGCCGCGACCGCGTCGGACCGGCTGATCGACTACATCGAGGATTTCGCGCGCAAGACGCTCGATACATGAAGCGTTTTCGAGCGAAGTGGAATCCGGTTCGCGTGAAGAAAACGCGTCAAATAAAGCATAGAGCCTCTGGGCTCCAAGCGCATCAGTCAAATGTAATGACGCTGCGAATGGCTTCACCGCGCTTCAACGCATCGAAGCCGTCGTTGATCCCGTCAAGCGTGATGCGGCGGGAGATCAACTCGTCGAGCATCAGGGCGCCATCGAGATAGGCCCGCGCCAGCAGCGGAAAATCGCGGCGCGGGCGCGCGTTACCGTAGCTGACGCGGCGGATGCGTTTCTCCTGCATCAGCGAGCCCCAGCGGAACGAGACGTCCTTGTTGACATCGATCTTGCCGAGCCAGATGACCTGGCCGCCGGGCCGCACGGCTTCGGTGGTGTTGCGAAAGGCCGACGCGCTGCCGGCCGACTCGATCACGACGTCGACACCGCGGCCGGCTGTCTCGCGCTTTCCGGCAGCGATCACGTCGTCTGTGGACGCGTTCACGCCATGCGTGGCGCCCATTCCCGCGGCAAGCGCAAGTTTGGCCGGATCGAGATCGACGGCGATGATCGTTCCCGCGCCTGCCAGCCGCGCGCCCTGCACCGCGGCGAGCCCGACCGCACCACAGCCGATCACCATCACGCAGTCACCGTGCGTGATCGCGCCCAGATTGAGTGCTGCGCCTGCACCGGTCATAACGCCGCAGCCGATCAAGCAAGCGCGGTCGAACGGGATCTCCTTGGGAACCGGAATGGCTTGCTGATCGGAGACGATGCAATATTCGCTGAAACATCCCAGAAACATCAGCTGCTGCAGATCGCGGCCGTCGGCCAGCATGGCGCGGCTTTCGCCATCGAACGCGCGTCCCTTCGGCCCTCCGCCGAGATACGCCTCGCACAGGATCGGTGAATCGCGGTCGCAATAAAAGCAATGCCCGCAGTGTGGGTTCCACGACAGCACGACATGGTCGCCGGTGTTCACGCCGCGCGCGGCCGGGCCGACTTGTTCGACGACCCCGGCGGCTTCGTGCCCGAGCACGATCGGCAGCGGATAACGCAGCGAGCCTTCGATCACTTCCAGATCGGTGTGACAAAGTCCCGCGGCGCGAATCCGCACCAGCACGTCGGTCGGCCTCAAGGCCGCAGCGGTGATGGTTTCGATCGACATTGGGGTTTGCGCTGCATGCAGCACTGCGGCACGATACTGGAGCGTCATTTACGTTGCCGCCTTGCCTTCAAGCGCGGTCAGAGCCAAGTCAATGTCATCCGAAGTCATCTCCCACTCGTTGCCAAAATTCGCAACCACTGCGCGCATGAAGGGCTCCGCCGCCGCCATCGCCACGGCGTTGTCGCCGAGATGATCGACCAGCAGCGCCAGCGCCAATTGGCGCGGCTCAGGCCCCTCATAGCTCCATTCGAAACCGTTCTTGGTGAACTCCGCGACGTCAAGGCAAGGATCAAGCGGTGCGCCATCCACGGTCACCTTTACGCCGTCGATGGTCCGGTCTCCCAGGTAACGCTTCATTCGGCTCTCCTCTCTTTGGACGTCGGCACGCATTCCGGTCACGAGGCGGCTTCGATCTTGCCCGCGATCACGCGCATGACGTCGCGGTCCCGATA
>WNFF01011853.1_pt2 | contig 13656 bp, 13 predicted proteins | sample 5400441 | NCBI WGS metagenome assembly WNFF01 (sample SAMN13153345, study PRJNA577476) | soil metagenome | isolation source: 120 cm saprolite under Douglas fir tree site 2 hole 3 replicate 1 | place: USA:California | collected 2015-04-18 | reverse complement strand
CGCTCGTGCGGGCGCGGCTGCAAGGGCCACCGCGACTACGAACGGGCCTGGGCCGCGACGGCCTCCCCGCGGCACTGGATGCTGATCCGCCGCAGCCTGCCCGACCCGGATGACCTGGCATTCTTCTACTGTCATGCGCCGGAGGCCGGCCGGTGTCCCTGCCCGTCCTGATCATTCCACTCGTCACGCTAGGAGCAAGCTCACCGCACGCCAAGACATCCGATTACTCTTATTGACATCCGACGCTCAGTCAGGTAGCAGCACCCGGCGGCACCGGCGACGGGTCCGTCCCGCCCCAGCTTCGGCCGTGGCCGGTTGTGGGGATCCTCCGCCACGCCGGCTGTGTCAGCCCTTGCCACATCGCCCCCTGTGGTGACGCGGTCGCTTATGCCGGGCGGCGTTTCGGTGTCCCGGGTGCCTGGCGGAGCAGGCCGTCCTCGCGTACCCGGGTCGCGAGGTCAAGCTTGGTGTAGGTCGGGCGGCCAGCCAATCGGTACTTCTGCTTGATCCGCTCCAGATAATGCTTGGCGGTCGCCGGGCGGATCCCGACCCGCCGCGCGGCGGCATCAAGCGTCATGCCAGCGGCATAGGCGAGCAGTAGTTGCAGCTCCCGTGGGGACAGCCTTGGCCTTGCCGGGCGCTTGTCGTGCGCCATCGCGAACGCGAGCTCGGGTGGGCACGAATCCTGGCCGGATGCGACATCCCGGACGACACCGGCCACCTCGTCGAGATCACGGTCCTTGGTGAGGTAGCCGGCGGCACCTGCCGCGTAGGCAGACATGATCTGACCGGGGTCGGCCACGACGCTGACCACGAGGACCTGCGGCCCGGCCGCGGCGACACGGCGGACGTTGTCGGCCGGGTCGGAGCCGTCGGCCAGCAGCAGGTCCAGCAAAACCACGTCGATCCCGTCCGTCCCGTGCTCCAGTAGCCCGTCAACGGTGTCGGTGGCCGCGACCAGACACAGATCCGTCGCGCCGGCCAGCCACGCTGCCAAGCCGCAAAGCAGCATCCGGTCGTCGTCGACCGCGGCAAGTCCGATCATCTCGGCCACCTCAGCTCAACACACGTTCCCTGACCGGGGGCGGACTCGACCAGTGCGGCGCCACCGGCCTCATGCATCCGGGCGCAGATCGAGTCACGGATCCCTCCGCCAGCGAGGGCATTGGCTGCTGGGAAACCCGTGCCGCGATCGATCACGCGCACGACGACCCTGCCGCGCTCCTCGGCGGCGGTCAGCCACGCCTCGCCGGTCCGGGCGTGCCGGTGCACGTTGTTGAGGGCCTCACGAACGGCCATCGCGATGGCCGTCACGACTGCGCGGTCCAGGCCGGGTGGCAGCGCATCACACATCGGATGCACCCGCAAGCCGACGGCCGCCGCGTCCTCCGCTGCGGCCGCGAGCGCGACGGCTAGGCTGCCTGGACTCACCTGTCCGCCCTGCATCACGAGCCGCAGATACGCCGCATCGCGGGCGCAGCGTGCGCGCACCTCGTCCGCGTGCACATCCAGTACGCCCGTGGCGATCGCGGTGAGCGTGGCAAGGGCAGTATCATGCAGGACCCGCTGTTGCTCGGCCTGTTTCCCGGCAGCGTCGGCAGCGTCGGCGTGGCGCCGGTCGACCGCATCGGCCGCCGAGCACAGCAGCCGGTAGGCGACGGCCGCGCCGAGCGCAAGCACGACCAGCGTCCCGGCATAGGCCAAGAACTCGGTCACGGCGATACCCCCGGGCTCCGGCGGCGCCAGCACCGCGAGGAAATTGACAAACACCAGCGCAGACACCGCGACGGCCACCGCACGCACAGACAGGGCGAAACCGGCAACAACCACCGCGCCCTGCAGGACTCCGTAGCCGAATCTCATCCCCCGCGAGCCCCAGGTGAGCGCGAGCAGCCCGACGGCGGCGGCGAGCATGATGTCGAGCACGGCAAACCTTGACCGGAATCCACCGCACCGCCAGCCGTCCCACAGCAGCAGACATCCCCACACCGCGCTCGCCGCGAGCGCCACGGCCATGGACGCCGCGACGTGATGCCTGCGCCACGTGCAAGCACGGCCGATAGGTTGATCCCCCGCTGCAGGCCAGCGATAGCAACGGCAACGCGCACCACCCGCAGGCCGTCGGGCGTGCGCTTCGCCTGTGGCTCCGGCCGGCCAAAGGTCAGCACTGACATCCCGGGCCTCCGGTTTACAGCCCTGCCTGGCGGACCGGCCCCGCCGTCGGCCGGTGCCGCCTCCACCCATCGGACGGTACTGCCCGAGACGTAGAGGCCAGTGCCGCGACCTGTTCGTAGGTCAGCGCGAGCGTGCGGCCCACGCCGTCGCCCGGGCCGGGGATGCCGACGCCCAGACAACCTGGTCATCACGCTCGCCCGCTGCGCCACCCGCCGCGCAAGGGCGAGGGTGGAGGCGAAGATCGAGAAGATTACCTGGAACACTTGGCTGCGCCATGTCATCACCTGGCAGCTCACCGGTGACACCCCCGAGAGATCACGTGCTGACCTGACCGGGGGCGCGCTGGCCCACGCCAGCCGCCCCACGGCGCTCAGCACTGGGCCCAGCACCGCCCTCATCTGCGAGTCCGGCATCCGGGCTCCCTACCGTGCCGTCGGCCCGCCGTGTCGGGGTATCCCGGGCGATCTGCGGCAGGGTGCACAGCTTGCGGCTCTCCTCTGGGCTGACACGCGTGCTGCACGCACGCCGGGACCAGGGTCCCGCCCTCCAGGTGGGCCATCGCGTAGCGGCGTGCGGCCAGCCGCGGGTCATCGCTGGCGAGCACCGGGTACCACCGCTGCCCACGAGCGAGCCGACTGCCGCGACGGCGGAAATCCTCCTCATCCTCGTCACAACCTCCGTTCGGCCGTGATGCCGGGGCCGACTGATTGCAGCCGCGCGCACGGGCATGGCCGCGCACCCGACCGTCCGGGGCGGGCATCCGTCGACGGTGAACGCTGGCAGCGCGTGGACATCCCGCCGGAAGCAAACCCCACCTGCTGTTCGGGCTCGTGGCGGGGATCGTCCTCGCGGTCACTTTCCGGCGGGCCGCGCCGCGATCAGCTCCCGTTCGGCCACGCTCAGCGGGGATGGCCCGCGCAGCAGCTCCTGGTGATACTCCTGCAGCGGCCGGGATGTTCCCGGGTAGGCGCGCAACACATCCAGCGGGACGGCGTCGCCGGCAGCGACGGCAGGTACGTCATGGCATTCATCCTTCCCGGTCAGCCGCGCAACGGCGGCAGGTGTTGTCACCTGGCTGACACTCCCCGCCTGACCCCGCCAACTCGTGAGTTACCGCAGGAGGTTCCACTGAGCCATCAGAGGGACAGCGGATCAGTGAGGAGAAGCAGATGGACATCGAAGAGACCGACATCGTGGTGATCGGGATGGGCCCGGGCGGTGAGGACGCCGCCGGGCGCCTGGCCGAAGCTGGCCTGCATGTGACCGGGGTGGAGGCCAAGCTGGTCGGCGGGGAGTGCCCGTACTGGGGCTGCGTGCCATCGAAGATGATGATCCGGGCCGCTAACTTGCTGGCCGAGGCGCGCCGGATTCCGGGCATGGCCGGTACCTCCACCTTGGAGCCGGACTGGGCCCCGGTGGCCCGCCGGATCCGGGACGAGGCCACCGACTCCTGGGATGACAAGGTCGCCGTCGACCGGTTCACCGGTAAGGGCGGCCACTTCGTCCGCGGTCGGGGGCGTATCACCGGCCGGGCCGAGGTCACCGTGGGCACGGCCGATGGCCTGCGGGTGCTGCGCGCCCGCCGGGGCATCGTGGTCAACACCGGCACCGAGCCCGCCGTCCCGCCGATCCCCGGGCTGGCCGGGACGCCGTACTGGACCAACCGGGAGGCGATCGAGACCGAGGAGGTCCCAGAGTCGCTGATCGTGCTGGGCGGCGGGGCGGTCGGCGCTGAACTGGCGCAGGTATTCGCCCGGTTCGGCGCCCGGGTGAGCGTGGTGGAGGCGCTGCCCCGGTTGCTGCCAGCTGAGGAGCCCGAAGCCGGGGAACTGCTGGCCGGGGTGTTCGCCCGGGAAAGCATCGCCGTGCGCACCGGCACCCGGGCGGAGCGGGTCAGCCACGACGGCAGCCAGTTCACCGTGAATCTGGCCGACGGCGAGGTGCTCACCGCGCAGCGGCTACTGGTCGCCACCGGCCGCCGCGCTGACCTCGCCGCGCTCGGGGTCGGCACCTACGGCATCGACGACAAGGCGGCGAGCATCGGCACCGATGAGCGGATGCGGGCCGCCGACGGGCTGTGGGCGATCGGCGACATCACCGGCAAGGGCGCGTTCACGCACGTGTCCATGTACCAGGCCGCCATCGCTACCCGGGACATCCTCGGCCAGGACGGCCCGCCAGCGGACTACGAGGCGGTGCCGCGGGTCACCTTCACCGACCCCGAGATCGGCTCCGTCGGGCTGACCGAGGCAGAAGCCCGCGCGCGGGGTCTGGCCGTGCGCACCGGCATCACGCAGCTGCCCTCGTCAGCACGCGGCTGGATCCACAAGGCCGGCAACGACGGGTTCATCAAGCTCATCGAAGACGCTGGCCGCGGAGTCCTGGTGGGTGCCACCTCGGCCGGCCCGGCCGGCGGCGAGGTGCTCGGCGCCCTTGTTGTCGCCGTCCATGGCCAAGTCCCGGTCGCAGGCCTGCGGAACATGATCTACGCCTACCCGACGTTCCACCGCGCCATCGAAGCCGCCGTCGCCGACATGGCCAGCGGCTGACGCGGAGGTGGCTGGCCGCGCTCGCCTGGGCCGCGCTAACCGCCGGGTTCGCCAGCGCAGCGCGGCCTCCCGGAGTACGACCTCTGCCGTGCCTAACGGTGCCAGCCCTAATGCCGGGGATGCCCAGGTGAGCGCGGTCACCTGGCCGGGAGGCGTCCAGGCTGGGTCCTTAGGCGCGGAGCCAGGCGATCAGCCGGCTGCGTCACCCAGCCGGGGCGGGTGCGTCCGCAGGGGCATGCCCGCGCCGGCGTGCGCGGCGTGCCAGTACACCCATCCGCCCACGGTGGCGCCGTAGAGCAGGTGGCCGGCGAAGAACGGGACCCGCGGGGTGAAGTCCACGATCTCGGTGTTCCACAGCGGGGCGAACCCGTAGAGCATGATCACATACAGCAGCGCCCCGCCCGCCACGGCAGCGGTCACATACCCGGCGGGGGTGGCCAGCACGCGCAGCCCGGCCCGGATCAGCACCGCCAGCACGACCGCGAATGCGATCCCGGCGGCCGCCGACATGGCCAGGTGCAGGAGACCGCCGACGATGACATGGCTCGCCAGGACCGGCTGGTTCATCATCGCGCCGGCACCCATGGCATGGTTGCCCATCGCAGTGCTGCCGATGGCTTCATGGCCGGGCATGGCGCTGGCCATCGCCGTGTGGCTGGGCATCGGGCTGGCCATGGCGGTATCGGCGGGCATGGCCCCGTGCCGGGCCGGCGTGGCCGCCGCGGTCATCCCCGTGCCGCGGAACACCCAGGCGGCGAAGCAGACGTTGAGGATGGTCAGGAAACCCATGCCGGCGCTGGCGTTGTAGCCCGCCAGCACGAAGAACATCATCAGCCCGCCGAGCAGCCCGCCGGCCGCCGCGGCGCGCAGCAGCCGGGGCCCCGGCCGGGCCAAGACCGGAAGTGCCCCCGGGTGAGCGGAATCGGTCATCTGGCGTACTCCTTCCCGTGCGCGCCCGCGGCGCGGTGTGACGCTGACGTGATGGGAGACGCCGGCTCCCGGCATTTGATTGCACCGGGCAAGCCGGACGGCCGGCGGCAGCCGCGGGTGATGTCAGGCCAGCGGCAGCCGCGCCGCCAGCGCGGCGAGTTCGGGTTCCGGGACCGGCGCCGCGACCAGCTCCGATGTCCGGCCGTTGACGCAGTACAGGCTCAGCTTCCCCAGCCGCGCCGACCACGCCATCCCCCGGCCGGCGCCCCGCGCGCCCGCGGGCATCGGGAACGGCCGTCCGGACACCGCCACCACCACCTCGCTGCCGCCCAGCCGCCAGATCCGCACCACGATCTGCTGCCCGCCCGCGGTCAGCGTCTCCGGGCGGCCCACCTCCGCCGGCGCGGGCTGCTGTTCTCGGACGCTCAGGATGTCCATGTTGGCGTCGTTGAGGGTGGCTACCGCCGGGCGGGGAAAACCCCGCCCGGCGGTGGCGGGGCGGGGTTTTGGTGGGCGGGGTGGCGGCGTGGTGGTCAGTCTGTCGCCGCGTCCTCGGTGATCGCGGTGCGGGCTGAGGATTCGTCGGCGATGGTCTTGCCGGTGGTGTAGGCGGCGAGCAGGGCGGTGATGGCGAGCCGGTTGATGGCGCGGGGCATCCCGCGGGCGTGGGCGTGGATGGCGCGGACGGCGTCGTCGGAGAACAGGGTGTCGGTCCGGCCTGCGAGGGTCAGGTGGGCGCGGAGGTACCCGGCGGCCTCGGCGGCGGTCAGGGCGGGGGCGGGGTAGTGGTACCTGAGCTGGATCCGCTGGTCCAGGGCGGCCATGTCACCGACCCGGAGGCGGCGCCGCAGGGTGGGCTGGCCGATGAGCACGATGGTGGCCGGGGACCGGTAGTCGATCCCGGAGTTGGTGAGCATCCTGATCGCCTCGAGCTGGTCGTGGGACAGGAGGTGCGCCTCGTCGATCGCGATGATGACGTGCCTGTTTTTCTCGTCTGCCTCGGCGGCCAGGGCGGATTCGACCTGGGGGATGAGGGTGGCGTGGTAGAAGCGGGGGGCCTGGCCGAGCGCGGTGGCCACCGCGCCGTGCAGGCCGCGCACGCCGATCTGCGGGTTGGGCAGGTAGATCAGGGTGTGCCGGGAGGGGTCCAGGCCGTCGGCGGCGGCGCGGAGGGCGACGGTCTTCCCCGCGCCGACTTCCCCCGTTATCACCCCGAGCCCGCGGGCGGAGATCAGCCAGCGCAGCCGGGCGACGGCCTCCTTGTGGGCGGCGGAGCCGAACAGGGCGGCCGCGGGGACGGCCGAGCCGAACGGCATGAGGGTGAAGCCGTAGTGGGCTTGCAGGTTCTCGATCATCATGGCTCCTTAGGGCGGGTCAGCCGTTGGCGGCGGTGATGGCGTCGGTGACCAGGGTGATGTTGCGGTGGTCGAGGTTGCCGAGGTTCTCGCGGAGCCGGACGGCGATGCCGGGGCCGGCCAGGCTGGCGGCGATCCGCAAGATGGCCTGCTCCGATCCGGAGCAGGGCAGCCGTCCGGTGTCCAGGGCGTGGATGGCGGCGTTCCAGCGGATCACCGCGAGCGGCTGCCCGGCGGTGATGCAGGACCCGGCGGCGATGAGGCGGCGGAACGCCGGCTCGTGCAGGAAGTGGCCGTGCCGGTCGATGAGCATGACGGCGGCGACGTCGGCGCACAGCCCGCCGGCGGCGTCATAGAGCAGGCAGGCCAGCTGCCCGGCGGGGAGGGCCTCGGCGTTCACCGTCGCCCCTCCTCGTCCCCGCCGCCTTCGTCCCCGCCGCCCTGCTCCTCGCTGTGGCCTGGGTCGTCGCCGCCGTCCAGGGCGGCGAGGTTGAGCTGCTCGCCGCGGCCGGCCTGGTCGGCGCCGGTGATCAGGGCCAGGTAGTCGATGCCGGTCAGGGCGGCCGGGGCGGGGTCCTCGTCCGGCGGGGCCTTGGGGTGGGCGTGCCGGCCGATGACCTGCGGGACGGCCGTGCCGACCTTGCGGCCGGCCCAGTACACGGTGACCTGGGTCAGGTCGAACGGGTCGAAGACGAGCTCGACCTTGCGGCCCGCGAGGAACGGGTCGACGCAGTACACGTTGCCTTCGAGGGCGACGGTGGCGGTCTTGCGGACCAGCCGGATCACGCTCCAGCAGAACGCCTCGCGCAGCAGCGCCGGCTCGGGCCGGGCCGGCGGCCCGGCCGCCTGATAGCGGGCCTGCGGGGTTTCCCCGGTCTCGGAATGCACCCGGGCGTGGTAGACCGTGCGGACCCACGGGTCCAGCAGGTCGTTCAGCTCCTCCAGGCCCGCCACCGGGTGCCGGGCCGGGTGCTGCTCGTCCCCGGTGACCTCGACCATGAACTGCTGCTGGATAGTCTCGAACACCCTTTCTATCTTGCCCCTGCCCATCGGGCGGCCTGGCGCGCTGTGGGTCAGCTTGATGCCCAGCACCGCGCACACCCGCTGCAGGGACGAGTCGGTGTAGCAGGATCCGTTGTCGGTATACAGGACCTGCGGGACGCCGCAGGCGGCGATCGCGCCGTGCAGCACGCCGGCGAACCGGACCGCGTCCGGGCGGCGGACGAACCGGGCGCCGGTCAGGAACCGGGACCGGTCATCGATGATGCCCGCCAGGAAGGTCGCCTTCCCGGCGACCCGCGGGCCGTTCATCAGGTCCGCGGTCCAGATCTCGTTCACCGCGCCGGCCTGGAACCGGCCGAAGGCCTGCGGCGGGGCCCCGCCCGGGCGGGTGGTCAGCTCCCGGGCTGCGAACCACCGCTGGATAGTCCGCTCTGAGGGCGCGCAGCCCAGCTGGGCGGCCAGGACCCGGCGGACCTGCGCGGCGGTGCGGGCCGGGTTCTCCATCTTCAGGCCCGCCGCCAGCTCCTCGGTCTGCGTCCCGGCCCGGGGCGGGCACTGCCGCGGCGAGGGCACCAAGGCTTCGAACCCGCCCTCGCGGCGCGCCACGATCGTCGGGTAGCCGGGGCGCATTGCTGCGGCCCCGGCCCCCTCAGAACCGTGCGTGCCACTCCTCGCGGCACACGGCTCAAGCAAGCCCCGAGGGCGTTGCGGGTTGCATTGCCGGGCTCCTGCGCTGCCGGGCGGTCTGCGCCCGCCAGCAGGAGGCGTGTATCAGGGATGGTGTGGCCTCGCGGGTGCCGGGCTGCTGGCCGGGCGCGCTGGGTGCGCGCTCGATGGGCCGCTGGGTGACGTCGAGCCACCAGTTCTGCCATTCCTCCGGGGAGTCGGGCAGGTGGCCAGGTGTCAAGAGCCGGTCCCCGCACAGCGGGCAGCGGCCCCGTTGCCTGCTGAGCAGGTTCATGGCGCCGGTGTCCAGCGGGGTGCCGTGCTTGTCCCGGCGGTACCGCCAGTAGCCTGCCAGGTCCGGGTCGTCGGGGGATGCCCCGCCTTTGACCATGACGTGTCGGCGTATCCTCGTCCAGCAGTGCTTGCGCAGGTAGCTGCCGGTCTCCCGGTCGCCGAACACCCACGCGTCCTGCCTGAACGGGTTGAACGAGCCGAAGTACCGGGCCTTGACCCAGCTTGCCGGCTTGTTCGGGTGCGAGTGCCGTGCCCACTTCCGGGTGAGCTTCCACATGTAGGCCCCCAGCGAGTTGAACACCTCGCTGGAGACCATGCCCCGGTGATAGGCCGCCCAGCCCCGGATGACCGGGTTGAGCGAGGCGATGACCGCCTTCGCGTTGGAGCCGCGCAGCCTGCGCATCTCCGACGCGAGCCGTCGCCGGTGCCTCCTGATGGCCGCCTTGGACGGCTTGATCAGCAGCTTGCCGCTGGGGTAGCGGCGGAAGGTCCAGCTGAGGAAGTCGAACCCCTCGGTGAGGTGCACGACCCGGGTCTTGTCCTGGTTCAGCGACAGGCCCCGTTCCGCCAGCCATCCCGTCAGCCGTTCCCGTACGCCCTCGGCCTGCTGCCTGGTAAAACAGCAGGTCACAAAATCGTCGGCGTACCTGACCGCGACCGGGGAGTCATCGCGCGCACGGTCGGCATAATCGCCGTCGCGGTAGCGGACTCCGGCGGCCTCCTCAAGGCCGTGGAGCGCGACATTCAGCAAGACGGGACTAATGATCCCGCCCTGGGGAGTACCTTCCTCCGTGGGCGCGAATCCCTTACCCGCCTCGAACACCCCCGCCTTCAGCCACCGCTCGATCATGTCCCTGGCGGGGAACGACCCGAGCTGGGCTAGCAGGAAGGAATGGCTGATTTTGTCGAAGGCCGCGCTCAGATCCGCGTCCAGGATCCACACCCGGCGGGCCTTGCCCGCCGTAGAGCGCCCCGGCGGCGTCCTGGCACGACCGTCCCGGCCGGAACCCGTACGATCTGGGCTCGAACCGGGCTTCCCGCTCCGGCTCCAGCGCGTTCTTGACCCGCGCCTGGTGGACGCGGTCCAAGATCACGGGAATACCGAGCGGGCGCTGTTTCCCGTTGGCCTTGGGGACATACACCCGCCGCACCGGCAAGGGCTCCCAGGACGCGGCCGACCGGTGCGCCTGCACCGCCAGCGCCATCCTGGACAGGCCGTCGAGCACGACGACCCCATCGATCCCCGCCGTACGGCGGCCAGCATTGCGCTGGGTCACCTGCCGCACGCTGACCAGCGTGTTCGACCATGACCGCAGCATCATCTTCTGCAAGGACCGGAGCTTAGCCCAGTCCTGCTCCCGCGCCGCCGTGAAGATCCGCTGCCGCAGCCTCGCTACGTTCTTCTCGTGGGCACGCCAGTCAACGGCGTCCCACTCCAGCCCGCCCTCCGGTCCGTTCACCATCATGGGTGCCTAACTTGCCCTTCGGTTCGGTCGGCTGCCTGGCATCGAGCCCTCACAGGCTCACCTGGCTCGCGTCAGCTCCCTTTCGGGCCCGGCAACAGCCGGTATCCGGCCGGTTATCCAGGCCCCGCCCTGGAAGGAGACGGCATGCTGGCCTGGTTTCCCGCTGCCTTTCGGCCGCCGGCATTCGCTTCTCGGCCATCCTTTCCCGCCTGGTATTCCGCCCCTCTTGCGATCGGCCTGCCGGCACCAGCAGGCACCGGACCATGACGGGGTTTCCACGTTCCGCACACGCGAGACACGACCGGGATCGGGCGCCCTCTGTGCCCCGGGACCAGCGGTGCTCCACGCTGACCGGGCGGTGTCCCCGGCCCGCCGCCCGCCGCATCACAACGGCGACAGTCCTGTACCCCGGCACCAGTACCGTCATCTATCCGGGGCTGCATCGTCACGAGGCATCAGTCAAGGGTTCACGTCGTTCGCCCGCCCGGCCTTCCCCTCACCTGTGGCCCCCGGATGACTCGGGCGCCCTCGGGCTTTTCCCTGGGCTTCGCACCCACGCGGACAGGACCCGCGCACGCACGCCAGGGCGGGGACAGGCTCAGAGCACTAGCCTGGAACCACGCCTCCGGCACCTACCTCATGCCGGACCTCCAATCTGCGAGTTCACTCGCACATGTGCGACTTCGTGTCGCATCACCGGTCGATGGTCCGCCGCGACACCGCCGCCGGCGTCCCGGACGGCCCCGCATGCTCGCGGGCGGCCAGCTGGCGCACGATCGCCCCGCGCTGCCGCGATGTCAGGGCAGCATCCATCGCCGGCTCGATCAGCGCCCACCGCCACAGCGCGACCGTCCGCGCCCGCTGGCGGCTGTTCGCCGCCTCCCTGTCCGCTGCCGTCATCTGCGCCTCCTCCGGGTGCCCGGATTTGTCCCGGGATATCCCGACCATGGCCGGCCCGCCATGATCACGAAGGCGCGATGACGGCTACCGCATCCAGGGTCGTGTTGAACCTCAGCGCCGGCACCGCCGGGGCCAGCCACCCCCCGCCGGTCAGGTGCGCGGCCACCTCATGCGCCGCCACCGCGGCCAGGCCCGGGAACCGGCGCAGCCCCGCCGTCACCGCCTCCAGCGCCGCCAGGCAATCGCCCGCCGCCGACCCGGCCGGCACCAGCACCGGGGCCGCCGCGCCCGCCGCCAGCGGCAGCACGCCCATCAGCGCCCGGCGCAGCGCGGCGGCCCGGCCGGCGAACCGCGCCCGCCACGACCACGCCGTCGACGCCGGCACCTGCCACCGGCCCCCGCCCGGCGCCGCCAGCCACGGCCGCGCCGCCGCACGCCCCGCCGCGGCCGCAGCGGCTCCCAGCATCAGCACCGTCATGATCACCGCCGCGCCATACCGCCGCCGCGACCACAGATCCGCAGGCAGCAGCACATGCGTCCGGCCGCAGCGCCGGCACCGCGACCGCCGCGGGCAGAACTCCTCCGCACCGGCGAACATCGCCACCACCCGCCGCCGCGCCCACCCCCACGGCGCCAGCACCCCGCCGCAGCACGGCCCGCGCAGCCGCCCGGCCCGCAGCCGCTTCTCGACACTTCCCGCCGAACCTCGTACCGTCATCACCGTGGTGCCACCTCCGGCACCGTCAGGCGGCCTTCCCCGAATCACGGCTAAAAGATCACGGGGAAGGCCGCTGCCATCACCGACATGGCCACGGTGACGCCGTCCACCATCCCCCGCACCCGGACCCGCGGAATCACACCGAAACGACACCGTCAACGGCGCCTGCCCCTGCCCCCATGGCCACTCTCAACGGCGGGGGACAGTCGTGGAACAACCAGGAACATAACGGGACGGAGCCCTTTTTACACGCACGGGCAAGGACAACCCGGTCTCACACCCGCAGAACCAGGACCCGCAAGCTCACTCCAGAAGAGCCGCACCCATGGGCCATACGTTTCTTCCACCTGCACCAGATCCGGTAGTCGGTGTGGGTAAAAGGTCCGGCTGGTGGTGAAGACACTGGCCGGGCCGCTACATCGAACAGCCTAGCGGACACCTCCGGCATTTCCCGGGAGGCGCGCCGTGATGCACGGCCGCTTCTGGTCCCGCGCAGGCCGGGCTTACCCCGCCCTGAAGGACGGGGCTTGCGCCCAGCCACTCGGTCATTTTCTTGAACGCAGCCCCACTCGCAGCCGGTTCACCGGATCAAGGAGCGAATAGGCCAAGTAGGCGTCGCGCGCGGCCAGCCGGAACTTCACGCCGCGCGGGCCGGGCGGGAAAGCGAACCCGTCGGGACGCCAGCGCCGGAAATCAGCGGACATCCGGTGAAAGAATTCCCGGCGGCGCCGCCGGGGTATCAGCGGCAGCAGCGTGGTGTAGTGCCAGATCGCGCGTTCGAATATAGCTGCGTACACGGGAGGGGTTACCGGGGCGCGCACCCTGGACCGTTCGGAAAAAAAATTAAAGATCTGCTCGTAGGAGTTGAAGATATTGAAGTTGCTGACGCTGGCGGCGCCCAGGAACGAGCCGCGGCGTGCCCGGCGGTAGCGGTAGCACACGCGGTCGAGCACGCCGATCTTCTTCGCCGTCAGCAGAGCCATCGTCGTGACCGGCACGTCCTCGTGCGGGGCGGGCCCCGAGGAGCCGAACGAGAGGCCCAGGCCGGCCAGGAAGTCGCGCCGGAACACCTTGCTCCACGCCGTCATGGTCAGGTGGATCAGGGCGGGATGATCCGCGAGCGTGCCGGTTTCCGGGCCGCTGAGGTATCTCGCGCCGCCGCTCGGGCGGGTCGTCCCGTCCGGATAGAGGTTCTCGAAGTCGACGATCAGCACGTCAGGCCGCAGCCGCGCCAGTGCCCCGGCCACCGCCGCCAGGGCGCCCTCTGCCAGCTCGTCGTCCCCGTCGACGAACCAGACGTACTCCCCGGTCGCCTCCTTCGCGCCCAGGTCCCGGGCGGGCCCGGGACCTACCGCGGCCGGGGTGCTGATCACCCGCAGCCGGGGATCATGCCGGGCGGCGAGGATCGTGCCGCTGCCGTCGGGGGACGCGTCGTCGACGGCGATCACCTCGAGGGAGGACGCGGGCTCGCTGAGCACGGAGTCCAGGCAGCGATCCAGGTAGTCCTCGACCCCGTGCACCGGGATAACCACGCTGATCAAGGGCATGCCTCCGAACGATATCCAAGGGGCAAGGGGGGTTCGGGGGGATGGGTCCCCCCG
>WNFF01011760.1_pt1 | contig 13658 bp, 10 predicted proteins | sample 5400441 | NCBI WGS metagenome assembly WNFF01 (sample SAMN13153345, study PRJNA577476) | soil metagenome | isolation source: 120 cm saprolite under Douglas fir tree site 2 hole 3 replicate 1 | place: USA:California | collected 2015-04-18 | reverse complement strand
GCGGCGCGCGCCCGCGTCGAGGTGGCCAAGGTCAACCTGGAGAACTGCTACGTGCGCGCCCCGTTCGACGGGCGCATCACCCAGAAGCTGACCGACATCGGCGAGATCGTCTTCGGGGCCCTGAGCGCGGGGACGGGCGGGCGCGGGGGCATCGCCTCGCTGGCCGACTTCTCCACCCTGCAGGTCGAGGCCGACGTGTCGGAGAGCCAGGTGGCCAAGCTCAAGATCGGCACGCCCGCGGAAATCGTCCTGGACGCCTTCCCCGACCGCCGCTACCGGGGCAAGGTGGCGGAGGTGCGCCCCCGCGTCGACCGCGCCAAGGCGACCGTCACCGTGAAGGTCGGCTTCGTCGACGATCCCGTGGACGTGCTGCCCGACATGGGCGCCAAGGTGACCTTCCTCGCCAAGGAGCTGGACGAGGCGGCGGCGAAGGCGCAACCGATCCCGGCGGTCCAGGCCGACGCGGTGGTGGAGCGCGGAGAGAACAAGGTGGTCTGGGTGGTCGACCCGCAGGACCAGCTCCGGACCGTGCCGGTGGTCACCGGAGCGCCGATGGGCGGCCTGGTCGCGCTGCGCGACGGGCCGCCGCCGGGCACCAAGGTTGTGCGCCGTCCCGACGGAGACCTGCGGGCGGGCATGAAGGTGAAGGAAAAGCAGTGAGGGAGGAGAAGATGGCGGAGGTGGCCGAGAGGGCCCCGCGCGGCGCGCGGCCGATCGTCGAGATCCGCGGGCTGCGCAAGGTGTACGTCCGCGACAAGCAGGAAGTGACGGTGCTCGACGGGATCGACCTGGACATCCCGGAAGGCTCGTTCGAGGCCCTGATGGGCCCCTCGGGCTCGGGCAAGACCACCCTGCTCAACCTCATCGCCGGCATCGACCAGCCCACCGCGGGCAGCGTGCGGGTGGCCGGCGAGGAGATCGGCCGCATGGGCGAGACGCAGCGCGCAGCGTGGAGGGCGCGCAACATCGGGTTCATCTTCCAGTTCTACAACCTGATGCCGGTGCTCACCGCGGCCGAGAACGTGGAGCTGCCGCTCCTGCTCACGCCGCTCTCCAAGGCGGAGCGCAGGCGCCGCGTGGACGTGGCGCTCAAGCTCGTCTCGCTGTCGGACCGCGCCGATCACACGCCGCGGCAGCTCTCCGGCGGGCAGCAGCAGAGGGTCGCCATCGCGCGCGCCATCATCGCCGACCCGCAGATCGTCGTTGCCGACGAGCCGACCGGCGATCTCGACCGCAAGAGCGCCGAGGACGTGCTGGGGCTGCTCACCACGCTCAACGAGACGCTCGGGAAGACCATCGTGATGGTCACCCACGACCCGCACGCGGCGGAGCGCGCGAAGATCCAGCGCCGGCTGGACAAGGGGTTGCTGACGTGACCCTCACCGGCCTGGCGCTGCGCAACGCCTTCCTGCGCAACAAGACGCGCGCCTTCCTCACCGTGCTGGGCACGGTGGTGGCGGCGCTCGCGTTCGTGTTCCTGCGCTCCATCCTCACGGCGTGGTACGCGAGCAGCGAAGCGTCCGCCGCCGATCGGGTGGTCACCCGGAACGCCGTGTCGCTGATCAACCCCCTCCCGCTGAGCTACCGCGGGCGCATCGCCGCGGTCCCGGGGGTCACCGAAGTGACGTACTCCAACTGGTTCGGCGGCTACTACAAGGATCGGAAGAACTTCTTCGCCAACTTCGCGATCGAGCCGAAGACCGCCTTGGACGTGTTCGATCTCCGGTTCGTGGAGGGGAGGCCCGAGGACTTCATCGGCGACCGCAACTCCTGCATCGTCGGCAAGGGACTGGCCCAGCGATTCGGCTGGAAGATGGGGGATGTCGTTCCGCTCATCAGCGAGATCTATCCCGGCGACTGGCGCTTCCGGATCGCCGGAATCGTCCATTCGCCCGACGACGAGACCGTCGCCAACAACCTCTTCTTCCAGTGGGCGCGGCTGAACGAGGGTCTCCCGCCGTCGCGCAAGGACACGGTCGGCCTGTTCACCATCAAGATCGCCAATCCGAACGATTCGACGCGCGTCATCCGCGAGGTCGACGCGCTCTTCGCCAACAGCGACAACGAGACGCATTCCGAGACGGAGAAGGCGTTTCGGCTCAACTTCGTCGCGGGATCCTCGGCCATTCTCTCGGCGCTCGAGGTGGTCAGCGGCGTGATCCTAGTGATCATGGCGCTGATCCTGGGGAACACGCTGGCGATGGGACTCCGCGAGCGCACCAGCGAGCTCGGAACCATGCGCGCCATCGGCTTCCTGCCCCGTCAGGTGCAGCTCGTCTCGCTAGCGGAAGGCGCGCTCCTCGGCATCGTGGGCGGGGGCCTCGGCGTGGCGATCGCGCCGCTGGCGCTCTCGGCCACGCACGAGGTGCTGATCCTGTTCGGCTTCGGCTTCCCGCTGCCCTTGCGCCCGCTGATCGCGGTCGCGACCGTCGCCGCGGCGGCGGCGATTGGCTCGATCGCGAGCATGGTTCCGGCCTGGCAGGCGGGCCGGCTCGACGTCGTGACGGCGCTGCGGAGGCAGGAGTGATCCCCCTCTCCTACAACGTCCGTTCCATCCTGCGGCGCAGGTTCTCGGCCACCGCCACCGCGTTCGGGCTGGGGCTGGTGGTCTTCGTCTTCGCCGCGGTGCTGATGCTGGCTCGCGGCGTCGAGGAGACGCTCAAGGCAACCGGCTCGCGCGAGAACGCGATCCTGCTGCGCAAGGGCTCGACGACCGAGCTGACTAGCTTCCTGCCGCGCGAGGCCGCCAAGACGTTCATGGCCGATCCTTCCGTCGCGGTCGAGGGCGGAAGGCCCGTCGGGTCGCCCGAGCTATTCATGATCTTCCAGCTCCCTCGTTCCGACGGCAACGGCACCGCCAACGTCGCCTTCCGTGGAATCACCAGGGAAGGATGGGAGCTGCTCCGATCCCGCTCGGTGCGCCTAGTGGCGGGTCGGCTGCCGCAATGGGCCACCAGCGAGGTGATGGTGGGGCACAGCGCGCGCGGCCGGTACACCGGAGCGCAGGTGGGCCAGACCATCTCCATCGCGCGCAGGCTGTGGCAGGTGGTCGGCGCCTTCGACGCTGGAGGGAGCGGCTTCGACAGCGAAGTGTGGGCCGACGTGGACCAGATCGCGGACGCCGGCCGGCGCACCGGCTACTCCGCGTTGACGGTGCGGCTGAAGAGTCCCTCGGACCTGAAGGCGCTTGCCGACACCGTCGCCGCGGATCCGCGCTGGACCCTGGAGGCGAAACGCGAGGACCGCTATTACGAGGCGGCCTCGGGCCCGATGGCGACCTTCGTCCGCATCATCGGCACCTTCATCGCGGTGTTCTTCTCCTTTGGCGCCACGCTGGGAGCGATGATCACCATGCACGCGCAGGTGGCGAACCGCGTGCGCGAGGTCGGGACGCTGCGCGCGCTCGGGTTCCGGCGCCGCTCGGTGCTGGGCAGCTTCCTGGTCGAGAGCGTGATCCTCGCGTTGATCGGCGCCGCCGGAGGGTGCGTGCTCGCCGCGCTGCTCGGCGCGGTCTCGTTCACCACCACCAACTTCGGTTCGTTCACCGAGATGAAGTTCAGCTTCCACTTCGCCCCGGACATCGCCGTGAAGGCGACCGTCTTCGCCGTCGCCATGGGTCTGCTCGGGGGCGTCCTGCCCGCCGCGCGCGCCGCGCGGCTGGCGATCGCCGAGGCCGTCAAGGGCTGAGGGTGCTCGACTCGACGGAGCGCAAGCTGCTCGCCTTGCTGCTGGTCGCCTCGGGCTGGCTGTTCGTCTACTTCGACAAGCTGAACAACCCGAACGAGCTGGTGCGCATCTACATGGCGCGCGCCCTGCTCCAGCACGGCACCTACGCGATCGGCGAGCGTCGCGCCGTTCCGGGCGGGTTCCGCGACGGCGGCCCGGTGTACTCGGACTGGGGTTACATCAACGACAAGGCATTGGTTTGCGACGATCCGCGCGCGCGGCCGCCGGCGTGCAGCGGGAAGCTCTACGCGGCGAAGGCCCCAGGCCCGTCGTTCCTCGCCGTACCGGTGCTGGGCGCGCTCAAGCTCGCGCTCGGACGCGAGCCGTCGCGCACCGCGGACGTGTTCGTCCTGCGCTGGGTCTTCTGCATCGTGCCCACCGCGCTGTTCTGGATCGCGATGCGGCGGTTCCTGCTGCGCAGCGGAGTACCGCCCGCGGCCGCGCTCGCCTGCGTCCTGTCAGGCGCGCTCGGGTCGCTGTCCTTCACGTACGGGCAGATGTTCGCCGGGCACCAGCTCGCGGCGCTGGCGCTCGGGACCGCGTTCCTCGTCGCGTTCTGGCCGGGAGCCTCGACCGCGCCCGGGACCTCCCCGCGCGCGGCGCTGCTCTTCGGCTTCGCCGCCGGGCTCGCGGTCTGCTGCGAGTACCCCTCCGCCCCTGCAGCCCTGCTGCTCGCGGGCCTCTGGCTGTGGTCCGGGCGAGCCACTCCGAAGGCCCTCGCCCTCGCGGCGCTCGGCGCTGCGGGGCCGCTGCTCGCGCTGGCGCACTTCCATACCGCCGCCTTCGGCGCTCCCTGGTCGACTCCCTACTCGCACCTGGAGAACCCCGCTTTCGTGCAGGACATCGCCCCCGGATTCCTCGGCATCTCGCTCCCGACCTGGGAGCGGGTGCAGGGCTCGCTCTTCGCGCCCTACCTCGGCCTCTTCTTCTGGGCGCCGTGGACCGCCCTCGCGCTCGGCGCCGCGCCGCTGCTCCTGAGGAGCCGGCGTCCCGCCGGGACAGCCGCCGTGGCCGTGGTTGCGTACTATCTCGTCTTCCAGGTCACGCACTCGCTGTGGCGGAGCGGCTGGGTGGTCGGCCCCCGCTACATGACGCCGGTGGTGCCCTTCGCCGCCGCTGCGGTCGGGCTGGCGATCGCGCAGGTCGGCCGGGCTGCGCGGCCCTGGGCCGCCGCGTTGCTCGGCGGCGCGGGCGCGGCGTCGATCGCCGCGACCGGCCTCGCCTCGATCGTCTGCCAGGCCTTCCCGCTCGAGGTCTACAACCCGCTGGTCGAGGTCGTGGCCCCGCTGCTTTCCCACGGGTACGTCCCCCGCAATCCGTTGCAGCTCGCCGGAGTGCCCGGCTTGTGGAGCGCCCTGCCCGCGCTGGCCGCGCTCGCCACGGGGATGGCGCTTCTCCTGACCGCACCGCTGCGCATGGATGCCGGCGCGCGGCGGGCGCACTGGCTCGCGCTCGCGATCGCCGCCCTGCTCGTGCTGGCGCAATGGACCGCGACGGCCGGAGACTCCCCGGCCCACTCCGTCGCGGTGCGCTACCTCTCCTCGGTGTGGGAGCCGGATCCCCCGCCCGGCGCCCGGCCGTTCAGCCGGCGTTGAGCCACTCCTCGAAGGCGCGGAAATCGTATTCGCGCCCGAGGAAGTCACGCACCAGGTCGGCCGCCTTGGCGCTCCCGCCCGGCTCCAGCACCGCCTTGCGATAGCGCAGCGCCACCGCGGGCTCCATCAGGCCCTCGCTGCGGAACGCGCCGAACAGGTCCTTGGCGATGACGAGCGACCACATGTACGTGTAGTAGAGCGCGCTGTACCCCTCGAGGTGCCCGAAGGACTCGTGGAAATAGGTCTCGGGGACGTAGCGGAACGGCGTCAGCGACTCCTGCAGCCGGGCCATGAGCGAGGTGGTGTCCAGTGAGCGCGGTTCTGACCCATGGAAGGCGAGGCTCACCGCCGCGTAGTACATCTGCTGGCGGACGCGGAGCCCCTTGCCGAACTCGTCGGCGGCCCGCATGCGCGCGACCAGCTCCGCGGGGATGGGCGCGTTGGTCAGGTGATGGCGCGCGAACTCCGCCAGCACCGATGGATCCCAGCACCACTCCTCCAGCATCTGCGAGGGCGCCTCGACGAAGTCCCACTCGGTGCGCACCCCGGAGAGGCCGGCCCACCGGGTCCGGCCTCCCAGGAGGTGATGGAGGAGGTGGCCGAACTCGTGGAAGAAGGTGACCACTTCGCCGTGCTCCAGCAGCTCGCCCGGGCGGGGGAAGTTGCAGACCAACGCGGCCTCGGGAAGGGCGCGGCCCGCCTGGCCGGAGCGCAGCGTGAACTGCGCCGCGTGCTTGTACTTCCCCTCCCGCGGGAACAGGTCGAGGTAGAAGCGGCCCAGAAGGCGCCCCTCCTCGAGCACGTCGAAGCACGTCACGTCGGAGTGCCAGACGGGAGCGTCGGGGACCTTCCGGTACGTCAAGCCGAAGAGCCGCGCGGTCACGTCGAGCACTCCCTGCTGGACGCGCGACAGCTCGAAGTAGGGCCGCACCTCCTGGGCGTCGAAGCCGTGCCGCTCCTTGCGCACGGCCTCGGTGAGGACCTGCGAGTCCCACGCCTCCACGCGCTCCGACGCCGGGTCGTCGCGCCGCCGGCGCTCGAGCAGCGCCTCGTAATCGCTCCTCATCCGAGCCTCGGCGGCCGCCGAGATACGGGCGATGAAGTCGGCCGCCGCCTGAGCGCTGCCGATCATCTTGTCCTCGGTCGCGTAGGACGACCAGGAAGGGTAGCCGAGCAGGTCGGCCAGCTCGTGGCGCCGCTCCAGCATGCGGGCGAGCGTGTCCAGGTTCCGCGGGTGCGCGCGCTGCCGGTAGACGCGCCAGAGCCGCTCCCGCGCCGCCGAGCTCTTCGCGTAGCTCAGGAACGGGACGTAGTCGGGAGTGTCGGTGGTGATGCGCACCTTCCCGTCCGCTCGCGGCGGGCGCGCGCGCACGTAGTCGTCCGGCAGGCCCTCCAGCTCGGCCGGGTCCAGGTCGATCCAGCGGACGTCGTCCCGGATGTTCCGGCTGAACTCCTGCCCGATGCGCACCAGCTCGTCGTTGAGGGCCCGGATGCGGCCCCGCGTCTGGTCGTCCCGGTCCACGCCCGCGCGGCGGAAATCGCGCAGCACGCGATGCAGGTAGAAGCGGGCCTTTGCGTCCGCCCCGGAGAGGTCGATCTCCCGCAGGGCGTCGTAGATCCCCCGGTCCAGCGACAGCTCGGTGGAGAGCGCGTCCACCTCCTGCTCGCAGCGCTCCGCCACCTCGCGCATGGCCGCGGAAGGATGGGCGTTGCGCGCCACGCTGGCGCGCGAGGAGGCGTCCGACAGCGCGGAGACCGCCTCGTCGTACGCTCCGAGCCCCCCGAGCCCCTCCTCGACGGTGCGCGGCGAGGGCATCGCCTTGAGCCGCGCCACGCGGGCGCGGGCCAGCTCCATGTCGCGCCGGTTGGCCAGGGCGAGCTGCTCCGGCGAGGAAGCCAAGAGCTCGCCGGGACTCACGCCGCGCGCTCCATCACCGTGCCGTGCTGGCGGCCGGCGGCTCCGCGTGCTCGCGGAGCACGCGCTCGAGCGAGGAGAGCGGCACCGCGCCGTGGGCGAGCACGGCGTCGTGGAAGGCGCGCAGGTCGAAGCGGTCGCCCATGCGCTTGCGCGCCTCGTCGCGCAGCCGGAACAGCTCCAGCTGTCCCACCATGTACGCGAGCGCCTGCGCCGGGTGGATCGCGTAGCGGTCGATCTCGTTCGCCGCCTCGTCGGGCGAGAGCGTGGTGTGCTCGCGCAGGTACGAAAGCGCCCGCTCGCGGTCCCACTTGAGCGCGTGCATCCCCGTGTCGACCACCAGCCGGGACGCGCGCCAGGCCTGGTACCCCAGCATGCCGAAGCGCGCGGGGGAGCCCGAATACAGGTGCAGGTCCTGGTCGCTCATCCGCTCGGTGTACAGCGCCCACCCTTCGACGAAGGCCGTCTCGCCCGTGTAGCGGCGGAAGTCGGGCAAGTCGCGCAACTCCTGGGCGAGGGCGATCTGCAGGTGGTGGCCGGGGACGGTCTCGTGGAAGCAGAGCGCCTCCTCGTTGTAGAGCGGCCGCGTCTCCGGACGTAGCGTGTTGACGTAGTACACGGCGGGGCGCGAGCCGTCGCCCGCCGCCGGCTGGTAGAAGGCCGGCGGGCTGGAGGCCGCGCGGTACGCCTCGATGGGGCGCGTCTCGATCGCCTGCCGCGGAAGCCGGCCGAACGCCTGCGGCAGCGCCGCCTGGGCGCGCGCCAGCGTGGCGCGGTTCCAATTCAAGAGGGCCGCCGCGGTCCTCTGGAACTGCTCGCGGCTCCCGTCCAGCCTCGCGCGGTACTCCTTGGCGTTGCGCGCCCCCTCGGAGCGGGCGATGCGCTCCATCTCGGCCTCGATGGAGGCGAGCGTCTCGAGCCCCAGGTCGTGCAGTTGCTGCGGAGTCCGCTTGGTCCCGGTGTGGTGCGCGACCAGCGCCGCGTAGCAGGGCTCGCCTCCGGGCAGCGCCCACAGGCCCACGTCCTTGCGCGCCGTCGGCAACACCTCGCCGGCGAGGAACTCGCGGTAGCGGCGCATCCCGGGCAGCACCTGCTCGACGATGGCCGCGCGGATCCGCTCGCTCGCCGCGCGCCGCCCGCCCTCGGGAAGCCCCGAGAAGCGCTCCTCGGCGGGCAGCAGCACCGAGCTGGACGCGTCCTGCTTCAACAGGTCGTCGAGCGAGGCGATCACCCGCTCGACGTTCACGCGGGGCGAGGTGCGATCCTGGACGAGCCCGCGCCGGAGGTTCGCGACGATCTGATCGAAGTACCGCCCGGCCTGCCCGTAGCGGGCGGCCAGGTCGGCGGCACCCTTCGCGGTGCCGAGCGGGTAGTGCTGGCCCGTCTGCGCCAGCGTCACGTGCGGCCCGCCCATCTGGTCCACCACCCACGCGGGCGCGGAGCACGCCTCCACCGCGTCCGCGTCGGCGAGCTGCCGCCGCAGCATCTCCAGCGTGAGCTGCTCCTCGACGGACAGCTCGGACGGGGCGAGCGTGGTCAGCTCCGCCCGGAGCTGCGCGAGCGCGTCGATCACCTTCCGGTGGGCATCGGGCGAGAGGTCATCCAGCTTCGCGTCGAAGCGGTGGTCGCCGAGCGCGGTGGCGAAGAGCGGACCGCCCATGCCGCCCCCGCCGAGCTGCGGCAGGGGCGCGGTCTCGAGCAGCGCCGTCCAGTAGCGCCGCGCGATGCTGTCGAGCTGCGCGGAAGCCCCCTGCGCGGTGTGCGGCGCGGGCGCGGGCACCGACAGGGGCGCGGGCGGCGGCATCGGCCGCGTGGCGCAGGCGGCGGCGAAGGCGGCGGCGATCCACGGCGCGCGCATGGCCGCCGACCCTGCTGCCGCCGGGCGCGTCCGTCAAGCCCCGGCGGCAGCTTCCGGCCTGGAGTATCGTCCGCGCGATGGCCCCCTCGCTCGAGTCCGCCTCCCGGATCAACCTGCGCTGGATCGTGCGGCTCCGGTGGGGGGCGGTGGTCGGGCAGGTCGTCACCATCCTGTTCGCCGCGCGCATGGTGCACGAGGCGCTGCCCGTCAAGCCGCTGCTCGCCGTCTGCGGCGCCCTCGCCCTGGCGAACCTCGCCACCCACGTGTGGCTCCTGCGCGGCGGCAACCCCAGCGTGCGCGCCAGCGGGCTCAACCTGCTCGGCGACGTGCTGGCGCTGAGCGCGCTGCTCGCGCTCTCGGGCGGCGCCTACAACCCGTTCGCGGTGCTGTACCTGGTGCACATCACCATCGCGGCCGTGGTGCTGCCCGCGCGCTGGAGCCTGGCGCTGACGGCGACCAGCATCGCCGCGTACACGCTCCTGCAGCTGTTGCCGGAAGGGCCGCTGCTCTCGCTCGGCGGGCAGGAGCAGCTGCTGCTTCACGCGCGGGGCCGGTGGGTGGCCTTCGTGGTCGCGGCCGTCTTCATCGGGACCTTCACCCTGCGCATGAGCGCCTCGCTCCGGCGGCGCGAGGCGGAGCTGGAGCGCACGCGCTCCGACGCCGAGGCGGCCGAGCGGCTCGCCGCCCTCGGCACGCTGGCCGCCGGCACGGCCCACGAGCTGAACACCCCGCTGGGGACCATCGCCATCCTCGCCGGCGAGCTGGCCGCGCAGCTCGACGGCGACCGCCGCGCCGAGGCCGAGGAGATCCGCAACCAGGTGCAGCGCTGCAAGCAGATCATCACCGGCATGCTCGCGCCGCGCGGCGGGGCCGACCTCGAGGAGCCGAAGGAGGTCGAGGTCGCGCCGGTGCTGGAAGCCGCGGTGAAGCGCTGGCAGGAAGGCCGCCCCGGACCCAAGCCGGTGGTGGAGATCCAGCCGCAGGCGGCGCGCGCGCGGGCGCGCCTGCCCGTGCACGCCTTCGAGCGGGCGATCGCCAACCTGCTCGACAACGCGGCCGAGGCGACCGAGAACCGCTCCGCCCGCAACGTGCGCATCTCGCTGACGCGGGGGCGGGGCGACCTGCGCATCCAGGTGAGCGACAACGGCGTGGGCGTCCCGGAACCGCTCCTGCGCCGCATCGGCGAGCCCTTCTTCACCACCAAGGAGCCGGGCCGCGGCACCGGGCTGGGGCTGTACCTGGCGCGGCACGTGGTGGAGAGGCAGGGAGGCGAGATGAGCGTCGCCTCGGCCGAGGGCCGCGGCACGGAGGTCACCTTGACGGTCCCGGAAGCGGGCGCTTAAACACGGCGCGATGCCGCGAATCCTCATCGTGGATGACGACGAGCCCTTCCGCGTGGCGATGCGGAACGCCTTCCTGCGCCGCGGCTACGAGGTGTCCCTGGCCGGAAGCGCCGACGAGGCCCAGGGCCTCCTGCAAAAGGAGGCGCCCGACTACGCCGTGGTGGACCTGCGCATGCCGGGCCCGAGCGGCCTGGAGGTGGTGCGGGCGTTGCGCGCGCTCCCCAGCCCGCCCGAGGTGGTGGTGCTGACCGGCTACGGCACCATCGGCACCGCCGTCGAGGCCATCCGGCTGGGCGCCATCAACTACCTCAACAAGCCGGCCGATGCAGACGAGGTCGAGGCGGCCCTCCTCGGGAAGCGGCCGCCGCCGCCAGTGCACGAGGTCCCTTCCCTGGACCGCCAGGAATGGGAGTACCTGAACCGCATCCTGGCGGACTGCAACGGCAACATCTCCGAGGCCGCGCGGCGGCTGAAGATGCACCGCCGCACCCTCCAGCGGAAACTGCAGAAGCACCCGCCCAAGGTCTGACCACAGAGGACGCCCATGCGCATCGCCGCCGCCTCCCTGTGCGCGCTCGCCCTCGCCTGCGCCGGCGCGAAACCGGCCCCGCAAGCGGCGCAGGCGCCGCGCGCTCCCGTGCCGCTGGACGAGTACTTCAAGGCCCGCCGGTACGGCGCGCTGTCGCTCGACATGAGCTTCTCGCACGACGACCGGCTCGCCGCCTTCCAGAGCGACGCCGGCGGCCGCCTCGACCTGTGGGTGAAGCCGCTCGACGGCGGCCCCGCGCGGCAGGTCACGCGCGTGGAAGGCTTCATCGGCAAGTTCGCCTTCTCCCCGGCCGACGACGTGCTGGCCTACGAGGCGGACGTGGGCGGCGACGAGCTGCCCCACCTGTTCCTCACCGATTCGAACGGCAGCGCCCCGCGCGACGTCACCGCGGACTACCCGAAGGGCCGCCGCACCCGGTTCGTGCAGTGGGCGCCCGACGGCAAGACGTTCCTCTACCTGTCCAACCTGCGCGACGAGAAGCTGCTCGATTTCTACGAGTACGATCTCGCCTCCGGCCGCTCGCATCTGCTCTGGATCGCGACCGGCTCGCTCGCGTTCGGCGCGGCGGACCGCGCGCACCTTCGCTTCGTGCTCCGGGAGACGCTCTCGGACAAGGACAGCAACCTGTGGCTCTTCGAGCGCGGCGAAGAGCAGCCGATCCTGCTCACCCGGCACCGGGGCGACGTCCTCTACCAGCCGCTGGACTTCACCCAGGACGGCAATCTGCTCTTCACCTCCGACCAGGAGGGCGAGTACACGGGCCTGTACTCGATGGACCTGGCGACGAAGCGCGCCTCTCCTCTCGCGCAGCAGCCCTGGGACGTGGATTCGGCGGCCGAGTCGCTCCGGCACCGCTACCGGTACGTGGCCATCAATGCGGACGGCACCACCCGGCTGTCCGTGCAAGACCTCCAGTCGGGCAACGCGGTGGCCCTGCCCGAGGCGCCCCTCGCCGGCGGCTGGTTCCCGTCCGACTTCTCGCCCGGCGAGCGGTACCTGGGCGTCTTCCTGCGCACCGACGCCACGCCGAGCACGCCGTACGCGCTCGACCTGCAAACCGGAGAGGCGCGCAAGCTGGATGAGCCGCTGACCCCTTCGCTGCGAGGGCGTTCGATGGTGGTGGGCGAATCCGTGCGCGTCCCCAGCTTCGACAGCAAGCCGGTCCCGGCGTTCGCCTACCGGCCGCCGCGCGACCCGGTCGCGGCGATCATCCTGGTGCACGGCGGTCCCACCTCCCAATCGCGCCGCACCTTCGGCGCCTTCACCCAGTACCTCGTCTCCAAGGGATACGCGGTGCTGGTCCCGAACGTCCGCGGATCGACCGGCTACGGCAAGTCCTGGACCCGGCTCGACAGCCACGACCTGGGCGGCGGACCAGGCCTTCGCCCCGGACGAGTTCGCGGCCAACGTGGACTACTTCGGCGTCTCGGACCTGAAGACGCTGGGGGCGGTCGACCGGATGAAGCGGCCGCTGCTCGTCGTCCAGGGCGACCACGACCCCCGGGTCACCAAGGAGCAGTCGGATCGCATCGTCGAGGCGCTGCGCGCGCGGAAGGTGCCGGTGGAATACCTGGTGCTGGACAACGAGGGCCACGGCTTCTCGCGCACCGACAGCATGCTGCGCGCGTACGGCGCCACCGACGCATTCCTGGATCGCTACCTGCTCGGCGGAGGGGCACGATGACCGGACGGGTGCGCTTCGACGACCACCAGGGGCGCCGCATCCTCATCACGGACCTCTCCGATCTCGATCCGGATCGGTCGCCCATCGTGCTGGACGAAGCCCGCCGCCTGGTCGCGACGCTGCCGAAGGAGCGCTCGCTGCTGAGCCTTTTGGTGGTGCGCAAGATGCGGTTCGACCCCCGCACGATCGACTTCATCAAGCAGATCGGCCGGGCCAACGAGCCCTGGGTGATGGCGACACCGGTGGTCGGCTTGACCGCGATCGGCCGCGTCGTCGCGCGCGTCGTCTCCACTTTCAACGGGCGGCGGTACGCCGCGTTCGAGACGGTGGAGCAGGCGAAGGAGTGGTTGGTCCGCCAGACCGCTTGACGGTCCGGCTCAACCGCCGCGCTCCATCTCCTCGCGGATCGCTTCGAGCTCGGCGATGACCTCCAAGTCTTTCGGGCGTCCCGCGGCCCGCTTCACCTCGATGAGCTTGTCCAGGCCGAGCACCCGGCAGCGACTGCCGAACAGCTCCATCTCGGACGAGTGCTGCACGAGCTCGTCGTAGCCTCCTCCACCTGTGACCTCGCCGAGCAGATCGATCCAACCCAGGTCGGTGACCAGGGTGAAGTTGAGACCCGCCCGGAGCGTGGACTCGTCCAGAACGAATGGAAGGCCGGCCGGTGCGCCCCGCAAGTAAGGCCGGTGTGTCGACAGTGCCCTGGCCAGCTTTCGCATGTTGTCGGGTGTCCGGCGATAGGCGACATCCAGATCCTGGGTGAGTCTCACCGAACCCCGGGCGACCGCCGCTGCCCCGCCCACGACCACGAAGTCGACTCCGGCTTCCGAGAGCGCCCGCAGCAGCTCTGGGAAGCGGGTGGGCATCATCGGTCGGCCCGGCCAGCTCGGCGAAGCTCGACGGCGAATCGCTGCATGTCCATCAGCGCGCGCAGCCTCTCCTCCGGGCTCCGCCGCAAATTTTCCCGGATCAGCGTCCGGTCCACGT
>WNFF01004118.1_pt1 | contig 13659 bp, 16 predicted proteins | sample 5400441 | NCBI WGS metagenome assembly WNFF01 (sample SAMN13153345, study PRJNA577476) | soil metagenome | isolation source: 120 cm saprolite under Douglas fir tree site 2 hole 3 replicate 1 | place: USA:California | collected 2015-04-18 | reverse complement strand
TCGAGATGGTGGTGGCGGTGACCAGTTGGATCAACAGGCGGCCAGGCATTCCCGCCGCCTGATAACAGTAGATCGAATCGCCGGGCGTGATCTCCGCGTAGTCCCGGTTGATCGTCCCTGAGTGCGTAGGAGCAAAATCCCACTCGCCATGTATCCCAATCGTCCCTCCGATTGAGATCGCGTCGAGCGCTGGATTGAAGTTCTCGTGAACCAGCGCCGCCATCTTGGTGATATTCCCGTTGGTTTGCGCGGGCGGGCCGTTGAACCAGTTGCCCTGCAGGGTTCCCGCCTTGTCCTGAAAGATCTGTCCGCACCCGTGGGCGAGGTGCGTGCCAGGCGAGCCATGCCCGAGCAGGGCACGGAGGCTCGCGGCGACATCGCCCTCGTAGTAGTCGAGCGGGCAGACCGCCGTAAGATCGTACTGACGATCGGGATTTGCGACGTACGGCACGGGCACGCGCCAATCGTCGATGTCAAAGTCGATTCCGGCTGCCGCCCCAGCTCCGGCGGTCCCGATGAGCTCGCCTGCCCGAAGCGGAATGTTGATCTCAGCGGTGCAGTGCTCGTAAAGGCTCCCGTCACCGATGGAGTACGGCTGGGCGCACGTGTCGAAGGCGATCCCGCCAAGGGGGCCGGTCAGGCTCGACACATGCGCGAAGAGGACGGTGACCTCTCGACATGGGGTGAAGTACACGTAGTAGTCGATGTTGCCGGTCTTTCCATTGGTCGTTTGCACCTGCCGCCCGATCCTGAAGGCAGTCAGGTCCCCCGGTGCGTAGAGGTTGACGATCTGGGTCGGGCCGCTGTTGTTGGGACCCCCCCGGATAATGATGAAGTAGACGTGCTCGCCTGGAAGGGGATTGGGGCCGCCGAGCGGCACGATGTACGTAATTTTGTCGATCGCGATCGGCGATACCGAAAAGAGCGCACCTGACGAACAGCTGGGCATGGTGGCCTGCACGCCGTGGAACTGGCTGGTGGGGGATGGCTCCGGTGACGGTGTTGCCGATGACGATCCGAGTGACCTGGTGTTGCCGGCGCCGCTAGAGCTGACGTTCCGATGATCCCTCGAGGACAGGATCAACCCTCCGACCACAACCACGACCAGCAGCGCAACGGCTGTGGCGGCGGTGGCGATCCGACCCTGTGTCACCCGAGGCTGTAACTGCCGCGGTCGGTCTAACCTGCCAACTTAGCCGTTTGCTCCTCGCTGACCCGCCAGAGCCGACGGGCAGCCTCGACGTCCTGAGCCGCCGGCGACGGCGCGACCGGACGGCCATCGAAGACATAGGCGCCATTCAGTTGGCTTGCCTCCTCGGCATCGGCGAGCCAGACCAGCGACTCCGCGCCCTTCCGTGGACTACGGGCGAATGGCCTTGTGATTGCCATGCCCAGTCGCATTAGAACACCGTTGTTACGGTTGAAGCCGGTCGCGACGAACCCGGGGTGGAACGCATTGGCCGTGACGCCCGTTCCCTCGAGGCGGCGTGCAAGTTCGGCGGTGAACAGGATGTTGGCCAGCTTGGTCTCGCCGTAGCGGCTGAACCCGGCGCCACCCCAGGACCGCTCCGCGTTGAGATCATCGAAGGGAATACGAGCGCCTTCATGCGCGCCGGAAGAGGTGGTCACGATGCGTGCCGGTTGGCTGGCCTTCAGCCGATCGAGGAGAAGGGTCGTTAGCAAAAATGGGGCCAGGTGATTGACGGCCCAGGTCAGCTCGATGCCATCGGCGGTCATCTGCCGTCGGGCGTAAATGGCGCCGGCATTGTTCACCAGCACCTGGATGCGGGGATATCGCGCCAGCAGCTCACTCGCCAGTTCTCGAATGGATGATTGTGACGCGAGGTCGGCGAGCATCACATCAGGGGAGTTAGCCGGAGTCACAGCGTTGATGTGATGGATCGCCGCCGCCGCCCTCGCCTGGTTGCGGGCGACCAGCGTGAGGTCCGCGCCGCGCCGGGCCAGCTCGATCGCGGCCGCGAGCCCGATGCCATTGGTCGCGCCGGTCAGCACGAGGCGCTTGCCCGCGACGCCACCCCACGGCGTCATCAGAAGTCCCGTCGCCCTTCGAAGCTCGCGGCGGCGCCCGGCCGCGTCAGCTGATAGACCGCGATCCGCTGGCCTCCGGGCGCGTGGAACGAGCAGATCGGGCCGTGCGGAATTTCAAAACTCGACTCTTCGCTCCAACCGCGTTTCTTCAATTCGGTCAGCGCCCTGCGAAGGTTGGGCACGCGGTAGACGAGGATCGGCGTGTCTCCCTCGACATGGTCGGCAAGCAGGAACATGGGTGGCGGCGGCGCCAGCTCAATAGCGGCGACCCGCGCCCCCATCCCCTCCACGGCAAAGCGGAGACGGCCACCGAGCACCGCCGTGAAATACGCCACGTCTCGCTTGACGTCACGGCTGGGGTGGTAGACGAAGTCCAGGGAGTCGAACGGCACCGGATCATCCCTTCGCCGGCGCGCTGCGGTCCTGGATTTCCCAGGCGTGGTCCAGGGCATGCCAGGCGATGCGGCGCGCGGCATAGCGTTGTGGCCAGCCTTTCTCGACAAGCGCCTTCCCGCTCGAGGGCGTTTCGAGCACGTCGAGCACTGCGGCGCGGAAAGCGCGGATTGCCGCTCGGTCAGACGGCTGGGGCACTGTGAGGCGCCGTCCGAGCTTTCGGGCATAGATGTCGTCTGCCCCGAGGACGTGCTCGACGATCTTGTCGCGATCGCGACCGCCGCCGCGAGGGCCTTTGCTCAGCTGAGAGGGCGCGGACGCAGCCACCTCGTCGAAGACGGCCCAAGCCGCTTTCACCAACGATGCGATGCGCTCGGCTTCGGTCTTTGAGAGCGGCGTTGTATCGCCCTTCGCGATTTCGTGCGGCACGCCGAAGTCCGTGTTGACCGAACCTGGAATTCGCTGCACGACACGAAAGTCCGCGACGGTTCGGGAATCGAACGGAAGTTTCGCTTTCCTGGCGACTGGCGCATATCGCGGTGCGTACGCCGCAAGAGCGGCGAGTGCCACCTCCTCTCCTTTCGCGGATCGGCACCAGCCAGGCCAGTCGCAGGCACAGGCGAACGTGCGAGTGCGACCTGCCTCGATGTAGACGGGAGTCGTCGTCTTCTGCGCGGCCACTACATCGTCATTCCGGGAAGACCCTGCCCGGTCACGAGCACGATGGCGCCGTACCCTACGAGCGCGACGCCGGCCACTCGCGCGATCGCCGAGCCCCACGCGAGCGATTTCTCCGCAAATATGAGTAGGGTCAGCCCGACCATCGCCGCGATGTTCATCAGGCCGAGCGGGAAGAGGATGGCGAAGAGCAGCCAGCAGCAGCCCAGGCAGTAGGCACCGTGCCTCAGGCCCATGACGAAGGCGCCGCCGTACCCATCACGCCATTTCGTGAGAAGGAAGCTCAGGGGGCTGCGGCACTTCGTCAGACAGAGACTCTTGAGCGGTGACAGCTGGTAGAGGCCTCCCACCACGAGGACGGTGCCGCCGAGCCCCGTGGCGTTGGCCATCAGCCATGGTGACGGCGTCGCCAGCGCGCTGAGGCCTGCGTCCGCAGCGTACGCCACGACGCCAAAGCCAAGCCACACCACGAGGTAAGCGCTCACAAACACCCAGGTCGGGACGAAGGGCTGCGCGCGCTGTTGCTTCCCCGCCGCGACCCTCCCAAACATCAGGATCATCGGCGCCGCGGTGGGGAACATCATGGCGATCATCATCGCCACCCAGGCAAGCAGGAAGAGGGGCAGCGTCAATCTCATCGTGAGTCCTATGCCCTGAGTCATGCCCGCCTGCCGAAGCACGACGACCCAACACGCTACAGCAAGCACAAGCAGCGACGCCAGGACGACATTCCGCTGACGCCGGAGTCGCGCGGCGCTCGAGTGGATCACAGCAGTGGGACTACTGGTCTGGACTAGTTCTCGTACCGGAATTCGGTCAGGAACGCGTTCGTCCCATCGACCTCAGCCTTCCAGAAGTGGTCGTAGCGCACGACACCCGCCTGGCCCTTCCGCACGGGCTGGGTTACCGCCCCAAACGGCGCGTTGGTGATCACCGCCGGAGTCTTGCCGTCGCCGCCTTTGAGCTCCTCGATCTCCCCGCGGAGGTAGTTGCCAACCTCCAGGCGGCGCTTCCCGTCAGCACTCTCAAAGGTGATCGGCGCGGCCGTCACGCCCGCCACGTTGCCGACGAGAGGACCGAGATTGGCCAGATGTCCTCCCGCCGATCCGGAGAAGATCCCGGTCAGCGCCTCCGCCTGCGCCTGGTCCGCGCGCTCATCGATATAGAGCGCCAGCTTCCAGCCGCCCTCCGTCATTTGCTTCGGCGACGAGACGACCAGTGCCGCATTGAGACCCTTGAGGTCGGCATCCCCCATCTTCCCGTTTCTGACGTGCCAACCGATGAAGACGTCGCAGTGATCCTCGGTCGCCGGCGCCAGGAAGATGCAGGAACACATCACCTTGCAGCTGCAGGCCTCAAAGTAGTCGCCTTCGACTCGGAACTTGGTCTTCGGCTGAGTCGCGGCTGTCACAGCCTGAGCCATGATTTCCCCTCCTCCCCCCGCTTGCCGACGAATGCCGCCCCAGTGTAGCCTCTTCGGCTCGGCCTTCGCCTAACTAAGCCGCTCCACAATCATGGCCATCCCCTGCCCGCCGCCCACGCACATCGTCTCCAGGCCAATGGTCTTGTTGTCGGTGGCGAGGCCGTTCAGCAGCGTGCACAGAATGCGAGCCCCGGTCATGCCGAAGGGATGGCCGAGCGCGATCGCCCCGCCATGCGGATTGAGCTTGTCGCTGAAGGGATCGATGCCAAGCTCGCGCGCCGAGGGAATGACCTGGGCGGCAAATGCCTCATTGATCTCGACGATGTCGATGTCGTCGAGTGTCATCTTTGCCCGCTTCAGCGCCTGGCGCGAGGCCTCGATCGGGCCCAGGCCCATGATCTCCGGCTCGAGCGCCGACACCCCGGTGGCAATGATGCGCGCCAGCGGCTTGAGGCCGAGCTCCTTTGCCTTGCGGTCCGAAGTGATGACGACGGCGGCCGCGCCATCGTTCAGAGGACAGGCATTCCCCGCGGTGACCCGCCCGTTCTCGCGGAAGGCCGGCTTCAGCGTCGCCAACACCTCCATCGTCGTGTTCGGGCGCGGCCCATCGTCCTTCTGCAGCGTGGTCCCATTCTTGAGCGGCACTGGGATGATCTCGCGGTCGAAGAACCCTCCGTCGCGCGACTCGACGGCTCGACTCTGGCTCTTGACGGCGTAGCGATCCATTTCCTCCCGGCTGATGTGCTTGAGGTCGGCAACGTTCTCCGCCGTCTCCCCCATCGCGATGTAGATGTCGGGGTACTCTTCGCTGTTGCCGCGCTGGAGTCGCGGGTTCTGGGCATCGGGCTGGTCGGCGAAGCCGTTGACGTACCTCGAAACGCATTCCACCCCGACCGAGAGATACGCCTCCCCCTCGCCCGCCTTGATGGCGTGGAAAGCCATCCGGCTCGTCTGCAGCGACGAGGCGCAGTAGCGGGTGACGGTCGTGCCCGGAACATCGAACCGGGCCAGGATGCTGACCGCGCGCCCAAGGTTGAAGCCCTGCTCGCCCGCCGGCAGACCGCAGCCGCAGATCAAGTCATCGAGCGTCGTGGGGTCGAGCTGCGGGACCTTCTGCATCACCCTGGTTGCGACGTGAGCCGCGAGATCGTCGGGCCGCATCTCGACCAGCGACCCCTTATTGGCGCGGCCAATCGGAGAGCGACCATAAGCAACGATCACCGCATCAGGCATGGCGCAGCCTTCAGATTAGCGCGATCGGTCGCGCTGCATATGCATGCGGACCGTGGTTCCGCTCGGAAACGAGCGAATCTGCACCAGGTCGCAGAGCTGGTTGGCCAACCACAGGCCACGCCTTCCGTCCTGGTTGGGCGCGGGTCGACGCCGGTCGGCGAGCGGATCCTCAAGGTGTCCGCGGTCGCGAATATCGCATACGAGGACGCCCCTGTCACGCCAGATACGGAGCGTGCCGGCGCCGCCGCCATGCTGCACGCTGTTGGTGGCCACCTCATTGACCGCCATGACCAGGTCCCCGATCGGTCGTGTCGTGAAACCGGCGCTCGTGGCTTCGCGCGACACCAGACGGCGAACGGAGGGCAGCCCTTTCGGGCCGAAGACGAGCGTTGCACCGAGCGCAGCTGGCTCCGGTAGCGGCGCGTTGTACGGCGCCGCCGAGCCGGCCATGCCCGGGTACAGGTGGCTCGAGCTATATCCATGGTCGTCCGTAACGCCGGGGTGGGTGCGGTGCGCGGTCTCGATCACCGTAGGATCGAGCGCCTGGGTGTTGTAGGGGCAGAGCAGCCAGAAGTCGGGCGCGCCGTCGAACGCCACGTTGAGCAGGGCTTCGTGGCGTTGCGACTCGACCAGCTCGCAGGCGGTCCGCTCCGGGTAAATCGGTTCGCCGATGCCGCGCAGCCGACGGCCTTCACCGGCATGCGCGTCGACGAATTCGTGCCACGCCGGGATGATGCGGGCTGGATTGGCCCCAACTTCAGACATATCCCGGAACTCGACCCGGTCCGCGTCCATGCCGACAGCGATTCGCAGCGCGGCGATCTTGCGCCCGCTCACGACCACCAGGATCGGCTCGTCGGCTTCCAGCGCACCCTTGATGAACGGCGTGGTGCGGGCGACGAACTGGTCGATGCCGGCGTAGAGCAGCGCCTCGTGTCGGAATCCCATCAGCGGTCCCCCAGTGATGCGATGCTGAGGTTCGGGAGTGGCGCCCAGTCGACGATCTCCAGGGCACGCTCGAGCTGCCGTGGAATTCCGCGGAGCACCATGCGGCGACCCGGTTCGAGCGCCTGCGCAGCCCGAACGATCGCCTGAAGGCCGCCGAGGTCACAGAACAGCAGGCCACTCAGATCGAGGTGCACGTCGCCGCCCATGCTTGGCAGCCCGGCGAGCGCGCGTGACACCGCCTGAATGTTGGAGGCCTCAACATCCCCCACCAGCGCAATACCAGGAGGGTCCACGGTAGGCAGGATCTGCAGGATGGTATCCGAGTAAAGTGGACGGTCCCACAGCCGCCGGCTCCACTCCGCCGCGGGCTCGGTCGGCAGCCCGACGAAGGCGCGAACCGGATTGGCAAAGGCGTCGGGCGGTGCATCGGTCAGCCGCTGCGCCACCATCTCGGGCGTCCGCACCCAGGCGATGACCCATTCCCTGATCAGGTGACGAAGTGGCTGAGTGGGCAGCCCGGCGTCCTGAAAGCGGGCCTCGTTGGCGTCAAGGAAGCGCCCGATTGCCTGCAGGAAGCTATCGATCAGCTCCTGGGTCTCGGCCTCTGTCGTCCGGGACTGCGATCCAGCATGCAGGCGGGATCGGGCCTCAGAGAGTTGCCGCCGGTGCGGCAGACTGAACCCGTCGAACTCGTCCTGAAGGGCTCGCACCACATCCACCCGCGCGGGGCTGACCTGGGCCACCCACTGCAAGCGCTGCGGGCGGCTGCCCAAGGCGCACCGCGGGTAAAACCGGCCCCGATTCTCCAGCTGATTCCCGGCCGTCAGGTGCCGGCAGGTGCGCCATTCTCCAAGCGGCCGATTACGCGAGTCGGCGGCACGGAAACTGGTCGCCTGGTAAGCCGGGCAGTCGGCGAAATCCTCGGCGAATGGCCGCGGATAGATGCAGCGATCAGGCTGCTCGTCGCTAAGTGGCATAATCCCCCATTCCGGCTACCACATTGTATAGTCGGGTCGCTGGGAGGTCAACCTACCTCGAGCGGGGGTAGTCGGTCAGTCGGACCCACGGAGTTTCAGCCACCAGGGGCCAGAAATCGCGAGCGAATCCGCTCAGCCTCTTGGGTACTGGGGGGTGAACAGCTTCCAGTGCCCCTCGGAGACGACTTCGACGGTGCCGTCGGTCAGTTTTATGGCGGTCTGATCGTCGAGGAGGTCGACCAGCGCGTCGTGCATGCTCGTGTTCTTGATGCCAGCGGAGGTGAGAAGGAATTCATGACGCCTCTCCTTCGGCAAACTGACCTACCCGGCGGAGCGCCAGCACCGGACATGCGTCGACGGCACGCCGGGCGAGTTCCGACAAGTTCTCCGGCACGGGACCCTTTTTTAGGATGGGGTATCCCCAGTCGTCCAGGCTGATCCGCTCGGGGAGCAGCTCGGCGCAGAGCCCATGCCCATCGCACCGGATCCGGTCGATCTCGATGATCTCGCCCATCAGGCCACCGCCACCCGCCGAGGCGTTGAGACGGTCAGGCATCGCCTGCGCTGGTGCTCGACGAACTCGTCGGCGAAAAGCTCGAGCGCGCTGCGCAGCAGGCCAGCCGCGCCATCGGGGTGATGGCAGGCGCCGCGGCCCGCCAGTTGGCCGCCCCAGCGAACAATGCGGTCGAGATCGTCGGCTTGAGGGGACCGAGTTGCCAGCCGATGCGTCGCCGCGGCGATCGCCGAGAGCCCGAAGACGCAGGGTCCGCACTGGCGCGCGCTCTGGGATGCGAGATAGGCGAGGATCCGCGACGTCGCCTCCACCCCACAGCTCTGCGCAGCGAGGAAGTGGACGACGCCGCAGCCGAGCGCCAGGCCGCGCGAGCGCATCGACCGAGGTTCCAGCGGCAAACCCCACTGCTCCTCGACGTCAGCCCAACCGCCGAAATAGCCGCCGAGGAGCACCGCCTGGGCTTCACCGTGGAGGCCGCCTGCGGCGCCGGCAACGTCACCCAGGGTTGAGCCGAAACCAATCTCCTGGACGCCGGGGTGCGTGACCGCGCCCGATACCGTCACTAGGCCGATGCCGCTCGCGCGGCCAGTGTCCTTGTACCAACGGTGGCCGTGCCGAGCGATCAGGGCAGCCAGCGCGAGGCTCTCGACGTTCTGGACCAGCGTCGGGCCGCCGCCGACCCCGCGGTCGAAGGGTCGCGGAGGTGTCGTGGTCGGCCGGGCATCGCCCGCGTTCACGAAATGAACGGCCGCAGACTCTTCGCCGGACACGTAGCCGGCGGGCGCCGAGACGATCTGGACTCGGCCGCGGATGTCCGTGGAGCGCTCGGCGAGCGCGCGCCGCATGGCCGCGTCCGCCGCCCGGTGTTCTGCACCGATATAAAAGATGATGTCGTCGGCGCCAACGGCGCGGGCGCCGAGCAGCGCCCCGTCGATGACCAGGTGCGGCCGGGCCGCCATCAGCGATCGGTCCTTGTGGCTCAAGGGTTCGCCCTCGGCGCCATTGGCCAGCACCACGGCGCGGCCCGACGAGCGCTCGGCGACCGTTCGCCATTTGCGCCCGACGGGAAAACCGGCTCCGCCTCTTCCGAGCATGCCGCTCGACTCCAGCTCGGCGATCAACTCGCCAGAGGCAAGGGCGGGCAGCGGCCCAAGGCGCTGCCGATGCGTCGCCAGGCTTTCGGTGACCGGCCCGATCAGCTCCATTTCTTGGCCTGCGTTATGCTTGCCGGCAGCTGTCGCCATGCCGTCGGTTCGATGCGTCTCATCCGCCAGGTAACGGCCGCGATGACACTGCCGACGCAGACTGCCTCGATCGCCAGCATCCAGGCGAATCGCGGATCGGTGCCGGTTCCGATGCTGTGAATCAGGGCGACCGGCAACATCGCATACGCGAGCCAGTGGACCATGCGCCAGACGCGCGGACCGAACAGCGGACGCAGCAGGCTGGTGATGACGATCGCGAGCAGGAGATAAATGGCCACCACGCCGAGGCCGAGCCAGAACCGGCGATAGGGCGAGGAAAAGGGAACGATGGCGGCTTCCCAGCCAAGGGCCGTGAAGGGGTCGACGACGGCCGTCACGACGTGGATGGCGAGGAAGATGAGCGTCGTCAGCGCCAGGTTGCGATGAAAACCGGTCGTCAGGAAGCGCGGCCAGGCCGCCGTCTGCCAGCGCATCACGGAGACGATTCCCAGCACGACCACGGCGGTGAGCAGCACCAGGCTGACCACGCCGGCGCCGCGCGTCGCGTACCAGAGGAGCGTGTCGTTCATGCCGCCACGCTCGCCGGATCCGGCCAGCGGCCGATGTAATGGATCGTGCCATCTTCCTCGACCAGGCGGGCGGGCAGCCGGCAGCTGGTCAGCCATTCGATGGCCGCTTCACCGCGCACGATCGCCGCAGTCGAAGCGATGTTGGCGTCGAGACAGGTGGCGGCGACCACGGTCACCGTGCGGAAGGGCCCGCTGGTCGGCAGACTCGTTTGCGGATCGATGATGTGATGGAGCACCGCCCCGCCGCGTGACCACCGGCGGACGGTCGTGCTCGACGTCGCGACCCCGCCCCCAGGCACGCAAATCACGTCGCCGTCACCGTCGGGTCTGACGCGACTATCCTCGGCCACCAGGATTCGCCAACCTCCCGACGGCGGCTCGCCTGCGATGGCGATGTCGCCCCCGAGGCTGACCAGCACCCCGCCCCCGCCCGCGGCGGCGATGGCAGCGGTGGCGGCGAGATCGGCCGCCAGCGCCTTTCCGGTCGAGCCGAGGTCGAGCTCGACGTCCCGCGGCAACCAAACGGTGCGTAAACGGCGATCGAGTCGAATGCCTTGCCAGCCCGGCACGCGCCAGGCGCGCAGTTTCATTTCTCTCCCCCGCTCATCGAAATCTTCCGCGGCGATGCGGGAGAAATCGTCGTCGTAGCCGGCCACGCGAATAGCACGACCGATGGTGGGATCGACCGCCCCATCGGTCAGGCGCGCCGCTCGCAGGGCGGCGTCGATCGCCGTCGCCAGCAGCGGGCTGATGCGGATGGTGCGTCCCGCGTTGGCGTTCAGTTGGGTCAACTCGCTGTCATCGCGGAACCGGCTATAAGCCTCATCGACGTCCTCGAGAACATCGCGCACCGCCGTACTGGCTGCCTCGAGTGCGTCATCAGCGGCCCCGGCGTGGAAAGGCCGCGTGTCATCGTGCGTACAGAGGACGTGCACCGACGTGCCCAAGGCCTTCCAGCTCTTGAGAGCGACTGGCATCACGAACCGCCGCTGGTCACCGTGCCGCTTCCGCTGCTGCCGGTGGTGGGCGCAGTCGGAGTCGACTGCAGGCTGCTGCTGCTGCTCGTTGAGGAGGTCGAGCTCGAGCTCGCGGTTGTGTCGGTTGTGGCCGTGGTGGTCAGTGCGGTGCCGCCTGACGATGACTTTCCCGCGTAGGACGAGGCGGCGACGTAGCTCGCGCCGACCACCGCGATCAGCCCTCCCGCCGTGGCACCGAAGGTCAGTCGCCGCAGGCGCTGGAGCCCGCGATCTCGTTGGGTCGGAGTCAAAGAATCCATGACTCCATGGTGCCGGGGGACACCTTGCAAAACCGTGACGGGTTAGGCGTCGAGTCGCGCTAGCGGCGGGGTCGTCTCGGACGAAGTGCGCGTCGCCGCTGGGCGCGCCAGCAGCCGGGGCCAGAGCACGGCCATACTGGCACCGCCAGCCGCCGAGGTGCCGACCTCCCAGCGCCCGTTGGTCGCGCTGACCACGGCATCGGCGATCGCCAGCCCGAGGCCGGAACCACCGGGCACATCCGACGCCCGACGAAAGCGATCGAAGATCTGGCCACGCTGATCGGCGGGGATGCCGGGTCCCGAGTCGTCAACGGCCAGCCTGATGCTTTTGCCTTCGGCCATCACCCGCACCTCGATGGCGCCCTGCTCCGGCGTGTACTTACAGGCGTTGTCGATCAGCACCCCAACCAGGTGATCCAGCCATTCCGGCGAGGCCGCGATCACGTGCGAATCCCCGCTGACCCGGACGCTCAACCGCTGCTGCCGCGCTTCGGCGACGGGCGTGAAGGCGCGCTGGTACCAGTCCTGATCCCGTGGCTGTGAGAGGGCCAGTGAGGTCTGCGCCTGGATGACGGCCAGCGGCGTGCGCAACTCGTGCGATGCATTCGCCGTGAAGTCCATCTGCCGCCGGCGGGCTTGCTCGATCGGCGACGCCACCCGCCGGCCGATGGCCAGCGCACCCAGGAAGACGATGACTAACAGCACCGGACCGATCAGGAGTTCCGCCTGGATCAGGTTCGAACGAGCCTGGTCAACGCTGCTTAGCGACTGTCCAACGACCGCCCAGTCATCCCCAACGTGGCCGCCCTCGACGCGGAGCTGGGTTCCGGACACATCGATGGTTTGCGCATTCGTGATGCTCGTCGGCGGCACCGGAAGCTTTACGGACTGCGCCTCCGTACTGCTATCGCTGAAATTGCCGTCGGGATGCCACATCCACCAGAGGACTGGCGCGTCACCGAGTCGTGGTCCTCCATGAGGCCCGGGAAAACCCCTGGTTACCGTCTGCCGATCCGCGGCCATCGACGACAGCCACTGTGAGAGGGTGCCGTCGATGTTGGAAGTGAGGTTATGGGTGACGATAAGCACCACCGCGACAGCAATCAGCAGGTACAGCGCAGCAACGATGCCGGTCGCGGCCAGCGCTACCCGCTGCGCGCCGGAACGAGCCAGGTCGACCCGAGCGGTACTCAACGTCCTTTCACCGTCACCCAGTTTCGCAGTCTGTTCCTTTCGATTTGATGACACCATACAAGTCCGGGGCCGGGATAATCCCGGCCCCATCTCTGATCCAACGGCACTAGGGAACGGTCGGCATCTGGCCCGCGTTCTCCTGCGCCTCGCGCGCTGCGCTCTCGCCGGCTTCATGCGCCGCGGTCTCGTTCGACACGAACGTGCCTGAGGCTGCGGCAGGGGACGCCGCGGTGGCCGCGGCACTCGATGACGTGGCGGCACTGACGCCCAGCGGACCCGCAATCGCGGCGCCAATGACGCCGCCCGTCAGCAACGAGCCGGCGATGCCTGCACCGATGACCAACCTGCTCATGAGATTCATTTTGTTCACCTCCTTCTAACTGGTACTGGACGCAGCATGAAGGTCGGCACCTTTCTAAACCGTGACGAAAACAAGAGATGCGATACGCTGAATCGGCATGGCCGCGGAAGCTTCGCCTGGTCAGCTAACTGACTTTCTCCGCAGCCTTCGGGCCGTGCGCGAATTTCAGCGCAAGCCAGTTCCCGATGACGTGATTCAGGACATCCTCGAGGTCGCCCGCTGGTCGGGCAGCGCGAGCAACCGTCAGTTCGGTGAGATCATCGTCGTCCGCGATCGAGAGACGCTGAAGGCACTTGCCGGCTTAGGTGGATACGTCGGCCACGTGCGCGGCGCCGCGCTCGCCATGCTCCTCGTGATGCCGGGCGAGTGGCCGGAGGGCGAGACCTTCGATGAGGGCCGGCTCGCGGAGCGCATCATGCTCGGGGCCTGGGCGCACGAAGTGGGGTCCTCGATCGGATGGTTTTCGCCCGAAGGGCGGAAAGAGGCGAAGCGTCTGCTCGCCGTGCCGGCGAAACTCGTCCTGCGCACCGCCATCGGACTCGGCTATCCGTCCAAGCCACTGCGGCGCGGGGCGCGAAAGCCACTCAACGAGCTCGTCCACGAGGAGCGCTACCGGGTCTAGGCGCAACGATCGCGGAGGCCGCCCGCTTGACCAGCGGCGAGACCTCGTCCGGTGTTCGGTCGGGTCCCGCCAGTACGTCGAAATTCTCGAAGCTGGTCAGCGCAAACAGGAGATCGACCGTTTCCGCGATGTGCCCAGCACGCGCCGGAAACCGCGACACGATCGCGCGCAGCCCATTCCTTCTCCCTTCGTTGCGCTCGCGGAGGACCTGGTCCAG
>WNFF01003891.1_pt1 | contig 13665 bp, 13 predicted proteins | sample 5400441 | NCBI WGS metagenome assembly WNFF01 (sample SAMN13153345, study PRJNA577476) | soil metagenome | isolation source: 120 cm saprolite under Douglas fir tree site 2 hole 3 replicate 1 | place: USA:California | collected 2015-04-18 | reverse complement strand
TCGTTTCGCGGACGCAGCCGCGAAGAAGGCCTGGAACTGGTCGCGGTTTCGATCGCAGAAGCGGCGCAGGGGTTGGATCTGGAAAAGTCCGTCTTGCGAGTGCTGATTGAGAACACCGCGGGAGCCGAGTTTTCATTGGGTGGTTCGTTCGAGCAGGTTGGGCAGTTGCTGGAACGATTGAAGACAGTCTGTCCAGCGGGGGCCTGCATTGATACATGCCACACCCACGTTAGCGGATGTGACATCGTCTCCGAAGACGGATACCAGGAGACAATGCAGAAGTTGGACGAAGCAATCGGCTTGAACAATGTATTTGTCTGGCACTGTAATGACGCGAAAGATCCCCGAGGCTCAAAGCGAGATCGCCATGAGCATATCGGGAAGGGAACGATCGGGTTGGAGCCATTCCGCCGGCTATTGAATGATCCGCGGACCAAGCATGCGGCGTTCATTGCGGAAACGCCGATTGACGAAGCGAAAGACGATTTGCGGAACATAGAAACATTGAAGTCGTTGGTTGTCAGTTAGAGATCGAATTATGCCCGAGACGCAGAACATTACCGGTAATCCTACCGAGCAGCGCGAAGCCCGTTACGAGCCGCAAGGTATTGAAGAGAAGTGGCACGGCCACTGGCAGGCGGACCCCAAGCTCTACGCCGCTGACGCGGCCAGCACCAAGCGCAAGAAGTTCTATGTGCTGGAAATGCTTCCGTATCCTTCGGGCGCGCTGCACATGGGACACGTGCGCAACTACGCCATTGGCGATGCATTGGCGCGCTACATGTGGATGAACGGCTACAACGTGCTTCATCCCATGGGGTGGGACGCGTTTGGGCTTCCGGCGGAGAATGCCGCCATCAAGAACAAGGTTCCGCCGCGCAAATGGACGCTCAGCAACATTGAGCACATGAAGTCGCAGATGAACCGGCTGGGCTTTGCCTACGACTGGTCGCGCGAACTTGCGACCTGTCAGCCCGAGTATTACCGCTGGAACCAGTGGTTTTTCTTGAAGCTCTACGAAAAAGGTCTCGCCTACCGTAAGAAGAGCAAGGTGAATTGGTGCCCGGAGTGCGCGACCGTGCTCGCGAATGAGCAGGTCGTAGCCGGATGCTGCTGGCGCCACGAAGAGACCCAGGTGGAGCAGCGCGAGTTGGAGCAGTGGTTCGTCCGCACCACGAAGTACGCGGAAGAATTGCTCAACGACATCGAGAAGCTCGAAGGCTGGCCGGAAAAAGTGCGCACCATGCAGCGCAACTGGATCGGACGCAGCGAAGGCGCGATGGTGGATTTTGCGCTCGATGGTCCTGCAAGTCCGGCCGGCGATAAGATCACCGTCTTTACCACGCGAATTGACACCATCTTCGGCGCGACCTCCATTCAGCTTGCGCCGGAGCATCCGCTCGTCACCGATTTCATCGGCAACGATCCTGGACTGCATGCCAAAGTGGAAGAGTTGGTCGGCGAACAGCGCAAAGCGAAAGAAACCGGCGACATCGGCTCCATTGAAAAGCATGGAGTGTTCACCGGACGCTACGCCGTCAATCCCTTCAATCAGGAAAAGGTCCCGATCTGGGTGGCAAATTACATCGTGATGGATTACGGCACGGGCGCCATCATGTCCGTCCCGGCGCACGATGAGCGCGATTTCGAATTCGCGCAAAAGTACGAGATTGAGATCCGCGTCGTCATTCTTCCGCGACGCACCGGAGAGCCGCCCGAGCAGGGACAGGACGAGCCCCCGGTCCTTCCTTACACGCACAAAGACAGCTTGGTCATCAATTCCGGCGAGTACAACGGGCTTTCGAACCAGGAAGCCATTGACAAGATGACCGCATTCGCCGAAGAGCATGGCTTTGGCAAAAAGACAACCACGTACCGGCTCAAGGACTGGGGAATTTCGCGCCAGCGTTACTGGGGCACGCCGATCCCCATGCTCTATTGCGAGAAGTGCGGCGTGGTGCCTGTGCCTGAAGACCAGCTTCCTGTCATCTTGCCGGAGAACGTTGAGATCACGTTGCAGGGAAGCTCGCCGTTGTCGCGCCTTCCGGAGTTTGTGAACGCCACATGTCCCAAGTGCGGCGGTACGGCGCGGCGCGAGACCGACACCATGGATACCTTCGTGGATTCGTCCTGGTATTTCTATCGCTACACCAGCCCGGGTGTCACGGACCGTCCGTTCGACACTCCGACGGCAAAATACTGGTTCCCGATCGATCAATACATCGGCGGAGTAGAGCACGCAATCTTGCACCTCATTTATTCGCGCTTCTGGACCAAGTTCATGCGCGATATCGGCCTAATCACGAACGGTGAACCAGTCCAGCGCCTCTTCACGCAGGGCATGGTCATCAAAGACGGCGCCAAGATGTCAAAGAACAAGGGCAACGTGGTCTCGCCCGACGACATGGTCGCGCGTTTTGGCGCCGACTCCACGCGCATGTATGCGCTCTTCGCGGCGCCGCCGGACCGCGACTTGGATTGGCAGGAAGCAGGCGTCGAGGGCGTACACCGCTTCCTTGGAAGGGCGTATCGCTTTGTCACGCGGCATGCTGAGGTTGCCAGGAAGTCTTCAAGTAAGACATTAAGCACTGCCGCAGCGTCCACGCCGTCGGCCCGCACCATCCAGCGCAAGCTTCACCAGACGATCAAGCGAGTGACCGACGACTTCCAGGGACGCTGGCACTTCAACACCTGTGTAGCCGCCATCATGGAATTGGTCAACGCCCTCTACGGAGTGGAAGAGGAAATAGCAGCCGGCAAGTTCCCGCCAGAAGTCCTGACCGATGTCCAGCGTAAACTTGTTCTCTTGCTCGCGCCGTTTGCTCCGTACCTTGCCGCGGAACTCTGGGAGACGCTGGGAGAGAAGAGTGGCTTGTTGCGCCATCCATGGCCGCAATATGATCCGGCGTTAGCCAAGGCAGAGGAGATTGAGTACGCGGTCCAGGTCAACGGCAAGCTCCGGGCACGTGTGTCCGTCCCCGCTGACAGTCCGGAAGAATTCGTACGCGAGCGTGCTCTGGCCGACGAAAAAGTCAAAGCCGAGATCGCCGGTAGGGAGATTGTGAAAGTAATCGTGATTCCCGGCAGGCTTGTGAACATTGTGGTGCGCTAAGAAATTGGGTAATTGGGTAACTTGGTAATTGGGTAATTGAAGGGGGTAAGCAGCGCAGCTTTTCAATTACCCATTTACCAAATTACCCAATTACCAAATGATCCATGACCCCTCCAAACCCAGTCACGCAAGGATTCCGCATCGCATGGCGCAAGCCCTCGCTGTGGCTCTGGGAGATTCTCTGGCGGTGGGCCTTTGGTCTTGCGGCGCTGGGTCTGGTGTTCTATGCCTATCGCGTGCTTTCCGGAACCATTTCAGTTACAGAGGCTGATGCTCTGGCGTGGCACAATCGGGATCTCCTGGCCCTCGCAACTTCGCTGGCTCAGATCATCGAGGACAATGGAGGCGTGCTGCTCTCGCTTGCCGTGCGCATCTTGCCTGCGATAACCGTGCTCTGGGTTGTGCTCTCCAGTTTTGGGCGCTACGCGACTCTGAGCGACCTTGCGCAGTCTCGCGGACAAGTCGGTTTTGGTTCGGTCGTCTGGCTGCAAGCCGCGCGCGTCCTTTCCATGTGGTTGGGGACGTTTGTCCTGATTGCCACCATCGGCATTGAAGGACAGATCGCCACGCACGGAGACAAGACTGACTTTGCCCTCTACTACATCATGGTGCTGCCGTCGTTGCTGGTGATTGCGATTGTCTGGTCTATCGTGAACTGGTATCTTGCCCTGGCTCCGGTATGTTTGTGCGCTGGCGCCGGCTCCGCGTGGCGCGCCATTCGCGCGGCACGAGGGCTTGGGCGCTCACACCGGCCGGAGTTTGCCAGCGCCAGCTTTCTGTCGATGTTGCTGCGCATTGCCGGACTCATGGTCGCGTTCGTTCTTTGTGTGGCGACTTCAGGATGGATGGGCCCGGCCCCGCGCGTTTATACGACGTTGGTTGTGACGGTCTCGCTGGCGTACTTTGCCTTTGCGGATTTTCTGTTCGCCGCGCGCCAGGCGTCATTCGTCGAGATTGCAGTTCGTCCCCCGCAAATCGTCGCCACAGACGGGACGCCTGCGTCCAAGGTTACGGCCGCGGGCTTCCGCATACAGTGATTTTTCCTTTACAGTAAATCCTCTATCAGCGAGAATTGTTCGTGGAAGACCAATCTATCGTCATTCTCGACTTTGGCGCGCAGTATTCGCAGCTCATCGCGCGCCGCATACGCGAACTGAAAGTCTTCACCGCCGTGCTGCCCTGTACGGCTTCTCTCGACGAGATCAAGAGCTATCATCCGGTCGGCATTATTCTGAGCGGCGGGCCCTCGTCCGTCTACGACACGGATGCGCCGCCCGCCGACGAGCGCGTGCTCGCACTCGGCGTCCCCGTGTTGGGCATCTGCTATGGGTTGCAGTACATTGCACATAAACTCGGCGGGAAGGTGCGTCCTGCTTCCAAGCGCGAGTACGGACACGCAGAAGTTAGCGTCGGCGGAAAGTCGCGGCTGTTTCAGGGATTGCCACAAACGCTGAATGTCTGGATGTCCCACGGCGACGAGGCGTTGGAGCTGCCGCACGGCTTTCGCGAGACGGCAAGAACCAGCAACGCGCTGGCGGCCATTGAAGACGATGCGCGCGGGATCTTTGCCGTCCAGTTCCATCCGGAAGTACACCACACCAAACATGGGACGGACTTGCTGCGAAACTTCGCTTACGACATCTGCGGCGCTCGCGGTGACTGGACGCCGCAACACTTCATTGACGAGACCATCCAGCAGATTCGCCAGACGGTCGGCGACAAAGGCCGGGCGATCTGCGCGCTCTCCGGCGGTGTGGATTCAGCGGTCGCGGCAACGCTGGTTGACCGCGCCATGGGCGAGCGGCTGACATGCGTCTTCGTCAACAACGGCGTATTGCGGAAAAATGAGTTTCAGAAAGTCCAGCACAGCCTCCGCGATAAGCTGGGCCTTAATGTAATCGCGGTGGACGCGGGTGAGCGCTTTCTCAAAAAGCTTGCCGGGGTCACCGATCCGGAGAAAAAGCGCAAGATCATCGGCAACGAATTCATCTATGTATTCGACGAAGAGGCGCACCGCATCGAGCAGAAGATCGGCAAAGTAGAATGGCTGGTGCAGGGCACGCTCTATCCTGACGTGATTGAATCGCGCAGCGTGCGCGGCTTCTCGCAGACCATCAAGACCCATCACAACGTGGGCGGCCTGCCAGAGACGATGAAGCTCAAGCTGATTGAGCCGCTCAAAGATCTATTCAAAGATGAAGTCCGGCGCATTGGCCGCGAAATGGGAATGCCGGAAGAGGTCCTGCAGCGCCAGCCATTTCCCGGACCCGGTCTTGCCGTTCGAATTCTGGGTGAGGTCACTCCGGAGCGAATCGCGATTCTCCAGGAAGCCGATGACATCGTGGTCAACGAAATCAGGAGAGCGGGTCTCTACACGCAAATCTGGCAGTCGTTCGCCGTCCTGCTGCCCGTGATGTCGGTCGGCGTCATGGGCGATCAGAGAACCTACGCGTATACCTGCGCGGTCCGCGCCGTTCACTCTGAAGACGGCATGACGGCCGACTGGACGCCGCTGCCTTACGAAGTCCTGAAGCAGATTTCCAGCCGCATCGTGAACGAGGTGCACGGGATCAACCGCGTTGTTTACGATATTACTTCGAAGCCTCCCGGCACCATCGAGTGGGAGTAGTTTCTTTGCTTCGCGCTAACCGGCCCAGGGAACAGCTTTCTTGTTCCACACGCTGTTGGGATACTGTTCCTTGAGCGTCTTTACGACTTCCGCGAACACGGTGTGATCATTCGTGGCCTTGTAGCGGCAGACGCCACGCCAGTACACCGCTTCCGGCGCCGCTACAGTGTCGGCATATTTCTTGAGGACTTCTTCGTACAACTGCTGCGCTTCGACCCACTTCTTTTGCATGAGCGAAACGCGGGCCAGTCCAAGCGTCGACTGCGCGGCGAATTCGTCCTTGGGAAGATAGCCCTCAAGCCGGTGGCGCTCTTTGCCGCCAGGCTCGAGCACCAGGGTAGTTGGCGTCCACACAGCATCGAAGCGATGAAAGGCCGCGCCATTCTCTTTGATGTGGACTTTGATGGGAATAAATCGTTGCTGGATTGTAGCGGACAGTTGCGGGTCTGAATAAGACTCGGCATCCAGCCGAGCGCAGGCGCCTCACGCTGGTGCGGCGCTGAAGTCGAGCAGCGCTGGTTTGTTCGTGGCTTTGGATCGGGCGAGTCCGGCGTCAACATCGTGGTTCCACTCAACGGCCATTTGTAGTCTCCATTCCTGGTCTTTTCGATGCGTGGCGACTGAAGAAGTTACGTTAACTCGCTCCTGGCTTCAACGGGCGCTACTCCACGCTTTCCTGAATCTTGCGCGCGATGGCCGTCACCACTTTGCGCGGTGCGAAGCGGGTCGATTGCGCCAGCAGCTTGTTCTTGACGCCTGGAATCACCAGCGTTCTGCCCCGCAGCATGGCTCGCAACCCGATGCGGGCCACGGATTCAGACGTCATGCCCCCCAGCTTGAACAGACGCGTTCTTTCAAGGTGAGCGCGTGATGCGAATTCCGTTTCCGTGGGTCCGGGGCACAGACAGGTAACGGTTACGCCTGTGCCTTTCAATTCGTTCGCGATGGCTTCAGAAAAGGAAATGACATACGCCTTGGTCGCATAGTAGACAGCCATCAGCGGTCCCGGCTGAAAGCCTGCGGTAGAAGCTACATTCATGATGCGGCCATGCCGCCGCTCCAACATTCCCGGCAATGCCAGCTTGGTGAGGTAAGTGAGCGCCGTCAGGTTCAACTGGACCATCTGCAGTTCATCGTGAAGGCTGGTTTCGCTGAAGCGTCCGTAAACACCGAACCCGGCGTTGTTGATGAGCGCATCCACCTGCAAGCCACGTCGCGCGATCTCGGCAAAGAGTCCTTCAGGCGCTTCCGGGCGAGAGAGGTCCGCGGGCATGTTGTGTATTTGCGTGCGATACTTCGCTTGCAATTCGTGGCGAAGGTTCTCAAGCCGGTCACGGCTGCGCGCCACCAGGATCAAATCGAAATCGGGCGCCATGAGTCTAGCGAGGTCATACCCGATACCCGTTGAGGCCCCGGTAATCAGCGCAGTCAGGCGGTCTCGCGGGATACTGAGTGTGCCAGCATAGCCAGGGATTACCATGCTTTCTCCTCCTCCAGATTGAAATCATACGCGGTATGGCGTTGAGCCCGCCGACCCCGCCTTAAACAGAGCCCATTCGCCAGATCAAGAGTATAATAATTCTGTTGACATTACATTCGTACAATGTAATGATGTAAACATACAACAGGAGGAAAACATGAGCCTGGCTCTGCAAAAAACGGAACTGAAGGTCGCCGATGAAGTCTGGATAGCAACCGCTATGTTGCATAAACGGTTCCCTGAGCGAGCAGATTTTGAAATTGATGAGATCGTTGAGAGCGCGCGGAAGCTTGGACTCACGAAGCCTCTTCGACCCGGAGTTTATGTTCACGTCGTTCAACACTGTGTCGCAAACCGTCCACCCAATCCGGGTCGTTACAGAATGTTATTTGAGACAGCTCCAGGACGTCGACGTCTGTTTCGCAAAGGAGATTCCTATCATCCTGGACGCGAGAAGGGAAAAATCACTCCTCGCCGAGAAGCTATGCCTCATGGTTATGACGGTCTGATTGGCTGGTATGAGAATTGGACTACCGCCCGTATGGCGAAAGCATCGCAAACCGACCCGCTGCTAGAGCTCGTGGGTTCGGGCAAGCGCCTTTGGGCGGACGAACACGCGGATGACTACGTGCGCCGTTTGCGCGAGGGCTGGGAATGAGCCGTGTTTTCTGGGATACCAACCTGTTTATTTATTTGTTTGAGAACTACGGCTCTTTGTCCCAAACAACCGCAGCACTGCGTACGAGAATGCTCGCGCGTGGCGACCAACTGCTGACCTCAACACTCAGCTTGGGAGAGATACTGGTGAAACCGCTGGAGCAGAACAACTCTGCCCTATGCGCCAAATATGAGAGCGCGCTGGCGGCCGCTGCGATCCTGTTGCCGTTCGACGTTAAGGCATCGAAGATTTACGCGTCCCTTCGTGCTGACAGGGCCCTTCGAGCTCCGGACGCGATTCAACTCGCGTGCGCGGCTGGAGCGGGAGTAGATTTGTTCGTCACGAATGATATCCGGCTTCAAGGCAAACAAGTGCCCGGGATTCAATTCATTGTTTCGTTGGAACGTGTGCCAATCTGACTGTCTGGTAGCTCCTACGCGCCCACCATCACCGGCTCCTGCACGCTGTAGATCGCGTACCAGGGAGTCGCGGCCTTGAGGCTCTGGTTGACGTTCTCGATATTCTTTACCCCTTCCGTCTTGAGCCACTGCTCGAACGCTTTAGCGCCTTGTTTGGCGTAAATGGGAATTCCGTCTTTCCAGGTGGCGCGACCGCATAAAACGCCGTTGAACTTGACGCCACTCTCGCCCGCCAGCGCCAGCGCTTCGTTGAATTCCGCATTGCTCACGCCCGCCGATAAATAAATGAATGGTTTGGTGGCCACGGCCGCGGCACGGCGGAAGTGCTCCATGGCTTCCTGCCGCGTGTAGGCCTTTTGGCCGGCGTACGATTTCGAGCCTTCCACGAATTTCATGTTGATCGGAACTTCCACTTTCATCACGTCAACGCCGTATCGGTCTTTTGTGAATTCGGCCATGGACTGAGTAACGATCTCGGGTTTCTTCTTGGCGAACTCCAGACCCTTCTCGTCGATTCCTTCGTCGTAGCCTACGAACTCCAGGAAGTAGGGAATATCGTTGCCCCGGCATTCATCCCCGATGCGTTCCACCCACGCGTGCTTCCGGTCGTTGATGGCGTCGCCATCGGTAGGCGTGTAGTAGAGAAGCACCTTGATGCAATCGGCGCCGGCCTCTTTCAGGCGGCGGACCGACCAGTCGTCGAGCAGGTCGGGCAGACGTCCGGGACCGGTCTTGTCGTAGCCTGTCTTTTCATAGGCTAGTAGAAGTCCAGCGTTGGCCGCGCGCCGCCGCGAGGCAGGCAGGCCGAACTCAGGGTCCAGCAGAATCGCCGAAGCGTGAGGCGTGAGCACTTCAGTGACAATGGTCTTAAACTCCTCGATCTCCGAAGTGGCCACTTCAGCGCCCTTTTCCTTGGCCAGCGATTTCTGCAATGATCCCCGCTGGTCCATGGCGGCAGCAGCAATTACGCCGCGATTGTTGGAGACGGCCTTCATTCCAGCCAATTTTCCAGGAGTAAGTTTCATGGTGTTCTCCTAAAATTCTTCGTTTCTTATTATTGCCAACTGACAGGAGCAGCTTTCGTCGACCGATTTCTTGGATGCAGCCTCAGCAACTCGGTTTGCAGCGAAGCGTTACGAACGTCATTGTACTAAATCCATTTGCCGCTTAGTGACGTAGCGGCAGCTTCTGGAGCACGCTGCGCTGTTTGGAAATGAGCGACTCAATGCCCCGGCCGGCCAGGTCCATCATCTTTTTGAGTTCGGCCTCATCGAAGGGGTGCTGCTCGGCCGTGGCCTGGACTTCCACGATCTTGTGCGCGCTGGTCATTACAAAATTCAGGTCAACATCGGCGCGAGAATCTTCTTCATAGCAAAGATCGAGAAGAATCGCGCCGTCCACGATGCCCACGCTCACGGCAGCCACGAAGTCGCGGATAGGCGCGGCCGAAAGCGTTCCCGCTTCAACCAGTTTCTCCATGGCGAGACCAAGCGCCACAAAAGCGCCGGTAATGGACGCGGTACGCGTGCCGCCGTCGGCCTGGATGACGTCACAATCCAGAGTGATGGTTCGCTCGCCGAGGTGCTCCAGATCAACCGCCGCGCGCAAGGCCCGCCCTATCAGGCGCTGGATCTCATGCGTGCGTCCACTCTGGCGTCCGCGGCTGGCTTCACGCGGAGTGCGCGTCAGGGTTGAGCGAGGCAGCATGCTGTATTCCGCGGTGATCCAGCCTTTGCCCCTGCCTTTCATGAACGAAGGCACACTCTCCTCAATGGACGCGGTACAGATCACCTTGGTATTGCCGACCTCAATCAGTGCGGAGCCCTCCGCGGTAGAGATGAAGTCAGGAACAATGTTGACGGGGCGCAGTTGCTCCGGTGTACGGTTATCGGAACGGAAAACCAAGTTGTTATTTTTCAATGTCAATCAGCTCGATGTTTGGGATTGGTCTGCCTAGAAAAGGTCCGCCCAGAACGCGAAACTTCTCGGTTGAATCGGTGGTGAAGCAGCGCAGACTGCCGCTGCCGGTGACGTCAATGTCTTTGAAACACTCCACGACTTTGGCCGCAGTTGACTCCGCCGAGTCAACAATCTGCACGCCGGGCGGCGCCACGTTGCGCAACACCTTCCACAACAAGGGACGTATCAGCGGATAGTGTGTGCACGCTAGCACCAGAACGTCCGGCGCGCTGCCGCCATTTCGGAAAACGTCGTCAATATAAATGTGGGCGACCTGCTCGGTCACTGGATGCTCCACCCACCCTTCTTCGATCAGCGGGACGAGCAACGGACAGGCTTTCTCAATGGCCTCGACTCCGCGTCTCTGCAGCGCTTTGGCGTAGGCATGGCTTCCGATGGTGGCTTCGGTGGCGATCACGGCGACTTTGCGCGCCTTTGAGACTTCAGCAGCTTTTTGCGATCCCGGCTCAACTACTCCGATCACAGGAATCGTCACTGCGGCGCGGATGTCATCGAGCGCCAGCGCTGTGGCGGTGTTGCAGGCGATCACCAGCATTTGCCCGCCTTGCTCTTCCAGGAAGCGGGCGCTCGCGGTGGCGTACTTGGCTACCGTGCGTACCGACTTGGCTCCGTAAGGCAGGTGGGCGGTGTCGCCGAAGTAGAGATAGTCCGCGCCGGGCATGACCTTCAGCAACTCGCGGAGCACGGTGAGTCCGCCGAAGCCGGAGTCAAACACTCCTATGGTGGTCGGCATTTCTATTCGAACTCCTTCGCCATCTGGTGCACCACCGGGACATCGTAAAAAGACATTAAATCGGCATGGCCGGCCAGAGTTTCGCGCTCCTTGCCGTCCACAATGAACTTCACCCGCGCAACGCCAGGAACATTCGCCGTCAGCGTCTCAATCAGCGAGGTGATTGTAAGCTCTTCCAGAAGAATACCGGATGGATGTCCTTCCGCAAATTCCGGCGTCGTGTCTACCACCAGCGTGTCGTTGGTAATGAGATAGACGTCCTTGATCCCGGTCCCTTTAGCAAGCGGATGCGGCGACGGCGTTTGCAGATACTCGGCCAGCACTATGCGCAAGGCTTCGCGAGCGCGCAAGCCGCGCTCCATGGGCATAAAAGCGTCGGCTTCGCGCCAACGCAGCGCGCGGTCTTCATCATAGGCCACCAGCATGCGTATGTGTTCGCGCTTCCCCTCGACAGGCGGAGCGATTGGGCGCTCGTCAGTGCCTTGTAGGGTCTTGGCTTCTTCTTTGTGCGTGAGCTTGATGATATAGACCCCGCTGATCAGGATACTCAGCAGCAGAAGCGCAATCGTGATTTGAAAATGGCGCGGGATCACTGAGCACCTGCTTGTCCGCGCGACCTGGCAATACCCGATGCCACAGCGGAAGCGACGGCACTCTGCATTCTTGCGCTGGCGAGGGCCTGGGGATCGTCGGGTTCGGCGGCAATCTCTACGGCAATCGCCGGAGCCACAACATTGTTCAGTGGACGCAAAGGGGCGCTTAGCCGCGTGACCTGAAAGTCGGTTTTTTCGAGTTCCTTGGCCACGGCGTCAGCAATTGCTTTGCTCCGAGGCAGCGAGGCGGTCTGCGCGGTGTCCCAGGGAATGAAGCGCCCGGTTGTTCCCTGGGGCTGCGCCGGCAACAGCGGCGCATAGACGCGCACTCCCGTTCCCGGCATGCCTGCATGAAGCGCGATGTATATCCCGGTGTGTTGGCCATTGGCCGCTTCGGCGCGACGCTCCAGGCTTACCGTAGTGTCGGAATCGCGCATCATGCGCGCCCCGATGCCGCGGTTTTCCAGCGCAGACCGAAGCCGGCGTCGATTAGAACGAAAAACTCAGGCGCTGCGGGCTTGGGAGTTTCCGTCTGCGAGGGCGCCGCTGGCGGTTGCTCAGGGGCGGTCTGTGCTGGCGCACTGGGCGCATTCTGGCCCAGCGGCGTGGCTGACAAACCCAGCAACGCGCAGCCGAGCAGGGCAGCGGTGATCCAGGCGCTAAGGCGAGTCGGGACGCTGAGCGTCCGCTTCTCCCGCCTTGTGCTAGTCCAACGCATAGATTGCGAGCCCGCTCAGGAGTTTGGGATAGAAATCCGTGGACTTCTGCGGCAACACCTCGCCGGCGAACGCCACGTCGCGGACCTGCTCGATGCGCGCCGGATTCATCAGGAACGCCACATTCGCGCCCTGGCGCACCCATGAGATGGCTTCAAAGGCGTCGCGTTCGTACTTCACGTGGTCTTGGTTGCGGACCGCTTCTTCGGAGATTCCGAGTATGCGCTCGATCAGGATCTTGTGAAGCTGGACCACGTCGAGCCCTCGCTGGCGCGCGGAGACGTCCTTGAGCGTGTCCTGCACGGCGCGTTTTTTGGCGCGCAGCAGGTACGGCCCTTGCCGCGTGACCGCGACAAACGCCGTGCCGTTCTCTCCGGCCTCTTCCAGCAGCGTGGTTGCGCTGCGGCTCTCGGTTCGCAAATCGATGCGGGAAATATCAAAAAACTTTTTGGCTCCCTCGAGCAGGCGTTCCCGGTCAAAGTCCGCCAGGCCGTGGACGATCCGGTGGGTCGGCAGAATCGCCAGGCCACGATCTTCCATGCGGACCAGGGTCATCATCACGAACTCGTGCGACGCGTTGGGATCGCTGCCACCCGCGGCGGCGCGCCGCTCGTTGCGGTACGCCACCGCGGTTTCGTAACGGTGATGTCCGTCGGCGATCAGGACCTTCTTGTCCTTCATGCGCTGTTGAACCGCGTGAACCAGGGCGGGATCGTGGATCCTCCACACCCGGTGCAGCACTTCGTATTCGTCCAATATGGAGATGTCCGGATCATCATCCGTCTTCAGCAGGGCCTCCACTTCGGCCAGTGGATCGCTGTACAGCATGAATATCTGGCCAAAATGCGCGCGCGTCGCGCGAAGAAGGTTGAGGCGGTCTTCCCGCGGCTTGGAATGCGTCAGTTCATGACGAAAGACCACGCCGTCAGCGTAATCGTGCAGCCGGCCCAGCACCGTGAGTCCGCGGCGCTCCGCCAGATCGCGCGTGCCGGGAATGGTGAACGTCTGCGAGTAGAGATAGATGGACGGCTCCGCGTCCTGCTTAAGGATGCCGCCCGCGCGCCAATCGTGTAGATACTCCGCCGCGCGCGTGTAGACGTTGAACACCTCGTTGTCCGTCTCGCCATGGCGTCCCAGGATGATCCGCACCAGATTGTGGGCGCTCTTGTCGTAGTACTTGGCTTGCATTTCTGGCGTGATCTTGTCGTAGGGTTGGGTAACAACGTCTTCCAGGCGGACCTGGTGTGGATCATAGCGAAGGGCTTGAAAGGGAAGAATCTCTGGCATTTGGGAAAGGCGGGCCTGCCTGGGCGCGCGCAAGGTGCCGCAAGAATGGCCCACTATT
>WNFF01008020.1_pt1 | contig 13666 bp, 8 predicted proteins | sample 5400441 | NCBI WGS metagenome assembly WNFF01 (sample SAMN13153345, study PRJNA577476) | soil metagenome | isolation source: 120 cm saprolite under Douglas fir tree site 2 hole 3 replicate 1 | place: USA:California | collected 2015-04-18 | reverse complement strand
GTCGGGCTCGGCGAGTTCTTGGCCGAGGTAGTGATCGCGTTGTCCCCAGATGACCAGGGTGGGCGCCTTGATTGGGCGAAGCGCCGCTTCGGCCTGTTTCGGCGGGGTCCGCACCGAGGACCGGTAGTAGTTGATCATCCCGGTGGCCGCGTCTGGCTGTGACCACGCCTCGATGTAGCGGTCGATCTCCTCTGGCGTGTAGGCCGGGTGGGCGTCGTCCAGGAAGTGCCGGAAGAAGTGCCAGTGGTTGGCGTGCACGACGGCTTCGGGCAGGTCGGGGAGGTCGAAGAAGAAGAAGTACCAGGACTTGCGGAGCTGGCCCGGGTGGTGCAGTCCCTGCAAGAGCTTCCGCGGGTGGGCCGCGTTGAGGATGGCCAGCCGGTCCACGACCTCGGGGTGGTTCATCGCGGTCGCCCAGGCGACGCTTCCGCCCCAGTCGTGCCCGGCCAGCAGCGCAGACTTCACACCGCGTTCGTGGATGAGACCGCGGATGTCGGCGGTCAGCTGGCCGGTGTCGTAGGCCTTGACGCCGTCCGGCTTCGATGACAGGTTATAGCCGCGCATGTCGGGTGCGACGACGCGGAATCCCGCCGCGGCGAGGGGTTGGATCTGCTGCCGCCAGCCGTACCAGAACTCGGGGAAGCCGTGCAGCAAGACGAGCAGCGGCCCCTCGCCGGCCTCGACGTAATGCAACCTCACGTCGCCGATCTCGGCGTATCCGTCACGAAGTTCGCCGCTTGTGCGGTCCTCGGTTGTGCTCATTGCCGCCTCCCTGGGGTTGTGTCAGGGATGACGCTAACGATCTCAACCGGTGCGCCATACCAGGGAACACCCTGGTCGGTTCCCCTGGTCTGCCCGGTCCCGTGGGCTCAGTGAGGTCGTGCACGCCGCGAACGACGCAGCTGCCACCCCGCGCACGCCGACGGCGATGCCGGATGGAACCCATCGTGCGGGCACTGGATCTGCATTTGGGTGATGTTGCTCGCTCGTGCTGATCACGCTGGGCGAGAGCCGGATTGCGCGTGCTGACCTCGGGGGGGCAGGGCGTCGTGGAGGCCCCTGCGGGAGGTGATGCCTAGCTTGGTGAACACCTTGCGGAGGTGCCATTCCACGGTGCGGGCGCTGATGAACAGTTCCGCGGCGATCTCAGGGTTGGTGCGTCCGTCTCGGGCCAGCCGGGCGATGTGCTCCTCCTGCGGGGTGAGCTCGGTGTAGGTGTCGACCTGCCGCTTGCGGACCTTCTCGCCAGTGGCGAGCAGCTCCCTGCGGGCGCGCTCGGCGAAGGCCTCAGCGCCGATCACGGCGAACAGGTCGTAGGCGGCGCGTAGCTGGTGGCGTGCGTCGCCCCGCCGAAGCTCGCGACGAAGCCACTCGCCGTAGAGCAGGTGGGCACGGGCGAGCTCGGGCCGCAGCTGGGTGCGACCCAGCCGCTCGACCGCCTCGGCGTAGCGGTACTCGGCATCCTTGCCTTCGCTGAGCAGCGCTCGCGAGCGCGCCTCCAGGCCCTTCGCCCAGTCGGAACCCTCAATGGTCGTCATTGCCGACAGCCGCTCCAGCGCTTCCCGGGCAATAACCGCCCGCCCGGTTCTCGCGGCGGCCTCGATCAGTTCGGGCAGCACCAACTGTGTGCCCCAGGGCTGGTAGGTTTCCTCGGTTGCCAGTTCGGCCGCAGCCAACGCCTCTGCGTAGTGCCCGAGACCGTTGTGGAGGACCGCTGTGGCCCAGTTGGCGAGCTGGACAGCGAATCCCTCCCCGCGAGCGATCGAGTCCTCGGTGGTCGCGGAGAAGAGCGGTATCGCTTCCGCAGGCTGACCCCGGTACCCGGCGAGCAACAGATCACAGGTCGAAGCCAGGCGGATTCCAGTCACCTCATTGACGACGTCCTTCTCTGCGGCCAGCGACGTCGCTGTCTCGAAGTCACCGCAGTGCGTGGCCACCTGTCCGCGTCCGTTCAAGGCGATGGACAACGGGGCGAGCGCGCCCGATGCGCGGGCGAGCTCGACATGCCGGGTGCTCATCCGGACCCAGCTGTCGAAGTCCCACACGGCCATGGTCGCCATCTGGGCGAGAATCCCCCACTGCAGCCACTCCTCCCCGGGCACCTGGTCACCGAGGAATGCGTTCACCGCTCGCCGCAGAGTCGGCCCTGCTGCCGCATGCCCTTGGGTGATCATCGTCGTCAGACCGTCGAGGAGGAGGTCACAAGGCCGCGGAGCCCCCGCTGGCTGCGGGGCCGCTCGTGCCGCTCGGGAAACCTCCAGAAGAAGGCCGCCGGGTCCGGCCAGAGGACCAGCGACGCTGGATGCCACCCAGGCGTAAAGGTAGGTCTCCCGGGCGAGCCCGACATGGAGTGATTCGAGTCTCTTGGCCGCCTGCAGCAGCAGAACCGGCGCCTCGCGCCCGGCAACGGATGCCCACTCGACCTGTCCCCGGAGCTGCTCCACGCGAGCACGCTGCAGATCATCGACGGCGTCGGCTTCAGCCTGGGCCAGCAGGCCGACCGCGGTGTCGAACGCGCCGGAGTGCAGGTTCGCGAGGGCGGCTGCCAGGGCTCGGTCGGCGCGCCGTCCCGGCTCGGCGGTCAAGGCGACCGACCGTTGGAGGAGGGCCGCCGCGGCCGCCAGCCCGGCGCGGGCCTGGGTCTTGACCGCTGCCTGTTCGAGCGCGGTGGCAACGTCTTCGTCCGGTCCGGTGGCCGCGGCAGCCAGGTGCCACACCCGACGATCCGGATCGGTCTGGGCGTCCGTCGTCGCGGCGAGCGTAAGGTGGGCGGCGCGGCGGTCCTCCGGGGACCCGGCCATGTAGGCAGCCGACCGCACCAAGGGGTGCCGGAACCGCACTTGGGAGCCGATCTGCAGCAGCTGATCCGCATCGGCCGCGGTCGCCGCATCACGTCCCAGGCCCAGCGCTGGTGCGGCTCGCCACAGCAGCGTGGCGTCCCCGGTGGGGTCGGCCGCCGCCAGCAGCATCAGTCGCTGGGCCGGCTCCGGCAGTGCCCGCACCCGCTGCAGGTAGTGGTCCTGGAGACGAGTAGGCAGGCTCGCCGTGGGCGGGCCGGCAAAGCCACCGGCCAGCTCGGCTTCGCTCATCCCTCTCGCCAGCTCCAGCAGCCCCAGCGGGTTTCCCCGCGTCTCCGCGACGATCCGGTCGCGAACCCGCTCGTCCAGATGACCTGGGACGGTAGCTGTCAGCAACGCGCGCGCGTCCTCGTCGGTGAGCCCTTCGACCGTCAGCGCCGGCAGACCAGGAAACATCCGCTCGCCGGCCATCTCCCGGACCGCGAACAGGAGCAACACAGGCTCGGCCAGCAGCCGCCGTCCGGCGAATCCGAGCACCTGGGACGAGATTTCATCCAGCCACTGGGCGTCATCGACCAGGCAGACCAGCGGCCGCGCGGCGGCATTCTCGGCCAGCAGGCTCAGCGCGGCCAAGCCCACCACGAACCGGTCCGGAGCAGGCCCCGCCGCCAACCCGAACAGGCGGCAGCCTGACGCCTGGCGCGCGCAGTAGCGCATCAGCTCGGTCTTACCGATCCCGGCCTCACCCCGGATCACCAGTACCGCACTCTCACCGTTACGAACACGGTCCAGCAGGCCGTCGAGGACTTGGCGCTCGAGAACGCGCCCCCTGAAGGCCGGCGACCGGGGTGCGGCCATGCGGCAACGATACGGCCGGTGATGGGGCACGGGAATACCCTGGTTCGAAGCGCGGTGCTGCGATCCAGACTCGTGTTATGAGCATCTGGCTCGACGGGTCGCCTGCGGGTCGCGTGGCAATCGTTACCGGAGGGTCCCGCGGCGTTGGCCGGGCGACGATCCGCCTGCTGGCGGCCCGCGGCTACGCGGTCGTCGTCAACTACCTCCATGACCAGCGTGCGGCGGAGTCGACCGTCGAAGCGATCCTTACGGACAAGGGCGCTGCCGTGGCCGTCCGCGCCGACGTCGCCGACGATCTGGACGTGCAGAGGCTGTTCGCCGAGACGACCGCGGCGTTCGGCGGCATCGATGTCGTTGTCCACGCCGTGGGCAGCCCGGTCACCACCGCTCCCGTGGCCGAGGTCGACCTTGACGTGTTCGACGCACTGTTCCGGATCAACACGCGGGCTACCTTCGTCGTCAACCGAGAGGCGGCTCGTCACCTTCGTAACGGCGGCGCCATCGTCAATCTGACCAGCTCAGCGGATAGCTTGTCCCTGACGGCCTACGGCCTCTACACAGCGGCCAAAGCCGCCACAGACGTGCTCACCCGAGCGCTCGCAGTTGAGCTGCGTGAGCGCGGCATCACCGTCAACGCGGTGTGCATCGAGGTCGACACGTCGTGCGCTCCCCACCGGGCCGCCGACGTCGTCGCGTACCTGCTCAGCGACCATGGCCACCGCCTCACCGGCCACGTGCTCCGGGTCGGCGATTCCAGACCGGCATCTTAGGTCCCCGCGGCAACGGGTGATCATCGCCCCGCACCGGCTCCGGCCCTGGCCGGTCACGGCTGGTCATGGTCGGCGTGCACATACCGGAGCTCGCGTTCGAACACAAAGGCATAAGAAGGCTGCTTATGCGTGAGGTGAGCGCTTTGGCGGTGGCCCGGACGCTTTCCTTCTGTCATAGGGATCCGATGCGGTCGCCGAGGTCGAGTTCGAGCGGGCCGCGGGTCTGCAAGCCCTGCGCGAACAGGGTGGCCGTGCGGGCCTTGACCGTATCCGAGCCGACCAGCTGGTGAAACCGCCGAGCGTCGGCGCGGATCTCGTCCGCGCCGGGCAGAGTCAGGTCGTTGAGCACCCGCTTGGTTGACCGCACCGCCTCGGCGGTGTACTCGGCAACCTTGGTCAGATCGACGTGCGGCACGAAGTACTCCGGATCGGCGCTTTCCAGCACCATGACCCGGGTGTCCTGATCGGATTCCAGCTCGCCGAGCAGGGCTACCAGGTCGCGCACTAGTTCCGGCCCGATCAGGTTCATCGGCGGCGCGTCGATCACGACACTGAGCACACTTATCGCTCGGCCAGCGCCCCCGCCGCAGGCGGCCAGCCGGGCGGGCCGCCAGCGGGTGGGGTGGACGATCATCTCGGCTCCTTCGGTCGAGGGAACAGGCGTCGCTTCACCATCGCCTCCCAGCACGGCGATCACACCCGTGAGAACCCTGGTCGGCACGCGTGCAGGAGGAGCCGGGGCCCTCGTGGGGAACGGCGAGGATCGCCCACTCGCGCGCGATGAGCAGCTCAGCCATCCCCGCCGGTACCCCGGCGCCGATGAGGCGCTCGAGGAACTGCCGCTCGGATGCGACCCGGAAGGTGACGGGCTCGCCGAGTTCCGCCGAAAGCAGCTCGAGCGCCTCCGGCCACGACATGGGGACCGGTCCTGTCAGGTCGTGGTGCGCGCCCCATAGCGCCGGGTCGGTGAGCACGCGCAGCCCGGCCTCGGCTGCGTCGCGATGGTCGATCAAAGCCATGCGGCCGCTGCCGGCGAGGCCGGTCCAGGTGCGCGAGGCGCGCACCTCGCGCGCCGCGGCGAGCAGCGACGCCGAGAAGATCGCGGGGCGGATCGTCGAGTACGGCACTGCGGTCGAGGAGGCGAACTGGTCGATGCTGTAGTGGGCTCGCTGGTTGATCCCAAGGGAGTCCGCCGAGGTGTTGAGCACCGATAGGCGGGTGACCTGCTCGATCGAGGAGATTCCGGCGGCGGCGTTGATCGCGATCCGCTGCAGGACGCCCTCGATCCCGATTGATCCCATCGCGATGAACACCGTGCGGATCCCGTCAAATGCCTCGGTAAGGTCGCGCGGGTCGTCCAGGCGCGTGGGACGGATGTGCAGCCCGTCGGGTTCGCCGAAGGCGCGGCGGGCTTTGCCGGGGTCGCGAACGAGCGCGGCGACCGCATCGCCGCGCGCGAGTACGCTGCGGACGATCTCGCTGCCGACGCGGCCGGTGGCGCCGATCACTGCGGTGGTCATCGTGTCTCCTAATGAGCTCGACCAGTTCGAGGGCGTGCGCAGCAGAATGATGGCGCGCGTCTGGACTAAAACATCTCTGGGGATTATCACTAGTAGTGATGTGAGCACTCGCTTTACTGGAAACGCCTGCTGACCGCAGCCGTCATGACAGCGGCGCCGCTTGGGGTGGTGAGGCAGATGGCTGAACTCCCGGGGACGTCGTCGCGGCAGCGGTGGACCCTGGGGCTGGTGTGCACGGCGGCGTTCATGTTGCTGCTGGACATCACCGTGGTGAGCGTGGCGCTGCCATCGATTCAGCGGGATCTGCGGGCGAGCCTGCCGGACCTGCAGTGGGTGAGCGCCGCCTATGCCCTGGTGCTGGCCGTGCTGCTGCTGCCGGCGGCCACCCTGGGTGACCGGCTGGGCCGGCGCCGGCTGTTCCTGACCGGCCTGGTCATCTTCACCGCCGGGTCGCTGGCGTGTGCGCTGGCCTGGACCGCGCTGGCGCTGGAGCTGTTCCGCGCGCTGCAGGGAGTCGGCGGCGCGGTGCTGTTCGCCACCGCCACGCCGCTGCTGCGCGCGGAGTTCTCCGGCGCCGCCCTGGCCCGGGCGCTGGGCGCCTTCGGCGCCACGATCGGCGGCGCCACCGCCATCGGGCCGCTGGCCGGCGGGGTGCTGACCGACACACTGGGCTGGCGGTCCATCTTCTTCATCAACCTGCCCATCGGCGCGGCGGCGTTCGCGGGCGGGGCGGCCCGGCTGCGCGAATCCCGCGACCCGGCCGGCGGCCGGGCCGACTGGGTGGGCACGGCCCTGATCACCGGGGCGCTGACCGCGCTGATGTTCGCGCTGATCCGCGGCAACGCGCTGGGCTGGGCGAGCCCGGCGATCGTGGCCCTGTTCGCGACCGCAGCCGTGGCCTTTGCCGGGTTCGTGATATACGAGCTGCGCATCGCCGCCGCGCCCATGGCCGACCTGCGCCTGTTCGCCCGGCGCAGCTTTGCCGCGACCGGGTTCGTGGCGTTCGCGATCTCGGCGACGGTCATCGGGATGATCATCTACCTGTCGCTGTATGTGCAGAACACCCTCGGCTACTCCCCGGTCCAGGCCGGGCTGCGGTTCCTGCCGCTGTCGCTGGTCTCCTTCGCGGTCGCCCTCCTGACCGGCCGGCTGATCGGCAAGGTGGCGATGCGGGTGCTGCTGGGCGTGGCCATGGTCGCGGCCGCGGCCGGGCTGGCCTCGATGGCCCACCTGACCGCCACCTCCACCTGGCTGGTGCTGCTGCCCGGCTTCATCCTGGCCGGGATCGGCCTGGGCGTCACCTCCACCGGCCTGGCCTCGGCAGCGCTTTCGGCGGTGGCGCCGGCCCACGCCGGGATGGCCGCCGGCCTGGTGAACACGCTGCGCCAGGTCGGCACCGCCACCGGCGTGGCCGTGCTCGGCGCCCTCTACGCCTCCCGCGTCACCACCGCCACCCTGCACGCCCTGGCCGGCCTGCCCGCCCCGCCCGGCGCCGCCCACCGGCTGGCCGCCGCCGTTGCCTCCGGCGCCGGCACCCGGGTAGCCGCCGCGGTCCCGCCCGCCGCCCGCGCCGCGGTCACCCACGCCGCCCGCGCCGGCACCGCCAGCGGGCTCAACGACGTCCTGCTCGCCGCGGCCGCGTTCGCCGCGCTCGGCGCGGTAGCTGGCTTCGCCTACGGACCCGACCCAGCCAGGCAGCCGCCGCCCAGCCCCGCCCCCGGCGACCACGGCGAACTGTCCGCCCAGCCGGCCACCGCCCAGCACCAGGCCCAGCGGCCGGCCGGGCCCGAAACAACGCCACCATAACCCCATCAAGACACCGGCGCAGACCCCGCCGACTCGCCCCAGGTGAGCATCCCGGGGCTTCCACCCCGCGGACTGAGGTCCAGATCCCCACTCCAACCGGCTGCACCGCACCGAAACGACCGGGAGTTGACAGCAGCCCGGATCGACCGTCGCCTGGGCCAATCGTCCGAAGATGCTAAGGACGTCCACATAACTGGACGTCCACATAACTGGACGATTTGCATGCAATCCTGGCACGGCCGGACACAACTCTTCGCGGCGCCGAGTCGATCTGTTCCTGACTGCACAAGTGAGCTTTGCAGCGCACATGACTCTAAGCCTCAATCCACCGCGTAAATTCGGGTGATCGTTTTTCCGGATGCCGCCGGCAGTTTGTGATCTTGGTTGTGTTCAGGGACATGACAGTCTTGCCGCTGACTGTTCTGCGGCTTGTCCTGGTTCCTGATACGGCGAGCTTGGGGGGTGGCCGCTGGGGCCGTGCGGGCGCGTGACCGGTTCCGGGCTGGTCAGGCCGCCCGGGCGGGCGGCCCGCAGGAGGCCTCGAACAGGTTCATCCATTCCTGCTCGCGGTGCCAGCCTTCGGGCAGGTGCAGGGTGATCTCGCCGCGTCCGTGCCGGGCAACCCGGGCGGCCACCGCGATGAGATGGCGGCGGATGGTCGCGCCGCGGGCCCTGGCGTGGAACTGCCCGGCCAGCGCCCCGGCGGCCCGGGTCAGGTTATGCGACATGGCCGCGCACGTCAGCCAGGCGGCGTTGGCGGGGAAGGACCCCGACGGCAGGTGGGCCAGGGGGCCGCTGGTCAGGTCCGCGAACGCCTGCTCGACGATCGCGTGGTCACGGTGCTGGGCCTCGGCTTCGATCATCTGGAACGGGCTGTCGGTGAGCACGGCGTGGTAGCGCCAGCAGTCAAACAGCTCGTCCTGGCCTTCGCGGGCTTTGCGGTTCAGGTCGCGGACCCGGCGCACGATCAGCCGCGCGGTGACTGCCTGGCGTTTCTTCGACGCGAACGCGGTGTAGGGCACCTCGGCGACCTCGGCGTCGGAGATCCACCGCCGCTGGTCCTCATCCCAGATCGCCTTGGGGTAGGTGATCGGCGTCCAGGCCGTCTCGGGGATGCCGGCGATCGCGTTGCGGATCTTGTTGTCCATCCGCGCGGTGACCGAGAAGAACGCCCCGCCGCGGCGGATCGCGGCGATCACCTTGCCGGCGTAGTAGGCCGAGTCCATCCGGACCACGATCTGGCCGGTGCAGCCCGCCGCGCGGGCCGCGGTGATCGCCTCGGCGGCCAGCGACGCGGCGCCGCGGGCGGAGTGCGCGCTGCCGCCGCGCAGCCGGGTCGCGGCGATCACCGGCGCGCCCAGCGGGGTGGAGACCACTGCGGCCAGCACGTTCAGGCCGCGGACCAGCAGGTTCTTGCCCTGGATTTTGGTGTGGCCGAACGCGGCGCCGGCCTTGGCGTGCCCGTAGACCCGTTTTTGCATGGAGTCGATGTCGATGAATGCCAGGACGTCCTTGCCGGGCAGCAGCGGCGCGGCGCCGGTCAGCGCGGACAGGAAATCCCGCCCGGCGGACTCCAGCTGCCGGACGTTGCCCCAGGTGAACGAGCGCAGGAACGATCCCAGCGTGGATGGCGCCCGGATCCCGCAAAACAGGGTGCCCATGGCGCCGTGCCGCAGCACGTCCATGTCGTCGATGCTGTCGGCGCCGGCGGCCATCCCGGCGATCAGGCAGGGGGCTTTCAGGTCCGCGTTCACCCCGGTCTTAGCGGTGATCTTGACGTTCTGGCGGACCAGGGCGGACAGGCCGCAGCGCTCTGCCAGGGCCATGACCGGGACCAGGCCCGCGCGCGACACGAGATTCGGGTCGTCAAACGATGCGTGCGTCCTGGCCTGGCTATGCCACAATTGCACTTGACAGGTGTCCTCTCGGCTCGGAACGTGGAAGCTTCAATCACTCCCATCGTCCCAGCTCAGGGGGCACCTTTCGTGTTGACACGCCCGGGAGAGCCCTATTTACACGGTGGATTGAGGCTAAGTAGCGCCATGACAGGGCCCCGGCTCTCGCCATGCGATTGACCGAACCCAGCGTCAGGCACACGACAGCTGCGGGCTGCAGTTGCCTGGCGCTGCAGCGAGCGTGACCTTCAACGCGGCAAGCATATGCTTATACTGGTACGGATGAGGATCTATTCTCTGTTCTCGAACTCGTCAGGCCCGGCCTGATGCCGGCCAGGGATATTATCGGCCCGTTACTGATCATGCTGCGGCTCATGATCCAGGGCAGGCCGTTATCAATGACCGGCAGGCGCCGGGCGCACCGGCCGAGGATGAAGCTGACGAGACACAGGATAAATGAGCAGGACAGGCAGATAAGAATGCAAATCGGCATGAACATGGCAGGCCCTTCTGTCAGATAGGACTGGGCAATGCTGTTAGGCGGGGTGAGCCAGAGGCACTTTCTGTTGCCTGGGTGGACAGTGTTATTCATGGAATGAGAGCAACCGATTGCGCGGCATCCCACCGGGGCGATCCGCGGCGATCCGCGGCGATTACAGTTAGCTCCACTGTGCGCAGGCAACGGCTGACTAGCCACACATCTCCGGGCACAGGATGCCCACAGGATTTCGGCCCTGGCAGAGCGTCGCAGGGATCTGCGTTCCGCTAAAGTCGGCAAGAGCAGCACCGAGCCTGCGGGCTGAGGTTCGCGTCGCGCCGGCAGTGCCAGGGGTAGCTGCCTTTGCCTGGGAGCGAGAGGGGGCGCTGGGTCTTGGCGGAGCAGGCTCCGATGTCGTTCGCTGGGTTGCTCCGGCAATTGCGGACTCGCGCTGGCCTGACGCAGGAGGAGCTGGCGGAGGCAGCGAGTGTGAGCGCCCGGTCTGTCAGTGATCTGGAACGGGGAATCAACCTGACAGCCCGAAAGGAAACAGCTCGCCTCTTAGCAGATGCGCTGGGCTTGGCTGGACCGGCCCGCGCGCTCTTCGAGGCGGCTGCACGTGGCCACGTACCGGCGGCCGACGCGCTCTTGGACGCTGGTGATCCGGGGTTTGCTAGGGCTGGTATCACGCTGGCGCCGGTTGCGGCCGTCCACGCGCTGCCGCGCGACACGGCTAGCTTCACTGGCCGCGTGCCGGAGCTTGAGCGGCTGATGCGGGAGCTGGAAACTAAGGCGGGCACCGCAAGCATCGTGGACGTTCATGCGATTGACGGGATGGCCGGGATCGGCAAGACCACGTTCGCGGTGCACGCCGCTCATCTGCTGGCCCCGCGTTTCCCGGACGGGCAGTTTTTCCTGCCGCTGCACTCACACACCCCTGGGCAGCATCCTGCTGATCCGGGGACGGCGCTTGGGACCCTGTTGCTGGCCGCTGGTATCGCCGCCAGTCAGGTCCCTGACGGGGTGGACACGCGGGCAATGCTGTGGCGCAATGGCGTCGCGGGCAAAAAGATCCTGCTGGTCCTCGATGATGCGGCCAGCCATGAGCAGGTCCGGCCGCTGCTGCCCGGTACTCCCGGCAGCCTGGTGCTGATCACTAGCCGGCGCAGGCTGGCGGCCTTGGAAGAGGTCACGCCGATCAGCCTTGACACGCTGCCCCCAGCAGATGCGGCCGAGTTGTTCACCCGCCTGACCGGCCGCGCCGATAGCGAAGCTGGTGCGGTCGCGGACATCACCCGCCTGTGCGGGTACCTGCCACTCGCGCTCCGCCTGATCGCCGGACGCTGCGCCGCCGTCCCGCCTGGACCATCACGGACCTGGCGGCCGAACTGGCCGCCGCCAGGAACCGGCTCGCCGCTATGCGGGCAGAAAACCTCTCGGTGGCCGCCGCGTTCGACTTGTCATACCAGGATCTCACTACTGATCAGCAGCGCCTGTTCCGCCGGCTCGGGCTGCACCCCGGCACCAGCACCGACGTTCATGCCGCCGCTGCCCTCGACGACACCACCCTGGCAGCCGCCCGCCGTCACCTCGACGACCTCTATGACCATCACCTCATCACCGAGCCCGCGCGCGGCCGCTACCGCCTGCACGACCTGCTCCGCGAGCACGCCCGGAGCCTGGCGGCAGGCGACGATGCCGCCGACCGGGAAGCAGCGGCCGTCCGGCTCCTCGATTACTACCTGCACACCGCCGCCGCCGCCAGCCGGCTCATCGCCCGGCGTTCCCCGGCCGGTACCCCCCCGAACACCCGCCCCCGGGCACACGCACCACAGTTGCCTACCCCGGATGAGGCGGTGGCCTGGCTGGAAGCGGAACGCGCCAACCTGGGCGCCTGCGCCGAATACGCCGCGGCCCATGCCTTGCCCGTCCACGCGGTGTGGATACCGGCACAGCTCAGCGAGTTCCTCGCGATCCGCGGTTACTGGGACCAGGCATTCACCCTGCACCAGATCGCGGCGGCGGCTGCGCGTGCTGCAGGAGACCGGGCTGGCCAGGCCGCCGCCCTCACCCACCTCGGGAACGTGCAGCACCTTGCTGGCGACTACAAGGCTGCCGCCGCGTCGCTGTCCGAGGCGCTGGGCCTGTGCCGCGACCTCGGCGACCGGCTTGGCCAGGCCGCCGCCCTGACCCACCTCGGCCTTGTCCAGGTGCTGACCGATGACCTCCCGGCTGCCGCCACATTGCTATTCGAGGCGCTGGGCTTGTACCGCGACCTCGGCGACCGGCCTGGCCAGGCCGACGCACTCGTATACCTTGGCTTCCTGCAGTCTTCAACTGGCGATTATCCCGCCGCCGCTGCATCTCTTGATGAGGCATTGGCGTTCTACCGAGACCTCGGCGACCGGCGCGGCCAGGCACGGGCCCTCACCGACTCCGGCGGAGTTCAGCGTGACACAGGCAACTACCAGTCGGCCACCGGTTCGCTCACCCAGGCGATAGGCCTTTACCGCGATCTGGGTGACCGGTACGGCGAGCCCCGTGCCCTGTGCTATCTCGGCGTCGTGCAACGCTTGACCGGCGATTACACAGCGGCGACCGCATCGCTCACCCAGTCCCTGGAGGGGTGCCGCGACACCAACAGGCACGGCTACGCTCACGCACTCATGAATCTCGGCGCTGTGCAGCACCTTACTGGCAGCGACGCAACAGCAGCCGCATCGCTTGCCGAGGCTCTAGAGCTGTGCCGCGATATCGGCGACAGGCAGGGACAGGCCGAAACACTGAACCACCTCGGCGCGCTGCTGTCGGACACACGCCGTCACGAGAAAGCTCTCGCCTGCCACACGGAAGCGCTCGGCCTTGGCCGCGATATCGGCACCCCGATGGATGAGGCGGGCGCGCTGGAGGGAATCGGGCGATGCCACATCCAGGCCCGCGATATCGCAGTTGGCGGTACCTACCTGCTGCAGGCGCTAGAGATCTACCGGCGGCTCGGGTCCCCCAACGCACAGCGCGTCCAGAAGACTATTAGCGACCATGGCATCCGGCAAGGCCTCAAGCGCCGGCCTGCCAAGGGCTAGCATTTACTCCGCGTTCAAGTTCCGATCGCAGCGCGCAAATGTAACGAACCTCGGTTGCCCCGATCGTGGGTCTCTGGCAGGCTCGCTTTCCGGCACAATCCTCATTGCTCCTGCGCTATCTCGTCACCACCATCGTCCTGGCTAATTGCGGCCAGCGTGACCATCCTCTGCAGCCCTTCATGGTGGGAAAACCGACTCGGTTCTATAGCCTGTGGAACTCCAGCCCGAGCTGCCCATATCAATCCATCAATATCTGGGCGGTAGGTCCGAGCATCAGCCTAGCCTCAATCGTTCAGGGTTCCTGAGGTCCGGTTACTGATTGTGCCGCTGCCCGGTTTCGGGTGTGGTGTCTGTTTGGCTGGCGGTGCTGGTCGCGTGGTGGCGCCCGGTGTGCCCGGGTGCGCACCGGCTCCGACCGGCACCACGCCCCCAGCGGGTGGAAGCCATAGCCCTTCTTA
>WNFF01003083.1_pt1 | contig 13667 bp, 12 predicted proteins | sample 5400441 | NCBI WGS metagenome assembly WNFF01 (sample SAMN13153345, study PRJNA577476) | soil metagenome | isolation source: 120 cm saprolite under Douglas fir tree site 2 hole 3 replicate 1 | place: USA:California | collected 2015-04-18 | reverse complement strand
CGGTTAAAAAAACAGGGGAACACTGACACTCATAAAAAGGGCCTGACCGCCCTTCTTTCCCTTCTAGAAACCAGTAATTAGCAATTAGCAGTCAGTAATAAGCTAAACCCGAGACCCAAAAGCCGACACCCAAAACGCAGGCGAGGGCGCCCTTCGACAGGCTCAGGGCAGACTCTGCGCTCCACGAGCGACTAAACACCAAAATACTGAATAGTACCGCTTCGCTAAATGAATCCAAACGGCTCCGCAGATTCCTGGGCGTGGCGGAAGTAGCGGGCTGCGGGATGGCATAGCTTGTCGGCGCGGGTTTTTAGCGCCAGGGCGGTGATGATGAGGGCTGCGCCTGGAATTGCCAGATAGGCTGGGGTGGTCCAGAGTTTGGTGACGGCGATGGCGAGTGCTCCCAGCAATCCGAGCAGAAGCGGCCAGAGCATTTGCCGGTCGTAGCTGTGGCGCGAGGCCAGCCAGGACTTGCCCAGCACGAGTAGCGGCACCAGCAACAACGGCAGGCTAATGAACGCCGCAATGCCGTGGGAAGCTTCGGAGGAAAAGCCGATCGCGCCGAGCACGGTCATCACGCATAGAGGACACTTCGGCGCGAGCACCGTCAGCAGAGTTGCCCCGGACGACGGCAGCAGGAAGGTCCCTGTCTGTTTCACTTCAGTCCACACCACGCTCATATTGCTTATTAGTGACGCGGGATGGGAAAACGTTTCATTAGAAAAGCTGCTAGCTTCTAGCTGCTAGCTTCGCGCCTTTGGCTCCCACGGCACGCCGGGGCAGGGCTTGGCTCTTAGCCGTTAGCCTTTGGCACTTAGGCAAATCTTGTGTCGCGCCTCCGGCGCTGGTTGTTTCTAGAGATTGCTTCGTATCAAGGCTTATTTAGCCTTTCTTTCGCCGTCAGCTCAGGACAGGCTAAGTAAGCCCTGATACGATCCAAGAACTAAAACGCAGGCGAGGGCGCCCATTCGACTTCGCTCAGGGCAGGCTCTGCGCTCCAGAGCGTGGGAAAAGCGCGTGGGAGAAGAGCGGACGTCATCCCATCCCGGCAATGTCACGCCACTTTTTTGGCCGCATCCTCCAATGATTGCCACTCCTGCTCGCTCAATTTCAATTCTGCCGCGGCTACGTTTTCTTCCAGATGTTGAACGCGAGATGTGCCTGGGATTGGCAGCATTACTGGCGAGCGACGAAGCAGCCATGCGATTGCTATTTGCGAGGTTGTGGCCTGGTGAGCGTTGGCCAGCCTTTCGAGGACACCGCCTGGCTTGGTCAGCTCTCCGGCCGCCAGCGGGAACCAGGGAATGAATGCGATGTTGTTCTTCGTACAATAGTCAATCACGTCCTCAGCAGCGCGGTCGGTGATGTTGTACTTGTTCTGAACACTGGCCACTCTCACGATCTGTTGTGCGCGTTTAATCTCCGCGACCGTCACTTCGGAGAGGCCGATCTCGCGGATCTTGCCTTCGTCCTGCATCTTTTTGAGCTCGCCGAGCGATTCTTCGGCCGGGACCTTGGGATCGATGCGATGCAGCTGGTAGAGATCGATGCGCTCGACTTTCAAGCGCCGCAAGCTCATCTCAACGCACTGGCGAAGATATTCCCAACGGCCAACGGGCTGCCATTGGTCCGGGCCCTGGCGCGTCAGGCCGCCCTTGGTGGCGATGACCAGATTCTTTGGATAGGGATGGAGCGCCTCGGCGATCAGGTTTTCGCTGACCTCGGGACCATAGGCGTTCGCGGTATCGATGAAATTCACGTTCAGGTCGAGCAGGCGCTTTAGAACGCGCTTGCACTCTGCGGGATCTTTGGGATCGCCCCAAATGCCCTCGCCGGTAATCCGCATGGCGCCATAACCGAGACGGTTGACGGTAAGTTCTCCTGCAATCGAAAAAGTTCCAGCAGCGGCTGCATTCGGTTTAGTCATGCGAAGTTGGATTCCCCAGGCCACCCCGGGGATTCCAGAAAAAGGCGCTGGCTGTTGGCCGGAAGATTGGCCGCGAACCTGTCCTGGCAAGCCGTGGAGGGACGCGAATAGACGCGAAGTTGAAAAGCGAAAACCGCTGACCACTGATTCCCCTAAGCGGGACTGATGATGCTGATCTAAAAAACCGGGGAGAGTTTGCGGCGGATCCACGGCCAGCCCCACGGCGCGCCGGGGCAGGCGGGACTGGTTTCGCGGATGAACACTGATTAGGAAGAAGCGTGGAGCCCAGGGTTGCTCCGGCAGGGGAAGGTGAGTGCCGGAGATTTCCATTCACTACGACGCTGATATGCATTCACCGGCCGTACAGCTTTCGGCAAGAACCTTATGCGTCGCTGCTACACCCAGCCCGACCAGAATCATGATCGCGAGCAAGATGATAATGAAACGTTTCATTCGTCCTCCTTTCAATCCCGATCAAGCGCCACGGGAAGATTCGCTACGAAAACAAGCCTCGATCCGAACGCTTGGCGCCCGGGCCGATTATTGGATCGAATTCAGTTTCGCCCTCTCCTTGGCCAGCAGCGACTCGGGCAGAGAGGAATAGCCCGACGGTATGATCTTCTGGCCGCGGGCGAACATGAAATTCAGCAAGTCGAGCAACGCGGCCTTGCGCTGGGGGTCCTTTGAAACAGTGCGGACATACAGCCAGCTAAAGCTCACGATGGGGTACGAGTCGTCCCCCGTGGCGTTGGTCAATGACGCTGAAAAATTGTCGTACTGCGGGGCCTCCACGGCATCGCAGGCGGCCTGCAGGGTCAGCGGGGAAGCCTTCACGAATTTTCCTGCGGGGTTCTTCACCAGCCCGTAGGATATGTTGTTCTCGCGGGCATATTGCAGTTCAACGAACCCGATGGAGCCAGGATCGCTGTGTACTTTGTCCGCCATGTCGGAACTGCGCTCCACAGACGTGCCTACGGGCCAGGCGGGTGAGATGCTTCGTCCGACCTGGGCGCGAAATTTCGGGCTCGCCTTGGACAGGAAGTCGGTGAAAATATAATTGGTGCCCTTGCCGGGCCTGCGTTGGACAACTTTGATCGGCAGGTTGGGCAAATTGACGTTGGGATTGAGCTTCGCGATTTGCGGTGCGTTCCATTTCGTTACGTGTCCTAAATAGATTTCCGCCAGCAGGTCGCCTGAAAAGCGAAGGTCCGCAGGCTGCCCTGGCAGGTTATAGATCGGCACCAGTGCGATCAGCATGACCGGCAGTTCTATCAGATTCCCCTGGGCACGTTGCTCGGGCGTAAGCGGAGTATCACCACCGCCAAAGTCGCCGCTGCCCTTGGAAATCTGGACGATGCTTGCAGCGGTGTCCATCGAAATGTACTGCATCTGAATCGAGGGTTTTGTGCCGTTAAATTCCTTGGACCACACGCGGTAGACCGGCACGGGAGAAGTTCCACCGGAACCGACCAGAACGATCGAGTTCTGGGCGAAGCCCGCCGTGAGATATAGACTTATGATCAAAGCCAGCCATACCAGCCTGGGCCCAGCTCCGAGGGAAGCCGCTTTGAGAGTTTTCTTTACATCCATTTTTTTCTACCTCTAACCGCAAAAATTGTTTCTTACTTCTTTACTGGAACCTGGTTTTACTGGAACCTGGGGCCCGTCTCAGTCCGGCTTTACAAACTCTGAAGCACTGTTGACACCATCTGCGAAGGCAGGGGGATGTGGCCCTGAGCTGAGATCATTGACTGACCATCACTGAAAATGAATTTCACGAAATCGTTCAAAGCTTTTTGGCGGCCTGGCGTGGCCCCTTCGGTGGGGACAAACATCCAGGTGAGGCCGGTGATGGGATAAGCGTTCGCCCCGGGCATATTGGTCAGCGAGACGCGGAAATCATTCTTGAGTGTCCGCGGACACGCGGCCGCCGCGCCTTCGGCCGACGCCGTCAGAAATGCCCCGCTTGAGTTCTGTACCTGCCCGATGGAAGCGCCGCCGGCCTGAGCTGTGTTCAGTTCAGCGTATCCAATGGCGCCCGCGGTCGCCTTCACCGTGCGCACCAGGGTCTCGCCGCCTTGTGCCTCCGTTCCGACCCGCCACAGAGGCGACGAACTCGTGCCAATCTGTGTGCGGAAAGCCGGATTGGTGCTGGAAAGAAAATCGGTGAAAAGATATGTGGTGCCTTTGCCCGGTTCGCGATGATATGGCGAGATCGCCAGGGCCGGCAACGCGACTCCGGGATTGAGCTTCACCAGATCAGGATGGTTCCACGATTTGATCTTGCCCATATAAATGTCGGCAAGCACTTTTCCGGAAAAACGTAGCGGGCGAGTGGTTCCCGGGACGTTGTAGACCGGGACAACGGCGGTCAGAAACAACGGTAATTGAAGAAGACTTTTTCCCGTGGTCCGCAGCTCTTCGTTGGTAACCGGTATCTCGCCGCCTCCAAAATCCGCCGATCCTTCGGTGATCTGCTTGATGCCTTCTTTGGAGCCATACGGCAGATACGTGATGCGGACTCGAGGATTGCGCTGCATGTACGCATTGGCCCACACGCCATAAAGCCCTTTGGGAATCACCGAGCCGCAGCCGACCAGCGAGATGGTCTCCTGCGCTGACACGGCCAAACACAGAATGAGACAGAGGAGCAACAAGCCGAAACGCTTCATATTTCGAACCTCATCCTTTGTAGGAGATTTTTGGGGAGAGTTTCCGTCTGGCCGCAGCCAGCCTTAAAAACCACTAATATAATGCGGTACCTGGGGCAGGATGAATAGATTACCCATGTAACCTTGGATCACCCGAAGGTAACTCCCGTAAGAAGCGAACGGCTGACGGGGAAGGAGTACCCGTAAGCAATTGATAAAATTGAACTTATCTCTTGGCCAGATCCAGAAGCGTAGCCGAGGCCAGCCCCGCTCCGCAGCCTCTTATGTAGGGTAACAACAGGTGCACCGAGCATCGATACTGTTCCACGCCAGCATGGACGACGCAAGGAAGATGGCGAAGCAGCGGCGAAAATCTAAGTGGCTTCAGCTCGCTTTTCTTTGCAACGTCGCCTGTGCGGAGGGCTCTGTGACGATCTTAAAGCCGCTGGATTTGTCTTTCTTCTTTAGTTCCCGCTTGGCTTGCTCGGCCAGCCAATCTGCCAGCGCTTCCGGCACCTTCTCGTGCAAGAGCGTCTTCTCTTTAGTGCGAGGATTGTGTTTGTAAATGTTGTAGTGACGAGGCATAGGTCCCAGCTCCGTGAGATGTGATGCATTGCATTCATCCGGTGCATCCCCGGGGACGGAACAGCGTTGCCATTTTGACGGTGCGCCGTCGCTGAATTTTGTCAGCAGATAGTCAGCCTGGACAATGGGAATTCCCAGATGCCTGCTGGTCTTAATGTCCCACAGCCAGAAGCAACATAGAAAGGCCGACAATGTCTTTCATTAGGGCCTCTCCTCGCCTCCTTCTAACGACGGATGAAATGATAGAACGCCTGAGAAAGGCATCTTCAGACGCCAGGGAATAAAGGCTGTGGTGCTCAGTTTTGTAAAGCGCACGATCCACTCTCTTTCAAGAACGGCATAGCTAGAGAGAAGCGAAGGCCATTCCCAGCAGTGCTCCGAGAAGTGGGAGGACATTGGTCGCGGGTCACACAAGTCCTATCGGGGCGAACGCAGGGAGGGACGGCTTTGTTTCGGTTGAAAGCGCGCGACGGGCGCAACCCGCAGGAACTGGCGGAAATGAGCGAGGTCCTTCGTCTTGAAGACTGCGCGTTCAAAGACCAATATGTAACTACTCTGTTCGATATTCTTGCTCCGGGATACAACACGTTTACCCGATTGTTTTCCTTTGGCATGGACCGCTCCTGGAAGGCGAAGCTCTTGCAGGAGGGTATTCGGCGAATCGGAAAATCGCCGTGCATTCTCGATATTGGGTGCGGGACCGGTGATCTTGCGTCTTCGCTGAGTCACTCGACCGGAGCCGATGTAACGGTTGGCTTGGACTGCAGCCTGGAAATGCTGCGGGAAGCCACGCGTCATTTCAGAGACAAAGAAAACAATGTGTGCTTCATGGCTTGTGATATGCAGCATCTATGTATTCGCGATCAAAGCGTAGACATGGTCAGCATCGGCTACGGGCTTCGCAATGCTGGAGACTTTGCCCGGGCTTTGCGCGAGATTGCTCGAGTGCTCAAACCCGGTGGCCTGCTACTCAACCTCGATTTCTACAAGCCGGTGCGAAGGACCTGGCGGAAATTGTTTCTTTGGTACATGTGGCACGCAGGGCGGTTCGCCGGATGGCTGTGGCACCGAGAGCCAATGGTTTACGGATATCTCGCCCCATCGATTCGGCTCTATATGACCATTCCCGAGTTTGAAGCTGCAATCACTGCTGCCGGTTTTCAGATTGACTGGCGCGAGTCGCGGCTCGGCGGCGGAGTGGGACTGCACGTAGCCCGGCGAACGACGGGTAGATGAGTTTCCGCGTCAGGCTCGCTACTTCAACCCGGCGCGCGTCATCGCCACGAGTGTTTCGTCCGCGGATGGCGGTTGCAGAACGTTGCGGGCGGCGAAGTCCAGGGCTTGGGGATATGTAGTCTTGCGAATGCGCGCGGCGGCCTGGGCCAGGTCGTAATTGGTGTGGCGGAGTTGGATATCGGGACCGAGCAGTAGCCAGTCGGCGCCGGTGTCGCCAAACGGCATGCCGACGCTGCCGGCATTTATGACGCGCGTTGTACCAATCATCCGGTCAAACTGCATATGGGTATGGCCGCAGATGACCGTGGAGACGCCGAGTCCTTCGAAGATGGGCACGAGGCGTTCTTCCGGAGTAAGCCGGGTAAAAATCTCGGTGTCGTTGCGTGGCGTGGCGTGGCAGAAAAGCACCGTACCCAAGCGGGCAACCTCGACGCGGCATGTTGCCGGCCAGCTTGCGACTAACTGTTGATGGTGGGGATGCAGTTGTTGCGCGGTCCAGCCGACCGGCTCGCGCCACTTTTCCGGAGCCGTGCGGTACCATTCGGTTTCGATACCGGACATCTGAGCGAGCACCTCGCGGTCGCCATTGCCGTGGATGAACTCGGTGGGAATATCCAAACCGAGCAGAGATTCGACGGTCTCAAGCGGCAAGGGGCCGGGAAAGACGTCGCCACCGACAATGATGCGGTCAACTCCGGCCTGACGAATGTCGGCTAGTACGGCCTCAAGCGCAGGCAGGTTTGCATGAATGTCGTAGATGGCAGCGACGAGCATGACAGCGTGCTAGGGCTCCACAGCTTGGTGGAGCGTGGTATTCAGGTGAATGGCTTGCAGGCTGGAGGCGTCCCAGCCTCCGCCCAGGGCCTTGACCAGGGCGACGGACGTTACCAGCCGCTGACCCAGAATTTGCGCGGCCAGGCGCTGATTGTCGAGCAGAACTTGTTCCGCGGTTACGACATCGAGATAAGTAACTAAGCCGCCAACGTAGCGCTCATTGGCGATTTTCAATGCGCGTTGCGCTGCGGCGACGGCCTGGTCCTGACTCTCCGCGGCTTGCGACAGCACGCTGAGTCCGGAGAGACCGTCCTCGACTTCCTGGAAAGCGCTCAGCACGGTTTGGCGATAGTTGGCGACGCCGCCACCGTAGGCTGGAGTGGCGAAATCAACCTGGGCCCTTCTCTTTCCGCCGCTCAGCACAGATTCGGCAACGTTTGCGCCGACGGCCCAGAAGCCGCTTGGACCGTTCAGGATTTTTCCCAGAGCGCTGTTTTCAAATCCTCCGGAGCCCGAGATGCCGATGCTGGGATAGTACGCGCTCTTGGCCACGCCGATCTGCGCGTTGAGTGACGCCATCTGTCGCTCGGCCTGCGCCACATCCGGACGGCGCTCCAGAACATCCGATGGAACGCCGGCCGGCACTACCGGCGGCGCGAGTGACAGCGGCTTTGCCGGAACGCTGAAAGTTGACGCAGGCACTCCCACCAGCGCGGCAATCGCATGCTCAAACTGCGTGCGCTGCCGCCGCAACAATCTGGCTTGTGTACGCGTTGAATTCAGCAGTGTCTCTTGCTGATTGAGGTCAAGACCGGAGGCTACGCCGCCATCATGGCGGTTCTTTACCACGACCAGTGCTTTTTCCTGGTATTCGACCGCGGCATCAACCACGCCGATCTCCGCGTCGAGTTCACGCAGGTTAAAGTAGTCGGCCGCGAGTTCAGAGGTCACTACGAGCCGGACATTTTCCAGATTGGCCGCGGACGCCTGGTACTGCGCGTTGGCTGATTCCACGCTGCGACGCACTCCGCCAAATACATCGGCTTCCCAGCTCAGATTGAAGGGAATAGCAAAATCGTTATTCGTGATCGGGTGGGTGAGCGGGATGCCGCTTGCCGTAGGCCTGCCTGCAGAGGTGCGTAAGCGTTGCGCGGAAGCGCCGGCATTCAATTGCGGGAATAGACCGGACTGGGTGATGCGCACGGAGGCGCGTGCCTGCTGCAACTGGTTGCGCGCGATCTCAATTGTCTGGTTGGCCGTCATCGCCCGGGCTTCGTACTGGCCCAGTTCGTCATCGCCAAAGATGCTCCACCACGTGCCCTTGGGTATTGCGTCTTGTGGACTGGCGACGCGCCACGGCGCTTGCTCTTTCCACGCAGGAGCAACAGCCACGCTGGGCCGCTGATAGTTCGGTCCGACGGCGCATCCGGTGAGGGCGAGCAGAAGCAGCGCTGCAATGATCTTCATCACGATGGCGGTCCGCCTGCTTTCACGTTGACTTGCTGGCCGTCTTCCAGAGAGTCGGCTGGATTCACTACGATCTGATCGGATGCATCGAGCCCGCTCAGAATTTCAACCTTCGTGCCAAAATCGCGACCGATGACGATAGGCTTCAAATGGATTTTCTTGTCCATTCCCACAACCGCAACGCGCGGGCCTTCCGAGCGAAACAACACGGTGTTCACCGGAATGGAGATGCGCGCCGTCTGCACCGGGACGGCAAAGTGGACCCTGGCGTAGGAGCCCGGCAACAGATGTTCGTCTTTGTTAGGAACGTCAACCTCGGTGAGCAGCGTGCGCGTCGCCGGATCGATGGCGTCGGCAGTGCGGACGACCTTGCCGGGGAATTTCTGTCCCGTATACTCCTCCATCTCAATATAGGCGGACATTCCGGCGTGGACCGTGGGCGCGTACATCTGAGGAACGCTCACGTAAACGCGTAACGGATCAACCTGTGCCAGATTGAAAAGGCCCTTGGTCTGGCTGGTACTGCCGGCATTGATGAGCGCGCCCGTGTCGGTGTTGCGCTGCGTAAGCACGCCGGAAAATGGAGCGTCGATGTGTTTGAAGGATTCCAGTTGCTCCAGCCGGCGCACGTTGGCTTCCGCCGCGGCCAGATTCGCCTTTGCTTGATTGTAGGCGCTGACCTGCTGGTCGGCTTCCTGCTGGGAAACGGAATCGCTCTTCCGCAGATTCAGCCAGCGTTCGGCTGAGCTTTTGGCCAGTTCCAGCTGGGCGCTGATCTGGTCGCGAGCGGCCCGCGCCTGCGAGAGCTCCTGATCAATTTCCGGTGTATCGATGTCGGCGAGTCGCTCGCCTTTTCTCACGTGGCTGCCCATGTCCTTGTACCAGCGCAGCAGATATCCATTGGTACGCGAGTAAATCGGAGACTCCACGTAAGCCTGGAGCTGGGCGGGCAGCATCAGTTCATCGTTGGAAGGTTCGACGATGGCGTGGATCGTAGCCACCGTGGGTATGGCAAGCTTCTCAGTTTCCCGGGCCAGGACCCTGCTTTCGTTCACGCGCCGGACGACTGCGAAGCCTCCGGCCACGAGCAACAGGAACAACACGATCACGAGTGCACGGACCGCATGCGGCTTCCGCTGGGCTGAGAGTCCGGGTTTGTCTTGCGTGGTTTCGTCGGGCAACTGTGTCATCTTCTATAGGTCCTTCTCGATCACATCGCTGGCGGGTGTCCGTCGCCAGCCGGTTGCGGCATCAGATTGCCGCCGGCTTTTCTGCCATGCATCACGCTGAAAATAACGGGAACAAAAAACAGTGTCGCCACGGTGGCAAAAAGCAGTCCGCCGATGACGGCGCGTCCCAGGGGAGCGTTCTGCTCGCCGCCTTCACCCAAACCCAGCGCCATGGGCACCATGCCGATCATCATGGCGAGGGCTGTCATGATCACCGGGCGCATGCGCGTGCGTCCAGCTTCCAGCGCCGCCTGCTGCGCGCCGCAGCCCTCCTTCATGCGCTCACGAGCAAAAGAAATAATAAGGATGCTGTTGGCCGTTGCCACTCCCATGCACATGACCGATCCGGTTAGCGACGGCACACTCAACGTGGTGTGCGTAAGCAGGAGCATCCAGCAAATGCCGGCGAGCGCTCCGGGGAGGGCGGTAATGATAATAAACGGATCCAGCCACGACTGAAAGTTCACTACGATGAGCAAATACACCAGAACAATGGACATGACCAGGCCGATGCCCAGGCCGAGGAACGATGATGTCATGGTATCCACCTGGCCGCGCAGCACCAGATGCGTTCCCCGGGGCATCTGGCTCTTGCCGTCTTTGCCCGGGATTTCAAACTCCTGAAGTATCTTGCGCGTGTCCCTGGCCAGGCCGCCCAGATCGCGGCCTTGCACGCTGGCATAGACGTCGACGACCGGCTGAATGTTGTAGTGCGATATCAGGATCGGCGTGGATGCCGGCTTGATGGTCGCGAGATTCGCCAGCACCTGCGGGGCCGGAGCGCTCGGCGCGTTCACCGGCGTATTCATCAGCGATTGCAGGGAGTCAATGCGATACTCCGGCGTCTGCACCGCCACGCTGTAGCTAACGCCGGTCTGCGGATTCAGCCAGAACGTGGGTGTGGTTTGAAAGCTGCCGCTTAATGAGACCAGCAGATTTTGCGCAACGTCCCGCTGGGTCAGTCCGACTTGTTGCGCGCGGCTGCGGTCCACGTTGAGCTTGAGGGCCGGACCGTTCATGAGCTGTTGGACATGCACGTCAACCGCGCCCGGCACTTGCCGCAAACGGTTGGCTAGACGTTGTCCGATGATGTAGTCCTGATTGATGTCCCGGCCCACAACCTGGATATCAATCGGCGAGGGCAGCCCGAAATTCAGGATCTGGCTGATGATGTCCGCGGGCTGGAAGAAAAATTCCGTGCCCGGAAACTGCACCGGCAGCTCTTCCCGCAGACGTTTTACGTAATCAGCGGTGGGATGATGGTGTTTGGGATTGAGCGACACCAGAATCTCCGCATCCGACGTTCCGATGGTCCCGCTGGTGCTGTACGTATTGTTGATGGAGCTGTAGGGAAGTCCCAGGTTGTCGAGGATGGTGACCAGCTCGTCTTTGGGAATGTCCTGGCGCAGCACACCTTCAATTTGATCGCACAGCCGGGCTGTTTCTTCGATTCGCAATCCCGGGCGGCCGCGCACGTGCAGGCGGAATAAGCCCGCGTCCACGTCGGGGAAAAAGTCCTGTCCAATAACAAACACCAGGCCGAGCGAGAGGACACAAAAGCCAAGGAAGCCGCCAATCACCAGTCGACGGTGTTCGAGACACAATTCCAGAGTCTGTGCGTAGTTTCCCCGTAGGCGCTCAAACCATGTCTCAAAGCGTCCCTGTATACGTCCGAAGAAACTTCGCCGTTTGCCGGCGGCGCGCGCTTCATGCTCCTGCATATAGTTGCGCAGCAAGTACATGACGAGCGTGGGGATCAGCGTCCGCGAAAGCAGGTACGAGGCTAGCATGGCAAAGACCACGGCTTCCGCCAGCGGAACAAACAAGTAGCGGGCCACGCCGGTCAGAAAGAACATGGGCACAAACACAATGCAGATGGACAATGTGGAAACAAAAGCGGGCACCGCGATCTGCTGCGCGCCGTCGAGAATCGCCGTGCGCAGCTCCTTGCCCATATGCAGATTGCGCTCGATGTTTTCGATCTCCACCGTCGCGTCGTCAACCAATATGCCCACGGCCAGCGCCAATCCTCCCAGAGTCATGATGTTGAAGGTCTCGCCCAGCGCGCTCAGCGTGATCACGGAGCAAAGAATCGAAAGCGGGATGGAGATGGCAATGATCAGGGTGCTGCGCCAGTTGCCCAAAAAGAGCAGGATCATGGCGGCGGTGAGGCATGCAGCCGTAAGCGCCTCTTTCAGCACGCCCTGGATGGAAGCCCGCACAAAGAGCGACTGATCAAATAGCGGCTTCATGACTATGTCTTCGGGCGGGACAGGCAGAGTCTCAGCGATCCGGGGCAGCATGGCCTTGATGTGGTCAACAATGTCCAGCGTGGAAGCGCCGCCGTTCTTCATCACGGTGAGCAGGGCTCCGCGCAATCCATCCTGCCGCACCACGTTGGTCTGCGGCGAAAAGCCATCACGCACGTGGGCCACATCGCGGACGTAAGTTGTAATGCCATTCTGTGTTTTGATCGGAAGACCATTGAGCTCGGCCACAGTGTCAGTGCTTTCGTTCAACGACACGATGTACTGCAGCGCGCCGAACTTGGTCTGGCCGGATGGCAGGATCAGATTTTCGGTACTGAGGGCATTGACCACATCGGTTGGCGTGAGCCCTTTGGCCTGGAGCTTTCCGGTATCGAGATCAACCGCAATGAGCCTCTGCTTGCCGCCATAAGGATAGGGAACCGCTGCGCCCTGCACCGTTACCATTTGCGTGCGGACAAAATTGACCGCCAGATCGTTGAGCGCCTGCTCCGGCAGCTTGCTGCTACTGATGCCGACCTGCATGATGGGCACGCTGGAAGCGGAATAAACGATGATCAGAGGCGGCGTTGTGCCTTGCGGCAGTTGGCGAACAGCGGTCTGCGAGATCGCCGTGATCTGGGCCAGCCCGATTTGCAGATTTGCTTTGGGTTGGAAGAAGACTTTTGTGATCGCGCGTCCGTCCATGGCCTGGGTCTCGACGTGCTCAATATCGTTGACCGTGGTGGTCAGGCCGCGTTCCGTGTTGCTGACAATACGGTCGGCCATCTCCTGGGCGGAAAAGCCGTTGAACTGCCAGATGATGGTTACGACGGGAATATTAATGTCCGGGAAAATGTCTACGGGAGTGCGCAACACCACGAATGGGGTGATGATCAGAATGAGCAGGGACATCACCACAAAGGTGTAAGGACGATTGAGCGCTAAACGGACAATCCACATCTGCGGAGTACCTTAAGGAATGCTGATTGAAGTGGCGGCCACCAGATTTAACTTCTCTTTGACGCCGACAGGCGCAAAAGACTCTTACAACTCCAAACCGCGATTATAGTACTTGGAGAATTGCCGGCCTGTTAAGTTTAGCTTGCGGATGTTTACAGTTCTTTACGAGACAAACGCGCTGGAGCATCGAGAGAGAGGTGGAAAGCATGCCAGAGACAATCGTTCCGATGATTCATGTGCCCGACGTCAAAGCCACGGCCGATTGGTACAACTCAATCGGCTTCAAGATAATCGACCTCGGCCAGGAGGATGGCGAAGCCGTCTGGGCGCTGCTCTCACTCGGCAACGGCAGAATAATGCTCCAAGCCGGTGGGAAACCGAGCAGTGCTCACCGTCGCGAAGTCGACTTGTACATTCACACTGATAACGTCGATCAAACGTACGAGCGTCTCAAGGACCGGGTTCAAGTCGTAGAAGGTCCGCACGACATGTTCTACTGCATGCGTGAGGTCATCATTCGCGACAATAACGGATTCTGGATCACCTTCGGACAACCCGTGCAAACCCAGGCCGATACGAAGTAATGCGC